>Ga0164295_10000347_pt1 | contig 39356 bp, 49 predicted proteins | sample GEODES006metaG_FD_111798 | JGI IMG/M metagenome (GOLD analysis project Ga0164295, IMG submission 111798) | Oligotrophic lake water microbial communities from Sparkling Lake, Wisconsin, USA - GEODES006 metaG | ecosystem: Environmental > Aquatic > Freshwater > Lake | place: USA: Sparkling Lake...
AGAAACACAAAAAGTAGAAACACAAAAAGTAGAAACACAAAAAGTAGAAACACAAAAAGTAGAAACACAAAAAGTGGTCAATTCTCCTATCTCAAAAACCACGGTCGAATATATGTAACACTAATGGGAAAATTTTGACTTGATTCTGTAACATTTATATGTTATAGTTCAATGTACAACGTAAAATATATCGTGTATTATGGTATTGATGTATAGTAAATATAACACATCAATCTTGACCATAATTATAAAATAGGTAAAAAATGAAAATATCAGTTATTAAACGCTCTGGCGTTAAAGAGCCTCTTACATTGGAAAAATGGCAGTCACAAATAGCAAAAATATGTCAAGGGATAGCTGATGTTAGTCAATCAATGATAGAAATAAAAGCACAGCCACACTTTTACGACGGTATCACTACAAGAGAAATTGATCAAATTACACTTAGGGCAGTAGTAGACCTTATTGATGTAGAAAGTAATCCTGAATTAGGTCATACTAACTATCAGTATGTAGCAGGTAAGCAACGATTAAGTATGCTTAGAAAAGATGTTTATGGTAGCTATAATGTTCCTAAAATCTATGATATTGTTGTACGCAATGCAAAAATAGGGTTATACACTCCTGAACTATTGCAATGGTATAGTGAAGATGATTGGAATAAAATGGAGTCCTTCATAGACCATGGACAAGATGAGCAATATGGCTACGCGGCTATTGAACAGTTAATTGAAAAGTATTTGGTACGAAATCGTAGTACGAAAGAAATTTACGAAACCCCGCAGATTCGCTATATGATCGCGGCAGCTACAATCTTTCACAAAGAAGAGCCACTTACAGCAAGATTAAAATATATCAAGGAATATTATAATGCAGCCTCTGACGGTTTATTTACTCTCGCTACTCCTGTTCTTGCCGGACTTGGAACTCCCACTAAACAGTTTAGTAGTTGTGTACTCATTCGCAGTGATGATGATCTTGACTCCATTTTTGCTAGTGGAGAGATGATGGCTAAATATGCTAGCAAACGTGCTGGCATTGGATTAGAGATTGGTAGACTACGTCCATTGGGTAGTCCAATTAGAGGAGGCGAGATCATGCATACTGGCATGATTCCGTTCTTAAAGAAATGGTTTGGGGACTTACGTTCCTGTTCACAAGGAGGGATCAGAAATGCGTCAGCTACTGTGTTCTATCCGATTTGGCATCATCAATTTGATGACCTTATTGTGCTCAAAAATAATCAAGGAACAGAAGAAACCCGAGTCAGACATATGGACTATGGTGTCGTACTCTCAGCATTCTTCTGGCGTAGGTTTAAGAACAAAGAGAATATTACGTTCTTCGACCCGAACCAAGTACCCGACCTCTACGAAGCCTTCTACTCAAATACAGAAAAGTTCGAAGAACTCTATGTAACATACGAAAATCAAATAGGTCTTCGTAAAAAAACTATGAGTGCTGAAGAAGTATTCAAAAGTGGAATCTTAAAAGAACGCACAGATACAGGACGTATCTATTTGGTATTCATAGATAACGTTATGAAACAGGGTCCATTTGATCCAGAGTACCATACTATTTACCAGAGTAATCTTTGTTGTGAAATTCTACTTCCTACTAAACCCTTTAAACGTTTGGACGACAGCAATGGTCGTATCGCTCTTTGCACCTTGGGCTCAATCAATTGGGGTGCGTTCCGTAACCCAGAAGACATGCGCCGTGCTTGCCGTATACTTCAGCGTAGTCTTTGTAATATACTCGATTATCAAGATTATCTCTCCATCCAGTCTAAATTAAGCAACGACGAAATTCAACCACTGGGTATAGGAGTAACTAACCTAGCGTATTGGCATGCTAAACGCGGATACAGGTATGGTGAAAAAGATGCCCTACAAGATGTTAGAGATTGGATGGAACATCAAGCCTATTACTTAACCGAAGCTACAGTTGAACTAGCCAAAGAACGCGGCCCATGTAAAGAAAGTCATAAAACCAGATATGGTAAAGGTATATTTCCTTGGGAGTTACGAGCAGAAGCTGTTAATGATTTAGCTAGCTTTATTCCTGATCTTGACTGGGAAACTCTTAGAGAAAACATGATAAAATATGGGGTTCGCAATGCTACATTAATGGCTATAGCACCAGTTGAATCTTCATCGGTAGTTATTAATTCTACAAATGGTATTGAGATGCCAATGAGTTTAATTTCTGTTAAAGAAAGTAAAGCTGGATCTTTTGTTCAAGTGGTCCCTGAATATCAAAAACTAAAAAATAAATATCAGTTAATGTGGGATCAAAGAGACTGTGATGGTTACATCAAAACTGCCGCTGTATTGGCTGCTTATGTCGATCAAAGCATAAGTACTAATACTTTCTATAACCCTGCATTTTTTCCTGATCGTAAAGTCCCCACGACACTAATAGCTAAGAATCTAATGCAAGCACATATTTGGGGCCTAAAAACCTTCTACTATAGTTTGATTAATAAAGCAGGTAGTAAAGCAGTTGCAGACGAGGCACCATCTATGTTAGAACCCATTGACTATGACAACGAAGAAGATTGTTTGGCCTGTAAATTATAAGGATAATAAGCTATGTTAGAACACATTTGTAAAATTGTGTTAGCAAGTGGGAAGTTTTAATGACCGCTAGGAGTAATTTGGCACAAGGCAGAGAAAGCTATGATGCTGAACTAAGTACAGGTTTAGTTGAATTTTTCAATAGAAATATCACGCCTTATCCTACAGAATCAAGCGGGCCAAAGTTTGATTTGATCCCTGTAACAAAACAGAAAGATCAAATGGTAAATGTCGCTAGAATGTATGCACAACAAGAATATAATAGAATTATGGATTTGGTGCAGGTACTTCAAACGCAGGCTGCAGGTATTAAACGTAGACTAGAAATCACTGATGCCATACATGCTGCACAATATAATTTTCAAGTATATCATGGACAGATATATTGGTTAGCATATGACGGGTATAAACAATGCACGATATTGACGCATAATGGACCAAATGATTGGGGCGCAGGTGCGCCGATCCAATATGAATATATATGTAAGGTAAAATGGTTAGGTGACCATACATGGGTAGAACTTGACAAAGACGATAATTATAATTAAAATAGAAGAACAATATGAGTAAACAACAATATAACCTAAATACTAAAACAGATTACATCAATCGTAAAATGTTTCTAGACCCTGAGGGTCCAGTTACAATTCAACGGTTTGAAGAAGTTAAGTATAATAAATTACAAAAAATAGAACAAACGGCTAGAGGATTCTTTTGGGTACCTGAAGAAATTAGTCTATCTAAAGATGCTAATGATTTTAAAGACGCTAGTGATGCGGTTAAGCATATCTTTACTAGTAACTTATTAAGACAAACAGCACTTGATAGCATTCAAGGTCGTGGACCAGCACAGGTTTTTACACCTGTTGTTAGCTTACCTGAATTAGAAGCATTGATGTATAATTGGAGTTTCTTTGAAACTAATATTCATAGTCGCAGTTATAGTCATATCATTCGTAACATTTACAATGTACCTAAGGATGTATTCAATACTATTCATGATACTAAAGAGATCGTGGACATGGCTAGTAGTGTAGGCAATTATTATGATCAATTGCATATGATCAACTGCCATAAAGAACTTGGTGAATCAATTAGTGATAAAGTACATGTTAGAGCTATTTGGTTAGCTCTTAATGCTAGCTATGCCCTAGAAGCATTTCGTTTCATGGTTAGTTTTGCTACATCATTAGCAATGGTAGAGAATAAAATCTTTATAGGTAATGGAAACATTATTAGTTTGATTTTACAAGATGAGTTGCTGCATAAAGAATGGACTGCTTGGATGATTAATCAAGTAGTAAAAGAAGATCCTAGATTTGCTCAAGCAAAACAAGAATGTGAGCAAGAAGTATATAATATGTATATGGACGTTATTAGAGAAGAAAAAGATTGGGCTACCTATTTGTTTAAGATGGGACCAGTGATCGGGCTTAATGCGAACATTCTAAAAGATTTCGTAGACTTTACAGCAGCAAATGCTCTTAAAGAAATTGGTATCAAGTACCTTAATCCATCACCAAAAAGTACCCCGATACCATGGTTCAACAAACACAGTGACACTAGCAAAAAACAGTCTGCTCTCCAAGAAACAGAGAGTACAAATTATGTAATTGGAGTTATGTCTGAAGCATTAGATTATACCCAATTACCACAATTATAAGGAAAATAATATTATGCAAGCAGTTATATGGTCTAAGTACAATTGTGCCTATTGCGATCAAGCAAAGGCATTACTAAATCAAAATAGTATTCCATATGAAGAAAGAAAAATAGGTAATGGGTGGGATAAAGAAGATTTATTAAAAGCAGTACCAACTGCTAGATCAGTACCTCAAATTTTTCTTAATGAAGAATATATAGGTGGATTTACAGAACTTAAACAAAAATTAACACGAGGATAAAAATGCAATTTACAGTCAATGAAGTCTTAACATTCAAGATGAATAACGGGGATGAAGTAGTAGCGAAAGTAATCTCAGGTTTGGATGAGTATGGTTATATTACTGTTTCTGAACCAGTATCAGTGGTCACTACTAGTAATGGGATTGGAATGATTCCAACTATCATGACCGCAGAACAGAACTCTGAAAATAAACTAAATACTAGTAGTATTTCTATGTTTACTCCAACTGATGATAATATTAAATTAAAGTATTTAGAAGCTACAACTGGAATAAAAGTACCAACTAAAAAATTAATTATAGGGTGATATATGGCTGCCTTGAGTAGGGTAGGAGATAAAAATCAAGCGGGTGGTGCAATTATACGAGGAGCTCAGAATGTCATTGCTAACGGTATTCCTGTTGGCCTGCACGTAAGTAAAATGACCCCTCATGCTCCGTTTGGTAGACGACCTCATCCTCCTCACAGAGCCGCATCTACTACATCAGGTAGTCCATCTGTAATTGCCGAAGGTTCACCTGTTCTTAGGGTAGGATCCGGAAATACATGCGGTCATAGTATAGCTCAGGGTAGTCCTAACATAAATTGCCCATGAGTACCGTTGCTTCACAAACCCCTTTGGGAGTTAATTCACTAGGTGCAATGTTGCAAAACACTGGATTGACTATAAATCCAATTGTGTCACAATATGTAGGTACTTCTAAAGATAATACTGATTATACACCTGGTAAACTTGTAACAAATACCTGCTTAAATAATTTAACTCAAGCTATTCACGCAGCATATGGATTATTATTTGATCCCTCACTACCGTTATCGACTACAGTGTATGATAAATTAATTTCGATTGGATCAAATACTATACCATGTTTAGGAAATTCTAAACCAAGTACTTATAATTGGACCGGTCCTGCAAATACAGGATATTCAACTGCAGGAAATACCAACACAGGTCAATTAGCTACGTGGAATCCATATGATACATCTAATGTTAACTTTGGTATTACACAGTGGGGATTTATAAGATTACCTGCATTCCAAGCTTGGAATGAATTTAATTGGAATGGAATCCCACTTGCTGCTTCCCCTGAATATACCGAGTTTACTTCTTCGATTCAGATTGCATCGGGATATATAAATTCAAATAATACCACAATCCACTCAGTTTCTCAATCCAATAACTTCTTACGAGGAGTTTATAGTAATATGAGTGATTTGATAAGTGCAGATATAGCAGGTGTAAATTTAGCTACAACCGCCTTTGGTCAAGATTTAATAACTTCAGGGCGAGCAATTAATTTACAAAAAATAGCATTATTTGGAGTACCATCTGTATTATTACAAACAATAACAATCAATAATAGTTTGACACAGAGTCTTAGCTTAGCCCTATTATCTAGTGGCTTAACTGAGAATGAGATTTCTAAGATTATTCTTGGAACTGCATCAGGTGTTACTAAAGAACAAGAACAAAAAATATACGGAGCTTTTTTAATTATAGTAGGAATAGACTTAGAAGAAATTTTAATTCCATTAAACTGCAAAACCAAAGGATTACAGTCACTAGCAGACTTGCTCAATATAAAAAAATTATTTCCAAATAGTTATACGTCTATGACTGTTCCCGTATATAACACTACGCAAGGTCCTACAAATAGTAAAACATATTATCCAATATTCGAAAATGAAAGTGTTAATGGGAGATTATCCTCTCCTACAGTACAAAGACAAATAGGTGTTATAAATCCAAATGGTGCGCCCATTACTGTACCAAGTGCTACTGGTGCATTTCAACTTGCTGAACCTGGATTTGGATCGTTTCTTATTGGAATATTACCCGACGATATAGCCATATCTACCGGTGCATTTTCTGTTGCTATGCAACAAATTAATAATATAACAGGTGTTGATATTGAAAAATTTGCACAAGTGGTTTTTTCTATTGAAACTACTAAAGGGTTAAATCTTATTAATGGAACAAGTATACCAGTTGACCTTAATTTAAGAAATTTAGCATATGATAGTCTAGCCAATGGCACAGGGCCTTCAGGCTCATATACAATGTCTGATTTTTTTGGTGCAATGTCGGGTCTCCCGTATTATTGGCAAGAAATATATAACAATATAGTAGATATACAAACTGCACAATTAAAAACAATTTACAGTAATTTATATGATTTAATTTCAACGCCAACCGTCATTAATATAGATTCTGATGTTGAAGCATTAATAAATCAAGCTAATGCTGAAATAGAATTGATTTTACAAAATAATCAATTAAAAGCAGCAAATTTAAATTCAATTTATAATTTAGTAGGAACACAATTAGCTACTGAACAAAAAACTCGTTATACCGCGATAGCTCCGGTGCCAAGTCCTGATAGAGATAGTAGACTTAATCCATATCCTAATACTATTATTAATTTTGTTAACTCTATTGCTGAATTGGCTCAAAGCACTGCACCTAATATGGAAGCTCAAACATTAGAAGCAATATCAGATTTATCAATTATAGGTGGACAAAGTATAGTAGGATTAATGAGACAACAAAGAAATCAAGTAAAACTTCAGTTACTCGGAATACCGCTAAACAACGACATACCTAGCGAGGTAGATCCCAAAATAGCTCAACTTTTGTTAGCCAATGGTACAGTGGCAACAGGTGTTAAGGGAGTACCGGTAAACGGAGTAAATTGCGACCCCGAAAATCCTAAAACAACTTTTACTCCCCCGGGAGTACTCATGAATGTGAATGCAAATAATGAATTAGTCGCCCCAAATCCATACGGGTATATAGATCCAAACACTCAAACTTTCTTAGCAACACCTAACTCCACCGCGATTGGACAGCAATCCCCGATAGCAGAAATATTATCTGCTCCAAACTTTGGGCCATGTTCGTTGGGCCCTGAAGATAACGGCACTGGTCCTGCATTATGCTCACCTGGAACGGGACCAACGATAGGTAACCCTATAGAACTTAATGCCGTGATTAATCCATTTCAAGTAGGGGTAAGCTTACTAAATAACAAACCCGAACCATTGAATTGCATTCCTATCGTAGTAGTAAAAGCAGGAGCTAGAATTGCAACTGGAAATGGATCTCCAGTTGATGATGGTCAAGCCGAAGCATTAGGAAGTTTAGGTGGGTCCCCTGATATTAATCTAGTGCCAATTAACATAAATACAAAGTACATATCAAGTACACTGACACCCACCTCATTTACCGTTGCTGAAGCAATAGAAGAAGTAATATTGTGTAATTGTGACTGTTGGGTGGATTAGTTCGGAAACCCAACTATCTTTACTTAATTTAGGGTTTCTGCTATAATTAGCTTCGCTTTGAAGCAAGGAGGGAAAAAATGGAATTTTCAGTAAAAACTATTAATAGTTTTATTGGGTTAGTATTAGTGGCATTTTTGGTAAATTATGTTACTATTTACAAATTCGGTGAAAAAAGAGAAATCAACACCGCTTCATCTTACGTCAATGTCAACACAGTTGATAAAACATTAGATTGTTTAGCAATCAATATTTACCGTGAAGGGGCAAATGAATCCTTTGAGGGTAAAGTCGCTATAGCACAGGTTACACTTAATAGAATGAATAACCCTAACTTTCCCAAAGACATTTGCGGGGTTGTTTACCAAAAAAATGTTATCATGGAGAAAGTTATATGCCAGTTTAGTTGGTATTGTGATTCATCCCATAGAAATAAAAAGATTGATCAAAAATTATATAATGAAAGCTACGCTGTAGCAAAAAAAGTTTTATTAGAGGGGTTTAGGCTAGACATGCTTAAAGATGCTCTATATTATCATGCTGTTTACATTAATCCAATTTGGCGACATGAAAAGATAGGTAAGGTCGGTAATCACATTTTTTATAGGAACAAAAAACATGCATAACCTTTATATTATCATCAATTTTATTAAAGATTTTATCACTAATAGACTTGGAAAAATTTCTGCTGAAACATTAGGATGGATCGCTAATATATGTTTACATGCTGCTACTATTCCTTCTTTATTGGCATTTATGACAGGGGTGACTGATATTACCCCCTCAGTTGATGTAGTGCTTATGCTATGGGCAGGATTAGGTCTTTTGTTCTTTCGAGCGGTTTTGTTGAAAGATTTGCTTAATATTGTTACTATTGGTGTAGGATTCATGGTTCAGGCTGTAACTCTTGTCTTAATCTTTTTCAAGTAATTATGGCAACATTTAATGTTTGGGTTAGATTAAACCCATATCAAACTACCCATGTACTTATTCAAGCTAATCATGGATATGATGCTAAACTTATTGCTGAAGCTCAATATGGCCAAGGAAATGTATTAAATTATACTGAAGTAAACCAATCAAAAAATGACTAAACTTCGTTCTAGCCCTGATAAACATAACTTTCGTAGAGAAAGTTATATAGAAAGATGCAAAGAGAAGGACCAACAACCTAATCAAGATTATCTTGATTATTGGGAAAAAATGATTGAACAAAGAAAAGAGGATGAAATAAATTCTGTGTGGCAAGAAAATAATATGGAGTACGATCTATTAACTTCTGATTACATTGCTGAAAAATGCAAAGAAGATATATATGCTCAAAGTCTTTATGCTGCCTTGTGCAACAATGAGTTTGTAAAAAATGAAGTGTGGCCTATACTCAATGAGAAAAAATGGAGTTGTAGCTGGCGTTATGCTGGAGGAATTGTAGCAGATATTAGACAGCAGGGCGACTACATGGATTGGTACTGCTCTGGTATGGGTAGTGGACTTGGTAATGGAGATGAAGATGGATCAAAGGGCTATGTTGGTGAAGGTGAAATTACTGAAGAAATTAAAAACGATCTATTTAAATTAGGTTGGATTGTTTTTGAATCCAACCAAGACTACTAAATAAAGAAAAGGAGAATAGCATGTCTTATTCATCTCAAGTCATTGACCACTATGAAAACCCACGTAATGTAGGGAAGTTTGATGCCGATGACACCGATGTTGGAACTGGCCTAGTAGGTGCCCCTGCATGCGGTGATGTCCTACGATTGCAAATTAAAGTAGATAATGAAACAGGAGTAATTAAAGATGCCAAATTTAAAACGTATGGGTGCGGGTCAGCAATTGCTGCGTCAAGTCTTGTCACAGAGTGGGTTAAAGGAAAAACCCTTGACGAAGCCAAAACAATTAAAAACACCGAAATTGCCCAAGAACTAGCTCTACCTCCAGTAAAAATTCACTGTTCAATACTAGCAGAAGATGCCATCAAATCCGCTATAGAGGACTATAAATCCAAACATTAAGAGGATAAAGTGAGTACTGAAGAAGATAAATTCAAACATTCTAAACGTTTGCTCAAAGATGAAAACGCAGTAAAAAAACAGGTTAAGATTGCCAAAGAACATGGAGTTCCTATTAAAGATGCTCATAAATTTACCAAACGACATGTTATGAATTGTGGTAATCCAAAATGCGTGATGTGTGCTAATCCCCGAAAAACATTTAAAGAATTATCTCAACAAGAAAAACGACTGTTTCAGGATATTGATAAAGAACACGATAGACATAGTAATGGTTTGAAAAACGAAGATTAATTCATGCCGATAAAGTATAATCCTAAATTTTTTGAGGCAGATAGTATTGAATGTGCTAAAAAAATAATACTAACAGACGATGCTATCCCAGATCAATGGGAAACAGAAACCAATTGGACTATGAATTTTTTTCGTGAAAGAAACTTGTTTGATGAAAAAAGTATTGTATTAGATTGGGGTTGTGGAATAGGAAGACTGGCAAAACCTATTATTGAAGAATTTAATTGTAGAGTTGTGGGAGTAGACTTTCAATCTAGTATGTTGAAATATGCAACTGAATATGTTAACCATTCAAATTTTACAGCTATCAATAATGAGGAATTCGAAGCACTTCCAAATGATTATTTTACAGTAGGTATATCAGTTTGGGCATTGCAACATACTATTAATACCGCATCAATTATTAATTGTATACAAAAAAAATTAAAGTTTGAAAGTAGATTTTGTGTATTAGATTCAAACGAAAAACATTGGCCAGTACAACAGGTAAAACATCAGTTAATAACTAGTGACGATATTATATTTAACATTAGTACCAAAGCTTTAGATAATCTTCAATGGATATCAGCTCCTTCTGATATGACAGAAATCTTAGATTATTTTTCTGTTGAAGAAATAATAGCTCCTGTATCTTCAAAAAATTTTGATGATACTATCTTATCAACACATTTAAATGCAGCATGGGGAGGAGTTTTAATAAATAATAAAAAATATTATTTTTATGGGCCACGAAATATTATCTAAAAAATTATTTGTATAAATAAAGATACACACACAAAGGAGAATGTATGTCTATTACTATTAAAAATCTAGAAAGTGCTTTGGCTGGCGAAAGTCAAGCACATGTCAAATATCGCTACTTTGCGAAACTAGCTCGGGAAGAAGGGTTTGAAGATGTTGCTAAACACTTCGAACATACCGCTGATCAAGAACTATTACATGCATGGGGCCATTTAGAATTATTAATCGGCAAACCAAACACTAAAGAGTGTTTAGAAAAAGCTATTGAGGGTGAAACCTATGAGTTCACCACAATGTATCCCAACTTCAGAGATGATGCCGTTCATGAAGGCAATGATTTAGCCGAAAAAGAAATGAAGGGTCAAATTGAAGAAAGCAAAGAACATGCCGAACAATTTAAGGCTGTATTAGCCAAAGCACAAAAAAGGTTCGATGCTCTAAAGAGAGTGGAACAGCGTCATGCCAGTGCTTATCAACGTATGCTAGAAGAGGTGCAATAATGGAACATGTATGTATAGTATGTGGCCATATCCACGATGAAGAGACTGAAGGTCTTTGGGAAGATTTATCCGATGATTTTGTATGCCCTGAATGTGGCGTAAGTAAAGATGATTACGAAACCAATTGGATAATACTTTAACATTAGTAACAGTTAGTAATATTAATCATGCACTAATGGAATTCTCTTTAGAGAAAACTATTAGTGCAGTTCCATGTTTAGACGAAATAAAAGTCTTTTCAAATAAAATGCTCGGGTTAAGTAAATCTTATGATTTTATTGATATCGTAGATCGGTTTTCACTTGCAGATTATTCGTTTTTTTTAATGAAAGAAATGAATCAATATATTGATACTTCTCATGTTTTAGTAACCCAATACGATGGTTTTGGGGTTAACAGTGAATATTGGAAAGAAGAATATTTTGAGTATGATTTTATTGGTCCTCCGACATCATTAAGTCATCCCCCGATAAAATCAATTTTAGCAGATTGTCGTATTGTTAAAACAGGTTGGTTTGTAGGTGGTGGTGGATTCTCATTAAGAAGTAAAAAGCTTTTAAACGCCTTACAGGATCCCAAAATTACTGCTGGTTTCTATAATTATTCAACTAACACAGATTGGTGTTCAGAGGATATTAGCATATGCATCATTTACAAAGAATACTTGGAAAAAGAACATGGTATAAAGTTTGCCCCTGTAGAGCTAGCTATTGACTTTGGCGCAGAGTACTTAACTGGATATGATGCTTGTTTAGGATTCCATGGCATTGAAAATATTCCTTTCTTTTTAACTGAACAAGAGTGTACCTTTTATATACAGAATTTAAAAATTAATCGTAGTTCATATAAGTTAAAAAAATTAGTAGCTAATATATTTTCTAAAAACTATAATACCTTATTGAATTCTGATTTAATAATAGACATGCTACAGCCATCACTTGATTACAATAACTAATTTCAGGATAAGATATCCTTATTATAAATAAAATGTTAAAATAGAGATAATATGTGGAGAATAGTTATTAACATTAAAGATGGTGCAATTGCTTTATTAAAAAACGGTAATTTACAGTTTTTTCTTCAAGAAGAACGATTATCCAAATTTAAATATGATGATAGCCCGTATTTAGCAATGAAAGTAATATCGGAGTACTTAGAGAAGCAAAATTTATCAGTTTCACCAACAATTATAATTACGGGGGCAAAAAAATACTATGAAATTCAACCCACTTTACATAATATAAATAAACTCGTTAAACATAAGTCTGTTCCAAGAATGTCGTGGACAGGAGAAAATCCCTATTGTTCTATTATGAGAAAAAAAATTAAGGATTATCTACCTTGGGCAGATGTAGAAGATGATGTAATTAAAATTAATCAACACTTTTCTAGTGCAGCAACGGGCTTCATGCATTCACCCTTTAGTGATTCAGCAATAATTGTAGTTGATTCTTTTGGAAATGGTTTTGACTGTCATAGATACGCAAATTATTTGAAGGAACAGGATAATATACCTGTAGATATATTAGTAAACGATACTTGGGAATTAGAATCAATATGGCGTATACATGCAGATAAATTTACCAAATATTATTCTAATTACGGAAGTAATACGATTAATTCAAAAGGTACCATCATCAATGATGAAGTTATATCAGAAATTTCTAATAATGCCGGTATTATTAAATCATTTGAAGCGGTAAATAATTTTTTAAATTTTCATCATAATGATATAACAAAAACAATGTTTCTGTCAGCATATGGTAAAGAAAATTCACGCATCGTAGTTAATAATAGTTTATTAAACAATAGCAAATTAATAAAAACAGAATTTCCAAAATCTAGCACTATAGTAGAAAATTATGATAATGAATTATTTAAAAACATACATGATCATTCGTGGCACGACGATCCTAATTTAATGGATGAGTATAAAAAAGATTTAGCATATGCTGTTCAAGAATCTGCTTTTTCTAGATTATGTAACCTTATTGAAAAAACAAAGGATCTTACTGGTAGTAATAACATTACAATCACAGGAAAAATTAATTATAACTATAGGATTAATTACAGAATTTTAAAAAAATTCCCACATATCACCTTTTATCATGACATATTTAGTCATTTTGGTGGAGATTTTTTTGGCAGCTTTTCTCAAAATATGGAACCAATAGAAAGCCTATATTTAGGTCCCAACATTGATAATTATTATGTGGATCAATCTTTTGATGGGTTTACATTGATTGACACCTCATCATCTGAAGTCGCAAAATTAATTACCAATGGAAATATTGTTGCACTTTTCCAAGGTAGAAGTGAAGTTGGACCCAATGCATTAGGAAATAGAAGTATACTATTTGATCCTACAATATCAAATGGTAGAAAAATACTTAGTAAATTAAAAAACAAAAAATGGTTTGAAAGTTATTCGGCAAGTTGCCTTTTAGACTATACTCATGATTGGTTCGATTTGGCTGGGTTAGCAGAGTCACCTTTCATGATGTATGCGGTAGATGTATTAGAAGATAAAAAAACTCTTATTCCTAACATTGTGCATTATGATGGTTCATGTTTACTTCAAACCGTTACGCACAATCAAAATTCAAATTTATATGATTTACTAGTAGAATTTAATAAAATTAAAAATGTTCCTATACTATTAAACACCGGGTTTCATCTAGAAAATGCACCTTTAGTAGAGACATTGAAAGATGCTATTTTTACAATAGAAAAATTAGATATAAATTATTTATGGCTACCTGATATTAATAAGTTGGCTATTAAGAAGTAAATAATAATTAATTGGGGAATTTATGTGGGTATTAGGATTAAATATAGGTCATAATGGATCAGTAGCTCTTTACAATGATGCTAATTTGATATTTTATGTTGAAGAAGAAAGATTAACAAAAGTTAAGTATGACGGTCATCCTATAGCAGGCATAGATGCTGCATATAAATACACAGATCACCTTGATATGGTTATAGTATGTGCTACTAGAAATGATTTCTCAACACAGTATGATGATGTATATAGAAAAACTATAAGAAAAAAACAACCATATCATGATTTTCAATATATTGAAGCAGGACATGATCATCATTCCGTTCATGCTGCATGTGCGTTTTATAACTCCGGGTTTGATTCTGCCGCTGCATTAATAATAGATGGTGCAGGAAGTTTTGCATATCAATCAGTTAATAATACATTATTTGATCAATATATAAGTCCAGAAATTTCAGATGCCAAAGAGATTAAAGAAGAAATCTTTAATTTGCTTTCAAGTGATACTTGGGAAGTTGAATCAATATGGTCTTGTGACTATGCTTCAACGATAAAAAGACACTATGCTAGCTACGGCACAAATCAACTAAAAGATAGTCGGCATATAGCTGAAGATGGAGCGATAGTAGAGATTTCAATGTCACATGGCATTGTTAAAAGTTATGAAGCGGTTACAACATTTTTAGGGTTTCATGATATAGAAGCTGGAAAAACTATGGGTCTTTCTTCTTATGGGAAGTTTAACCCGTACATACCTATATGCGACGGTAGACTTAATAATTTAGATTTTATTATTCCAAATTTTCCATGTGGAAACAGAATTAAAGTGGAAGCAAGTGCCGAAGCAAAAAAATATTCAGAAAACAATTCAGCTTGGCACCGTAACCCTAATTTAGTGGGTCAATATAGAAAAGATATAGCATATGCTGTTCAAAAATCATCGGAAAATCGAGTCATTGATCTTATTGAAAAAACCCTTGAAATAACTAAAAAAAATAAAATCGTTATGGCTGGAGGATATGGCCTTAACTGTGTTGCCAATTATAGATTCTTAAAAAGATTTCCAAATATACAATTTTATCATGAGCCCATAAGTCATGATGGGGGTCAATCCATGGGCGCCTGTCAACTTTATTATAGAAAATTTACAGGAGATACTACCAAAACTCCACTAAAAAGTTTATATATCGGACCTGATATTAGCATAAACTATGAAAAAGTCAACTACACAGGCTTTAACTTAACTGATGCTACTTCAAAAGAAGTGGCTGAACTAATCGCAAAAGAAAATATTGTTGCATTGTATCAAGGTAGAAGTGAAGCGGGACCCCGTGCATTGGGAAATCGTAGTATACTATTCGATCCAACAGTTAAAGACGGAAAAGATTTAGTCAATAGAGTAAAAAAACGGGAATGGTTCAGACCATTTGCAGGATCATGTTTAGCTGAATCCGTACATGATTGGTTCGATATGGCTGGGTTAAAAGAGTCCCCATTCATGATGTATGCTGTAGATGTATTAGAAGATAAAAAAGATATTATACCATCAATTACCCATGTGGATGGTACTTGCAGAATTCAAACAGTCACTAGTGAACAAAATCCCCACTACTATGAATTAATTTCCGAATTTAATAAAATAAGAAATGTGCCCATTTTGTTCAACACTAGTTTTAACTTAGGGGGAGATCCTCTAGTAGAAACAATGGAAGATGCACTGTCTACCCTAAGAAGGTCAGATATTAAATATTTATGGTTACCTGAGATAAAAAAACTAGTTACAAAATTTTAAGGGTATGATATACTAGTTGGACATGAAAGGAGTGAACTATGAAGGCCTATTATTTTGAAAATCTACTAAACAAAGAAAAATTTATATGCCGTGACCTTACTGATGTAAGGATGATAGACGGTGTGGAGTATCTCAGGGTTTTTAAATATGGCACCCAACGAGATTGCCTAGTCCGTAAAGATTCACTTAAAAAAATCCCCGAAAGTAAAATTAACCCAGCTAAATAAGCTTGACGGTTAAAAAGGAAATAGTATGTCTGTACTAGCGTTAGACATTTCAGGAGTTCCAAGACAATGGATCTCTTATGATAATGCGATTGCTTATCATGCCAAAAATGGTGTTGCATGGAGTTTAGGTGATATTGTTGCTAGATATCGTGGAGGTATTCAAGCAAATGGTGTTCAAAGTTATCTTGAAACACCTAGTATTATCGCTGTAAAAGGTCATGGGTTTGATCCAAATAAACATTCAAAAGTATCATTATGCAACAGAACTCTATTCGGGCGTGATAGAAATATATGTGCTTATTGCGGTGATTATTTCAATAACTTTTCTTCACTAAGTAGAGATCACATTGTACCAAGAAGTCGCGGTGGTATGAATAGTTGGATGAATCTGGTGACTTCATGTAGAGATTGTAACGCTGACAAAGGTAACAAAACTCTGAAAGAAGCTAGAATGGAATTGCTGTACCTTCCATATGAACCATCACACTTTGAAAATATGATTCTACAAAATCGTAATATTTTAGCCGATCAGATGGATTATTTACGTGCAGGATTACCAAAACATAGTAGAATTTTATTAAGTTAGTATATACTAATTAAATATCACTACGCCCTTTTAGTTAAATGGTATAACAGTTGATTTGTAATCATCAATTGGCAGTTCGATTCTGTCAAGGGGCACCAAATTTTTATAGAGATTATTATGTTTATTTTCTATAATTTTTTAGATCCTGATAGTTGTACCAGATATAAAAAAGTAATTGAAGATTTTTATAATAAAAATGTACAAATATATGGTGCAGAGAATGTTAGTAACTTTGCAAATAAATTACGAACCATAGACATTACGTATGACCCAATAGGTGAAAAAGTCACTAATTTTTTAGAATCTCAATTAAGACTTAAATTAGATTATTACCAAATAGCATTAAATGCTTGGCCAATTGGAAACGACGTTTCTATGTTACACAAGCATACTGAACAAGCCCGAAGTGGTGGCGATTATAATAGTATATTGTATCTAAATGATGATTTTGAAGGTGGAGAATTTTATACAGAACATGGGTTAGTACTTAAGCCCAATAAAGGAATGCTTACCTTTTTCGACGGTAAAAATGTAATGCATGGTGTAAAAGATCTTAAAGGAAATACTAGATACAACATAATTTTTTGGTGGCATAATACCAAAAAAGACACAGAGGTTGACAATAAATTCTACTTATAGTATAATACTAATTAAGCGACTGTAACTCAGTGGATAGAGTATCCGGCTTCTACCCGGTCTGTCGGGAGTTCGAATCTCTCCAGTCGCGCCAAACAACTGTATTAAAAATACAACACACAAAATTTGATAAATAACTAACCTTAGTGTATAATGTATACATACACTGAAAAATCAGCAGTTCTTTAAAAATCAAATTTTTTATGGTAGCCTGAAAAGGCTGCTATATTCAAGCACATTACTAAGAGTCCAGGTTCAGAGCGTGGCATAGTGTGTTTCTATATGGTAAGAGTAGGGTGACGGATAGGTGTTCTCTTAGCACTGGGCGTCGGGATTCCTTAGTCAGCAACACTGACACCATATTAAAACACATTACCTTTACCGAACACGGAGAGATCGAAAGAACTAAAAAGTGTGTTTCAATATGGAGCAGAAGCATCAATGGTGATGCAGTGGATTGTAAATCCGCCGTCTTTATGGCACGCCTGGTTCGATCCCAGGATGCTCCACCAAACAAGTCCGGTGTAGTATAATGGTCAGTACAGCAGCCTCCAAATCTGCTTGTGGTGGTTCGATTCCATCCACCGGAGCCAATTAATATTAACCTGTACCGAGTCTATTTAAGATATTCAATGCTCTGGTTCTTAACCTATTTACAAATTCTTCTTCAGAGAGTACACCTTTAGCTAGGTTACATTTTCTACAAGTTACTTGTAAATTTTCATAAGTGGTAGGTCCACCTTTTGATTCAGGGATCACATGATCCAAATGTATTTCGGCATTTATTAGATCATCATCACAGTAAACACAATGTAAACCGTCTCGTTCTATAACACGTCGGCGTATAAATGAAGATATACGGTCTTTAGTTTGTAACATAATAATATTTATGCACCCATCTTCTAATGGTTAGGAAATCAGATTTTCATTCTGGTAATCGGGGTTCGATTCCCCGTGGGTGTACCAAATTGCCTTTGTAGTTAAATGGTATAACGGCCGCTTGATAAGCGGTTATTACAAGTTCAATTCTTGTCGAAGGCACCAAATATCATTGTTGCTAAAAAACAACTAGCAACAAGCGTTTGACAATTAATCGGTGGTAAAGTATAATAGTTTCTGTAGTGAGAAAAAACGAACACGAAAGGAACGATCATGCAAGTATATGTTTTAATCGCTGATGAAGGGCGCGAAGGAACGGAAGTTCTCGGTGTCTATGAATCACGATCACAGGCAGTTGACGCCGCTCGTGAATATACTGGTGATTTTGGAGATTACGGATTTTTCGTTGAAACTCGTGTAATAGGAGCTCCCCCTGAAGAGGGCTGGGACTCTCGTTTTCAGGAGCGTATAGTTTTGTAAGTTTATATTGGTCCATAACTCAATTGGTCAGAGTACTAATCTTTTAAATTAGGAGTTCCCGGTTCGAATCCGGGTGGACCAACCAAGAATATTCCCTGATTGTATAGTTAATAATACAATAAAAATTTCTATTCCGCAGAACCCGAGCAAGGTGCATGGGCGTGACTGTTAATCACTGGTTAGTAGGGTTCGATTCCCTAATGCGGAGCCAAAATCTAACTATAACCTTTACTAGGCATAAATAAATGTAAAGGTTAGAGGTTATATGTCAATATCATCAAATAGAGTTAAAGCATGGAGGCACCGTTCTAAAGAACGAATGGTTTCAGCAATGGGAGGCAAATGCCAATGTTGTGGTTATGATAAATGCCAACAAGCATTAGCATTCCATCATATTGATCCTACAGTTAAGGAACTAGCATTCGGCTCTATTAGAGCGAACCCAAAAAAATGGGAGTCTATAATAGAAGAACTGAAGAAATGTATTTTAGTCTGTAATAATTGCCACAGCGAAATTCATGCTGGAGTCAGAGAACTTCCAACCCAATATGCAATATTTGATGAAGAATATAATTCGTTCAAAAAAATACAAGAATATGATTCTTGTCCACAATGCGGTAATGACAAACCAATTACTAATAGTTTTTGTTCACCTAAGTGTGCTACAACAAATCGCAGGAAAGTTGATTGGGACAATATTGACCTCATTGACTTAATGAGTAAGTATGGAATATCTGAATTAGAAGATATGTTAAAAATTTCCAATGCTGCAATTTATAAAAGACGGAATAAAATTCTACGAGAACAATCAAGTTGATGATTTAGACATTAAACTGAGTGCGCTAGCAAATGTCCAGTCAGGTGCGAAGCCTGATATATAGTGCGGTGCCAGAGTAGTCCAATGGAACGGATTGCAAATCCGTAAAGCCGTGGGTGCGAATCCCACCCGCACTTCCAATTATTTCAGTACTATTGGGTTGGAGAATTTAAACCGTTATTAACTGTTGACGTTTTGTTTTTTGTGGTTGTTGTCGTTGTGGTTGTCACGTTAGGTTGTATTTTAGACAATTGATTAGATAATGATTGAATGCTTGTATTTGCAGCATTTGATACAGAAACAATTGATCTATTTCCTTCATTGCTAATGTTTGTTGCAGCCGTCAAACCGTTTGAACCAGCTGTAACAACACCTGTTATGCCAGCATCAGCAACACTTCTTACGGCAGTTAGACCCGAATTAGCCACATTTGTTGTGGCAGTTAAACCTGAATTAGCTACGTTTGTTGTGGCAGTTAAACCATTAGCTGCCGTTGTTGTCAAACCAGTTAGGCCTGAATTAGCTACATTTGTTGTGGATGTCAAACCATTAGCTGCTGTTGTTGTGACAGAATTAAATCCTGCAGTAGCAAGTGAATTAGATATGTTTGTTGCAGCAGTTAAACCATTAGCTGCTGTTGTTGTGACAGAATTAAATCCTGAACCAGCAATATCTGTATTCGATTTTGCCATGTTGTTGCTCATTGAAGTGAATGTTGAGTTTGTGCTTTGAGCAATTGCGGCTTGGTTATTACTTTGAGTAATTGCAACTTGACGGTTAGCACTTATACCATACACTTGTGTTAAACTTGGTAATACAATACTGGTCCATTGTAAAGCAGTGTCAGCTAAACTTTTTGGTGCAGCTACTTGTACATTCTGTGAACTATTGTTATTACCACCGCCCATGTGTAGACTCAGGACTGCTGCTACTTTTGCAGAACTGTCGCCTGATTTGGCAATTTCAGCAATTGCTGCATATTTAGCTGCATCTGCCGCGGCATTTGCTTGTGCAATTTTATGTTGTGCTGTAACATACATATTATAATCTGTCGATGCACATCCAGCAACCACTAGACATATAGAAACAATAGCTAACAATGATCTATTCATTTTATTCTCCTTAGATATTTTATACAATGATATATTGAACTATTTATCATTTTTTTGTTATAATAGATCTGTAGTCACGTCAGGGGTTCAAGTCCCCTACGGTGCGCCAATACCACATTTAATATTTTGCATAAATACTAGATGCGGTATCATCAATTATTAGTTGAAAGAATTATCAATCTACATACTCCAGAAGAAAAAATGAAGTATGCGGATAAGATATGGAATATGCTTCAGCGTAGTTATAAAAAGATTGGTGGCTTTAAAAGCGCCAATAGTGCTGAAGAATTAGCAAATGATCCAGGTTATTGGAAAGTAGTTCGTCGCGGTAATCATATAACCGCATTAGGTGTTTATAAAAAAGTACCTAATACGGATAATTTTAAAATGATCGCTAGTGCTACTGAAACAGAACCTAATCCTGAAGGTGGTTATAAAGCTACTGCCCAAGGTAAAAAAGACTATACTATGCTCAAAAATGATGACATTAAAACAAAAAGAGCATGGGCAGAATTAAGCGGACCTGCTGAAAAATTAATGCTTAAAGCTGGCGCAAAACCAATTGACAATAAATATGCTGAGTTTTTAACTGGTAAAAAGATATTAGATTTAAACCCTGATGGATATCATTATACTAGATTAATTCAGGGTGAACCACATGAAAAGATAATAGTTGGATTTGTTCATTTAAGTCCACAAGGTAAAGAAAAATTAATTAATTTAGGCTTTGATTTAAAACATCTTCCTGATAATATCGCATCTAAAATTTGACAAATATTCTATAGTTTGCTATACTATAGTTCAGTTAGTGACTTTTGGGTGTCAATATGATAGTTTACTTACATGGTTTTGCGAGTTCAGGCGCTAGTGATAAGGTCACCTCTCTCAAAAAACGGTTCGGTGACGATAAGGTAATCGCTCCCGATCTTCCCTTTGACCCAGATCTAGTGGGTGAGTTGGTCAATGGTATTGTCCGTGACTTCATGAAATCCCGAAATCCAACAGAAAAATTGGTATTCGTTGGCACTAGTCTAGGAGCATTTTACGCAAATTATTTTGGTCATCTATATGACAGTTGTGCTGTGTTAGTTAACCCCAGTTCTACCCCCAGTGAGACTCTTAAGGCTAAACTAGGACCAAACAAAAACTATCATACTGGTGAAGAATTCCTTGTTTCACTAGCACACTTGAATAAACTAGATGATATGCGGGAGTATGTTGATGAAATGTATTCCCCTAGTTTGGTAAACTTGTTTGTCGCTAAAGATGATGAGGTCATCCCGTATGAGTCTATGCTAGAAGGCTTTCCTTATGCAACAACAACCATCTTGGAAAACGGTGGTCACAGGTTTACTGAACATTGGGATCTAGTTGTAGACAGGGTAGAAAGTCTTTTAAAATAATTGACAAATAATTAGGTGTCATGTACAATGTATACATACACTGAGAAATCAGAAGTTCTTTAAAAATTAAGTAGTTTTTAAGTTAAAATTTGTCTTTACCGATAAATACTCATAACAGGAGAACATCATGTTATGTGATTATGGATGTGGTAAAGCCGCAAATTTTATGCTTAAGAATGGTAAAAATTGTTGTAGTAAAAGACCGGCAGGTTGCGAAGTTTTGAAAAAAATCAATTCTGAGAAAACTAAATTGTCGTATACTACTAACAAAAGACTTGCGGCAACAACAGTGTATAACCGGTTACCGCAGGAAACTAAAGATAGAATGAATTGGGCTAAAGGTCAAAAATTGACTCCCAATGAATTAATCTTTACTGAAAATAGTTTATATGCTAACGAAATGGTTAAAGGCAGAATTGTTAAAGACAATTTGTTAGAGTATAAATGTGTAAAGTGCGGTATTGATAGTTGGTGCGGAGAAACCATTGTTCTTGATCTAGATCACATAAACGGTGACAACCGTGATAATAGGATTGAGAATTTACGGTATCTGTGCCCTAACTGTCATAGCCAAACTGATACATACAAAGGTAGAAATAAAAATAGTGGAAAACTAAAAGTAACTGACCAAGAGCTATTGACAGCATATGAAAAATGTAGTAACATTAGACAAGCGTTGATAGAAGTAGGTCTTGCTGCTAAAGGTGGAAACTACGAAAGATTAAAACGATTAATTGCCCGGGTGGTGAAATAGGTAGACACAAGAGACTTGAGAATAAAATTTGAGTGCCTTTAGGGAAATCTAAAGAGTAGAACCCGTCAAATTCGGTGAAAGCTGTAAAATGCTAATACCGAGCGAAGCCTAAGTAGAAATACTTTTGAACGTGTAGAGACTAGACGGCGGGCATCTAAGGTATCAATACTATGATGAAGGTATAGTCCAGACCACAAACTGAAAGGGTAGTGAAAACTATAGTGGTAAGAAAATCTCTCGCTCACAAGGCATGCCGGTTCGAGTCCGGCTTCGGGCACCAAGTATATGCCTCTGTAGCTCAATTGGTCAGAGCAGCGGACTCATAATCCGTTGGTTGGGGGTTCAAGTCCCTCCGGAGGCACCAAAATTGGAGAGTTGGCCGAGTGGTCGAAGGCAGCAGGTTGCTAACCTGTCGATTCACGCAAGTGGGTCCAAGAGTTCGAATCTCTTACTCTCCACCAAAACGTTCCGTCTAATAAACGGATATTTACGGAAGCGTGTCCGAGTGGTTTAAGGAACTGGTCTTGAAAACCAGCGGTTCTGAAAGGGGTCCGTGAGTTCGAATCTCACCGCTTCCACCAACAGTGCGGGTGTAGTTCAATGGTAGAACGGCAGCCTTCCAAGCTGCATACGAGGGTTCGATTCCCTCTACCCGCTCCATTAATATCCAATAATAAAAAAAACTAGCGACATACGGTTGACAAATAATCAGTAGGCGAGTATAATAGTCTTTGTAGTGAGAAAAACGAACAGATAAATTAGTTTAATTAATATTCACGCATCATAAAGGAAATTCAAATGTATTCATATAAGTTTAGTGTTACGCCCCGTTCGTTGCATGAAAGCGGTGGGTGGATTGAACATTCTTCAAGAAACTTTACAACCATTGTGCAAGCAAGAAATTCCACAGAGGCTACTAATATGGTTCAAGGTCAATATGGAAATTCTAGTAAGGTTCAGTTTTTGGGTCAAGCTTAATGACCTTTGTTGAACAGATAATAGAGTTAGCAAAAGAAATAGAACACGAAGATCCTATTGATTGGGGTATGCTTAATATAGATGAAGATGAAGCATTTAAATTAATTGCCCCTAGTGTTTTGACAAACTATCTATTGCTTGATAAAGATAGCCGTGATATAATGATGCTTTCAACTATAGTTAAACTAACTGTTGAAAATTTTGCACTCAATGTTAAGTTGATGCAAAAGTAAGATATTGCCCCGGTGGCTAGTGGAAATTGGTACACCTAATGGTCTTAGAAGCCATGCTTTTCCCGGTTCGAGTCCGGGCTGGGGCACCAAATTATTTTTTTATAACTTATACCTAAGATAACTAATAATATAACAAGAAAGGAATAGTTATGGCAAAAGGAATTGGTGAAGTACATAAACAAGTTGTTAAAAAAACGTCACAGGGCGGACGTATAAAGACTTCCACTCTGAATAAAACTGAAAAGCGTAGCTTTAAAAAATATAGAGGTCAAGGAAAATAATAATTAGGGACGTTATTTCAGTGGTAGAAGATTTCCTTTACACGGAAAGGGTCGGGGGTTCGAATCCCTCACGTCCTACCAAATAAGCCAAAGGTAGTATCATGAAATTAGTTTTTTGTTTACCAGGACAATCATTTAGTCGTGCTTGGTTAACATCTTGGAATAGAACAATTAAATGGCTATATGATAATGGTATAAGCTATGATGTTAGTAGCAATTATACCCCAGTTATCTATAATTGTAGAAATTGGTTGTTAGGTGGTGTTGGAGCCCCTCCTAGAGATTTTAAACCATTTAATGGAAAAATTAAATATGATTGGATTATTTGGATTGATAGTGATAGTGTATGGAGTCCACAAGATTTAGAAAGATTAATAAGCAATCCTGAACATAAAATTATTACAGGATTCTATATCCAATATAACAATCAAATTTATGCACAAGCGATAGAAGGCGAAAACAACACAATGCTTTGGCTACCTAGAGATAAGGTAGATATCAAAGGTGAAAGATTTGAATTAATAGCTACTGGTATGGGATTTATGGGTGTTCAAGCTGGAGTAATAGAAGCTTTAGAATTCCCTTGGTTTAGACCTGTATTATTTGGTGATGAGAAAAAACAAAGCTTTCTTTCTGAAGATACAGGATTTTGCTATAGAATTAAACAACTAGGCTATAAGGTTTGGGGTGATCCACAGATACAAATCGGTCATGAGAAATCATGGATACTATCAGGTGAGAATATACAAGGTTCTAAACCTTAATAAATACATTAATGCACACTCCCCCAAAATTTTTATTCTTAGATACCAATCTTCAGTGTAATCTCAAATGCAAAACTTGCATGTATTGGACTAGAGAAGAAGTTGTATTACCTACACATATTACTATTGAAGAACGCAGTGACATTATTCAAGAATTTCATGAATTGAATCCAAATGGTGCTGTAGTAATATGCGGTGGTGAAGCATTAATGAATCCTGAAAGATATTGGCCTATAACTAGACAATGCCGACAATTAGGACTACGATGTTTATCAGTGATGAACGGTACAATGGTTACTGATTTATCAATGGCAAAAAAGTTAATTATTGAAGGTCCCACTGAAATTACTTTATCTCTAAACAGTTATATACCTGAAATTCATGATTCAACAAGAGGTGTTGTTGGATCATTTGATATGGCTGTTAATGCTATTCGCTTGTTATTACAAGCGAGAGAAGAATTAAACAAATCTAATCCCGTATATGCTATGGCAATTATGTGTGAGCAAAATTACAGAGATTTAGATAAGTTTTATGACTTTGTTTTGAATGACATTAAAGCAGATAAGTTAAAACTTAATTGGCTTCAACCAATGTTTGGTTCACTAAAAGATAAAGAAGGCCAAGATCGCGGCGATAAGTTTTATGATAATAATGTTATTAGAGACCATGAAGGGTTATTTAAAATATTAAATGACTGCAATGAGAAATATAAGTTAAGCTTAGATCCTGAATGGATTGATACTGTCAGAATGTACCATCGTAGTGTTCATAAAAACAATGATGCTGTATTGGGTTGGGGAGGAAGTGGAACCGAAGAATTAATTTGTAACTCTTTTGATAGAAATATTATGGTAGATATGGATGGCATTGCCCGTTTATGCTTCTCAAATAAGTTCCCTGGGTTTAAAATTAGCAAATATAGTGATCTAAGAAAATTTTGGTATGGTACTGATAATTTAAGAGGTGTTATGTCAAAGTGTAAACAGTATTGCGGTATTAGCCATAGTGTTCGTAGGGTAAATGCAACATTAAAAGTGCAAGCGTAGCTAAGTTATATGGCACACCAACAACAGTTTGACTATATTCAAAAACTCAAATCAAGATTCCCAACATATTTCTCTAATAAAAAAGTATTAGAAGTAGGTAGTCTTAATATCAACGGATCAATAAGACCATTATTTATTGATTGTGATTATTTAGGAATAGATGTAGGGCCTGGTAAAGATGTTGATTTAGTATGTGAGGGTCAAAATCTAGATCATCCGAATGAAACATATGATACAGTTTGTAGTTGTGAATGCTTTGAGCATAACCCATATTGGGTAGAAACATTTAATAATATGTATCGTATGACCAAACTGGGTGGATTAGTTTTTATGTCATGTGCTACTACAGGAAGACAAGAACACGGTACTACTCGTACCAGTCCACAAGATAGTCCTCTTACTACAGGTAAAGGCTGGGACTATTATAAAAATCTAACAGCGGAAAATTTCATACTGAAGTTTAATCTCGGTAAAATGTTCTCATACTATGAATTTGAAATAGGTGGTCCAATCCCAGATTTGTATTTTTATGGTATAAAACAATAATGAAACAAAAATTTATTGATCTATATATGGATTGGGCTAAAAGAGTAGCACAATTGAGTTATGCCCGTAGATTGCAAGTTGGTGCAGTTATTGTCAAAGATGATTGTGTTATCAGTTATGGTTATAACGGTATGCCAGCTGGTTGGGATAATGTTTGTGAGTATGATATAGATGACGCTAAAGGATATGATACTGGAAAAACTAAACCAGAAGTAATCCACGCGGAATCAAATGCCATTGCAAAACTAGCAAAGTCTAGTAATAGTGGTAATCAAGCTGACATATTCATTACGCATAGCCCATGTATGGAATGTGCTAAGTTGATTTATCAATCAGGTATTAAAAGAGTATGGTATGAAATTAGTTACCGTGATGACAGCGGAATTAATTTTTTACGCAAATCAGGTGTAGAAGTTACACAAACTTAAATAAAAGGAAATATATGGCACGAATCAGTAGTCAAGAGGCTGCAAAGGCAGTAGGATGTTCATATGATTTAGTTTTGATTGCGGCGGCGCGAGTAAGGGAATTAAAGCGTGGACATCAACCTAAAATTAAAACAGATGATGGTCCCATTGTTACTGCGCTAACAGAAATTGAACAAAAATTAATTGGTAAAGAGTATCTGAAAAAAGTTAGGATAAGTAATAAGAAGTAAAGTTTAAATTTTTATATACATCACCTTCCCTTTCCATAAACCCAGTTGTTATAGAAAGGTCATTTGATGTAACACTATATGGAGTATAAAAATCTAAATTCTTTATTATAAAGTTTGGTTTGTTTAATACTCTTTCATGATAATCAAAAATAAAATCGTCTCCGTAATATATCTTAAGTTCATCGGGAATATTTCTCCAATTATCTTTATGTAAGAACATTAAACAACCAAAGCCCATACATCTACAATTATATTGTCTTTCTATGTCAATATCTTTTGTGGTGTTTGGTGCTTGTTGAAAGTTACTATCTCCAGGATATAAACCAAATACCCCGTTATCTTTTGTTATCAAATTGTTTAATTTGGTAAATAGATTAGTATCAAATGTTATATCATCATTTAGTAGGCATATTTTGTTGTTTTTTGCAATACACACGCCATAATTCCAAGCTGGGTTTACGTATATATTTTGACTAAAATTTACAACATTGATTTTAGGATTGGATAAACCATGCTTTGGTGTGTTAGTAACATCATTGTTGATGATGATAATTTCATCTACTAACGATATATCGCATAACAGTCTAAGAAAAGTTATGAATTGGTGTGCGGTTCTCCACATTGTGGGTACAATTATTGAAAATTTTTCGTTCATGGTTGACAATAAATAGCTATTCAAATATAATATAGTATTTATAGGATAATTGACATGGAAAAAGTTATTCGTGATGGTTTTGTAGCCGTACTATATAGCCCGGGGTACGGCGCTGGTTGGTATACTTGGCATGGTATTCCTGAGTTGATTTATGATCCTGTAGTCGTAGGTATGGTAGAAGCAAAGGTTTCTGAGAACAATATTGTAGAGTATTGCCATAAAAAGTATGATGAAGACGCATACTTTGGTGGTGCTGAAGACTTGACAATCTCTTGGATTGTTGAGGGCGAACAGTTTGTTATTGAAGAATACGACGGTGCCGAAAGCATTAGATTTAAATCTGACTTTGAATGGATAAGTGCCTAGGGTCTTTTAAAATGGATGATACGGTGAATACATTAATAATAATTTATGTTACTCTTATAGTTATAGTAGGACTAGCAGGTCTACAACGAATTAAGAAAAGGAAACGGGAATGAAAGTTTATATTGGACCCTATAAAAATTGGTTTGGACCCTATCATTTAGCTGAGAAGATCCTATTTTGGATGGATAAAGATAAGGACGACCGTGTCCATAACTTTGGTGAATGGCTGGCTCATGGTAGTGTAGAACCTGAGCCAGAATTCAGAACTGGCATGGACATTCTTAGTCGTAAAGAACGTCCCAATACCTTACTGTATCGTTTTTTACTTTGGGTTGAAAGCAAACGTAAACGTAAAATCAAAATTCACATTGATCCTTACGATACTTGGGGTATGGACTCCACACTGAGTATGATTATTCTGCCCATGCTCAAACAACTCCAAGCCACCAAACATGGTGCTCCCTTAGTGGACGATGACGACGTTCCAGAACATCTGCGTAGTACTGCGGCGGAACCACGAGAAAACGAATGGGATACTGACAGTAATCATTTCCTTCGTTGGGATTGGGTTATGGACGAACTAATTTGGACATTTGAGCAATTGCACCCTGATTGTGATTGGGAAGACCAATATCGCACAGGCGAGTATGACCTGCGTAGTGTTCCTTGTGAATGGGATGAGGCGGGAAAGCCTACATTATATCAAATGAAAGATGGACCTAATCATACTGCTGTAATTAACTACGAAGGTATGAAGGCTCATCAAGAACGTATTAATAATGGGTTACGACTTTTTGGGCGCTACTATCAAGGTTTATGGGACTGACCCAAGATTGACATTAATTTCCTAGTGTGCTATACTACATACACGCACTCTTAAATAAGGAATTTACTATGCATTTAGGTGAAATAAACAAAGCATTGGATCATCGTATTACTGGTGGTAGTGAGTATAGTTGGCAGTGTTACGGATCTAACGCAAGGTATTTAGATTATGAATCAGACCATGCTCATGCTACTGTGCTGTTTGATTCACAAACACAAATGGTATATGAAGCATCAGTCAATGCTAAGGACGAAAAGCTAACACCATATCGTTGGCTTAATCCTGAATATAAGGATGCATACTATGCTGAATCAGCCGATAAAAAAATTGACCCTAATAATGCATGGGATGATACAAATTGGTGTGATTTAGAAGTTACTGATGATTGGCTTGAAAAGGCCCGTGCTATCTTTAACGGAGAAAGTTTTGATAACCGAGTACAAGTACCAATTGATTTGGATGATGATCTGATGCTGGAACTGTGCCTAGAAGCGCATAAGCGTGATATTACTCTGAATAAAATGGTTGAGCAAATTTTAGAGATGGCTATAGCCAATAAAATATGAACGAGGCTATAAATAATTCAGTACACTGGATTATAGATGACTACAAATCAAATCGTTTACGCTTTATTATGGAGTTGGTTGCTTGGGCTCTTAGTATTGGGTGTGCCATTGCGATGGCTGGAACAGTACCAAATCCTCCACTTATGGCTCTTTATCCCGCTTGGATTACTGGTTGTGCTATCTATGCCTGGTGTGCTTGGTCTCGTCGCTCATTTGGTATGCTGGCTAACTACCTCTTGCTTGTCTCCATTGATTCTGTTGGTTTAATTAGAATGTTTTTTAAGGAATAATATTATGTCAGAAGAAACGCAATTAGTATTGGTTGAGTGTGTATCTATGTTTCGTATGCGTTACCTAGTTGAAGTTCCAGTTGGAACTGACAATTACGGTTACGATAAAAAAGAATGGGCACTAGACACCGTGTCCATGGAAGAGGCAAAAGAGTTTAGTCAACATCATATTGGCGAGACTATTGTTAGTAGCCGAGTTCTTAGCAAAGAAGAAGCATTAACTTTATGCGATCAGGATAATGACTATGCTAAGAGTTGGCCTGAAGAAAAGAAAATTGAACAATTTTTTACTACAGTAGGGGAACATATTGAATCCGTATAATCCAACTGAAGATTGGGCTGAAAATGATTGGGCTACCTTTACCACTTGGCTAAAGGGTGCATTGTATTCTAATGAAGTAACCGTAACCTTTACTAAAAAAGACGGCGCCGAAAGGGTGATGAAATGTACTCTAGATCCTGAGGTTCTTCCTCTTTCTCCTGTCACTGAGGGGAAAACTGAACGAAAAAAGTCAGAAAATACCCTAGCCGTTTATGATTTGGAAGCTCAGGCTTGGCGTAGCTTTACCATCAAGTCTGTGAAAAAAGTCACTTTCTCGATTCCCAAAGGTTGACGATAAATACCCAAAGTGATATACTACTTATATTGAGTCAGCAACTAGCAACACAGATCATGCGTAAAGAAACCATCTCTTTCCAAGTTCCCCGCGTGAAAACTCGGGCACACTTTGTCCTCTTTGCTGAGGACAGTCCCTTCAAGCCCAAAGCTGTGAAGCGAAAAGATTCCTACAAGCGTAAACCTAAACACAAAAATTCGTTTTTAGAGAGTTGAGCCATGAACTACCGAATGAGCGACCAAACAGTGATGACGGTGATTGTAGTGTTGTGGACTTTGGTTATATGTATGATGTTAGCCGGCATCGTCTAACGGTTGACAATAAATGGTTTTGGGCGTATAATAGATATATAGACTAGAGAAACGGAGATACAAATGGCAACTCGTTCAGTAATCGGTGTAATGCAAGGCAACGTTTATAAAGCGGTCTATTGCAATTGGGACGGATATCTAGCACACAATGGTGCGATTTTAAATCGGTTTTATGATTCTACCAAAGCCAATCGATTGGTTTCTATGGGACATATTTCTATCTTAGGCGTTGACATTGGCGAAAAGCACGATTTTCACGATAAGGTAGCTAGGCATGAATCAGGCTTTGCTTCTCAATGTACGTTCTATAACCGTGATCGCGGTGAAAATGATTCATATCAGACTATGGATAATTGGGAAGACTTCAAAGAATATTTTGTTGAAGCCTGCGGCGGTGATTACGCTTACATCATGAAAGAAGGTATATGGTATGTATGTACAGCCCGTGATTTAGTTTTGCGCCCGTTGGCTGCTGAACTTGAACTAACATCTGCATAAGGATTGGGTCAATGATTCAAAAATTTCTAGATTGGACATATGATATGTATCCAAAAGTCTGTTATTATCTTGAAATGATTTTTTATATCTTGCTTGGATCTCTTAGTATCGGTTATTTTGTGTGGAATTATCCTCACAATTGAGATTTTGATATCACATTGTGTTATCATTATACTAGTGCTGAATAGCACATTTTCATCAACTTAGCTTCGTAGTAAAGGAACTCAAATGGCTAATCAAACTTTTAAAGTCGCTGGTATCACTGCTCATGGTGACAATGTTAAAGTCCGTTTCACGGACGATATGGTTCGACGTATTAAACAATTTACGAAAGGTGGCGCAAGCCGCTGTGATTTTGTAGAATTACCAACTGAAATGACCAAGATTGAAGCACTTCAATATTTGGCTCAGCATGCGGACTTTCAAAGTCCTGCTGATCAGGCAACTATCGCTGATACACTTCTTGATAAGAGCAAAGAATCTAAGAAAGGTGAAGTGAAAGTTAAAGCTGAAAAAGCTAAACCTAGTCTTGAAGCAATCAAGGCACGTGGTAAGAAAGTAACGACTACGGTCGAAGATGTTCTTAACGCTACACAAGACTCTTAATGTAAAAGTTTTGAAGATAAAAGGCTCGTTACGAGCCTTTTATCCTTTATAAGATATCAAATTTAATATCCAAATCTTGTTTTGTATGCGGCATACAAAGATTGTACATCAGCTAAAGTCAACACCCCGTTGTATGCTTTGACTAATCCTATGTCAGCAGATTGCACTTCCGAACCTGCAGATCTGCTGAACATTCGTAATTGATTAAACCCGCCACCACCGGCATTTGTTCCTGTGAACGATGTCCCAGTTGGTTGAGTATTTGTTGCAGTGTACAGTTGTCCCAAACTTGTTGTAGTGTTCCATGTAGCCCAATTAAAACGCCACACTAGATCAGCACCTGATGAAGGTAAGTTCACTGAGAAATTGGGATAGAATGCGTTGGGATTACCGTTGTACAATCCTAACAGCCAGTCTTTACTGGCTTCACTTTGTGTGTTCAACAGTCGTCCAGGTGATGTGGCTATGCGTCTGTAAACCATGAATACTGAGTAACTTTGTCCTGTGACCCAGTTGGGTCCACCGTACATGACATCTGTTCCTAGCGAGGTGCTTTTTCTAAATAATCCACCATTGTCAGCTTGCCAAGAAATACTTGAGCCGGCGTTAGTCACTGTGATAGGATAAGCGCCTGCGCCTGCTACAATAGAACCATTTACAGGCACCGCCGAATAATTTGCTGCATCTAAATCATAAAATAAGACTGGAGTAGTAGAAAGAGATTTCCAATTTCCAATTGTAGATTGCATAATCCCACCCATTATGCTACTCCTGTACCGCTAATCATCCAAGTATCAGAATTTACTTTCATTAATGTTGCCATACCATAATTACTTACTGCACGGTTTGCCGCTGTTGAGTTACCTGCCATATACAATGTTACACCACTAGCCGCATTTACTAGTACATTTCCTGTAGCCTGAACAACAATACTAATTGCTGTACCAGTTGCAAATGTTGTAGTTGCATTATTTGGAATAGTTAATGTAAAGTTACCTGATGATGTTGAGTAGTAATGTTTGCCTGCATCAGATAGTGCAATTGTAGTATTACTTGCTGCGACTTGCGGGATATTCAAGTAACCGATAGCAAAACCGTTTGTGTTACCACTTATATTTCCAGTAAACACACCATCAGTAGCACCAATATTAGCAACATTAGCATTACCGGTAATGTTTGCAGTACCGGTGATGTTTGCACCAGTGCTTGTAACTACTAATTCAACGTTGCTACCGGCTGATTGAATTGAAACATTGCCGTTACTAGTAATAGTAATGTTTGAGTTACCATTCTGCAATAGACCGCTATTGATAGTAGTAATGTTACCGGTTGTAATGATAGCAGTTGTTGTGCCCAAATTACCAACGTTAGCATTACCAGTAGTCGTTAAGGTATCAGCATTGATATTCTGACTGTATAAAATTGAGCTTAATGATGTGCCAGCAAATGTGGAGTTTGCTTTGTCATAAATAGCGTTTATAATAGAATAGAATCCACCAAAACTATTTCTTGCTACGTTTGTGAGATCAGGTATCAATGTTTGGGTATTGTTTAATGTTAACACTGAACCAGCACTTTGCGTTATGGCATTAGCAGTATTAGCAGCAGCATAGACCAGCGTGTCAGAAAGTTGTAGTGTTCCTGCCGTCAAAGTTACCGGGCCCATTGAAACAACTGCTTTGGCCAAAACGCCGGCTGCGGCATTGTTTACAGTAAGCGTAAAATAATTACCACCAACTAAAACTGTTGTTCCTGTACCAGTAATGTTTAATGTAGCAGAAGATAAATCACATCCTCTAAAATTTGTATATGCTGAAGATGTTTTAGTTACTGCACCTGTCACTGTACAACCAATTAAATCAACTGACCCGGTTGCGGAAGTTGCCGAGATAACAAGATTGTTCATCTTCAGCCCATCAATAGTACATCCTGTTGTAACAGTCAATGTACCACTAATCGTTGTATTTTTACCCACTAACTCATGTGTGGTTAAAACAGTGTATTGAGTATCAATGGTTACGTTTTCTACATAATCACCAGGATGCAATACAATTGTTTTTCTTTGTCCCGCCGATGATGTTTCAAAGGCTTCCGCCAATAATGCTTTAGCTCTAGCAATAGTTTTAACTGGGGTGCCAATAGTACCGTTACCAGTATCATTAAGGGCACTCGGGCTAACATGAATTTCTATTGCATATCCTGTAATGTATATGCTTGATGCATCTATATAGTTGCTGTATGTGACAGCACCTGTTCCTTCAACATACTGTAAAACTCTTTTGGTTGCATACGCACTAGTAGCACCACTTTGAGAGAATGTATAATTACTCAGTATGTTTCCGCTTACAGTAAGATTACCGGTAATATTAGCACCTGTACCAGTAACTGTCATCGTAGTATTACCTACTGCTGCTATTGTTACATTGCCGTTTGCGGTTGCGATAGATACATTACTATTGCCGTTACTAATATTACTTCCATCTAATGACACTTGGGTGCCGTTAGCGTAGTTAACTGCAAAAGTATTAGCTGGTAATGTTAATGTACCATTTACACCAAAGGCCCATGTATTAGCATTGGCTGTGATATTAACACTAGTATTAGCAGTTTCACTTATTTGGCTACCTTGAGGCAACGTTAATACACCACTAGCATTAAAATCCCATAGACTAGGACCAGCGTTACCACCATTTTGTCCTACTGCTATTCTAACAATCTTTGATCCTGAAGTAGGATTAGCATACACTGCCGCTATATTACTAGTGCCGACGTTGCCAATATCTTCTACCCAAAGACTTGATACACCACCGTTACTACCACTTGATACTGATAGTAATGGTAGATTGTTAGCTGGCGCAATCAATGCCGCATTTGTTCCAAAGACACTAGTGTTACCTGCTATTACAAGATTGCTAGGTAATGTTAGATTACCAGTTGTGTCAAGAGTCCAAGATACTATATTACCAGGGTCGGCAAGATTGGTATATAATACCATATTTGCTTCAGTTCCTATCTCACCGTTATCAGCGTAAATAGCTATCCTGTTGCCAGTAGATCCAGACAAGTTTAAGTAATCTACTGACATAGCAAGATTAGCAGGACCCGTTAAATCAAACACATCAGACCTAATTGTAGGAGTTGCACCGCCGCTGACAGTTAAGATAGGATCAGTAGTATTAGGACCAGTATCACGCGGGAATGTTGTATTACCAGTATTGTCGAAGAGCCAGTAGTTTACTGTAGTTGCGTTATTACCTACAGCAATCAATACATTTCCTTCGCCACCACTTGGGTAATTCATTGCTATTGATGCAACACTATCGGGTGCGCTGGCATTTGCTGTCCAACCTATTACTACAACGGAGTTAGCACCTTCTCCTACAATTTCTAGACCCTCGTCATATTGATATATCCTTGAACCACTACCAGCTCCTGGGCCAATCACTAAATTACTTGGTGTATCTAAGTTACCATCTACACCAAATGTCCACGTGGCTGCGTTTCCTGAGTAGTCGCTGGTATTGATATTTATGTTGCCGGTGTTGGCTATTTTTACAGACCTAACATCATCACCGATGTATAGATCAAAATATTCACTATTGCCAGAGTCAAAGTGTATGTGTGAGGGTTGATCCCCGCCACGCACTCTTAAATATTGTACTGCACTATTAGCAATACTAGCATTTCCAGGGGCCAAATACAATCCACCACTGCCATCATTGCTGCCAGTGCCTATTACAATTTGGTCGCTAAATGTTACATTGCCTGTGTTACCTCCACCACCAATTGCTACTTGTGTACCATTAGCATAGTTAACTGAGAATGTATTACCAGGAAGTATCAAATTACCAGTTGTATCAAAATTCCATAAATAGTTTGTAGTATCTGCTAGTGTCTGCATGTATGTGCCATTGGCATTGGCAATTACATATGATTGGCCGTCATTACTTCCTATTTGTGCTCCATCGCTAGCTGCCTGTAATGTGGTTAATCCATAATTATTCCATAATATCCCACCATCTGACAGTACTAAATTGCCATAGGCAACAAATGACCATGTACTATTACCTGCATTTATGTTGACATTTGAAGCTGAACCAATGCTGGAATCAGGTGCTGCAATAGCTAGGAAAATATTTCCGGGGGTGGTTAAGTTACCAGTAGTATCAAACTCCCATTGGTATTGAACACCATTTCTATCGGTATTAATATAAGCACCACCATCTTCTACATAAATGAAGTTATCTAAGTTACCAGAAGCTAGTTCAGCATAACCACCAATCGGAGCTATAATATCAATACCATCTGAATATACAGTTCCAATACTTCCTTGATTACCCGGTATTGTTAGATTGCCATCTGTGTTAAAAGTCCAAACTTGACTATTTGCAACTACATTTACGTTGCCTAAGCCATTACCTATGATTTGGATATCTGCATTAGCTAAATCAGTTGATATATTTGCGGCATCAAATGTAACATTACCTGTGTTAGCATTGCCACCACCGCCATATGGACTACCATTAGCATAGTTGATACTTGATGTATTGCTCGGTAATGTTAAATTACCGTTTGTACTAAATCGCCATTGATTACTATTAGTTCTGTCACTAATGACAAAATTATTATTACCGTTACCAAGAATACCAAAGTCCCATTGTTGTGTAGCATTGGCTTGATCTTGTACTGACAAGTAAGCACTGCGAGGTATGTTGTAGTTGTCATCATATCCAACTACTGTTAGTCCAGGACCAGCAACAATTCCAAAATCAGTACTCTCTACTCTAGGTGCAAGAACTTGTAAATAAGGTGAGTAATCAAGCCGTTGTTGATATGCATTAGTTCCATTCAATGTTGGCATACCATTGCTGTCAAACTGTAGTGTACTATAGGTATCTCCGGGAGTGCCGCCCTGATTGGAGAACGTTCCTTGCCAGTTTACTTGTACTTCTCCTGAAGTTCCGGCTGAGGGTATATTGGTAAGTTGACTACCATCACCGATAAACGCATTAGCAGTGACATTACCTGTCGTAGTTATTATATTACTACCAAATGCACTTAGCAATGTTACAACATTGCTATTGCCATAGCTACTATTCCCACCTGTCTGTTCTGCCCAACTCAGTATACCAAACCCATCTGTCTGTAGTACATAGTTTGGACTACCACCAGTAATGGTAATATTAGTTACAGCACCTAGATTAGCTAGACCAGTGACGTTTAATGATGTTAGTGTACCGACACTGGTAATATTTGGTTGGGCATTTACAGCAACAGTGTTGGCTATGTTAGCACTGACTGCACTGCCATTTAATGTACCTGAGAATACATTGGCAATTGCCAGATTGCCTAAATTAGCATTGCCTGCATTGATATTACCCAATACATCCAGACTAGTTAGTGTACCAACACTAGTGATATTTGGTTGTGCAGCATATGCTACAAACTGCGATACTGTTGCTTGGGCAGCAGGAGGAAAATAAGAGCCTCCCGCTCCTGTTAATATTAAATTTCCTACGATTTGTAGGTTAGCTTTTTCAGTAGTAGGGGTACCAGTCATGTTTACTACGGGTACCAACGTAGTAAACATGATACTAGTACCGATGTCATTAAGCGAGGTGATTTTAATAGCTTGAACCATATTATATATTCCCTATGTCATATATATTTATGATAACCAATCAATTTGATTCTATCGTGATTTCTTAAGTTCCTCAACCTCGGCTTTAAGTTCTTTGATAGCTTCAATCAACAATGGTACTAATTTCTCGTATCTAACCGTCAAATACTTATCGTCAATCGGAGCTGGCACAACGATTTCAGGTAGTACACTTTGGACTTCTTGTGCAGATACACCAACTTCTCTGACTTTATCATATCCCAATGCTTGTGCTATTTCATTTGGTTCATAATAGAAACCTGATAATTTACTAACTTTTTCTAATGCATTGACAATTTCACCAAGCCTAGTCTTAAGTCTTTCGTCAGAGAAGTAAGCAGTAATATTATTAGTTGCACGAATCTCACCTGCTGTACCTGATGCAGCAGTACCGACACCAAGTGAATTAATTTGAGTGTTACCAGTATTTACGTTACCACTTACGTTAGCCGTACCAGTAATATTTGCACCAGTACCAGTTACAACTAATACGTTGGCAGTTCCAACAACAGAGAAGTTAATATTGCCATTGGCAGCTGGTATGTTAATATTACTATTGCCATTAGCATGCGGACCAATCAAGTTACCAACGTTGACGTTACCTGTTACGTCAAGGCCACTAGAAGTAACGTTAGCTCTAATAGTACCGGCAATTGCCATAACAATGTTACCACCTGAAGCGGTAATATTAGCATAGCTTGTACCATTAGATATTGCGGCGCCGCCACCAGCCGATATACCAGTTAACTGACTGCCATTACCAATAAAGAAGTTAGCACTTAAGTTACCACTAGCATCTCTTAATGCTATAGTACTTGCTGTGTTTGCAGATGCAGGTGTTGATCCTTGCAATGCGTTTGCATTAAGATTGGCCACTACAGTAGTTGAAGTGACAACTAATGGAGCAGTACCTGTTGCTAACGTAGAGATATATTGACCAGTAATGTTTGCATTGCCTGCTACGTTCATACCCGTGCCAGTAATGGTCATAGTTGTATTACCAACAGCCGCAATAGTAACGTTACCATTAGCAGTTGCAATGTTTACGTTTGAATTACCGTTAGAAATGTTCCCTCCGCCACCTGCTGCTGCCCAAGTCAACACACCTGAACCGTTTGTTTGTAAGAAAAAGTTTGCTGTACCGCCGGTAATTGTTACATTACCTACAGCCCCTAAGTTACTTGTACCGGTAACGTTTAATGCTGTTGTTGCATTGAAATAGTTGGCACTTATTAAGTTTGCGCCGGTGATATTACCACCGGCCCCACTGCCTGCAACTACACCAGTGCCAGTTACAACTAACACGTTAGCATTACCGGCAGAACTGAAAGTAATGTTTCCGTTTGCAGCAGGAATATTGACGTTACTATTTCCGTTAGATATTGAAGCGCCACCACCACCCGATATTCCTGTTAATTGAGAGCCATTACCAATAAAGAAATTAGCTGTTATGTTACTTGAACCAGTATTCAATGTACCTGCAATATTCACACCTGTACCAGTTACAACTACTACGTTGGCATTTCCAACTGCCGAGATATTAACGTTTCCATTAGCAGTTGCAATGTTTACATTTGAATTGCCGTTAGATATTGAAGCGCCACCACCACCCGATATTCCTGTTAATTGAGAGCCATTACCAATAAAGAAGTTAGCACTTAAGTTACCA
>Ga0164295_10000350_pt1 | contig 39253 bp, 37 predicted proteins | sample GEODES006metaG_FD_111798 | JGI IMG/M metagenome (GOLD analysis project Ga0164295, IMG submission 111798) | Oligotrophic lake water microbial communities from Sparkling Lake, Wisconsin, USA - GEODES006 metaG | ecosystem: Environmental > Aquatic > Freshwater > Lake | place: USA: Sparkling Lake...
ACGCAGCCTTTGCCCATGAACATTTCTTGAAATTTTGAAATCGACAACCTAAATCACCTTGTACTGGACCGACAACTTGTGAACTCGTGTCGCCAAAATGCGCCCGTATAGGGTCTGCAAACCAAACTCATTTTGGCGGAGTTCCAAACTCGCGGGCGAACTTGAGAAAAAGTATGACAGGTTGCCTTGACATGTAGACAAAAAGCGTGTAATATGCGTCTACGTAGCCATGGCAAAAGGACTTACCAAGCGGCAAGAAGAGATACTCGCGTGCATTCGGGATTACGTCGCGAAGGAAGGATTCCCTCCGTCGATCCGGGAAATTGGCAAGCAATTTGAGATCGGATCCCTCAGAGGGGTCACCGTACACCTAGACGCTCTCGAACGAAAAGGGTACATCAATCGATCCAACACGCCACGCTCGATTAAGGTCGTTCACCCCGAATTTCAACCTAACGCGGGCATCATGCAACTTCCCTTGCTTGGTACGATCGCCGCTGGTCAGCCGATCTTGGCCGAAGAACATGTAGACGCCATGATTCCAGTTCCACCTGGGATGGTTAAAGAGACAGACAACGCGTTCCTTCTCCGCGTCATCGGAGACTCGATGATCGGCGACGGAATCCTCGAAAGTGACCTCGTGGTGATTCGGCCACAGACCAATGCGCGCAATATGGACATCGTGGCTTTCTTGCTTGGAGACGAAGCGACCGTCAAGCGGATCAACTACGAACCGAACGGCTCGATCAAGTTGCTATCGAGCAATCCAAAATACGCGCCGATTCCGGTAGACCGAGAAGGCTCGCGCGTCATCGGCAAGGTTGTCGGCCTCATTCGAGACTACGAAGGCCGATCCTTCTAAAGGGTCGGCTTTCGGGTCCAGGTTGTCCCTTCGGGCGTGTCCCGAAGCTCGATACCTTCATCGGTCAATAGCTTGCGGATTTCGTCGGCTCGGACAAAGTTCTTTGCTTTCTTCGCCGCATTCCGCTCCTCAATCAAGCCGTCAATCCGTGCTTCATCCGGACCAGCCTCGTTCGATTCGGCCGGTAGGTCGTAGTCGCTCGTAACGATCCCGAGCAGAGCATTGATCTTGTGGAGGAAGTCTCGGGCCGAAGCGGCCGAGGCTTTCGACATCGCTTCACTGTCCCGGTTGATAACCTTTGCCCCCTCTAGCGCCTTCGCCAGCGCGACCGAAGTGTTCAAATCGTCGCACATCGCGTCTAAAGCGCCTTCGTAGATCGGCTCAAGCACCGCGCCGAGTTCGTCTGGTCCGTCCGAACCAGACACCAGGGCCGCATCCGAAGCCGTAAGCGCACGTCGGAGTCGTTCCACATTTCCGCCGGCATCAATAAGTCCCTGGTCGGTGAAGTTGTATGGCTTTCCGTACACGCCCGAGATGAGAGCATATCGAATGGCAAGCGGGTCGATCCCTTTCTCAATCAGTCCGCGGACGGTGTAGAAGTTTCCAGAACTCTTGGACATCTTCTCGCCGTTCACCTGTAGCCAGCGGGTGTGAACCCAGTGGTCGCAGAAGGTCTTGCCCGTTAACGCCTCGCTCTGCGCGATCTCGCACTCATGGTGCGGGAACATGTTGTCTTCCCCGCCGCTGTGCAGGTCCAGCGTGTCGCCCAGGTAGGTGCGCGCCATGACGGTGCACTCGATATGCCAGCCAGGGAAGCCCCACCCGAAGGGCGAGTACCACTGCATCAGGTGCTTGTCGTCCTTCTTCCAAAGAGCGAAGTCGGCGGAGTCGCGCTTGTTGTCGTCCTGAACGACGTCTCGAACGCCCTTTCGGAGGTTCTCCTGGGTGTTCCCGCTAAGCTTCCCGTAGGCCGGGAAGCTATCCACCTTGAAGTAGACGCCGGTTGGAGTCTCGTAAGCGTTGCCCTTGCGGATGAGCTCTTCGGTGGCCAGAATCTGCTCCCGAACGTGCTGGGTTGCCTTGGGTCGGACGGTCGGCTCGGTCAGGTTCAGCCGCTGCCAGTCTTGTTTAAATTTGTCCGTGTAGAACTCGGCAAGCTCCCAGACGTTGTTGAAGTTCTCGCCGTCCTTGCTTCGCAGGGCTTTCTCCATCTTGTCTTCGCCGGCTGCATCGGCCACGTCATCTTCGGTGAGGTGTCCAACGTCCGTGATGTTCGCGGCCCAGGTGACCTTCCAGCCGATGGCCTTGGCTGTGCGGACGATGAGATCGGCGGTCAGAAAGCTTCTGAAGTTGCCAATATGCGCATAGCTATAGACCGTAGGGCCACAAGTGTAAAAGCGAAGGTGCTTTGGCTCTAAAGTCTGGAGCGGCTTGACCTGCCGCGACATGGTGTCGTGTAATCGAAACGCCCGATCCGCCATTGGTATCCAAAGTGTACCGGCAGACCGGGCGACCCTCTGATTCAGTTACCGAGAGATCAAGGCGCCACTGGATCAAAGTACGAAATGCGGTCTACGTTGTGGAACCCGGGCAGCGGGAAGGCGTTACGAACGGTTCGATCGAAATTGAAGTACTTCGCGTGCCCATCTAGGAACGAGAAGTTTGATCCCTGATTGTTCCAAGGCGTCCTTTCCAGGCGCTCCAAGAACCAATCTTCGTTCTCGTGCTCCACATCGTAATACGTAGTGAGGTCATCCCATACTCCGCCCGCTTGCGCGGGCCACGGGTGGTAGTCAATTTCACCATTTAGGCGAGCACGGAGTCCGACCGTGATCTGTTCTGCTGGCGCACTCGAATTGGTCAGCGGCGTAGCGTGAGTCCAGAGGCCGTTGATCGCATAGTCTGTTTCAGGAGTCTCCGATTCGCCTTCGTGATCAACCGCAACTCGGGTGTATGCCGGAGTCCGGAAGACGTCGTTCGATTTCACGTACGGATAAAGCGACTGGAACCACTCAATGCCCGCATCGTGATTCGAAATGAGGCTCAGGTCATCGTTGTCGTTCGCATAGAGCACGATCGCTGTCGCGATTTGCTTAAAGTTGCTGAGATCCTGGGTCTTCTTTGCGGCAGCCTTGGCTTGGGCGAAAACGGGGAATAGGATCGCGGCAAGAATCGCGATGATCGCAATCACAACGAGCAGTTCAATGAGGGTAAATCCGCGTTTCGATTGGGTCATAGGGGTACCTATAGGGGGTATGAGCATTGAGTATAACACGACCTTGCCGAATCGTGGACGGTGTACAGTTACTTTCAGTGATTCCTGCTGAAACTCGAGAAGATGCCCGAAAGAGACTTGCCCGGATCAACGGCCAAGTTTCGGGTCTGCAAAAGATGATTGAAGAGGATCGGTACTGCGTGGACATCCTCACGCAGGTATCTGCCCTCCGGGCTGCGCTCGATCAGTTTGGGTTGCTGATGCTCTCCACCCACTTAGAAAACTGCGTGTACGGCGACGATCACGAGCACGGCCACGAGTACCAAACGAAGGAAGAGCGGCTCTCCGAGATTCGCGTCACGCTCAATCGATTTTTGAAATGAACGGTGCCATCGCTGTCGACCTAGGCGCTTCGAGCGCACGTTTTGCCGCTGGCTGGCTCGAAGATGGCGAGCTGAAATACGAGATCATTGAGCAGGTCCCGCACCAAACGCGCACTGAGAATGGACGAATCGTCTGGGATTTCCAAGCCCTCGTCGCTTTCGTTAAGCGTGCGGCAGAGTACGGCTCGTCTCGCTTTGGCCGCGCAACTCTCGGGATCGACGCTTGGGGCGTAGACCATGGGTTTTTAGACCGGCAGGGCAATCTTCTCCAAACGCCCGTCTGCTACCGAGACCCATCACACGAAGCTGCTTTCGAGTCGCTTGCCCCAAACCGGAACGAACTCTATCGACTCACCGGCATCCAGCATCAGCCGTTCAATACGATTTGCCAACTCATCGCCCGCCGTGCGGAGAACCCAAACCTTGTCCACGACACGCATCGCTGGCTCCTTTTGCCGGACCTTATTGGCTATCTACTCACGGGCCAAGCGCAGTACGAACTGAGTGAAGCGTCGACCACGCAGCTCATGGGTCTAGATAATGAGTGGTCTGAGGAAGCTTTCAACCTTGCAGGATGGCCGGTGCCCGATCTTCAGCCGTCGCTGGCCGGTCACATCGGCGGGTACATCGCCGATGGCGTCCGCCTCATGTCGGTTGGAAGCCACGACACGGCCTCTGCGGTGCTTGGGCTCGAACCGCTGGACGAAACTTCAGCGTTTCTCAACATCGGAACCTGGTCCCTCATGGGCACGGTGATTCCTGCCCCCATCGTCACCGACGCCGCCCGAATGGGCAATTTCACGAACGAGAGAACCGTCGACGGCAAAGTCCGTTTTCTCAAAAACGTGCCTGGATTCTGGGTGGTGAACCGATTGCACGCCGAGTTGAACATCCCGGTTTCCGTTCCCGACTGGATAGCAAGTGCCAACCTCGGAGCGACCGCGCGGATCGATCTGAACGCGCCGGAACTCTTCAACCCGGACTCGATGTTGGAAGCCTGTATTGCCTTGATCGGCAAAAAGCCAGAAAATGCCGAAACCTGGGCCGGAATTGCACTTCTTAGTCTTGTAGAGGGAATTGCGGAGCACATTCCGGCGTTAGCAGAATGTACGGGCCGCGAGTTCAAATCACTTCGCCTCGGTGGCGGACCGTCGCGCAGCGCGGCGTTCCGGGAGCAGTTGCAAGCACGGGCGGGATTGAGCATTGAGCTCGGGCCGAGCGAAGCGACGATCGTCGGTAACCTGCGATTTCAGCTTAAATCGGCCTAAATTCGTGTTAAGGGAAGCGTCTCGTCTTAACATTTTGAAGCTGGCAAAATATTTACCGGCATCTTAACAATTGGGAAACACAAACTCGTGCTTGGTGTTTTCCATGCGAAAAGCATTTACCCTTATCGAGCTTCTCGTCGTTATTGCGATTATCGCAATCCTCGCTGCCATCCTCTTCCCAGTTTTCGCTCAGGCGAAGCTCTCCGCAAAGAAGATTTCTTCCCTCTCCAACGTCAAGAACCTCGGAACTGCTTTCCAGATCTACCTTGGCGACTACGATGACGTTACGCCATCGATCTGGGGAACGAACGATCCTGCGAACTGCACCCCTCCAACCAACATCAATGGCTGCTCCAACGAGTGGTGGATGCCTCTCTTCCCTTACTTCAAGTCCATCGACTTGATCTACAGCTCCGAGCGAAACGAAGCTGACAACAACAGCATCCGAACCGGTGTTTACGGTGCAAAGAAGCTTTCGGCTTACGGCTACAACTGGGGCCCATTCGGCTGGCGCGGCGGCGGTCTTCTCGACCGACAGGTTGCAGTTCCACGACCAAGCGGCGGCTTTGGCAACGTCAACCGAGGACGATCGGCAACGACCGTTGAAGGCCCAGCAACCACCGTTGCATTCGGCGACACCTACGACACGCCACGAGCTACCGTTGGTTTCGGCTTCGCTGCTGACACCTACAACGGCTTGACCAACTCGGGCCTTCGCTACGGCGGTTCGTTCAACTACGTGTACGTTGATGGCCACGCTAAGGCACAGGCAGTTCGCGGCGGAGTTCTCCCAGGCGCGTTCAACGATCGCTTCATCATGTTCCGAAACATTGACGTAAACACGCTTTGCGCCAACCCAACGGAAGTCATCACCGACGAAGATGGTACGACCTCGCAGTTGAACACCACCCCAGAGCCACCAACCATGGCCTGTGGCGACATCGCTCGATGGTTCCTCAGCACGATCACCACTCCATGCCCAGCGAACCCATCCGCTGCATGTAACTTCACGAACTAATTTCGGGATGAATATCCAGAAACTAGTCGTAATCCTGATCGCAGGAGTCATGGTCTTCGCCCTCTCGGGGTGCGGAGACCCAGCTCCCTCGAAAGATTGGGAAAAGGTAAAGGAAAAGCGCCCTGAAGGCGTGGTCACCGACGAGAACGGCGATAAGTAATCGCTAGACTCGAATGGGGCGGACAAGAAATTGTCCGCCCCATTTTTTTGCGTCATTGCCCTACTTGGTGGTAGTGTGAGGCATGAAGCGGATCGCCGTCGGAATTCTCATTAGCGTCGGTGCCGCTGCTTGCGCACAGCTGCAAGTTGGGACGCTAACCTACGTTTTCAAACGCATTCCCGGTTTTGACTCGGCGGGAAAGACCGTCGAAGCCGACATCTCCGCCGATGGTCGTTACATCGTCTTCAAATCCACCCGCCCGAGTCTGCGAAAGGGCGATGATCTCAACACCTACGACGTCTATCGCATTGACACCACAAACGGTGCCCTGAAACTGGTCAACCGAACCCCGCTCGGCGAAGTGGCGCCGATTCTAACTCACACACCCGGACTTGCGATTTCCGCCCGTGGCGGACACGTCGCCTTCACCGCGCCTTCGAATCTGCTGAGCAACATCGTCAGCAACCTGTTCTCGGCGTATCACGTGAACCTCGCCACGCCGAACGTCCTCACCAGCATGGGCGATGCAACGACGCTAGGCGGGCTGAGCGCCGACGGCAATCAGCTCGCCTATTCAAGCACCGGCAACCCTTGCGACACTCGAAACATCCTCACGGGAGAAGTCGGCAGCGTGGCCATCCCAAGCCCCGGAACGCTCGGCGTTTTTGCCGATGACGCCAAGGCGCGGCTCGCCCTTGGTCTCACCTACCAAGGCGGTCTCTCCGTGCCCGCCCTGTGGCTGAAACGCGTGAACGAGGATCCGCGCGTGGTGACCACCACCAACACTTCGCAGTCGATCCACCCCGCTTACGTTTCGGTGTATCGAGAGGAAGCCGTCTTCGTTTCCAATGCCGCCCATTCGCCGCAAGACTCGGATCTTCGATTCGATGCCTACGTGTGGAACGAGGGCACCCGCGCCTATCAGCTGATTGACCTCGGCACGACTGCCCCGGAGATTTCGTACAACGTTCGCATCAGCGCGAGCCGGAACGGGCAATACTTCCTCGTCAAGTTCGATAGCGGCCGGTACTACTTCATCGACCGCGTGACGCGAACGGTGAAGAGCCCGAACTACCCCGGTATCTCCTCTCTCAGCGCGCACATTAGCGACGATGGCAAGTACGTCGCGGCGCTAACGCCCGACAACCACGTCGCGAAGCTGACCATCGCCACCGGAGAGTTCCAGATCCTCGACGAGGGCACAAACCCCGCACCGCCAGAGGACCCGCTCCGGCGCGTCATGTTCTCGCCAAATGGCGAAAGCGTCTTCTTTACGGGGGTACCAAGCTACTATCCCTATAAGGGCCCCGAGGGACTTTTTATCCGGACTGGGTATCTGATTCCATCGATCAAGCAAGTCGCAACCGGCGGCCAAATGATCGCCGTCTCGGACTCGGGAGAGCAGTACATTTATGTGTCCACCACGAACAAGATTGCCTTTCGCGATGACCTCGCGCAGAAGACAATCTACTTCCCCGATGCCTATCGCATTGAAGACATTGGTCTTTCGGGCTCCGGAGAATGGGTCGTCTACCGGACGCGCACGAACAACCTGTATCTCGTGAACACCAAAACCGGAGCGCGCAGGCTCGTTACCCGAACCGCCAACGGTACAGAAGTGTTTGAACCCGACATCGATGTCGTAAAGATTGCCGGGAACGGAACCAAAGTCTTCTTCTCCGGAACAATCAAGGACATTGCCCCGGGTATAGACCGCTGGACCTCGCTCTACGAGTACGACATCGCCTCAGACTCTTTGAGTCTTGTCAAAATGCGATCTGAGGCAACGTACCCAGTTACAGACCTGCAGGCCGTTGCATATGATGGAAAGAGCGTCCTTTACACCAACTATCGCACTACGATGGCAAAAGACTTATTACGATACTATGCTCCGTCCAAATCTCATAAAGCCATCGTTCGAAATCAAGATTTCCAGGGCGGTATGACGACCAATGGAACCTATGTACTGTATCGAAATTACTACGATCTGATGATGCTCCGCATCGACGACCTTCGGGCGGTAGCTGTGAAAGCCCCGCTTGAGATCGGGTTGCTGACTTTCCGTCAAGCCAGCCGCAGCATCCGGTTTACGAACTCCGGCTACCTCTGCGACACGACCTTCGAGATTCCTAGTGCACAGAATTAAGGTTTCTTGTCGACTAACCCGCAGAAGGGCGTAACATGACCTTGTGATACGTCATCGAAAAGCCGTCGTAATCGGCCTCGCACTGTTCGGCGCGGCCGCGGCGGCAAGTGCCCAGGTGAACTTCCGGCCGTTGGAATATCTGTTCTTGGCCCAGCCGGGGCAAGAGTCGGCCGGGGAGTCGGTGGATGCGGAGATCTCGCCGGACGGTCGATATGTTGTCTTCATGACCACCCGGCCCTCGGTCCGCAAGGGGCACGACCTAAACACCTACGACGTGATTCGGGCCGACGCCGAGACTGGCGCCCTCAAAGTGGTGAACCGGTTGCCCGACCAGAGCCCGGCTCCGATCTTGAGCTACTACCCACGTCTCGGAATCTCCGACCGAGGCCGCGCGATCACCTTCACCGCGCCAACAAATCTGCTGACGCCCTATGCGCAGGGCAACACGCTGAGTGCCTTCCACGCGAACCTCGAGTCCGACGTGATCACCCGCATTGGCTCGGGCTCGTTTGTCGGCGAACTCAGTCGAACCGGGACGCAACTCGCTTATCTCACGAATTCCGGAGCCTGCGACTCGAAGAACTTGGTTAACGGCAGTTCTGGGAGGCTGTACATCCCCGCCTTCCAGGACATCGGCGGCATCAACGGCAACTTCGGCGGCGTTTTCTCCGATTCCGCCACCGCGCGCATGTTCATCACCAACATCTTCGACGAGTCGGGACAGCGCATGTTGGGCTTGAAGTCCGTGATGATCACCGGCCAAGCGCGGACAGAAGTCACCGTGCCGTCCGATAAATCGCTCGCCCCGGTCTACATTTCCGACACCCTCACCGACGCGACGTTCATCACGAACGCTCCCCATAGCCCCCTCGACACCGACCTTCGGTACGACCTTTACCGACGAAATGCCGACGGAAGCTATCGGTTCACCGATCTCGGAACGCTGGTGCCCACCAATGCCAGCCAACTCTCGATCGCCGCATCGCGAAGCGGACGCTATGTCCTCGTCGGGTTCGATATCAACAGCTCCGCGTACGACATCGACACCTACGTGTACATCGACCAGACCACCGGCGCTGTTAGCAACCCGCGCTTCTACGGCGTGAAGCAGCTTGGGCGACGCCTGAGCGACGACGGCCGATACTTTGCCATTGCGGGCTCCGACGGTCACGCAAAGCGCGTGAACGCAATCAACGAGTCGCAACTCACCGTCGACAACGGCCCCCACCCCGCGCCGCCGCGAAAGCCGCTGAACCAGATGGTGCATTCCGCCGGTGGAGAAGCGATCCTCTTCCGGGGCGTTGAGGGCTATGTTCCGAACAACCTTGAAGGGCTCTACATCCGAATGCCCGACCGGTCGGTGAAGCGCGTGAACACCGCCCAAACCCCAATCGCGATTAACGACGCGGGAACGAAGTGGGTCTATCGAACCTGGGATGGCAAAACCATCTTCCGAGACGGCATCGCTGGACGCACCATCGAACTCCCTCAAGCAACCGGTATCGTTCGCCTCGATGGCGCTGGCGACGTTCTCGCCTACGAGCGCACCGATCGGCAACTGTACTACCTAAACCTGAAAACCCGGGTCACCAAGCTCATTTCTCGAACCAGCACCGGCGCGCCTTCAACCGGGTCCAGCGGCGTGCTCGCCGTAGTTGCTGGCAACGGCAGCCGCATCTTCTTCAGCACCACCGCCCGTGATGTCGCCCCCGGCGCCGATCGGTACTACAGCACCTACGAGTACGAAACCGCGACCGACAAGCTGTCGCTCATCCGCATGAAAACCGACATCGAGAACCCCGGCACCTGGGTGCGGGCAGTCTCGTATGACGGTACGACGCTCATCTACGGCTCGGTCGAGTCTTACTATCGAAACCTGTATCGCTACTACGTGCCGACGGCCACCCATAAGCTGGTGTTCAAAGGCAGCCACGTCGCCGAGCAGTTCCACGACACCAACAACACCTACCTCGCCTTTGGCGATTTCCGAAGGTCGTTCCTAGTGAACATTTCCGATTCCAACCTGGCCTACCTCGAACTCAAGCACCCCTACAAGATGAAGGAGCCGAAATTCCGAAAGGTAGATCCCCGCGCATTACGGTTCCTTAACCACGGATACCCGTGCGAAGTCAACATCGACTTTTTCTATAACTGAACATGAAAAGACTCATCCTTCTTGCCGGCGTTGCCATTGCGGGTTCTGCGAGCGCAGACCTGATCTACGGCCAGTCCACCCTCGTCTTCCCCGCCGGCCCCGGAGTCCCGAAAGCCGGAACGAGCTACTCTCCCGAAATCTCCAGCGACGGCCGCTACATCTCCTTCATCACCGACCGCATGGACGTGCGAGCGTATGACGAGGTGGATTCCTTCGATGTAGTTCGGGCCGACGCCGTCGGTGGTGCGGTCAAGGTGGTCAACCGACTTGCGAATGGGACATATTACGTTCCCGAACCCGCAGACGGAACTTTCATTTCGGACCGGGGTCAATTCATCGCTTTCACCAGCGGTCGCGTGATCATTCCGGGCGCACCAACCGACTTCCGCCGCTCCGCCAATCGAGCAAAGCTCGACCAAAAGATCGTCAATCAGGTCCCGAATCGATTTGCCACTGGACTCTCGAACGACGGGCTTTCGCTGGTTTACGATCAGATTTTCGGGCAGACCTTCGACCCAGTCAACCCATTTAACTTTCAAGGAGGCTACACGGGCCAGGTTCAACCCTCCGTCTATTCCAGCGATGCAACCGTCCGTTTAGCAAACCAAACTTTCGGCTTCCCCGCTGTCACCGGCATTCAGGCCGTGACGCGCTCTGGCCGATTCTGGTTGTTCCACACGGCCGGAATTGCGGAGACGTTCCTTCCGGTATGGGTCTCGAACGACCCTGGAATGTCCGGCCCAATCGAAGCCCGGTTCATCACGAACAAGCAAATCAGCCCGCTTGATTTCGATTTTGGCCCTGACCTGTATCAGGTCAGCACCGCGACCGGCGAGCGCAGACTCATCCAACTCTCAGGCACCAACATTCGATCGGTTGCCACCTCACGCAACGGACGGTTCACCGTGGTCCAGTACACCAACGGAATGGCGGACATTATCGATCTGCCGTACAACATGTACGCGCCAAACCCGACCCGGCAAATCGACCTGAGCAATCTCCGCACGATCAGCAAGCACATCAGCGAAGATGGCCGCTACATCGCGGGGATCACGGAGGACGGTCGCCTTGTCCGCCACGATATCACGACCAATATCGGTTTCGAAACCGGCGTCGGACCGTACCCTGGCCCGCCAAAGGCCAGCCTGCTTCGTTATCGAAACTCAAGTTCGGGGACTTCAATCATCTTCCGAGCCCCTGACCTATTCGTCTCGGGTCAAACGGCGGGAGTGTTCATCAAGAACACGTCCACCGGCGTCACGCGAAAGCTGGCGACCAATTTTGAGCCGTTTGCGGTGTCGGATTCTGGCCAAGCCTATGTTGTTGGTGACAACAACAACGCGACTTACCGAAACGATGACCTGAACCTCACCATCAGCCTGCCAAATTCAAGCAACCACCAGATTTCCGGTGACGGGTTGATCGTCATGTACCGGCAGTTCATCAGTAGCGTAGATCAGGTCTACATTTATGACGTCCTCGCTCGGCAGTCTCGTCTTGTGACGAAGAACATCAGCGGGACGGGTTCGATCAACACGGTTGGCCAGGTGCGGTTGTCCGGAAACGGCAAGTTGATCGCTTTCATCTCGAACAACCGCGATCTCTTTAACGGGCCCCAGAGCTTCCGGCTCTACCTGTATGACGTCGCCACCGATCGACTCTCGAGTCCAACCTTCCCCGGAACACTGGGGAGTAGCTCTTCGGTCTTCGGCATTTCTGCCGACGCCACGAAGGTTGTCTTCAGCAACATGGGCAACGTGGAACAGGTGTGGCGGTTCTACACCCCGCGAAACGCGTTCACCCTCGTGATTCCAAACCGGTTCATCAACCGCGACGCGCGGCTCTCACCAAGCGGCAACCTGCTCTTCGACTTCGACGAGTTTGGCAACACCCTAACTCGCCTGTCCGATGGACGCGCAGAGCGGATGTCGAACAGCCGAGCACTTGACGTCCTCCCCGGCGACAACCGCGCTCGGATCGACACCGACGGCATCCTCCGCGATGTAAACTTCACCTTCCCGCCTGCCCCATAGTTGGGCAGGCAAGCCCTTTTGAAATGCAATGAAGCTAGTTCTGTCCGCTCTGATCATCGCCGCCGCCGGGTCCGCTCAGGCGGACCTGATTTACGGCAAATCCACCCTTCTTTTCCCGGCGGGGCCGGGAATTCCGAGGGAAGGGACGAACTACAGCCCGGAGATTTCGAGTGACGGAAACTACATTTCCTTCATCACGAATCGGATGGACGTGCGCGCCAATGACGAAGCCGACTCCCTGGATGTCGTCCGCGCCGACGTTGCCCGAAGCGTCGTGCAGACGGTCAATCGCGTTGCGAACGGCACCTATTTCGTTCCCACCGCCGAGTCCCGCACGTACATTTCGGATCGAGGGCGGTTCATTGCCTTCAATAGCAATCAAGAGATTCGAGCTAACAATGTCACGGTCAATCAATTCGCCGGTATTCGCGCCGGTCTCGCCCGAAACACCATTGATTCCCTCTTAAACCAGGGAGTTACCGGAATGTCAAACGATGGAGACTCGCTTCATCTAAACAGCCTTTATGGACAGACCTTCACTCCGGTCAGATCGTTCAACTTCCTTGCCGGGGCTCAGGGCACGACGCCCGTTTTTCCATCTACCTATTCTCCAGATGGCAAAGTTCGCCTAGCCTCCGTCGCGCTTAGCTCGTCTACTGGCCCCGGACTCCAAGTCACCACGCGGAGCGGCAGATTCTGGCTTCTCGCCGTGGCTAGCGCTAGCGAGTCCTTCACCCCCGTGTGGGTGTCGAACGACGCTGGCCCGTCCACGCCAATCCTCGCTCACTTCATCACAAATCGGCGAATCAGCCCGTTTGATCTCGATTCGACGCCGGACCTGTATTACGCAAACGCATCGACCGGAGAACTGCGCTTGATCCCGCTTTCGGGCACAGCCATTAAGGCGGTCGCGGCTTCGCGAAACGGTCGCTTCACCGTGATCCAATACACGGATGGAATGGCCGATGTGGTGGACGTCGTCACTTTTCCCGGCAAGCCGAGATGGATTCGGCGCATCGACCTCCGGCACCTACCGATGATCAGCCGAAACGTCTCGGACGACGGCCGATTCATTGCGGGGATTACCACCGACGGTCGGCTTGTTCGACAAGACCTGAACTCCGGCGTCGGAACCGAGACCGGAATCGGCCCCTACCCGGCCCCGCCCCGAGCAAAGCTTACGAGCTACGTGAACTCCCCTACCGGTACTTGCATCCTGTTCCGCGCCCCGGACCAGTTTCTTTCCGGCGAATCGGCAGGAACATTCATCAAGAACACCGCGACCGGAATCACGCGAAGGCTCCCATCCAAGACCTTTGGCTATGCCGTGTCCGATACCGGTCAAGCCTATATCTACAATGACGGCGGAGGGATCACTTACCGAAACGACGATCTGAACTCGACGGCAAAGCTCCCAAATGGCTTCGGTCAAGTGATCTCCAGCGATGGACTCACCGTGATGTTCTATCGACGCGAAGGCAGCTTCGATCAACTCTATGTTTACGACGTGCTGACTGCCCGCACCAGGCTGGTGACCCGAAACGCCAGTGGATCGGCAGCAAACAGCAGCATGGTCACTCCCCGGCTATCGCCAAACGGAAAGCTGATCGCCTTTATCTCGGACGCCACGAACCTGGTCGAGGGCCCGCCGAGAAGACGGCTGTACGTTTATGACGTCGCTACCGATAAGTTGACCGCTCCGACCTTCTCCACGAGCCTTGGCGAAAGCTCCGTGGTTGTCGGAATCTCCGCCGACGCAACGAAGGTTGTTTTTGCTGACCTTTCCTATCAAGATACCGAGCGAGAAAACATCTGGCGGTACTACGTTCCGCGTCGCGCCTTCACTTACGCTGGCGAGCGAGGTCTCAACTCCTGGGCGCAGCTCTCTCCGAGCGGAAATCTCGTGTATCAGGATGACGAGGACCGCAACATTCTTTTCAGAGTTTCCGATGGACGAAGGGTCGTGCTCTCGGATGACTTTTCCCTCTTCCTCCTCCCCGGCGACAACCGCGCCAGGATGGAACGCAACGGCGTCCTGAGCGATTTCAACTTCGCCTTCCCACCCACCCCTTAGGCCAGATTTCGTCGTCCCCGCCTTTGGTTCAGCACTGGAACCCAAGGGGCGGGTGGTTCATAATAGGGGCTCAATGTCTCACAGCGACGCCACCGGCATCTTTATCAACGAAACCCACACCAGCGCGGCCATTTGGCAGTACCGCGTTGAGAAGATGCTTTTGGAAGGCAAAACTCAGTACCAGACCTACCAAATCTGCGATATCCCGCGATTTGGAAAGTCCCTCTTCCTGGACTACAACATCCAGACTTCCATCCTGGATGAGTACATCTTCCACGAGTGCATGACCCAGCCGGCGATGACTCTGCACCCGAACCCGAAGAAGGTCGTGGTTTGCGGCGGCGGCGAGGGCGCAACTCTCCGCGAGGCCCTTTTCCACAACACCGTCACCGAAGCCGTGATGGTGGACATCGATGAAGAGCTGGTCGATATGGTGAAGGTCCACATGCCCGAGTGGCACCAGGGCGCCTTCGAAGACCCACGCACCACCCTCCTTCACACCGACGCCCGAGCCTGGCTTGCCGACCACAAAGGCGCCAACTTCGACGTCGTGCTCAGCGACCTCCCGAACCCCCACGAAGACGGCCCCGGCCAGTTCCTCTTCACCAAGGAGTACTTCCAAATCTGCGCCGACGCGATGAGCGAAGACGGAGTATTCGCGATGCAAGCCGGGTCGGCCAACGAGAACTACCCAGCGTGCATGGCTAGCTGCATCAAGACGCTGGAGAACATGAAAGAAGTGTTCCCGTACGTCAACGGCTACTACGGCATCGTCAGCACGTTCTTCCAGCCATGGGGATTTGTCTTGGCTTCGAAGAAATACGACCCAATGGCCCTCACGGTCGAAGAGATCGCCAAGCGACACGCCGAGCGCGGAGTAAAAAACAAGTACTACACGCCTCGATTCCACCAGGCTTGCTTTACTCTTCCCGAGTACTTGCTACGCGCGGTGGAAGAGCAGGGACGACTCCTCACCGATGCGGACCCGTTCGTTTGGGACGCCTAAAACAGCGTCCAAAACGTCTCTAAAGGGTAAATTAAAGCTTCGGCAACGGAGCCGAAGGTTGAACAACGGATGTTTCGAAGACTTTATTGGGTTTCAGAAATCGTAGAAGCGAACGGCCAATCGAAGGTGATTGGTGTATACACGTCCATCCCGGATCTTTTGGATGCGGGTCTCGGACAGCGAGAGGGATCTCAGCAACTTCGGCTGGGACTCTACAAGCTGGACAGCGACAAAGGCCCGTTCGGCATCTGGACGTCACCTAACTTCGACGGCATGGAGACGACGCTACAAAGCTTCGTTTCGACCGATGAGATCAGCAGCGAGCATGTCGCCATGTTGGTTTCGGCCGTGGCCGCAGTTCCCGTAGCCTAAAAGCTGACGCAAACAAAAAAGCCCAGCGCAATTCTGCGCTGGGCTTTTCTTATTTGTCCTTACTTGGTGCTAACTGGCTTGCTGCTGGCGTCTTCGGCCTTCAGGGCGTCCATGGCGGACTTCCAGCCGTCGGCAAGGTAGGAGAGCTTGACATCGACCTTAGCCGTGCGCAGACGCTCCTGAAGAGTCTTGCCGAGGTCGTTTGCCTGGCTGCCGCGCTCTTCCGCGATCTGGCGTCGAACGCTTTCCTTGACCGTCTCGTCAATCTTGATCTTCTCGGCCGCCGTTCGGTTCTGAACGAAGAACTTCAGGAAGTTGCCGCCGTCTGGAATCCAGTTCGATGCGGTGCCGACCTTGGTCTTGTTCACGATGGCTTGAAGCTGCGCTGGCATCTGGTCCACCGCGCGGATTGGGAACGCACCCTGGGTTGCGCGGGCGTTTGGTGCTTCGCTGTATCGGGCCGCCGCGACTGGGAAGCTCGTGCCCTGCTTGAGCGCCGAGTCCACCTGGTTCTTCAACTGCTCCGAACCGACCTGGATGTAGAAAAGCTCGGCCTGGGCCGGCGTCAAGAAGTTGGATGGGTTGTTCTTGATGAACGCATCGACGTCGGCCTGGGTGACCGTGATGCCCTTGGAGATCAGGTTGAATCGCGCAAGGTCAATCGAGAGGTCCTGGCGAATTTCGGCCAGCGACATTCCTGCCGACTGCAGGCTCTTTACAAACTGCGGATTGCGCTTCGTCTGGAAGTCGAGTTCCTTCTTGATCGCGTCATCGTTTGGAGCGACGTTTTGGTCCTTCGCAACCTGAAGCAGCAACTTGCGGTTAATGAGGTCTCGGAGGGCTTGTAAGCCAAGCGAGCCTGCAACCTGCACGTCAACCGGTCCCTGCGGGGTCATGGCGAGTACCGAACGCTTTCGTTCGAGATAGCTGTAGTACTCATCCTTGGTGACCTGCTCGTTGTTGACTACGGCAACGGGACCACCGGTAGCAGATCCGCTGTTGCAACCGACGATGAGACCTGCCGCGAGGGGCAAAAGGACATAAAGTGCTTTCTTCAAACCGAATTCTCCGGAACAAGGTGAGGTCGAGACGCAACCCTCCCTCAACGCATAGGTTACAACATCAGAGGCAGCTGGATAGTGCCCACACGAATGTCCCCCATTCGTGTGAGGAAGATGAACCGGTTCAGGCAGCTACCGCAAGCTGCGTCCGAACCATGCCGCGAAGGCGATTTACCGCCTGAGAGTGAAGCTGATAGGCCCGAGATTCGCTGATCTCAAGAACTTTTGCCACTTCAGAAAAAGTGAGACCATCGAAGTAGTGCAGCGCGACCACCGTGCGCTCTCGATCGCTCAGCATATCGATGCACGACGCGAGAACATTTCGAATCGCCTTCCCTTCAACAAAGCCACGAACGTTTGCCGACTCGTCTTCAACCAGATCGGAGAACGTCAGATTGTCGTCCGAATCCGAAGGAACGAGATCGTCCAGGCTGCCGATGTGACTGCGGGACTGAAGTGCTTGGAGCTGAGCTAGCTGATCTTGCCCCATGCTCGCGGCCTCGGCGAGTTCTGCGCCGCTTGGCGCTCGGCCAAGACGCACCGTCAACAAGCTCTCGGTTCGCTCGATCAAGCGAAGCTTGTCTCGCGTGCTTCGAGGAACCCAGTCCTCGTGGCGAATCAACTCTAGAACGGCAACCCGGACCATCGTGATGGCATAGGTCTCAAATTTGGTATCTCGTGTCGGGTCGAAGTTATCAACGCTTTTGATCAAGGCGACAATGCCTGCGCTCAGAAAGTCGTCAAAAGTCAAACTGCCGACCGGTCCCGAAACAAGTCGACCGACCGTGATTTTGACTAGATAACTATAGTGATGAATCAGCTCGGTGCGGGCATCCAAGCGACCATAGACATGATAATCTGTCCAGGCTTGCTGCAACTGATCTGGGCTAAGCGCCATTAAATCTCCTCATCGCCAAGTTCACGTAATCCGTTACGAGTCCCCCGACCCCTTAACTATATCACCAAGAGGATGCAAACCGATTGGGTTCAGCGTATGGTGGCGAAAAATGGCATCCCCTCAATGCTGATTCTTGCTAAATTTCAAGCGACATCCCGTCATACGCAAGTTCGGTGCCAAAAGGCAGCTTGGCATTGAAATCGTCGTGGTCGTAGTCATGGCTCAAGTGGGTCAGAATTGTCCTCTTCGCCCCAATCTTTGCCGCCACTTCCATCGCCCGGTCGAAGTGGAAGTGGTTTGGATGCGGGCTAAATCTGACCGCATCGAGAACCAAAATATCGAGGTTCTCAAGCTCTGGCCAAACCGCATCCGGAATCTCGCTCACGTCCGTCATATAGCAAAAGTCGTTGACGCGAAGTGCCAGACAAGGCAAATGACCATGCCGCACAACGAAGGATTTGATCGTGAGCCCACCCAGTTCCATCACCGGCTGCGCGACCCGTAAATCAAACCGCGGCACCATGATTCCCTCCGGGAATTCCATAAAAGCGTAAGGATAAATCCGCTTTATGTCCGGCATGTATTCCTCCAGGATATATACCGGCATATCGCGCTTCGTCTTAACACTTAACGAGCGCAAGTCGTCCATACCCATCACGTGATCGGCATGGGTATGCGTTATGATCACCGAATCTAGGTCTTTTACATCGGCTTTCAGCAACTGCAGCCGCATCTCAGGGGAGCAATCTACTAATACATTGCCACTGCTTCCATTAAGGAGCAAGGATGCACGTGTTCGCCAGTTCTTGGGATTCTGCAGAAACGACTCTGGGTAGTCGAAACCCAGCATGGGTACGCCATTACTTGTTCCGGACCCAAGAATGACCGCGCGGGCCACTTATAGCTCGCCCGCTTTCTTCAAAACTTCAACCGCCACAATCGCGGCCGGAACGTCGGCGTACTGCGCCAGCCGTTCCAAACATCGGGCAAAGTTTCGCTCTCCCATGTCGTCGTACTTCTCCTGACTCTGCCGCGCTTCGGCAATCAGCGAGATTGCGTCTTCATAAAAACGCGCCCGGTTCTGCGGGAGGGACTTGTTGGTAATTGCGGCGTATCGACGGCTGAGCTGTTCGTAAACGCCTTCCCAGTTCGTCCGAGACTCCATCTCGGCGCGGAGCTTGGTCATCTCCGCTTCCTGCATTCGGCGGCGTTCGGCTTCTCGGCGCTTAGATCGCTCGAAGTCTTCGGAAGTCGTACCGTCAATCACCCGGACGCGAATGGCGGAGTTCGCAGCCTTTGAGGCGGTGACCTCGATCAGGCGCTGGGTTTGCGGCATTCGAAGGTGGCCGCCAAGTTCGTTCTCCCCTTGCGGAACACCGAGAACCAACAAGCCTTCTTCAAGCGCAATCGGAACGGCCGCATTGAGGGCCGCCCATACACCACGACCGGTTACCCCGTGAAGTACCGTGGGAAGAGTCTCTTTCCAAATGGCAACCGCGTCCTGCATACCGCACGATTATAGACGGAGCACCGCGAGAAAGGGGAGACCTAACTTGGCCGAACGAAAGGATCGACCACATCATCCGCACTTTGCACCATGCCGATGTAGGGCGTAAAGCGCCCAAGCCACTTTCGCTGAATCTCCGCCTCGCCGTACATGCCCTCGCCGCACTGCCAAAACACCGGCTCGTCACACTCGTACTCGCTGGCATTGTGCGGGCTGGTTTGAAGCCGAACATAGAATCGCGGGTTCTCCGCCATCTCGAACTCCCACGAGGAGTTCAGCATCGTGCCGTCTTTTGCGATCCCGTACCGGCTCATCACGCGGGCGTTCTCGAAAACCGTTCGCGTGCCTCCTTTCGAGGCGTGGTTGTACCAAATGCCGTATCCGATACTGCCGGCAATCATCAGCATGCCGATGGCAAACCACGTGAGGCTATTTGGAATCCAGTTCATCGGCCCAACGTCGGTGATTTCGTTGGTGACCGGTGTGCGAGTATAGGTGGCGCGAAAAACGCCACCCATACCGAAAACCAACGTGCTGATACAGCCACAGAACGCGAGCACCACCCCGACTGCCAAAGTCAGGCCGGTTAGCTTTTCTTTCAGTGGGTCCATGGTTCAGAACCTAGACGTCTGCCTGGTGGCGTTGAGTTCTAGCGACCGGGCATGATGACGTCGGCCACCGCGTAGGAGCGCCGGATGTCTTGCAACATCACCTTCGCTCGTCCGCCGACCGAGTCCATGCCGTCCAGCAATTCGATGTAGAAACCGTTATCCGTCCAACCGACGGCCTTGTTGGCATTCTCAAATGCCGACCGTCGCACGTTGGCTTCCATCACCTGTGCCCGTCGCAAGCCCATCAAAAGCTTGTCGAACTCTTCGATCGTGCCGGACTGAATGTCGTACTCCTCGTACTCCATGTCGAAGTTGGCCCGGATGTAGATTCCGCGCCGCATCGCGTGCTCAAGCTCTTCCACGTTCTCGCCGTCAGAACCGATGAGTGCCTCGACGACGGATGGGTGGCACTCCACAAGGAAGGCGTTGCCCGCTTCCTTGACCTTGCGCCACATGTCTCGCTCAATCCAAAGGCTAACCGTGTCCTTGCTAGCAATTCGGCCAACGCCGGTGCACATTGGGCAGATCTCCGTGATCTCTTGGGTCACGCTCTCGCCGGTTCGCTTTCGCGTCAGCTCGACGAGACCAAGAGAGGAAATCTTTCCAATTCTTGTTCGTGCTCGGTCTCGCTCAAGGCCGCGCAGGAAGTGGTCCATGACTCGCTTTCGGTCCGCTTCATCTTCCATGTCGATGAAGTCGCACACGATAATGCCGCCCATGTCGCGCAGTCGAAGCTGGCGCAGAATTTCGTTTGCGGCTTCAAGGTTGGCGTGGAGAATGGTGTCGCTGAGCGAGGTACTGCCGACATGCTTTCCGGTGTTGACGTCGATGGCGGTGAGCGCTTCCATCTCGTCGATGACCAACGATCCGCCCGACTTTAGCGGAACCTTGTGCTGCATGATTCGGTCGAGCTCTTTCTCGATTCCGAAGTGGTCAAAGATCGGCGTTTCGCGATCGTAGAGGGTCAACTTGTCGAGCAACTGAGGAGCGACCTTCGCGGCGATGAGGTTGACCTTCTCGTACTCGTCCGGATCGTCGATGACCATCTTGGAGATGTCTTCGCCAAACAGGTCACGCACGGTGCGGAAGAGTAGCGACTGGTCCTTGTGGACGCAGGCAGGTGCTCGAAGCGCTTTCGCGTTTCGCAGAACTTCGGTCCAGAGCGACTGTAGGTAGGCAACGTCTTGTCGAAGTTCAAGCTCGGTTCGACCGTCGCACTCGGTGCGGAGGATCAATCCAAAACCTTCTGGGCGAATGTGGTCGCCGACGCGCTTCAGGCGCTCTCGCTCGGCGCGCTCTTCGATCTTTCGGCTCACGCCGCAGTTGTGCCCTTCAGGCATAAGAACAACATAGCGACCAGGCAGCGCGATTCGGGTGCTGACTCGCGCGCCCTTCGTGCCGCGCGGACCCTTGGTGACTTGCACCATGATTTGCTGGCCCGACTGAAGGAGGTCCTTGATCTTTCGGCGACGAAGTTCGTTGCGGCGCATCGTGGCCGGGCTGTTGTCGTTGCCCGATTCTTCCGGCAGTACGTCGGCGATGCTCAGGTATGCGTTTCGTTCGAGGCCAATGTCCACGAACGCGGCATCCATGCCTGGAAGCACGTTCTGAACGATGCCTTTAAAAATGGAGCCCACAACGCGCTCTTCGCGCTCAACGCGATACTCCATGAGCTCGTTGTCTTCAAGTAAAGCGATTCGGGTTTCCCGGTTCGAAACATTGACGATGATTTCTTTTCGCGGGGCACCGGTTGCGGCGCGAAAGTCTTTCGGTGCGCCGGGGGTGCGGGTTTTTCGTCCGCGGACGTTACGTTGTTTTGCCATTAGCAATCGGTGCCTAGCAGTGTACCGGACGACTGCCCGGAATCCAACTTCAACTTATCGGGCCTGGCTGGCAAAACTTGGGCTCGGTTCCGTCCGACCGGAGCCAGATGCCGCAACGGCAACCGCCGCACACATAATCAATATGGTGATGACCTGTTTAATCGCCCGCACGTTCTTCCTCCCTACTCAGTTGTGGGCGCCACATTTGCGCTCACAAAATCAGAATCCGTTCTGATAACAATTAGTTTCGGCAGATTTCTCGATTCTTTCTGAACTTTTTGTGCGGCCCCAGCTTCCGGGTAACTTCCAAGCGTGCCGGTTTACGAGTATCGGTGCCCCGCCTGCCAGGCAAAGTTTCGCGTGCTGGTTGGAATGGTGGCAGGCGAGGAAGACACCAAATGTCCAAAATGCGGCGGAATGCAGGCCAATCGCCTTGTCAGCCGCTTTGCCCGGTATCGCAACGAAGACGACCGGATTGATGAGATCGCCGACCGACTCGAAATGATGGGCGAACCCGATTCGGCCGCCGGCATGCGCGAAATCGTCCGCGACCTCGGCAAGGCGATGGACGAAGATGTGTCCGACGAAATCGAAGAGCTGTTCGAAGCCGACATGGCCGGCGAGCTAGCAGACGACGAGTAACTCGTGTACCATCGTTTCGCCGATGGCGCAGAAACTTAAGGCAGAAGGAAAACTCATCGTCGTGTGCGGCAGCATGTTTGCCGGAAAAAGTGAGGAGGTCATCCGCCGCGCCCGCCGCTCCTTGTACGCCAAGCGCAAAGTTCAAGTCTTCAAGCCAAGCATCGACAAGCGATACGACGAAAGCATGGTCGTCACCCACATGGGGGTCAAGCACGAAGCCGTTCCGGTTCGAAACGTTGCCGAACTTCGCACCCTGGTCGCGAGCGACACCGAGGTCATCCTGCTGGAAGAAGCCCAGTTCTTTGATGATTCTCTCATCGAGCTTTGCGTCCAATGGGCGGACGAAGGCCGCGAGGTCATCTGTGCGGGGCTTGATCAAGACTTCCGGCGCAAACCATTCGGCCCGATGCCGGGCTTGTTGGCTGCGGCAGACGAAGTCGTCAAGTTGCGCGCCATCTGCATCAAGTGCGGCGCTCCTGCCAGCCACACGCAAAGAATCATCGACGGCAAACCCGCCCACAAAAACGACCCGGTGATCCTCATCGGAGCCACCGAGTCGTACGAAGCGCGCTGCCGCCGCTGCTTTAAGTTGCGAGGTTAGCCTTCGCGAACGAGGGTGTACTTTGCGTTCACCGGACCAGGAGCGCCTGGGAGGGGAACGTTCTTCCAATCGCCCTCGGCCTTAACCGGGGACCAGTCCTTCTTGTCGAGCCAGAAGATGCTGGTGATCGAAGCAGCGTCGGAGCCGGTCTCTTCAACCTTGCCTTCAACCTTTACGACGTCAACGTTGTTGACCTTCTCTTCGGCGAGGACTTTGAAGGTGGCCTTGAACGCAGGCGTTTCTTTCTTTTCGTCAGCTGCCTGTTCGAACGTCCAACCTTGACCGACGGCGACTGGAGCTTCTGGAACATAGAAGCCGCTCAGGTTCGCCATGCGCCAGGTGCCAGAACCGCTGTCGGCGCCTTGATAGGCCACGAGGAGTCCGCGGGTGTTGTAGGTGCTGCGAGTAGCTGGCTGCTCAGGAACGTCCTGCTCTTGTCCAGCAACGGAAAGCTTCGTCTCGGTCGCCTTGGTTTCAACGGTGTAGTTGCCGTTCTCTTCAACCTTCGTGACCTTTTCTTCATTCAGGCCGGAGAAAGTCGCTTCGATGCCCGCCAGAGCGATGTCTGCCTTGATTCGGTACTTGACGACTTCGCCTTCTTTCGGCGCTCGCTTGAAGGTAAATCCATCAACGGCGACCGCGACGGCAAAAATCGAGAGCAGGGCCAATGCCGAGCCGATAGTCTTAAAAGAAGTCTTCATAGATTTCACTATTTCGACGGGCATTTTACGACTTCGGTTGCGTCAGTTTCTGGGCATTAGGTCCGTTGGTCGACTTGGTACCCTTCCAACCGGATGTCGCACGAAGAACTGAGGGATTACGACTTCGATCTGCCCGAAGATCGAATCGCCCAAGTCCCGCTTGAAGACCGCGCCAGTTCGAAGCTTCTGCACGTCGACCCAGCCACCGGTCGCCTCGAAGATCTGCGGTTCCGAGACGCCATTTCCCTCCTTCACCCTGGCGATGTCCTAGTGGTCAACGACACCCGGGTCAGCGCACTCCGGCTGTTTGGCGCAAAGACCACCGGAGCACAGGTCGAGGCCCTTCTCCTCCGCGACTTCGGCCACGGAAGGTTCACCGCATTGGTAAAGCCCGGACGGCGGCTAAAGACGGGCTACGAGATTGAATTTGAAGCCGGCCTGACCGCCAGCATCGTTGCCGAGCTTGCCGATGGCCAGCGGGAAATCCAGTTTCACGGCGGGAACATCGAAGATCGGCTCCGAGAAGTCGGATCGGTTCCGCTACCTCCGTACATCACGACCAAACTAGAAAATCCGGAGCGGTACCAAACGGTTTATGCCAACGAAGGCGGCTCGGTCGCAGCCCCTACCGCCGGACTGCACTTCACGCCAGAGGTCCTGAGCCAGATTCAAGACAAGGGAGTCACCATTGCCCGCGTGACGCTGGATGTCGGACTCGACACGTTTCGCCCCATCGCCACAGAGAAAGTGGAAGAGCATCACATGCACGGCGAATGGTGCGCCGTTCCACCCGAAACTGCAGACTTGATCGCCAACGCCAAAGGAAGAATCATCGCCGTCGGCACAACCTCGGTCCGCACCCTTGAATCTTTCGCCATCGGCAAGCGGCAGCTTGAGACGGGACGAAAACTCACCTCGATCTTCATCCAGCCGGGCTACGAATTTCAGATCGTTGATGGCATGTTCACCAACTTTCATATGCCGCGGACAACGATGCTGCTCATGATTTCGGCGATGGCCGGCAAAGAACTCATCCAAACGGCATATCAGCACGCCCTGCGTTCGGAGTACCGATTCCTGAGCTTCGGTGATTCTATGTTAATCATAAATTCTGAGCCTGAACCGGAAAAGTGATTGCATCCCGGATAAGAATTACCGTCAACCCTAGACATATCGGTGTAGAATCAGACAGCTGATCGAGGAAGCTTGGCGCAATGAGGGTTATCCACATGTCCCCATCGGACTTTGATCCAATTTCGTACATTGAGAACGCTTTTCTTGACAAAAAGGTCGAACCAAAAGTGCCAGATGGCATGGAACTTGACCTACCTGATTTGCAGGAGTATCTGACGCAGGTCCCCCGAAAGGCGGTTAAGTCAAATCAGAAGTTCCGCAAGACTGAAATGCGAGCGCCGCGGCCTCGCCGTGCGGAAGAAAAGACTTCCAACTCTGCCATGGATCCCGCCATTCAAGCGGTTTGGCGCTCTTTGCCAAAGAACGTTGAGTTCTTGATTCAGTACTTCAACGACTCGTCCGTCCAGAACTATTACCGTGGTGAATTTAAAGAGTCCCGAGAGGAACTCATTCGCCGCTTGCTCGATCCAGAGCTTTCCCTAGAAGACACGAGTCGGCTGCTGGGAGTCGTCCCGGCAACGGTGCGTCGGTACACCAATCGTGGCTGGCTAAAATGCCACCGCACAACCGGCGGGCAGCGCCGGTTTCGACTGAGTGATCTTGTCCAGTTCGTCGAAGTTCATGGTCGCTTCCCTGAGGAGTGACCATGTCCATGCCGTTGCGGATCGCGGTCTTCTCCGATAGCGCGCTCCCTCTGATCAACGGCGTAAGCGTTTCCGTTGCGGCTTTAATTCAAGAACTGCGTGATCGCGGTCACGACGTGGACTTGTACGCAAATCGGTTTCCGGGGTTTGTTGAGACCCACCCCAACAACATCCGATTCAATGCGGTGGAGATTCCGTTCTGGCGCGGCTACCCGGTCACGATGCCTCCGCTCGGAGCCCAACTCAAACGATTTCGAGCTCGGCCGTACGATATCGTCCACACTCACACGCCGTTCCCGGTAGGCATGATCGGCCTTCGCTGGGCCGAGTCGCACGAGCTGCCGATCGTTTCCACGTATCACACTCTTTACGATCGGTACTCGCACTACGTCAAAATTCTGCCGCCAAGGTTCGTCCGGTATCGAATCGCTCGGCACACCAACTACTATTACAGCCGCGTGAACCACGTCATCACGCCAAGTGAGGCCAGCCTGAAGTGGCTGCGCCGGCACGATGTTCAAACATCTGCGACGATTATTCCAACCGGCAGCCCACTTCCCAAGCCACAAAACCGTGAGGAGCTACGCGCGAAGTTTGGGCTGAATTCAACCGATCTCGTGCTCCTCTACGCTGGCCGCCTAGCACCCGAGAAGAATCTCCGACTTCTGCTCGAAGCCGTCTCAGACGTTATGCGAGAGCGGCCAGAGGCTCAGCTATGGCTCATGGGGGATGGCCCCTATCGCGGAGCCTGCGAGGACTTGGTGGATCAACTCAAAATCCGATCCCGCGTGAAGTTTTTGGGCTTTGTCAGCCAAACATCAGTAGGGGAAGTGTATGGCGCAGGCGACTTGTTTGTCTTCGCCAGTATCACCGAAACCCAAGGTTTAGTTGTTCAAGAGGCGATGCTTCACCGACTGCCCGTTGTGGTGGTCAGCGGCGGCGGAGCGAGTGAAACCATCGTCGATGGGCACAACGGACTTATGGCTCGAAATGACCGTATGGACTTTTGTCAGAAAATGATTGAAGTCCTGAGTTCGAACGAAAGCCGAGACCGTTTGGCAGAAGCGGGATTTCATTCACAATTGCCTAGGTCCATTCCCGCAATGGTAGACCGCGTGCTTCAGGTGTACGGTCAAGTCATATCGGAGTTCCGTAGCAAAGAGGCAAAACTTGATCCATAACGAAACTATCCAGCCTCTGGGAGCTGCAGCGGACCGAAAGCCGTTACTGGACGCGTTATTCCTGCTGATTGGGCTCACCGTTCTGCGGTTGATGGTTCAGTTCGTCCCCGTGCCGCTGAGCATGGTGCAGACCGTCAGCCTGATCATCAGCATGGTTTTCGTCGGCCTGCCCATTGCCGCGCTCTTCCGGGCAGCCGCCTTTAAGTGGAGCATCAGAGCCGCGGCGCTGGCGCTCTTACTCGGATTGGTCCTGCAGTTTGGTCTTGCTTTCGTTGCACCGATGTTCGTGTCCGGTGTTGCCGCCGTGCTCCACGGGTTTTCTCAGGGTGGACTTGTGGTGTGGACCCTAGGGCTCGGCGTTCTGCTGTCGCAGATGGTCAACGACAAGAACTTGATTGTTCCGATCGCGATCTTTCTGGCACTGTTTGACGTTTGGCTCGTTTTTGTCCCAGAAGGGCCCGTCGGACAGATTGCCCGAGGAAACAACACGACCCTCGCTACGGTCGCGTACCAGCTCCCACGGCCGACAAACGTTCCAACGGACGGACGCGCGGTGCCGCTGGCATACGTTGGGCCAGCCGACTTTTTGTTCATGGCGATGTTCTTCGCCGTGCTTTACCGATTCCAACTCCGGATCCGGCAAACCGCGATTTGGCTCACGCCGGTGTTGATCTGCTACCTGCTGACGACCTTATTGTTCGGTTCCGTTCGAATTGGACCGATCAGCCTGGGCGCCCTGCCCGCGCTCCTACCAATCGGCGCCGTGGTGCTCGCCGCAAACTACCGTGAATTCAAGTTCACCGCGGAAGAAAAGCTTACGACCATCGTGCTCACCGTGGTGTGCCTCGGCCTTCTTGCTTGGCGATTTAACGTGCAGCCGCCAAAGCCGCCAGCTGAGCCTTCGATGAAGGCGCGCGGCCCAAAGCGTTCAAAATCGATGCGCTTGCCACCGACAGCTGAGCAAGGTCAATTCCGGTAGCGACACCTTCCCGCTCCAGCGCATACACCAAGTCTTCCGTCGCGAGATTTCCCGCCGCGCCAGGAGCATAAGGACAACCACCCAAGCCAGCGGCGCTTGCATCGAATCCAGCGCTTGGCGTCGCCTCAAAGGCTGCAAACACATTTGCCAAAGCCGTGCCGTTCGTGTCGTGAAAGTGCCAGAACACTTCGGTAGGATTGAGATCTATCGCCACCCGTTTTGCAAGCTGGCGGACTTCAGATGGCCCGGCAACCCCAATCGTGTCGCCGAAGCTGATTTCATCGCAGCCAAGTTCCACTAGCGCATTTGCGACATCAATCACTCTCGCAGGATCAACTTTTCCGGCATAGGGACATTCAAAGGCCGTGCTGACGTAGCCTCGCACCCAACTCCCCGCTGGTCGCAGCGCGAGCAGATCGCGGAAGGCATCTAACGACTCGGCAATCGTCATGTTGATGTTCTTTTGCGTAAAGGCATCGCTTGCGGCGGTGAAAATCGCGAACCTTTTCACGCCAACTTCGACCGCTCGCTGCATTCCCCGAACGTTCGGAACCAGGGCACTGAACATTGGGGCCGGCGGCAGCATTGGCCAAAGCTCTGCCGCATCGGCAAGCTGCGGAACCCACTTCGGGCTGACGAAGCTGGTTGCTTCGATTTCGCGGATTCCAGCCTTTGCCAAGGAGTTAATGAAGTCCAGCTTTAGCTGGGTTGGAATCGGCACCGATTCGTTCTGCAAACCATCTCGCGGGCCGACTTCGACAATTCTCATTTGGGTGTGACGCGGAATAGCACCGCCGAATCCTCAACCTGTTGTCCGGTGGAAACCCCAACATGCGAGACCTCGCCATCAAACGGCGCTAAGAACGGTTGCTGCGTTTTCATCGCCTCAAGGACGACAAGGGTTTGCCCTTTGGTCACGGCATCGCCGACTTGAACCCGGACATCGACGATAAGGCCAGGCATGGGCGCCCGGGCTTCTCCACTCGCGGCTGCACCCACCCCAGTTCGGCTTGGAGGTTTGGTCGAAAACTTGTACTGGAACCCGCGGTGCGACACGAGCACTTCGTCACCAACCCTCACGGCGGCAACCGAAACGGAACCTTGATCGGTGATCAAGCGAAATCGATCGCCATCCGGCTGGATCCGAGCCGATGTATGGCCATCAAAGAGTTCACCGTCAAGATACAGTCGCATGTTTTTGCTCGCGATACCAGGCCGCCCCTTCTATAAAGGACTGGAAAAGTCGGACGGTCGCTTCATCATCTGGAGTTCGCTCGGGATGCCATTGGACCAGAATGCAGAATCGCTCCGTTGTTCCTTCCAAAGCTTCAATCGTGCCGTCTTCGTGAGTCGCGACGACCTTTAGACCCTGTCCCACTTCCGAAACAGCCTGGTGGTGGTACGACTTGCCGAGGACGGTGTCGGCACCGACTACCCCTGCGAAGCGACTATCGGGTTCCACAACGTACTGCTGCGTCTCCCCCGTTGAGTGTGTGTGCGATCCAACTCGGTCCGGTGTGTGCTGCTCCAGTTTTCCGCCCTGCATCACGTTGACGAACTGGCACCCATAGCAAATACCGAGAACGGGAGTTTGGGGTGGAAGTGCCCGATAAACCTCGGATTCTATGCGAAATCTGTCTGGATGTTGCAGTTCATTTGCCGGATGATTCTCTTCACCAAACTCCTTGGCATCAATATCGAGTCCGCCAGGAATCAGGAGGCCATCAATCAGACTCGCGACCGCCTTGGCATCACTATGTGGAGTAATGATGAGCGGAACACCCCCTGCTCTTGCCACCATCTCGGCATAATTGAGGTTCAGCTGAACCCGTGCCCCGCCGGTGCGGGCATCGTCAACCACCCGAACTTCTCCCGTGATACCGATGATCGGTTTCGACACCGTCAGAGAAGCTCCCGAATGTGCTCCACGTTCTTCTTAACCACGTTGAGGAACTGCGCCGCGCCCACGCCGTTCGCCACTCGGTGGTCGAAGGTTAGGGCTAGGTTTGCGCATCGTTGAAGCTTGAGTTCAGTGGTGTTCTGTGCCAAGCCGTTGTAAGCCTCGCCCAAGAACAGCGTTCCTACGCTGGGCGGAACCACGACCGGAACCGCATCACGAAGACCAAACGATTGCATGTTGGTCAGCGATAGGGTCACCGTTTCGTTCGCCTGATCTGTGCCCTGCCGCGCAAGCTCGATCTTTTCGCGCGTCCGCTGCGCGAATGCTGGCCAGTCGAGCGTGTCCGCATCTTTGACCACCGCAAGCACCAACTCATCGCCGGGCAGGCTCACCGCAATGCCGAGCGAGACGTGATTGTAGGTCCGAAGCGTCGTATCGTTGACTAGGCTGGACCGGAAGATTGGGAATTGGGCAAGCGCCTTGGTCACCGCGAAGGCAAACATCGTGAATGCGCTCGGCTGGAAATCGCTGCCCGAGGCCTTGATCTCGGCGCGGAGCGTTTCGATCTGCGTCCAGTCGACCACGACAATCTCGGTTCCCGGAACGACAATCGCGTTTCCACGGACCATGCGCGACGACAGGAGTCGCTGCTTGCTTGGCACGGCGCTATCGACGAATGCTCCGTTGGCCGGTGCAGAAGCGCCACCGAGATGGGCATCAATATCGGCTGGCATCAGCTTTCCGCCCGCCGCTTCCGCGAGCTCGGCCAGGACTGCATCAGAAATTCCCTTTTCTTTTGCGTAAGCCCGGGTTCGAGGTGGAATATTTGCGCCGCGCACGCCACCAGATGCGGCCGCGGTCTCGACAACTTCTTCGGTTTTCGGTGCACCATGCGACGAGGTCACCTGCTGTTCGTCTTCCGACTCAATTCTCGCGATGTCCGCACCGATGGCGAGCAGATCATCTTCCGCCGCGAGCCACTCAACGAGAGTGCCGGAGTAAGGGCTCTCGACGTCCATGACCGCCTTGTCCGTCTCCATTTGGTAGATCGGCTCGTCACGCTTGATCGTGTCTCCCGGCTTCTTTAGGAAGGAAACGACCCGAGCCTCTTGGAGGCCCTCACCGAGTTGCGGAATCTGAATGGAAACGATGGCCATGGCATTCTCCCGCGCCTGCGCGGATGAAACCTAGTTTGGCATGAAGACCCAGAAATGCGAAAACCGTTTGATACACTAGGAGAGTGGCCGGTGCGAAACGCTTAAAAACGGACGTGGAATACGCTACGAAGCAACAGCGTGACTTAGGAGCAATTGCTCGCAGCTACGTTTTCGCGCCCGGACCCGAAAATGTTTGGCGAGTCATTCACGTCAGTAAAGACGCATTTCCCGTAAGTCTCATCGGCGAGGCAGAAATACGTCCCTGGCATCTTTCGGTTGATCTCGAAGACGGGGTCCACAACCGAAGTGAAGTTGCAATGATTGCGGTGGAAGATGACGGAAAACTTCCTTGGCCCGCTGGCTGGGGCGAACCGGTGACCGTAATCGACCGAATGCCAAGGGGCAGAGTTGCGGTGGCCGAAGCGCGAAAAGAATACGGGCCGTGACGTGAAGACAGATTTGAGTCCGACGACATGGGACCATGCCTTCTTCCTTCAAGCCAGAAGCCCTTTGTCCGCCACCATCGCCCTTGAATCTTCCGTTTCAGACACGTGTCAGCAACTTCACTGTTTGCAGATGTCTATTGAATGCCTGGGCAAAGCTTACATATCCAGAGGTTCCGGAACTGCACCGGCCAAAAGGCACGACGCGTTTTCGTTGCGAGCCGCAGAAATTCCCTTGGCTGTTTTGAGTAAAGAAGACAGCGAGCTCACCCAGCGACTACTCAGATCGTTCCGTGCGGTGCAACACTTTGCAATCGAAATCGAGGGGCTCAACCCGGCCCTGGCTCAACGCGGCTCCGGAATCAACGTCGAATACCCCTGGGTAAGCGTCGATGAAGTTTTCTCGCCCGTCACCTTCAACTTCAGCAAGAAGTTTCCCCGAGCAAAACGACTTCGACTCATCAACGTGCTCGACAATTTGTTGATATTCGAAGGCTACTAAAGGTATTCTCTTTGTTCTGCCCGGGCGATGCTTCCCTCTCCCCGCTGGCGAAAAACCAGAAGAGATTTGCCATGGCAAAGAAAATTACCGCGAACATCAAGCTCAACATCCCGGCCGGAAAGGGAACTCCAGCTCCGCCAGTAGGCCCTGCCCTCGGTCAAGCCGGCATCAACATGATGGAGTTCTTGAAGAAATTCAACGAAACGACTGCCCCAAACATGGGCTTCGTTATGCCGGTTGAAATCACCGTCTTCGAAGATCGCTCCTACACTTTCAAGATCAACCAGCCGCTCGTTACGGATCTCATCAAGCGAGCCGCCGGAATCGAGCGCGGTGCGGCAAACGCCAAAACCGATAAAGCCGGGTTCCTCACCAAAGAAAAGCTTCGCGAAGTTGCAAAGCAGAAAATGGCTGACCTTAACACTACCGACGAAGAAATGGCTATGCGCATCGTTGCCGGTTCGGCACGATCCATGGGCGTTCGCGTCGAAGACTAAGCCTTTAGACCCGGTCGGGTGAAACTCATCCGACCGGTGCGCGTCTGTTCATCGTTACGAACATGAAAGTTCGACTTCTTTCCTTCGGGATTCTTCTGGCCTTTGGCCAGATAGCGTTGGCTCAGGTGGGAACCTCCGTGTCACCAGACACCGGAGCAGACTCCTCGGCGCAAAGTGCCGCCGATGCGCTACGTCAGCACGCCGGGACCGATGGGGCATTTCTTGCCGCCGGTCTTCTCAAATCCAACTTTAGCAAAGAGGATCTCGCGACGATCCTCGAGTTTCCGAGCGACCAGATCGTCATCGTCTCGCTCACTGGAGCGCAGGTGAAGCAGGCTTTCGAACGCTCGATCCAGCTTTATCCTCAGCCAAACTCCGGCTTCCTCCAAATTTCTGGCTTTGAAGTCTCGTTCAACCGATCCGCTCCGGCAAACTCACGCGTCCTAAGCGTAACCGCCAATGGATCCAAGCTGGATGAAGCTCGAACGTACACCATCGCCATGCCAGCAAACCTTGGGCGCGGCGGGTTAGGCTACTTCAAGATATGGGACAAGAGCAAAATCACCAAGACGTTGCCGCAAACCTTGGAAGAAGTCCTGCGCGGAAAGCGGGTTTCCGACTCCTCGCCACGCTGGTTGGCTTCGGGCTCCTGAGCGTCCCGCACAGTCAAGACCCGGTAGCTTCCGCCAAGCCGTTTAGCGGTGAGGCTGCTTACACCTATCTGAAGCAGCAATGCGAGTTCGGTCCGCGCGTTCCTGGCACCGTTGGGCACGCGAAAGCCAAAACCTTCATTCAGGACGAAGCAACGAAGTACGCCGATAAGGTTGAACTCCAAAACTTCACCCACCGCTGGACGAAGACGCGAGACGTCTATGACATGACCAACGTGCTGGCGTTCCAAAACTGGGAGAAAGCCACCACGCGGGTGATTCTGCTTGCCCACTGGGACACCCGCCCAAGCGCCGACATGGAGGCAAGACCGTCGGATCGTCTGAAGCCCATCGCAGGAGCAAATGACGGTGCCAGCGGCGTCGCGGTCCTTCTCGAACTGATGAAAACCCTCAAAGGGCGCTCCGGCTCGGTAGGTATTTGCTACGCGTTTGTTGATGGAGAAGACCTTGGGCCAGACATTAGCGAAATGTTTCTCGGGGCCGAGTACCTTTCTCGCAATCTCCCGTCGCCGAAACCGCAATACGGGATTCTCCTAGACATGATCGGGGACGCTGAGCTTGCGATCCCGAAAGAGGAATACAGCAACTATTACGCGCCGGAGCTGATGAAGGCTCTATATCTCCACGCGGCTTCGCTCGACATGCGTTCGACTTTCCCGAACGTCATCGGGAGCCCAATCCTGGATGACCACCTCAGCCTTAACCGCGCTGGGGTTCCGACCATCGACTTAATCGACTTCGACTACCCCTACTGGCACACCCTGCAGGACACTCCTGACAAATGCAGCGCCGAAAGTCTCGGCAAAGTCGGCAAACTTCTGGAAACCTGGTTCACAAAGCCAACTCCTTGGACTCTCAAGCGCTAACCCTGCGTAGAAGCACACATGATCTCACCATACGATTGGCAAGAGGGCGTCAGTAATCGCGCCCAGTACATTGAAGGACGACTCGCTCAGGGTCTTCCCGTCCTCGCCATCTCCCTGAACGAAGGATTGCTGATGTACTCGCGTCGACGCCAGAGCCGAAAGGTTTTCGAGATCTACGATCGAATCATCTTTGCCGGGCTTGGCCAGCAATCTGACCTTGAAGCCATTCGAGCCGCCGCCCTTGAGTTTGCGAGTCGAGAGGGGTATCAACGCAGCGAAGATGACGTGACCGTACAACGCGTCGCCACAACCGTAAGCGGACCGATCAAACAAGCTTTTGCGGACTTCCGAACCGCACCGGTTGTTGCCCGTACGATGTTCGGTGAACTGGGCGAGACGCCCGAAAAGGACACTTACTACGTCATCGATTTCGATGGTGACTATGCCGTGGCTCGGCTTCGGTCGGCAATCGCGGGCACGTTAGAGTCGGGTTCCAAGTTGGAGACTGCGCTTGCGGCAATTCCTGCTTCTACCGATCCAGAGGAAGCAATCCTGAAGCTGTCCGAAATCTTTGATTCCAGCTTCGAAGGCACCGTCCCTGAGGGCCTCAAAGAAGAAGCGATCCTCATCGAGCGTAATACGCTGCGAGAGGACCGCTTCCGAGTGCTTCGGGCCGTTGAAGGGATTTAAGCCCGGATCAGCAAGACCGGATAAGGCTCCGACACAACCTGGTGAAGGGCCACACTTCCCGTGAAGACGCGCTCGATGAGGCCGTGCCCCTGCGCGCCAAGGATGAGAAGACTCGCGGATTGCTCGGCCATCGTGTTCGAAATCTGTTCGTTCACGTCTCCGGCAACCACGCTAAAGGTGACGTCATAGCCGGATTCACCTAGTCGGGTCGCAAGGGCCTGACACTTCTCCGTGAGCTGCTCCGCAACCCACTCCTTCATGTCAATCTGCAGGTCGGGCAGACTTCGGAGCACCATCTTCGTTTCGAGTTCGTCGATGTCGTAGACGGTCAGAATGTGGATTTGCTGCAGTCCCATCGGTGCCATCTTGAGGAACTCCTCAAGCGCACGAGTCGCGTATTCCGAGTGATCCGTCGCGAAAACGGCTTTGAGAGGTCCTTCTGGGACCGATTCTCCCTTTGAAACAAGCACCGATGACTCCGATTCGTTGGTGAGCGAGTTGCTCACGCTGCCCAAAATCGCGCTCATCCATTTGCCGCGAACTACTGAGTTCACGACCAACAGATCGGCCTTGAGTTCGCTAGCTTCGCGAAGGAGTACCGGCACGACCGCGCCGAAGAGAACAACAGATTCCGCCTTGATGCCGTCGGCTTCCAAACTCTCGACGGCTTGCGCCACTGCCCGGTGAGCGGCCGAATCGGTCTGGCTCACGTAGTCCGTCGCCACAAACGGCGCACCCGGCCCAAGCGGAACGATCGGAGGAGTCGTATCCACGGCGGAAACGACCGTGACCTCGGCTCCGGTGAAGCCTAGTCGTACGAACAAGTCCATTCCGGGACGGTAACCGCCACCTGCATCAACGCCAATGATTACTTTCATTTTTCGTCCACTCCGTCCCCATTCTATGCTCTTTCACGAAGGCTTGCTGGGGTTAGCGAATTTGCCGCTACAATTCCCGGATGCGCTCGCTCTGCCTATCCCTTCTGATGCTTCCGGTCCTTGCCCCGGCAGACATCGTTCCCAGTCAGCTTTACAACGGCATCAACCGGCCCTTTAAGGTCCAAGTACGCCCGCCCTTGCGCGCCGAACGCATTGAACTTCAACTTTGGGATGCCGGTAAGGCCACACCGATCTCGACCAAGGCTGCTTCGTCCGGCACTCAAGACCTTGCCAAGCTGTTCCCTGAACTCTGGACGAGCAAGCCGAACGGGGTCAAATACGTTCAACTGGTTGCGGACGGCAAGCCAACCGACGCTCCGCTTGTCCTCCAACCGATGACGAGCCCTCAGATTTCCCGACTCGCGGCGGACGGAAAAACGGTCGAGTTCGTGCCAGACGAAGATCAGGAGTTCGCTGGGTACCGCGCCTATCAAGATCGAAACTTGGTAATCGAAACAAGCTTCGGAAAGATGGAGTTTCGGCTCCGCCCGGATGCCGCTCCGAATACGACTTTCAACGTGCGAGGCTTTGTTGAAGGCGGCCTGTACAACGACACCATCTTCCACCGCGTGGTTGCCAAGCGTGCGGACGGTACGCCGTTCGTGATCCAAGGTGGCGACCCGGCGGGGACCGGGAGTGGCGGACCTGGCTGGGCTTACCCGCTTGAAAACAGCACCCTCCCGCACGACTTCGGCGTGATCTCCATTGCCCGAAGCACCGACCCAAATACAAACGGGTGCCAAATCTTTGTCTGCCTCAGCCGGGCAGGAACCAAGCACTTGGACAGCCGGTACGCCGCGTTCGGACAGCTGATCAAGGGTGCCGAAGTGGTGCTCAAAATTGGGGCGGTTCCGGTGGGCAAAGCCGATCACCCGAACGATCCACCCAAAATTCATCGCATGAAGCTCATTCCTGCTTCGCCGTACGGAACTGGGCCAAAGCCGCTAGCTCGGCCGGATGAGCCAGCACCCGCCGGAAAATAACCTAAATTTGGGGTCTTTTGGCAGGATATGCCGGGCGGAACTTGCGTATTCCGCCCTGTGAACCGTACAGTGAACGGAATGACTTTAGGAACCTTCGCGGTCCTTTTGGCAAATACCGCAACCGCGGGGGTGACTTCCACCCAAGCCAACGACCCCTTCTACCCTGGTCCGAACCCGATGCTCATGAAGCATCCCACCGTCAATGCAACCAGCATCGTTTTCGAATATGCCGGTGATTTGTGGTCGGTCCCTAGATCCGGCGGCGCTGCCCAGCGACTGACCACCGATGCCGGAATCGAGTCTGAGCCATTCTTCTCGCCAGACGGTACACAAATCTTGTTCAGCGGCGAATATGACGGCAACCAAGACGTGTTCGTCATGCCGGCAACCGGCGGCAGTCCAAAGCGATTGACCTTCCACCCGACTACCGATCGAGCCGCCGGATGGACACCTGATGGAAAGAGCGCTCTTATCTCATCGGGAATGCTTCTAAACACCATTCTTCCGCGGCTTTTCACCGTGGCTGTAAATGGCGGAACGCCAAAGCCGTTACCGTTGCCTTCCGGCAGCATGGGCTCCCTCTCGCCAGATGGCCAGAGAATCGCGTACGTCGCGGGCATCAAGTGGCAGGACGCTTGGAAGCGATACCGTGGTGGGCAAACCTATGCGATCTGGATCGCAGACCTGAAGGATTCGAAGTGGAAGGAGATTCCGCGAAAGAACACCAACGACGAACAGCCGATGTGGATTGGCGACCGAATCTACTTCCTTTCCGACAAGAAGGGTCCGGTGAGCCTTTACAGCTACGACGAAAAGTCTGGTCAGGTCGTTGAGGAAGTACCTCCGGCTGGCTTCGACATCAAGTCCGCCACCGCCGGTGCCGGGGCCATCGTTTACGAAAAGCTCGGCTCGATTCACCTTTTCGACCCGAAGACTCGAACCAACCAGCGGGTCGACATCACGATTTCTGCCGACTTCCCCGAGGTTCGCACTCAGTTCAAGGACTTGTCGAACCGAATTTCGGGAGCGAGCCTTTCTCCAAGCGGCCAGCGCGTCGTGGTTGAATCCCGCGGGCACATCTTGACCGTTCCCGCCAGCAAGGGTGATATCCGCGAACTAACGGGCCGACAGGGCGTGGCTGAGCGATTCCCCGCTTGGTCGCCCGACGGGCAAACGATTGCCTTTATCAGCGATTCCACCGGCTGGTACGAACTCGTTCTCCACAACCCCGCGACCAAGGAAGAAAAGCGCGTTCGCCTCGGCGAGGGACTTTCCTATTTCTCTACTTTGGTATGGTCGCCCGACAGCAAGGCGATCGCCTACACCGATAACAAGAAGAACGTTTGGATTCACGAACTATCGACCGGGCGAAACATCAAGGTGGACACCGGGACTTACGAAGACCCGAACACCAACATCGTGCCCCGCTGGGCGCCAGACTCGCGCTGGCTCACTTGGGCTCGAGACCTCGACAATCACCTGAACGCGGTCTTTGTTTACAGCCTCGATTCCGCGAAGACCACCCAGATCACGGACGGCCTAAGCAACGCGAAGTACCCGGTGTTTGACCGAGACGGGAAGCATCTCTACTTTGTCGCCAGCACCAACACGGGTCCTGCGGCGAGCTACCTCGACATCAGCAGCTACACCAACCTCAACGTGGTCAGCAGCGTTTACGCCATCGTCCTCAAGAAGGACGGCGAGAACCCGCTGGGCCCTGAGAGCGACGAGGAAGCGGTCAAAGAACCAACCCCACCGACGCCTCCTGCAACTCCGCCAACTGCCCCTCCCGCTGGAGGTCCGCCTGCCGGTGGTCCACCAGCTGGTGGCCCTCCGGGTGGACCAAGAGGCCCTCGGCCCGCGGTGAAAGTGAGCATCGACTTCGAAGACATTTCGCAGCGAATCCTCGCCCTCCCGATGCCAACGGCCGACTACTCAGCGCTGGAAGCCGCAACGCCTGGCTCGTTCTTGGCGGTCTACTCTTCACCGCGGGCAACCTTAACCTCGCCCGCGCAGGTAACGCTTCTTCGCTTTAGCTTCGCAACCCGCCGACCTCAACCGGTCGGAACGGGAGTACAACTCCTCGACGTCAGCGCAAACGGTGACAAAGCGCTGATCCTCCAAGCCGGTCAGCTTCAGATCCTCAGCACGGTGGCCCCCGCGCCGCCAACCCCGCTTGACATCAGCGGGATGCGGATCAAGATCGACCCTCGCCAGGAATGGCGACAGATGTTCAAGGAAGTTTGGCGAAACGAGCGAATCTTCTTCTATGACCCGAATCTGCACGGCATCAACGCTGGCGAGATGGAGCGTCGGTACGAACCGTTCCTGAAGAACATCGCCAGCCGTGCCGACCTGAACTACCTGTTTACGGACATGCTCGGCGAACTCAGCATCGGCCATATGTTTATTGACGGTGGCGACATTCCAGGCAAGCCGTTCATTCCGGGTGGACTACTTGGCGCCGACTACTCGTTTGAGAATGGTCGCTACCGCCTTACCCGGGTCTACAACGGCGAGAACTGGAACCCTGGTGCGCGAGCTCCGCTGACCGCTCCTGGCGTCAACGCCGTAGCCGGTGAGTACATCCTCGCCATCGATGGCAAGGACCTTACCGAACAAGGCGATATCTACGAAAAGCTAGAGGCCAAGGCGGGCAAACAGGTCAAGATCAAGATCGGACCGAAGCCTGATGGCACGGGCTCCCGAGAAGTGACGGTAGTGCCCGTTGCGAGCGAGAATGGCCTTCGCGCCCTCGCTTGGCGAGAGGACAATCGTCGCCTTGTGGACAAGCTGAGCGGCGGAAAGATTGGCTACGTCCACGTTCCCGACACGAACGTCGGCGGTTGGACGAGCTTCAACCGGTACTACTACGCCCAGTCGAACAAGCAAGGAATGGTCATCGACGAGCGGTTCAACCAGGGTGGACTGATCAACGACTATATGGTTCTCGAAATGACCCGCACGCTCCAGGGCGTCTTCGCTCCAAGGAGCGGCAAAGATGGCCCTACCCCGGGCGTCAGCGTCTTCGGACCTAAGGTCATGGTCATCAACCAGTGGGCCGGTTCGGGCGGAGACATGTTCCCATGGCTCTTCCGAAACCAAAAGGTCGGAAAGCTTGTCGGCAAGCGA
>Ga0164295_10000352_pt1 | contig 39221 bp, 38 predicted proteins | sample GEODES006metaG_FD_111798 | JGI IMG/M metagenome (GOLD analysis project Ga0164295, IMG submission 111798) | Oligotrophic lake water microbial communities from Sparkling Lake, Wisconsin, USA - GEODES006 metaG | ecosystem: Environmental > Aquatic > Freshwater > Lake | place: USA: Sparkling Lake...
TGGAGAGAGCTTAAATAACGACGTGGGTTATTTTGAATGCGCATCAGCGCGTCTAGCCGGCAAGACGATTATTGGGGTTCAGCATGGTGGTCATTATGGCTATATAGAGGACATGTCTATGTTTGGGCAGTTTGAATACGCCTTTTATGACAAAATTGTTACGTGGGGATGGATGCATATCGACTCTCATCTTCCTCAATGCGAGGTCATTGCCCTCCCTTGCCCAAAATTTTCTGAGAAGCCATTGGAGGCTGATTATTTAAAATCAGAAAAAAGGTCTCTAGTTAACGCATGCGATATTCTTTTTTTCTCTAATCTTTTTCACCGCTTCCCTCATGCATCTACTAGCGGCTCAGCTCGAGTAGACTTTATCGATGAAATTACCAGATCTCAAGAAGAGCTAATGAGTGCCATCAAAGATACTGGCTTAACTGTAAAGCACAAGCCATACAGCATGAAATATGTCGATTTGTATCCGGAACATTACCGTCGTCTTGAGATTGCAGGTGGCGCAAACTATCGCCTCCTAAATTCTAAACAAAAAGGCCTCTCAGTCGATCTAATTAAGACTTGCCGTATCGTTCTTTGGGACCAGATCGGTAGCGGCACCCTTGAATGTTTTACTTCTGGCATTCCCACCATTGTCTATTGGAAGCGCATATATTCACGAGAATCGCCATGGGCAAAAGAATTGATCGCCGACTTGGAGCGTTGTGGTGTTGTCCATACTGATGCGGGAGAATTGGCTCAAGAAATAAAAAAATATCTTACCGATCCCGAAAGTTGGATGACTAACAAAGCAAGAAAAGATGCTATTCAAGCGTTTTGTCGGAAATTCGCACTTACCGATTCACGCTGGTATAGTAAGTGGATGCTCCAATTGCTCCAGTGGGTTTCGGACAGCACCCCCTCAAAAGCGAATATTAAATGGCCATTAATTTGAAAATCGACGAACTCAAGCGGCAAGGTTTTGTTAACCTGGGATCGTCTTTTCTGAGCGAAATTGAGATTAACGAATTATGTACCTTATCAAAAAAGATATTCGAGGAAACCTCGTCGGGTCACCCTGATTATTTACCGGCTAAATCGGGTGCGAGAGGGGTAAGAAGGTTGCCGCAACATCATCCCAGGCTTGTAGAACTGCTTGATCAAGTATTTACGAATGGCGCTATTAAGCAGACCCTAGCGACTCTTCTTGGTCAGGACTATAAAATTTGGCAAGTCAATATGCGGCAATCAAGCCCGGGAGATAGGGGTCTTTATCTCCATCAGGATGCTCCGGGAGAGGTCGGTGTAATCATATTGCTCTCTGATAATATTAATGGCTGCGGAGCAACAGCATTGTTGCCAGGCTCCCATCTTGTTCCGAAAAGAATGAGGGATTTTCGTGTGGAGATACCACCGTTGCTGTTAATTTTCCTGCGCTTTCTATTTGCTCCTTTGACTGGAAAGGCGGGAGATGTATGTTTTTTCTTTCACCGTACCTGGCACGGTCGATTTTCTAATCAATCTCCTAATGCACGCGATGCCATTTTTATTTCATTTTTCCCAGCCGGGCACTGCTTGGGGTACGAAGAGTGTGGTGACTGGTCAGCAGAATTCTTGTCCGGGATTCATGGGACTGAACTTGGACGTTTAATTGATCCCTCTATTGGGACTGAGCGTCAGGTTGATGGCAGTTACAAAATACTCTGTACGGAAAATCTTATCAAGACGACCTTGCCCTACGCATTTGCAATCGAGGCCTATGAAAACGAGCAATACCGTTTAAGTAATTTCAAACTCAGCGTATCCATCATCGTTTTACGTCTCATCATGGGGGTCGCAAGACCCTTTGCCCGTTTGTTTCGAAAAATAACCATGTAGTCCGACATTGTTAATATGAAATTTTTTAACGTTCCAGTCAATAATGACTACCAAACAGAACCCTTCGTGCATCAGGCTGTTAAATGCTGGACGTTGTACTCTGAGAATGCATGAATCCAATCTATAAAAGGAATACCTCACTTCACCAATCGGCTTGGAGTCCTTGTTTACAAAAATCCTCTATGGTTACCTTTTTTTAATGCGATCGTCCTGCTTCGCTCTTATTTCTGCACGGGGTGGCTCTAAGGGTATTCCACGCAAGAATATTAAACTTATTGCAGGCAAGCCGTTGATTGCTTGGTCTATTGAAGCAGCCCTACGTTCCAGGGCGCTCGATGCTGTTGTGGTTAGTACAGAAGATGAAGAGATTGCTGAAGTGGCTCGTCATTGGGGAGCATTGGTGCCTTTCCTCAGGCCATCCGAACTAGCGCAAGACGATACGCCTGGTGTTGATCCTGTACTGCACGCTTTGGGGCAGCTACCAGAGTTTGATGCGGTACTGCTGTTACAACCCACTTCGCCGATGCGAACCACCGAAGACATCGATGCATGTATCGGTCTAGCCAGGGACATGCAAGCATCCTCAGTTGTTTCTGTCAGCGAGTCAGAGATGCATCCGCATTGGATGTATCGGTTGAGTGCTGACCAACGCCTTCAGCCTCTCATAGATGAGCCAACCATTTTTCGCCGCCAGGAGCTGCCGCCGATCTACGCCATTAATGGAGCCCTCTATTACGCTCGCGCCGACTGGTTGCGTCGTCACCACAGCTTCATCACAACTGAGACTCTGGCCTATATCATGCCACCAGAGCGGTCTGTAGACCTTGATACTTTGCTTGACTGGAAAATAGCTGAATTGCTGCTGAAGGAAAACCCTTGAAGAAAATTCTTATCACCGGCGCGGACGGATTCATTGGCTCCCATCTCACCGAGGCGCTGGTGCGTGATGGGTATGATGTGCGCGCATTTGTGCTTTATAACTCCTTTAATTCTTTGGGCTGGCTGGATCATTGTGGCGAGGATGTGAAAGGTAATTTTGAGATCTTCTCTGGCGATATTCGCGATCCTAATGGAGTGCGCACAGCTGTTAAGGGTTGTGACGCAGTAATGCATTTAGCAGCTTTGATTGCCATTCCCTATTCATACCATTCACCCGATACATACATTGACACCAACATCAAAGGTACTTTAAATATTGTTCAAGCTGCCCGTGACTTGGGTATAGCTAAAGTGGTGCACACCTCCACTAGTGAAGTCTATGGCACTGCGCGATTTGTGCCGATTACCGAGGATCATTCGTTACATGGCCAGTCGCCTTATTCGGCCAGTAAGATTGGTGCGGATCAGATTGCCATGTCATTCTACACCTCCTTTGGTACACCAGTAGCTACTCTTCGTCCTTTCAATACCTACGGTCCGCGTCAGTCGGCTAGAGCAGTGATTCCTACCATCATTACCCAAATCGCTAATGGAAAACGGCAAATTAAACTTGGTGCAGTGCACCCCACGCGCGATTTCAACTATGTGAGTGATACGGTGAACGGCTTCATCGCCGCACTGAAGTCGGACCAGAGCGTTGGCGAGGTAATCAATATTGGCAGTAACTTCGAGATATCGATTGGGGATACCGCCCGCAAAATAGCCGAAGTGATGGGAGTGGAAATCGAAATACTTACCGATGAGCAGCGCCTGCGCCCGGAAAAGAGTGAAGTGGAGCGACTATGGGCCTCTAACGAGAAGGCGCTCAAATTATTGGGCTGGCAACCCAAATACGGCGGCCTAGAGGGTTTTTGTCAAGGCTTGACGGAAACCGTAGCCTGGTTTAGCGAACCAGCTCACCTTGCGCTGTACAAGGCTGATACTTATAATCTATGAGTGTCGTGTCAACCAACTCTACTCTGACCCATCAAATTATCAATGCTGTTCAGTCAGTGGTTGGCTCTGGCCCAGCGGCACTACATGAGCCGCTTTTTGCTGGAAATGAGTGGGTCTACCTGAAAGATTGCCTCGACTCCACCTTTGTCTCCTCCGTGGGGGAATACGTAAATCGCTTCGAGGTTGACCTTGCCGCCTACACCGGGGCCAAGCACGCAGTGGCTGTAGTGAATGGCACGGCAGCACTGCATGTAGCTTTGCAACTAGCCGGGGTGCAGCCGGGCGATGAGGCGATTATTCCAACGTTGACCTTTGTCGCCACGGCTAATGCCCTTTCCTATTGTGGCGCAATACCGCATTTTGCAGATAGCGAAGAGCGCACCCTTGGCATGGATCCCCAAGCGCTGCGAGAATATTTGCAAGGCATCACGGAAATCCATGGTGGGCAATGCGTTAACCGTATTACTGGTCGCGTGATCCGGGCATTAGTTCCTATGCATACCTTTGGCCATCCGGTGGATATTGAAAGACTGTTGGCGGTTGCTCGGGATTTTCACATGGTACTGATTGAGGATGCGGCTGAATCTTTGGGTAGTACCGTCCATGGGCGCCATACTGGTACTTTCGGTCTGATGGGTACGCTCAGCTTTAACGGTAATAAAACCATCACCACTGGTGGAGGTGGCGCCATACTTACCAATAATACCGACTTGGCTAAACGTGCCAAGCATTTGACCACCACTGCTAAAGTGCCCCACCGCTGGAATTATTTGCATGACGAAATTGGCTACAACTATCGCTTGCCAAATATTAATGCCGCCCTTGGTTGTGCTCAGCTTGAGCAACTACCTGATTTTCTGCAAGCGAAGCGCCTAATCTTTGAGCGTTACAAGACTGCGTTTTCAGGAATTCCGCAATCTCGTATCGTCTCGGAGCCCAAAGGTTGCCGAAGCAATTACTGGCTGCAAACACTGCTGTTGAATGAATCAGAAGCCGGTGAGCGTGATGCCGTCCTCATAGCTACTAACAATGCGGGGTTGATGACTCGTCCAGCTTGGACGCTGTTACACCGGCTAGCTCCTTACCGCGCATGCCCAAAGATGGGGTTACCTGTTGCGGAATCACTTGAAGCACGCTTGATCAATTTACCAAGCAGCGTACATCTTGTCAAGGAGAGCCTTCGGTGACTGGGGCGCCGATTTTGCTGTTGGGCGCTGGCGGACACGCCCGTTCCTGCATCGACGTAATTGAGCAAGAAGGACGTTTTACTGTAGCTGGCTTGGTAGGGCTGCTCGATGAGGTTGGTACACGAATCCTTGGTTACCCTGTACTGGGTACGGATAAGGATTTACCATTTCTGCTCCAAGACTATGCTCACGTACTTATAGTTGTTGGACAAATCAAGACTCCGGAGCTGAGGATGCAACTCTTCAATTTGCTTATACAAAACAACAGTAAGCTACCAGTTATCGTGTCGCCACGCTCCTATGTCTCAGCCCACGCTACCCTAGGTATAGGAACCATCGTCATGCATGACGCCGTTATAAATGCTGGTGCAGTCGTGGGACGTAATTGCATCATCAATAGCCAGGCGCTGGTAGAGCACGATGTCGTGATTGCAGATCACTGCCATATTGCCACAGCGGCTGTAATCAACGGCGGAGTATGCATTGGTGTTGGATCTTTTATCGGTAGCGGTAGTAGCGTGCGTCAGGGCATTAACATTGGGGAGCGTTGTGTGATCGGTATGGGGCAGAGCGTGCTTACTAATTGCGAAACAGGAGTTTGCTTGTCTTCACTAAAGAGGGTATCTTGAAGACGCTCATCATTGCCGAAGCCGGTGTGAACCATAATGGGGATATGGATTTAGCGCTCCAATTGATAGATGTCGCCGCCGAGGCCGGTGCTGACTTGGTCAAATTTCAGACCTTCAATGCGGATCGGCTTGTCACCACCTGCGCCAAGAAAGCTGAATATCAGACTCAGAATACGGTTGATGGAGAATCTCAGCACGAAATGATTCGTCATTTAGAGTTAACGCGCGATATGCATGAGGTTCTGATTGCCCATTGCAAAGTACGCGGAATTCAATTTTTCTCTAGTAGTTTTGATCTGGAAAGTATTGATCTATTGGTTGAGCTTGGACTAGATTGTTTCAAGATTCCCTCTGGTGAGATCACCAATCTACCCTATCTGCGTCGCGTCGGTAGCTTTGGTAAGTCAGTCATTCTCTCCACCGGTATGTCAACCCTGACCGAGATCGAAGCAGCGCTTTTGATACTTGAACAGGCCGGTACACGGCGAGATAGCGTTACCGTGCTCCACTGCAATACTCAATACCCCACGCCCATGACTGATGTAAATTTGAGGGCCATGCTCACTATACGAGATACTTTTGGCATTGCGGTTGGGTATTCCGATCACACTTTGGGGATTGAGGTGGCGATAGCTGCTGTGGCATTGGGCGCCGCGGTGATCGAAAAACATTTTACCTTGGATCGCAACCTGCCAGGACCGGACCACAAAGCTAGCCTCGAACCTGATGAACTCAAAGCAATGGTCGTTGCCGTTCGTAATATTGAGAAGGCCTTGGGAAATGGTATCAAACAACCAAGTGTAGGCGAAGAAAGGAATATGCCAATAGTTCGCAAGTCCCTAGTAGCAGCATGTTTAATTCGCGCAGGAGATATCTTCAGTGAAGCCAATGTCATGGTCAAGCGCCCCGGTACAGGCCTGTCGCCAATGCGATGGGATGAGGTGCTGGGCCGAAAAGCGCCCCGTGATTTTGCCCCAGATGAGTTGATAGAGTTATGAGTCGCAAAATATGCATAGTAACTGGCACCCGTGCGGAGTACGGTTTGTTGCGCTGGGTAATGGAGGATATTCGCCAGAAGCCAGATCTCGAACTACAAGTCATCGCTACCGGCATGCATCTTTCGCCAGAATTTGGCCTCACCTACCTCGAGATTGAAAGGGACGGCTTTCGTATTGATCGTAAGTTGGAGACACTTCTAAGTTCCGACACTCCATCGGGGTTGGCTAAAGCGATGGGGTTGGGGTTAATTGGTATGGGTGAAGCGTTGCAGCAACTTGAACCGGACTTGATGTTAGTGTTGGGGGATAGGTTTGAAATATTTTCTGCCGTTGCTGCTGCCATGGTCGCTCGCATCCCTGTGGTTCACCTGCATGGTGGAGAGGCTACAGAAGGCGCATTTGATGAAGCAATTCGCCATTGCATTACCAAGATGTCTCACCTGCATTTCGTGGCGGCGGAAGAATATCGTAAGCGAGTTATCCAGTTAGGGGAGCATCCAGATCGAGTATTTTTGGTGGGTGGGCTAGGTGTCGATAGTCTCAAGAGGCTGACTATGCTCGATCGTCGAGAGTTGGAAGCATCTCTTGGATTTGAGCTAGGCCGCAAGAACCTTTTAGTTACCTTTCATCCAACCACTTTGGAAAATTCCTCATCCTCCCAGCAAATGGAGGCACTCCTTGCGGCATTGGATATGTTGGAAGATACTCATCTGATTTTCACTATGCCTAATGCCGATACCGACGGTCGCGTTTTATTTAGCTTGGTTGAGAAGTTTGTTGGCAATCACCCCAACGCTCGGGCCTATACCTCGTTGGGTCAGTTGCGCTACCTCTCTTGTATTAGGTATGTGGATGGGGTTGTTGGCAACTCTTCAAGCGGTTTGACCGAAGTGCCCAGCTTTGGCAAGGGCACGATTAACATCGGGGACCGGCAAAAGGGGCGCCTCAGAGCTGATAGTGTGATTGATTGCAGTCCTGAAAAAAAATCTATTGAGAGGGCATTACAACTGCTCTACTCAAAATCTTTTCAGGCAACGCTAAAAAATGTCCGAAACCCCTATGGCGAGGGTGGGGCGAGCAAAAAGATAGTGCAGGTACTGCAGGACTATCCACTCGAATCCATTCTTAAAAAATCGTTCCATGATCTTGCGGATTAGCGAGAATTAAAAGCTCAACTACTGAAAGGGCCAGCAAACCAGTGTCAGATCACAATAAGTCCATACCCACCGAGCCTTGGCGTCAAACTCTACTTCCTACTGATGTCACCTTGCAAGAGGCTATAAGCAATTTAGACGCAACAGCCCTGCAGATTGCTTTGATAGTATCCCCTGATGGTGTGTTAGTCGGCACGATTACCGATGGGGATATCCGACGTGGTCTGTTACGCGGCTTAGATCTGAATAGTAAGATTGACTTGATAATCTATCGTGAGCCGTTAGTTGTGCCGCCACATTTAGATCGCGATACGGTGCTTCAGCTCATGCAGGCTAATAAGATTCGCCAGTTACCAGTAGTTGATGAAGACCAATGCGTGGTTGGGTTGCATCTATGGGATGATCTCATGGTGCCGCGCCAACGTGCCAATTTGATGGTCATTATGGCTGGCGGACAAGGAACCCGCTTACGTCCCCATACTGAAAGCTGCCCTAAGCCCTTGTTGCCCATTGGTGGAAAGCCGATATTGGAGCACATCATCGAGCGTGCGAGGGCAGATGGGTTTCAACGCTTCGTGCTGGCTATTCATTATCTCGGCCATATGATTGAAGACTATTTTGGTGACGGCAGTCGCTGGCAGGTGCAAATTGATTACTTGCGTGAAGAATCACCTATGGGTACTGCCGGCGCTATTGGTCTCCTGAATCCGCGACCTGAGATACCATTTCTTGTCTCCAATGGTGATGTGCTGACCGATATCAGCTACGGTGGGCTGCTTGATTTTCATTGTTGCCATGGCGCATCTGCCACCATGGCAGTGCGCCTGCACGAATGGCAAAATCCCTTTGGTGTTGTCCGCACCAAGGGTGTAGATATCATTGGTTTTGAAGAAAAGCCTCTCATTCGCAGCCATATCAATGCCGGTGTTTATGTATTGGCGCCTAGCTCACTAGATGCCTTGAGTGCTGGCGAATACTGCGATATGCCGACGCTGTTCAGCCGCCTGCAAGAGAAAACTTCACGCACCATCGTTTATCCAATGCATGAATCATGGCTGGACGTAGGGCGTGTGGATGACCTAGGCAGTGCGCAGACATACTATTCACAAAATACTTAAATTTAGAGAATTTTTTATGGATGCCATCCGATAACCAGTAGCTACTGATCTATCTTAATTTGCAAATATTGCTGAAAATTTGAAATCATTTTACACATTACTAAACGAAGTTAAGTTCCATTTTAGATGATACTCAATCGTACAAAAAAGTTATGGCGATATTTTAGTTATTTCATTCGTGCGAAGTATTCTTGGCGTTGGCCAAGGCCCAGTGATGTATTAATCTTCGATGCCTGTAATCAAGATGTCATTTTGGAATACCTTCATCCATGGAGGCCGGAAGTGCTGCATGTAAGAGGTGAGCAGATAAATATGCTGGTGTTTTTGGCTAGTATTTTTAGAGGTGGAAGAAAATTAAACTCCTATATAGATTGTTTTATCGAGAGAGCTCGCCCACGTTTGATCGTTACATTCATTGATAACAATCTAAATTTTTTTGCAATTAGACAGAGACATCCCAAGGTTAAGACCCTCTTAATTCAGAATGGCTGGCGAGCCTACTGTGGAGATATTTTAGAGGCCATCGAGGAGATGGATGCAGAGCTTCGCAGTAAGCTGGCTGTTGATTACATGTTATTTTTCGGTTCTGCACTCGGGGCACGCTATACCCGACATATCGCAGGCACTTCTTTTCCAATGGGTTCAATAAAAAATAATCTGGTACCCAGAACTCAGCCGTTGCAGCAGGGTCTGATTGCTTTTGCGTCGCAATGGCATAAAGACGGATTTTATAAGGGGAATATTTTTTATACGCAAGAAGAATTTTTTGGGCAGACAGACCGCCCGATTATTCAATGCCTGGGGAATTATGCTGAGAAAAAAAACAAGCAATTAGTGATTATTCCAAGAAACGGTAAGCACGACAATTTGCGTGCGCAGGAAGAGGATTATTTTCGTAGACTGCTTGGTAAGGAGTGCGTGTTTCTCGAGCCGCAGGGACTGTATCCCAGTTATCAGGCACTTGATGCTGCCGATGTAGTAGTTGCAGTCGATTCGACACTTGGGTACGAGTCCATCGCCCGGGGTAAGAAAACGGCAATTTTTTCTATTCGAGGTAATTTGTTAGGCATTTACGGACAGTCCTATGGTTGGCCCGGTGATTTCCCCGACGAAGGCCCTTTTTGGACAAATACCCCAGATTCGGATACTTTTGTTCGTATCTTGGATTATCTTTTTGAAGTTGATGATGCGCAGTGGCTCAAGGATGTTGCGGCGACCAACTTTCCTTCGCTTATGATTTATGATCCAGGTAATTCGATTCTTAATTCAATTCTCGAGAAAGAATTGGGTCCTGCGCCCATTTCTCAGGGATAATTTTTAGTGACTATATTGGGTTGGTAATTTAAGGTAACATAACTTAATGTTTAATGACAAATCGATATTAATCACTGGGGGAACTGGTTCTTTCGGCAAGCAATTCGTCAAAACGCTACTAGAAAGCTATCAGCCTAAGAGGGTTATCATTTATTCTCGTGACGAACTCAAGCAATTCGAGATGGAGCAGGATTTTCATAGTGACTGTATGCGCTATTTTATTGGCGATGTGCGCGACTGTGAACGACTCATTCAGGCTATGAAAGGGGTGGATTACGTCATTCATGCCGCCGCGTTAAAACAAGTGCCGGCCGCTGAGTATAATCCCATGGAGTGTATCAAGACTAATATTCATGGAGCGGAGAATGTCATTCATGCAGCCTTGGTAAATAACGTTGAAAAAGTGATCGCCCTCTCTACTGATAAGGCTGCCAATCCAATAAATTTGTATGGCGCCACCAAACTCGCCTCTGATAAGTTATTCGTTGCCGCCAATAATGTTACTGGTGGGCATAAGACTAGATTTGCTGTCGTGCGCTACGGGAATGTGGTCGGCTCGCGCGGCTCGGTAGTACCATTTTTTCGCAAGCTTATCGCACAAGGTGCGGATAGTCTGCCGATCACCGATGTACGCATGACCCGGTTTTGGATCACTTTGCAGCAGGGCGTCGACTTTGTGCTGAAAAACTTTGCGCGCATGCACGGTGGTGAAATCTTTGTTCCAAAGATACCGTCAGTACGAATCACAGATCTAGCAACATCAATGGCGCCGCAGCTGCCTCAAACTATAGTCGGTGTTCGTCCAGGAGAGAAGATCCATGAGGTCATGTGTCCATCCGATGATTCTCATCTCGCGCTTGAATTTCACGACCACTTTATCTTGCGCCCGACTATCACTTTCACAGATTGGGCGAATGATTTCACTTTGACTAAGTTGGGCGAAGAGGGGGTGCCGGTGGATTATGGATTCGAATACAATTCCGGCAAGAATATGCATGTTCTCAGTATCGAAGAGATTGTGCAGTTAAATCAGATGATTGAGATATAGCAATTCAAATTAGAAAGTCTCTGAATAACCACCTTCTGTGGAATGGAGGACACAAGGACTTTCATATAAAGCTGCATTTGACACGACTTATCCACTCGAGGTAAATATACATGCCACCCATTATATCCCAATGAAGCTTTTATCAGCTCATCAGCCAGTCTACTTGCCTTGGCTCGGATTTTTTCACAAAGTTTCCGTCTCAGATTTATTTGTCATCTTCGATGATGTGCCTTATTCAAAGAAGATGTGGTACAACCGAAACAAAATTTTGGGACCCAACGGGGCATTTCTTTTGAGCGTTCCGGTGTTTGCCAGCCTCGAAGAAGGGACCAAGCATAAAGATGTTCAAATAGATAATACGAAAAACTGGGCGACCAAGCATTGGCGTAGTATCCATGTCGCCTATCGTAAACACCCGTTTTTTAGTAATTACTCCTCCGACTTGGAGGAGATTTATTCTCGCCCTTGGGTCAGCTTAGCCGAGCTTAATATTACCTTGATGAAAAAAATAATGGTGTGGCTCGGGATAAATACGCCGATCGTTCGAGCAAGTGACTATTCCTTTCAAGGTGAAAAGTCGGCACTCGTACTTGATATGTGTATACGATTGGAAGCTAGCGCGTACTTATTTGGCGCGCTTGGTAGGGATTATGCAAAAAAAGACGAATTTAAGTCAGCAAACGTTGCGCCGCTGTTCCAAGATTATAAACATCCCACCTATGTACAATACAAAAAAATTAAATTTGAACCAAATATGTGCGTCTTGGATCTGCTGTTCTGTCATGGTGACGCGAGTGTAGAGATCATGCATGCGGCAAATCCATCTCGCAATGATTATCTCGACGAGGCGAAAAGGTTTTTAAACGGCTAATGTTAAAAATGAACTCAGAACAGCAAAAAAAAATTCTAGATAGATACTTGCGTCCACGAAATGGTACTACCTACATAATCGCCGAAATAGGAATGAACCATAACGGTAGCCTCGAGCGAGCTCTTGATTTAATCCGCGAGGCGGCGCGAGCAGGGGCCGATGCAGCTAAGTTCCAGAACTGGGTTGCTGAAGACTTCATATCCGATCGTGGGCAAATTTACTCATATAAAAGCAATGGTCGCGAGATCAGTGAACCATTTTATGATTTATGTAAACGCAATGAGCTGGGTCATGAATGGTTGCCTAAATTAGCAGAATGTTGCAAGGCTGAAGGCATTGATTTCCTGTCAACCCCGACGACAACCACCGGCATCGACGATCTACTCAAATTGGGAATAAAGGTATTAAAGAATGGATCGGATTATCTCTCGAATATTCCGCTTATTAATTACATGGCCGAACATGCTCCTATCGTAATCATCTCCACCGGTATGGCATGGCAAAAGGATGTCGATTACGCTGTCTCAGCCGCCCAAAAGACAAGCCCTAATACCCTGCCGGTACTGTTGCACTGTACAAGCATCTATCCCACACCAACTAAACAGGCCAATTTAAGTCGGATGTGCGGGCTTGCTCGCCGTTATGAGTTGCCGGTGGGATTTTCGGATCACACTTGCGGATGGGAGGCGGCGGTGCAGGCGGTAACCCTCGGCGCGCGCGTGCTCGAAAAACATTTCACGCTCCACCACGACGACGAGGGGCCTGATCATTCCTTCAGTTTGACGCCGGAAGAGTTGCGTCGTTATATTATTGCAGTTCGTGATGCCGAGGACCGCATGGGCAGTAGTGAGATTGTTCCAGCGGCCGATGAATTAGAAATCGCCATAAGTCAGCGCTTGAGTGCCGTGGCAGCAAATAATTTGTCGGCTGGAACTATATTGACGGCAGACTCTACCGCTTTTAAAAAGCCAGGAACAGGAATCAATCCTGCGGAGATTAATGACTACTACGGCCGGGTACTTGCACGAGATATTGCCATCAACGAAGTGTTTACTTCGGACATGTTTTTGTAATGCGAGTTCTCGTTACGGGAGCAGCGGGAATGGTTGGCGCTCATGCTACTGCTGCGTTGCTCGCGCAAGGGGCACAGGTCATTGCGATTGATAATCTGAGTCGTGGTGACGCGATAAATGTACCTACTGCTGCCACCTTCATTCGGGCGGATATTACGGATGCAGAAAAGTTGATTGATATTTTTGCGCAAAATGGCCCATTCGATGCGGTTTTGCATGAAGCCGCATTAATAAATACCGGCATTGATGCGGAGGATGCTGTCGTTGATATTGCCATCAATATTAATGGAACATTAAATCTTCTAAAGTTAGCGGCCGAGAGTCATGTTCGCCGTTTTGTATATGCATCATCAGTAGCTGTCTACGGGAGGCCGACGGCTCTGCCAGCGAGAGAATGCGAGACAATCCCGAATCCTATTGCTTCGTATGGCATTGGCAAACTCGCTGCCGAACACTATGTTCGTTATGTCGCCGAAATGTCTGGTGATATGAGCTATGCCTGTCTGCGCTATAGTAACATTTATGGCCCATTGCAGCACCCGCTCGGTGAGGTCGGCGTTGTCGGCGTATTTGTTCAGCGTTTATCTGACGGGTTGCCACTATTTCAGCATGGGGATGGAACTCAGTGCCGCGATTTCCTTTATGTGAGTGATTGTGTTGAGGCGACGATTACAGCACTGATGTCATCACGCAACATGGTGCTCAATATTGGATCGGGGTACCCTACTACCGTCAAGAGCATCATTGATGAGCTCAAACAAGTTGTGGGGGGTGAAATTGCTCTTGAGCAGTCTATAGTTCGCCATGGCGATATTGGCCGATTTTGGTGTGATATTAGCCTTGCGCAAGAAATGCTGGACTGGACTCCTAGAACTCTTCTAAGGGAGGGCTTACGTCGCACATGGGAGTGGCGCCTAGATAGGGGATCATGTTGATGACGGATAATCCGCAAATTAAATATTATCAATCCTTGTTAGCGAAGCACGGCAACATCAGAGAGGTGGCTGGGTGGGGTGGGCAGGAGTCACAGGTGACTCGTTTTGAGGTTTTTTGTCAACAAATGCCGTTGACAGATAGTGATATTTTAGATGTCGGTTGCGGGCGTGGCGACTTCTTAGACTACCTTAAATCTAGCCACCGCGTGCCAAAGTCTTACACCGGAGTAGAGCTTATCCCTGAAATTGCCCGTTATGCGCAAACCAATCACTCCGAGGCGAGCATTGTTGTTGGTGATTTGGCCGAGGTTTGTATACCGCAAGTTGACTATGCGATGGCATCTGGTATTTTTAATCTTTGTACGCCGGATCACGATACATGGATGAAAGGAACGGTTGAGCGGATGTTTCAAAATGCTCGAAAAGGGGTGGCGTTTAATGTCCTGAGTCGCCATGCTCCAAAACACCTCGACGGCCAATATTACGCCGACCCTAGTGACTGGCTTGGTTGGTGTCTGCAGTTAACGCCATTTGTTATTTTTCGCCATGACTATGCGGTTCACGATGTCACATTCTTTTTGTTTCACGAGGTTGCGCAATAAACTTTGAAGCGGATCATCATACGCTCCGAAATTAATGCTGGTACCGGAATGGGCCACGCGATCCGGTGTTTATGGATTGCAAAGGCGTTGCAAGATATCGGCTTTACTGATTTAGTCGTTGTTTCTGAGGCGTCTGATCCCGTCAAGATGCTCGCAAGACAATATGGAATCCCGCATCTTTCAGTATCCGTGGGCTGTCTTCCAGACTCGGAGGCGGATGCCAAAAATCTGCTATCCCGCTGCCCTGATTTATTGATTGTTGATAGCCCACATGCAACTTCCACGTGGGCTGAAAAAATTCGTAAAGCGGGAATTCCACTCGTCTTAATCTCAGGGATTACCGGGCCACAGTTTGAGGCTGATGCATATTTATGGCCAGAATCCTGCCCCGACGTTAATGGGCTAAATGGGATGCTTGTCTGTGGTGAACGCTATCTGCCCTTGGCACCGCCATATTGGCGAGGCCCTTCTGAAAAGCTGTTGCATCAGGAGCGGCGGATCTTAGTAACTTTTGGTGGTGTCGATCATTACGACCTATCATCGATGGCAATCAGGGCTCTTGATGAAGTTTTTGAAGAACTTTGCTACATTCGTGTGATTGTTGGCCCTTATTACAGTAACCTCGATAAAATTAAGAATGCTGTGGCTAGTAGTCACCATCGAATCGAACTTGTTATCGAGCCAGCCGGCCTCGATACTCACTTACGATGGTGCGATTTTGTGATAAGCGCCGGTGGTACGACGCTATTTGAAATGTGTGCCTTGGGCGTGCCGGGAATAGGAATTGCGGTTTGGGCGCTACAGGAACCGGTTGTCACTAATGTAGTGGGGGCAGGAGCTGCGCAAGGCATCCTCTATAAAGATAATGAGGGTGCGATGTACGACGAATTGCGGCAGGCTCTGATGCGTGTTCGCAATGAGCCCATGCTTCTTAAAGCTCAGTCGATTGCGGGCCCGAAGTACATTGACGGCCAAGGTGCGTTTCGCGTCGCCAGTTGGATTGAGCGTTTTTTTGGGTAATTACTTTATCGTCATCGAGGAGATTTATAAACTACATGTCCACTGAATCGACGATACTGCTTACCGGTGCAACCGGATTGCTTGGAAGATGCTTGCTCAATGGTTTTTTACGAACGACACAAGTTATTGGAATTGCACGTACAAAATCTGACGGTGTGTTAAGTGTTGATTTAACTGATTTCAATGCCATTAGATCGGTAATTGAACATTACCGACCGCGCGTAATTTTGCATGCCGCGGCAATGACAGATGTCGATGGCTGCGAGAGAGATCGATCGTTAGCCTGGAAAATTAACGTAGAGGCAACGAGAAATTTAGTCGATGCAGTAAATCTAGAGATGCCGAACGCAAAAATAGTTTACCTTTCTACTGATCAAGTTTACGCAGGGCCGGGCCCTAGTCGAGAATATCAGGCGAATCCGCAGACGATCTATGCGTTGACAAAAAAATGGGCAGAAGATATAGCTTTAACCCGTGAAAATTCGCTAGTTCTCAGAATCAATTTTCTAGCGCCTGGCCTCCCACATAGGCCTGGATTTGCCGATTGGGTGCTCAAGTCACTTAGTCAGCAGCAGTCAATCACGCTCTTTGAAGACGCGATGTGCAATCCTCTATATGTGGACGACTTCAACACTATCCTGCCTGAGTTGATCATGCGTGATGTGAGGGGTACTTTGAATGTTGGGGCTCATGGTTCAGGTATGTCAAAAGCTGATTTAGCCTTGACGCTCGCCCGACAATTAAACCTGCCAACCAGATCTATTTCTATCGGTCGGCTGGCAGATTCACATCTACCAGTGCAACGACCGTTTGATACTCGAATGGATATCACTGCGGTAGAGCAAATACTTGGGTTCGAGTTGCCGAATCTCCATCAAGTTATTAAATCTGTAGCACAGTCTTGGAATAGACGAAAGGTAGAGGAAAGATGAATTCGCAGCGTATCTTAGTTGTGGCCGCTCATCCAGATGACGAGGTGCTCGGATGTGGTGGAACGATCGGTAGATTTGTTGCCGAGGGTTGCGCTATTCGTGTTGTGTTTATGGCCGAAGGTGTCACCGCCCGTTTTCACCAGTCTCGTTTTAGTGACTCAGATGTTCAAGCGCTGGTTAAAAGACGAAATGATAATGCAATTCGAGCATTGAAATTGCTCGGCGTTGACGAAGATGTTTATGTGAGTTTGAATAATTGCTGTCGGTTAGATCAGATGCCGCAGATCGAACTCGCCAAGGCAATCGAAAAGCATATTGCTGACTTTAGGCCGACCCATATTTTTACTCATGCCAACAGCGATCTTAATCAAGATCATCGCCTGACGAACCAGGCGGTTTTAGTTGCGGCTCGTCCCTTGCATTCCGATTTGAAGGCAATTTATGCTTTCGAGGTCCTCTCTAGCACAGAGTGGAATACGTTAAAACCATTCGCACCTACAGCCTTCTTTGACATAACATCAACAATAGATAAGAAATGTGAGGCTTTGGCAGCATATGAAGGAGAGATGCGTCCTGCGCCGCATCCGCGCTCAGAAGAGGTGGTGCGTGCCCTAGCTCGGTACCGTGGTACGCAAGTTGGGGCAAATTATGCGGAAGGGTTCATTCTGATTCGGGGCTGCAATCTAAAATGAAAAGCTAATTTATGCAAGCTTGCACCACTTGCAAGACTAAAAAATGCGAGTGTACAAATATGCCAGCTGCCTTGCAGCGAATAATCCAGGCCGGTCTTAAGGGGGTGTAGCATAGTGAATATGGAGAATCGACTCGCTCTTGGTACTGTTCAGTTTGGACTGCCCTACGGAGTTGCTAATCAAGTTGGCCAGGTTGGTATAGATGAATCGCGGGCGATTCTCGCCTGCGCCCAAGCGGCAGGCTTAGATACGCTAGATACTGCTATCACTTACGGGAATAGCGAACGGCGCCTTGGTGAGATTGGGGTAGAGCAATGGCGCGTAGTCTCCAAGCTCCCAGCCATGCCTGAAAATATCTGCGATGTAGCAATGTGGGTTAGCTTATCGGTCGAGGCCTCTCTTCGGCGCCTTAACGTCAGCCATTTGTACGGTTTGCTGCTGCATAGTCCCAACCAATTACTCAGCGAGCGGGGGGCGACGCTATATGCTGCGCTGAATCGGTTAAAGGGTCTTGGGGTAATAGAAAAAATAGGGATCTCCATCTATTCTCCCGATGAGTTAAACGCGCTTTGCGCCAATTTCGACTTTGACATCGTTCAAGCCCCATTCAATATTCTTGACCATCGATTGATTGATTCCGGTTGGTTAACCCGGCTTAGCGAGCGAGGCGTAGAAGTGCATGTTCGTTCGGTTTTTTTGCAGGGCCTGCTGCTGATGAAGCTTGCTGCTCTACCGGCAAAGTTTGAGCGCTGGCGGCCGTTGTGGAGTCAATGGCAGCAGTGGCTCAACGAAACTGGACTAACTCCGCTACAGGCCTGTTTGCGCTATGCGCTGATACAATCCGGAATTGAACGTGTCGTTGTCGGTGTTGATAGTCTGAACCAATTAAAAGAGATTTTGCAGGCTTCCACGGGGGGGCTGCCAGAAGTGTCTGAAGAGTTGTGCTGCAACGACCCCGATCTTATTAATCCAGCCAGTTGGGGAACTTTGTGAAGACATTAGCTATTATTCAAGCCCGCATGGGTTCGACCCGCTTCCCTAATAAAGTGATGCGTACGATTGCGGGGGTGCCAATGATAGAGCTGCTTTTCCTTAGACTCGCACGAGCGAGCGGCATTGATCAAATTATCCTCGCTACCTCGAAAGATCCCTGCAACCTGCCGCTAGTCGAGCACGTGCAGAAGTTGGGATATCCCGTCTACCAAGGCAGTGAAAACGATGTCCTCGATCGCTACTATCAGGCCGCTCTGATTTACCGACCAGAGACCGTAGTTCGCATTACAGGCGATTGTCCCTTAATCGACCCAGAGGTTGTTGATTCCGTGATTGCAGCCTTCCATGAAGCAGATGTGGATTACCTAAGTAACAATGCAATTCCTTCTACATATCCTGACGGGCTTGACACCGAAGTCTTCACATTTTCAGCCCTGGAGCGCGCCAGCAGGGAGGCCACACAGGTCCGTGAGCGCGAGCACGTAACTCCTTACATAAGTGAGTCTGGGCACTTTAAAATTGGCAGCCTAAAGCACCCGGACGATTGTTCCTGTGAACGGTGGACGGTGGATGAGCCGGAAGATTTCGAAGTTGTAACAAATGTGTTTGAGCATTTTCTGCCTCGACTGGATTTCAGTTGGTTGGAAATAATGGCTCTAAGACATTCGAATCCTCAGTTATTTGAAGCAAATCAACATATCAAGCCCAATGAAGGGGAATTGATGGGTACTGGACAGAAGCTCTGGCGGCGTGCAAAGCGCATCATACCGGGCGGCAACATGCTGCTGTCAAAGCGTGCAGAGATGTTTCTGCCGGAGCAATGGCCCGCCTATTTTAGTAAAGCTAAAGGTTGCAAGGTATGGGACTTAGATGGCAATGAATTCATCGATATGAGCATCATGGGTATTGGTACGAATACTTTGGGTTACGGACACCCCGAGGTAGATGACGTTGTGCGCAAGGCTGTCGATGCCGGCAATATGTCGACGTTGAATTGTCCGGAAGAAGTGTACCTTGCAGAGCGGTTGGTAGAATTGCACCCGTGGGCAGATATGGCTCGCTTCGCGCGCTCCGGCGGCGAAGCAAACGCAATCGCCATTAGGATTGCGCGTGCGGCTTCCGGCAAAGCCAAGGTGGCATTCTGCGGCTACCACGGTTGGCATGATTGGTACTTGGCTGCTAATCTTGGGGATGAATCAAAGCTTGCTGGACATCTGTTGCCAGGGCTTGCACCTAACGGGGTACCAGAAAACTTACGTGACACAATTTTCCCATTTACCTACAACCGATTCGATGAACTCGAAGCATTGGTTAATGCTCACGATATCGGTGTGATCAAAATGGAGGTATCACGCAACGATGAACCAGATGTCGGATTTCTAGAGAAGGTGAGAAATCTTGCTAGTGATCGTGGCATCGTATTAATTTTTGATGAATGTACATCTGGCTTTCGTCAGACTTTGGGTGGACTCCATAAGCTCTATGGCGTGGAGCCAGACATGGCGATGTTTGGCAAGGCGCTTGGTAACGGCTATGCCATTACTGCCATTATTGGTCGACGTAGCGTCATGGAGGCGGCGCAAACATCATTCATTAGCAGCACTTTTTGGACTGAACGCATTGGTCCGACAGCGGGCATCAAAACATTGGAGGTTATGGAGCGGACCCGCTCGTACGAGCAGATTACGGCGATGGGCCGAGTTATTGGAGTTGAATGGCGCAAGCTTGCGCAAAAACATCAATTAAAGATCGAGGTTAATGGTTTGCCGGCCCTCACCGGCTTCAGTTTTCCGAGTTCTAATATGCTTGCCTACAAGACGCTGATCACTCAAGAGATGCTGGCCAGGGGTTATTTGGCGGCGACCAATGTTTATGTCTGCACCGAGCATACGCAGGACATAGTTGACGGCTACCTAAATGCACTTGATCCGATATTCGGTGTCATTAAGGAGTGCGAAGAGGGGCGCGATGTTCTTTCGATGTTAAAAGGGCCTGTCTGTCACGGTGGATTTAAGAGATTAAATTAAGAATGGGAGTGCCGAGATATCTCGTTACGACAGCGGATGAACGGACCTGGAAATTCGATCGCCCAATGTTATTTCTTGGTGAATGGTGTCGTCTTTATGATCGCAAGCAGATGTGGAATGGAGTAGATGCGATAGTTGCTTCAATATTTGGCGCCAAGGACAAAAAAAAGAATGCCGAATACATACATACACTGTATTCGGAAATATTGAGTGAAACAGTCGAACAACTCAATAAATACCACCATACTAATCATGGATTGCGCTATTGGACTATATTATTGGGGCATTGGTTGCAGCGTTATTTAGATATGATGTTCAATCGCTACTTCACAATGAAGCAGGCCTTGGAAGAGCATAAGATAACCGGCACTACAGTGTTTGACCCAACCGATTACAGTCTTGCTACGTCTGACTCATTAAGCTTTATATGGGCTTGCAATGATGATGTTTGGAATAACGTACTTTATTCGCGGATCATTAAATATATGGACTGCAATAATATCGAATTAAATTCAATCCCCATTAAAAATGAAGGGTATTTCAAATCAGAACTTAATTCTGTCAAAACTAACAGTGTAAAAACTAAGCAACTCCTAAAGATTATTAGCCACTTCATTTTTCGCGGCATGAGTAAAGCTAATGATGCATTCATAATCAATAGTTATTTACCAAAATGGCAGGAAATAAAGCTACAACTTGCACTAGGGCAATGTCCACAGTTATGGCAAAACTCACCCTTAAATGCGACCTCGATTGATATTGAAGTGCGCAGAAAATTTATTATTAGCAGTGAGAGTCATGCTGGTTTTGAGCGGTGCGTTCGTGATTTATTGCCCGACATTATTCCTGCATGCTATTTAGAGGGTTATGCAGAACTTAACAAGCAGGTTGAATCTCTACCGTGGCCCACTAAGCCAAGGTTTATTTTTACAAGTAATAACTTTGACACGGATGAAATTTTTAAGGCTTGGACGGGGCTTAAGGTTGAGAGTGGCGTGCCATACTTTACTGGTCAGCACGGCAATAATTACGGAACACATTACTTTTTCGGTAATTATATTAGGCCAGAGCGATCGCAGGCTGATAAGTTTTTTACTTGGGGGTGGACTGACGGAAGCGTTAAGACTATTCCAGCCTTTATTTTTAAATTAGCGAACCAGCCAAGAGTGACAAAGTCTGATGGTGGCCTACTACTAATTGAGCTTTGCGCCCCCCATCTACTTCATCTGGATGATGCTTACCATGAATTCGGGATTTACCAAGAAGAGCAATTTCGCTTTGTAGAAGCCCTGCCGGAAAAAATAAAGAAAGAGCTCACAGTTCGCCTTCATAGTGGATGGCGCAATATGCGCTGGTCAGACGAAAAGCGCTGGAGTGATAGAATTCCATTAGTGCATGTTGAAACAGGCGAAGCTCCCATCCAAAAACTCTTTGCCAAAAGCCGTTTAGTGGTCCATTCATACGATTCAACTGGAATTTTAGAGGGCTTATCCTCAAACATACCAACTTTATGTTTTTGGAATGGTGGGCTAGATCACCTCTTGACAAGCGCTAAGCCTTATTATGAATTGCTAAGAGGGGCTGGCATTCTTGCTGACTCCCCAGAGCATGCAGCGCTTCTTACAGCAAAGTATTGGGATAACATTAATGGTTGGTGGGGTAGTGATCATGTGCAAAGCGCTAGGAGATTATTTTGTGAGCAATATGCTGTAATTGATAGGCATCCAGTTAAAACTTTGAAGCGACTGCTAACCGCTGATACCCTTTAGTGAAAATAACCAAACGGCAAATAACTTATTAGACAAAAAACAATGATTTCTACAAAAAAAATATTAGATTTGGGATGTGGTAAAAAAAAACGAGCGGGGTCGATTGGGGTTGATTGGTCTGATCGTCATGATGCTGATGTAATTCATGATTTAAATGTATTTCCTTATCCATTTGCCGATGAGGAAATAGACGAGATTTTTTTAGATAATGTTCTTGAGCATTTAGATGATCCGATGCGAGTCATGCAGGAAATTCATAGGATAAGCAAAATAAATGCGAAGGTTAAGGTTATCGTGCCCTACTTTAGATCGGTGTGGGCATTTATTGATCCAACCCATAAGACATTCTTTACTGTTGACTCTTTTGCTTTTTATGACCCATCGCACATTATTTGCCAGAGATATGACTATGTTGATACTAGATTTAAGGTGGAGCGAGTGGTTTTTAATGAAACATTATCCGTATCTTCACTGCATCAAATTAAAAAGTTAGTTGTTAAAATTGCAAATAAATGGCCAAATAGGTACGAAACCTACTTGAGCCATTTCTTCCCCCTTGACGACATTACATACTATTTGAGAAGAATATAAAAATTTAGTATGAATTTATCAATTTGCATACCTACATATAACCGTGCAAAACACTTGCAGAATTGCCTGCAATCTATAAATATTGCTGCTAAGCAATTGGATGGAAATTTAAAAGTTGAAATTTGTATCTCAGATAACTGCTCCTCCGACTCTACCGAAGACGTTGTCAAGCGATCAAATCTTACGTTGCCATTTAAATACTGCAGAAATAAAAGCAATCTCGGTATAGCGAGAAATTTTTTAAACGTTATAGATATGGCTGAAGGAGATTTTGCTTGGTTGGTTGGTGATGATGATTTGATTACGCCAGATGCTCTTATGAGATTATGTGAATTAATTGATGCTCATCCTAATGTTGATTTCTTTTATGTTAATGCTTTTCATTTAACTGCGGCATATGTTTTATCTTACCCTCAGCCATTTAATACAGAAAACTTGCCTAATTATATGACTCGATTTTCGAGAAACACTAGAGGCGGTGAGTGTAAATTTTTGGATCTTATAAACCCAAACGTTTCTTTTGATTTCTTGGGTGGAATGTTCTTAGCGGTTTTTCGGCGATCAAATTGGCTTGAAAACAAGCATATGTTGAATGAGAATGCTATTGTTGATTTGCGTACCTTCTCGCATTTTGATAACACATTTCCACACGTCAAAATTTTTGCCCACGCTTACTCTAAATCAATTGCGTACTTCAACCCTCTTCCCTTGATAGTCTGTTTGACTGGTGTTCGTGAATGGGGGCCATTGCAGTCAATGATTATGAGTGTGCGCATGATTGAGGCATTGGAACTTTATCGCAAAGTTGGGTTGGGATTATTGCAGTATCTTAAATGTAGAAACTATGCGCTTCGAACTTTTTTGCCCCATATTTTTTGGATGTTTTTGCATCCCAGGGTATCTGGATTACGATATGTGAGGCTAAATAAACTAATGCTTGGTAATTTATTGTTTCCAAATTTTTATTTATCACCATTAAATTATGGTGTGCGAAAATTGAGGCTATTTATAAGCAGGTTAAAAATTTATACATTCAATGAGCATAATTTTTAACCATCCTTATTGCATCTAAATATATTGATTGGAAATAATTGTGCAAGAAATAACCAGCTGTGAAGTGTGTGGAAATGCTAAGCTAGACTCCGTCCTAAATTTGGGCACGCATCCTATGTGTGACGATCTTGTAAGCCTTGGTGATAGTCGTGTTTGTCAGGAATACCCTATTGAAATACTGTTTTGTCCCACTTGTGTAACTGGACATCAACGCTATCAAGTACCCAAGCGAGAGCTTTTTCCCTCTTCTTATCATTATCGCTCTCGATTTACAGCTGATGTTCTAAACGGTATGAGAAATTTTGTCGAGGGGTGTGAGAAAAATTTCGGAGATCTTTCTGGTAAAAGTATTGTTGATATTGGCTGTAATGACGGTAGCTTGCTTGGCTTTTTCAGGCAAAGAGGAGCTATAACTATTGGAATCGAGCCCACCGATGCTGCAGACGATGCGGGGCTTGACGGCCATGTTGTATATAAAGAGTACTTATCAGAAAGCGTGGCGAACAAGGTAGTGCGTTTGCACGGCGCCCCTGATTTCATTACGTTTACTAATGTGTTTGCTCATATTGAGGACCTTGCTGCGGTATTACGTGCCGTAAAAAGTATGATGGCTGAAAACACGGTTGTTGTCATAGAAAACCATTACCTCGGCTCGGTACTGGATGGTAACCAGTTTGATACTTTCTATCATGAACATCCCAGAACTTATAGTTACACATCATTTGTGCATATGGCCCTTAGATTAGGTGTGCAGATATTGGATGTTGATTTCCCATCTCGCTATGGGGGTAACATTAGGGTATTTTTAGGGGCGCCTACAAAAAAAACTGGTACAGACCAATTAAAGTATGAAGAATTGGATAAGCGAGAGGCGACTTTTGAGACTACTTTTTTTCAAATGAAACGAAATATTGATCAGTGGAAATTAAATAAAAGCACTCAGTTAAAGGATTTAATTAAGCGGTATGGGCCGTTGCGGGCAAAAGCTTTTCCTGGTAGAGCTGCTATTCTTGTAAAGCTGTTGGGTTTGGATGAGTCATCAATCTCAGCTGTTTATGAAAAACAAGGATCTTTAAAGATTGGGCACTACCTGCCTGGCACACGTATACCAATCTTGTCTGACGATGAGTTGTTGGCTATGAAAGATAAGACATTGCCTTTGCTGAATTTAGCTTGGCACATTCCAAAGGAAATTAGGGTTTACCTCTCAGTTAATGGTTATACAGGCCCCATAATTGATATTCTTAGTGCGGATGACTTTATATAGTGACGATAAATCAGGTGGTTACTCGCGGTGATGAGTTCAGGAAAGAGTGATTTAGATTTTTTTCGCTGGCCCAATGATATCGTTGTGATTGGCGGTGGTCGATGGGCTAGAGTCATTATTGGTGAACTACAGGAACTCGTGCCTAAGACGACAGTTATAAAAATACATACATCTCGAAATGTTTCTGGTATGTCGAAGTGGGTTGCTGATAAAAAATATAAAAATGTTTGTGTGGAGATGGAGTTCCTTCGATTTGATGCGGGCAAGACCTCTGCTGTAATAGTTGCTAACGCAGCACGAGATCACGAAATGGCAATTATTGCAGGATTGAATATTGGCGCTGCAGTTCTGGTTGAAAAACCCGTAACGTTGTCAATCAATTCTGCATTACGTCTTGCTAAGATAGCAAAGAATCAGGGTTCATACCTAGCTTGTGCACATGTTTTTATGTTTTCACGCTGCATCGCATCCTTTGCAAAAAAAGTGGCAATTGCAGGATCAATAGAGCTTATTCGAGTTACTTGGTGCGATCAAAAATTCGAAGAGCGTTATGGTGAAAATAAGTCATATGACCCAAGCCTACCCATTTATGCAGATTGCTTGCCACACATATTGTCTATTTTTAATATGCTTGCGCCTAATTTGCCTCCGAAGTTCGTGCAACTGAGTTTATACAGAGGTGGCAGCCATTTAGAGATTCAAATAATGCTAGGCAAAATTCCCTGCAGCATAGTATTTATACGAAATAGCGATGCAAGAAAGCGCATCATTGAAGTCCAAGGTAGTAGTGACAATTATCGGTGTGATTTCACCATAGAACCTGGGGCTATATTCTGCGGTGATATTAAATCAGAAAGTGACTTAGATTGGGGTAGGTACCCCAGACCCTTGGCTAGTCAGCTAATAGCTTTTTTGAGGGGTGCTTGGGGGGGGTATAGGGATCCGCGGTTGGATATAAAGCATGGCTTACTGGCCTGTCGGGTGATAGATGACATGTCCGCGAAGTACAATGAAGTCCAGCAATTAGAGCTTGTTAAAAACTTGGTTCTTGGGCGCCCGTGGATCGATGCTGACCTGCAGTACGCTCTCAATGAGTTGCTTTTAAAAAAAGGCAATCGTGATGCCTTAGAGCATGAAAATGAAATAAACCGCGTATTCAAAGAATGTAATGGACGTAGTGCTCAATACATAGCTAACTATTTAAGTAACCTGTAATTTAAATGAAAAGTTGAGATCTTTTATATGAAAGTGGTAATTTTAGCCGGCGGCTTCGGCACGCGTATACGTGATGTGGCGGATGATATCCCTAAGCCAATGATTCCAATAGGGCCTTATCCCATCCTTTGGCACATCATGAAATCTTATTCGTACTTTGGCCATACAGAATTCATTATTTGCTTAGGTTATAAGGGGCAGTCCATCAAAGACTTTTTCCTTAACTATGAAGCATATACGCGAGACTTTACTCTTACCTTAGGGGCTGGTGGTGGCGTGAGCTATCACAATATTCATGATGAAGTAGGTTGGAAAATAACACTTACAGATACTGGCACACGTTCAATGACTGGCACAAGAGTGGCACGTATCAAGGATTATGTAAAGGGAGAAGATTTTATGCTCACTTATGGTGATGGTGTGAGTGACGTTGATATTGGGAAATTAGTTGAGTTTCATAAGTCTCACGGCAAGATACTGACAGTTACTGGCGTGCGTCCACCAGGTCGATTTGGCGAGATGATGTCAGATACAAATGGCAAGATTCTAGAATTTAATGAAAAACCACAGGCTACAGCTGGACGTATTAATGGTGGATATTTTGTAGCAAGCCCTAAAATATTTGACTACTTGGATGATCGTGAGGACTTAGTTTTCGAGCAAGAACCTATTCACAAATTAGTTAAAGATGAACAATTGGTGATGTTTGAGCATAATGGGTTTTGGCAGCCTATGGATACTAGCCGTGAATATCAGTTACTTAACTCGCTATACGAAAAAGGGCATGCGCCATGGGTGCGATAGATATGCTCGAAATTTTTGAATTCTTTCGAGGTAAGCGCGTATTTGTCACGGGACATACTGGTTTTAAGGGGGTATGGCTAACCTTTTTGCTTAAAGAAATTGGCGCTGAAGTAATGGGCTATGCATTGCCGCCTGAATCTGGCCCAAGCCATTTTTTGTTGCTAGGCATGCAAGATAGAATTAATCACGTATTTGGTGATGTTTGTGATGCTGCTAATTTGAATGCATCAATACAGTCTTTCCAGCCGGAGATTGTTATTCATTTAGCAGCTCAAGCGCTGGTAAAGAAATCATATGACGATCCTGTGCGTACTTTTGATACCAATGTAATGGGCTCGGTGAACTTGCTAGATGCAGTTCGAAGTTGTAGCGCTGTCCGGTCGTTGGTTTGCATTACATCAGATAAGTGTTACGAAAATCTTGAGTGGGTATGGGGTTATCGTGAGAATGATCAATTAGGCGGGCATGATCCATACAGCGCTTCCAAAGCTGCTGCCGAAATTGTATTTTCAGCTTACGCCCGTTCATTTCCGGCTTTTCGGCGAACGCTGGGAGCTGCGACAGCGCGCGCGGGTAATGTGATAGGTGGAGGTGACTGGGCTTTAGATCGAGTTGTGCCAGACTGCATTCGCGCCATCGAAAATGGACTTCCTATTAAATTACGCAACCCTAATTCCACGCGACCTTGGCAGCATGTGCTCGAGCCGCTATCTGGTTACATGATTCTGGCTGCAAAATTGTATAAGCAGCCGGAGCAATTTAGTGGTTCGTGGAATTTTGGCCCATCTACCTCTGAGGTGAGAAGTGTTTACGATGTTGCGACATCTATTATTGACACGCTAGGCCGTGGAAATATTGAAATTGTTGGGTGTCAAGATCAACACCATGAGGCACGTTTATTGCAGCTCAATTGCGATAAGGCCCATCAAGAGCTTGATTGGCATCCTCGCTGGGGCGTTCAAAAAACATTGTCAGCTACGGCTGAGTGGTATCAAGCCATTATGGCTGGTGTCGATGCAGAAGACATCACCCGCATTCAAATAAAAGACTTTTTCCCGGAGTTGACGTGATCGACGGCGTAGTCATAACACCACTAAGGCAGATATTTGACGAGCGTGGCAAGGTTATGCATATGTTACGCGAAGATTCGCCTGTATTCTCAAGTTTTGGTGAGATCTATTTTTCTTGTACTTACCCTGGGGCGATTAAAGCCTGGCATCTTCATAAACGGATGACACTCAATTATGCGGTTATTTATGGCGAAATAAAGTGCGTGTTATTTGATGATCGCCCCGATAGTAGAACGCGCGGTTGCATTGATGAATACTTTCTGTCCCCCGAAAATTATTGCTTGTTAACCGTACCACCATTGGTTTGGAATGGCTGGAAAGGGCTTGGCGAACACACTGCTATCGTCGCTAATTGCGCCTCTATTCCACACGATCCCAGTGAGATTGAGCGTAAACCTGCCTTTGATTCGAGTATTCATTACGATTGGCAGATTCAGCACAAATGAAACGCAGAGTTTTGATTACAGGCAGTATGGGTTTTGTTGGCGGAAGGTTAGCCCAGCATCTTCACCAAGCTGGTTATCAAGTCTGCCTAGGCTCACGCTTGGTACAATCACCGCCAAAGTGGCTCCCAGAGGCTCAAGTAGTCAAGATGGTTTGGAGTGACTCGAACGCATTAAGCACCGTTTGTGCTGGCATCGATCTTATCATTCATAGTGCAGGCATGAATGCACATGATTGTCTCGCAAATCCTTCGGAGGCGCTAACCTTTAACGGAGTCGCAACTGCCCGCTTGCTTGATGAAGGCAGCAGGGTGGGTGTGAAACGGTTTATATATCTTTCGACGGCGCACGTATACGGTAGTCCTTTGGGCGGGGTAATTACTGAAAATACATGTCCAGCCTCGCTTCATCCCTATGCTACCACTCATCGTGCTGGTGAGGATATGGTTCGTGCAGCCCACCAGCGTGGGGAGATTGAGGGAGTTGTGGTTCGTCTCTCTAACACATATGGGGCGCCAGTACATAAAGACGTGAACTGTTGGATGTTGTTAGTAAATGACCTTTGTCGGCAAGCAGTAACGAGCCATGGTTTGGTTTTGAGATCATCGGGGCTGGAGCGGCGGGATTTTATTCCGCTTTCTGATGCGTGCAGTGCTATTAAGCATCTACTTGAACAACCAGCGCAAGACCTTGGTAACGGGCTATTTAACGTGGGTGGTGAGTGGTCTCCAACTATATGGGAAATAGCTTGTTTTATCCAGCATCGTTGTAAAATAATCCTGGGGTTTGAGCCAAAAATTACCCGCACACCACCGCAAGCAGAGAACAGAGATAGTGAATTGGACTACCGGATTGATGCCATGCGCAAAATGGGCTATCAGCCTAGCATGAGTCCGGCCTCAGAGATTGATCAACTACTCAATTTTTGCCAAGTTTCATACTCGTAGCAACCATGAAAACATGGTTCAAAAAGAGTCGAGTATTTTCAACCGATCAAATGTATCAAAAATATACTTACTCCACAAATTAATAAACATGCGCAATTGAATTATGTTGATATTTAAAAAATATAATAAATTATTCAGTTTCGATAAAATAATATTATATTTTTCATTATTTTATTACTCTTTATATAATATGTATAGTGGAGAAATTAGTGGAAAATATTTATACTCCTTTTTAATATTATTCGCAATATGTTATCTAATTATTAAAACTTTAAATATTAATTATAAAATTGATAAACTTTATTTAGCATTTATTATTGCCTTTATTTATATTGTTTTATTTTTATATTTTTCAGTTAGTAATTTTTTTGACGAAAAACATCGATTAAATACAGCGGTATCCATGTATTTAGGTGTATTTTTATTTTTGGTATTTTTTTATTCAAGCATGCGTTGTAGTGATTATACAAAATTTGCCCCTATTAAAATTTTATTTTGGATATTAATATCAAGTATTTTTATAGAATTTATTTATATAAATTTTTTTAAAGGTATTAGTGATTTTATATTTTATTATAAAATTGAGGATAAAAAAATTACATTAGATAATATAAAAATATTAGGTTACTCGCCTGCACATGGATTATTAGGAATGCGACAAATGTCAGGAACTTTGCTTGTTGCATTATTTTGGCTTTCTCGTACTTTTGATGGAAAAAGGGGTTTATTAAATATTTATATTATTATGCTTTTTATAGCTTTAATTTTGAGTTTATCTGGGACTTCTATGATATTGTTTTTATTATCAGTGTTTTATTATGTTAATAAAAATATTAAAATTATAGCAAGTATTATTATTATAGCTTTATTATTAACATTAGAAAATTCAGGATGGTTTTCAAAAATATCATCAGAATATATACTAATAGTTTTAACTGAGGTTAAGTTCAAACAGATTACAGATTTTATGACCTTGCTAGCTAACGAGCCACTCTCAATTTTAATTGGCGGTAATATTTCAGTAAGTAGTGATTTTTCGATCCTAAAGTTAGTGGCTGATATTGGCGTACTTCCATTGATGTTGAATATTTTTTTCCTGTTGGCTATTATGAAGCGCTCTTATCGTGTTCTGACCGATGATGGGTATAAAAATGTTAAAATTGCAATTTTAATTATTTTTCTTGCTACTTTTCATTACCCATTGTTATTTACTGTTGTCGTACAAGCATTACTTGCATACCTGTTTGTAATGTTTGTAAAATGTAAAAAAATTATGCATAAGGACTCAAAGACTATAATAAGTGATTAATTTTTTTTCTGAAAAATAATCGGCATAAATTTTATTTGTAAGATGCTCTCGAGCACAATAAATGAATAACTCAGTTCTATTTGAAAATACTGCTCCTCATGTTTCTGTGATTGTGACTACTTTTAACCGAGTAGGGTTACTTTCAGAAACTATAGATTCAATTCTAAGGCAAACGTATGTTGATTTTGAACTTATTATTGTCGACAATATGTCATGTGATGCTACTGAAGAATATGTGACTCAACTTGCGGACTTGAGAATTCGCTACTTCAAAAACCCAAATAATGGAGTAATTGCAGTCAATCGAAATTATGGGATTGAGCAGGCTAAAGGTAAATTTATTGCATTTTGTGATGACGATGATATTTGGGTTGCTGACAAGCTTCGGCAACAAGTTTTTTTAATGGATCGCCAACCAGATGTGGCGCTGTGCTATACAAATGCAGAATCGTTTATCGGCGAAAGAGTAATCGAAAAACGAAGGATTCATCGCAATGTTCGCTCTAATCATTTTTTTCAGTTACTTCGTGGGAATTATATTCCAAACTCAAGCGTTCTCATTCGAGCGCAGGTTTTTCATTCTCTTGGTTTATTGACAACTGATCCGACTTTGCGTGAGGATTATGAGATGTGGCTCAGAATTGCAAAATATTATCCCTTGATGGGGCTTGACGATTCCCTTATCCGATATAGGATTCACCCAAGTAATTTGGCACATAATCGCGCAGTTGAGACCCTTCGCTCAATTCGGACAGTCAAAAGTATATTAAAGTTGTTGGACGTTTCATGGTTGCTCGGGCGGCTTAACATTTGGTTTCAGTTTATAAAATATTTCTTTTACACCATAGTTAAGCAATGATAGAAAATACACATATAGAATATTATTTGAGGAGTTTATTCTTGGGATTTGAGCAGACTAGCATGGTGGATTTTTGCTTCTGCTTAGATGCTATTGTTGATGTGGGGCAGTCTTTAGAAGCTCGGAAGCCGAAATATCCTTGGTGTCGAAATGATTTGGCACTGCTTTCTCACTTCCTTGGCCGATTATGGGCTGGATCATATGCAACTTGGTTTGCTTATGTATTTAGTGGTATGAATCGCTGCCCTAGATTCTCAAGGGAGCAATAAAGTGAGTGCCCCTAAGGAAACTTCGGTAGTGCCTGGTTTCACCCTTTCTCTCGACTGCGAGGGATTATGGGGGATGGCGGACCAACACTCAGTTATTGCCGCCGGCCTCATCAATGACGCATCCTTGCGAAGTGCCTATGAATTCGTTTTGAGTGTGCTAGGCAGAAACAATCTAAGATCAACTGCGGCTTTTGTAACCACTTTTGCATCTGATCCAGACGCTGTCCGCGACAATATTTCTTTCTTGAATCGGATGGCAGAGCTTAATCCTTTCTGGTTTGCTAATGTTATTCCTTCGCTCCAGCGCAACGAATTAAGCGGGTGGAGTGGGGCAGAGTTTTATCGTGCTATGTCTTCTGCAGGTCATGAAATGGCTTGGCATGGGACGACACATCTTCCGCTGTCTAAACAAACATCACGCCAGGCTGTTGAGCTTGAGCTTGAGCTTGCAGATAGGTTGTTTTCTGACCTGCGTCATACGCCACGAACAATTATTTTCCCTAGAAATCAAGTTGGTCATTTGGACCGGTTGTGCGTCTATGGGTTTGAGACTTATCGGGCTAGCCCGCCAGAAGGTATTGTCGCAAGGTTTGCAGGCTTAGCTAATGAGTGGAATATTTTTGATAGGCGATTAATTAACTGGCCCGTTACACATGATGGATTAAATGTGTCTCCAGCCGGGCATTTTTTGAACTGGCCTTCAGGTGTCAGAGCGTTGGTTCCAGTCTCCGTAACTGTTATGCGATGGAAGTCTCTTCTTCGCAGCGCTATTAAACACGGTAGCTATGTGCATATGTGGTTTCATCCGCATAATTTAATCACTGCCCCGGCAATGAGGGTTGCCTTTGAGGAAATCATGGACTTTGTCGGTGAGCTAGTGAACTCCGGTGACATGGTCAACCCAACCATGGCCGAGGCAAGCGAACAATACAAGACGGAGTTGTCCTCATGACTATTGAGGTGTCGATTGACGACTTCAACATGAGTCAGTTTAATCATATGGCCGAGTTATTCGGTAGTTACTTTGAGTCAAATAATAAGTTGCTGACTAGAGGCTATACGGAATGGCTTTATGCTAAGAATCCATTCGGTTTGGCAAAAATGGTGAGGGCCGTAGAGGGCGACCGCTGGATCGGATTCATGGCTATGATTCCAGTGCAACTGGCAATGCATGATGCCAACCTTTTAGCTTATTACATCGTCAATGTTCTGGTGCATCCGCAGCATCAAGGAAAGCACATTTTTGCTCGTTTGATTACGGCCGCCAAAGAGCTTGTGAAAATTGAAAACGCTGTGTTGATGGGGCATCCCAACGATATGGCGCTAAAACAGTGGCAGCGCTCGCATATGTATTTCCATGAACCTTTGAGGCCAAATTTGGTGTTGCCCAAACTATTCTGCAAAGGAGTAAATGCGAGCGATGTGCAGGATGCAAGGCAATTGAATTCAGTCTTACCTGTTTTGCAAGCACAAGCAAAGGAGGCTAATCGATTGAGTGTTGTTATTACGCAAGCATATATTAGCTGGCGATATTTTGAGCACCCCGCCAATAACTATCGCCTGCAATTAATTGAGGTCGATAGAGTAGCTGTTGGATTTGTCATCACCAAGAAGGTACGCTTTGGGATTAGCCTGCTTGTTGATCAATTCATGCTGGATAAGCATTTGTCTGAAGGGCTTGGTCGATTGCCATGGTTCACGGTTTCCTTCAAGGCCGATTCATCAACGCGCGAATTATCAAAATCGCTGCGGCTACTTCCACTCAAGAAACAGATTCCTTTCTTCTTTACGCACTATTACCTGCCCTTCTCAAAGCATGATGTGATGAATCTTGGTTTGTCAGCAAGCGATTTTTAAGTGGTAATAAAACATTGTCTTAATCTGTGATTTGATGGGAATAATTTTCGATATCTTTATGTAAATAAATTATCTATTCTTAAAATGTTTAATAAACCTTTTAAGAATAGTTACTTGACTATATTATGATTTTTCACTTTAACCAAGAATGAAAATACAGCGTAAACAACTGGCCTTCAAAGTGCCGCGGGCAAGTCCGCATCGATAGTCTTATCTATCGAGCTTATACGGCGCTAGGCATGACTGAGCGAAATGAACTTTTACAAAATGAACCACACGGGTTGCTTCTTTGGTATTCACAAGGTTTTTATTGCGATATTTTCCGCACAGAGCCTGACTTCGAAAATATGCTTACTGATTATTAGTTCATGATTATTTCAATTACTGGTGGTACTGGATTTATTGGCCGTAAACTAGTCCTTCACCACCTTGCCCAAGGTGATACTGTCCGCGTTCTATCCAGGAGCGACTTTAGTAAGGCCGCCTTGCCTGGCTCGGTGAAGTGGTATCGCGGTGATTTATCCATGTCTACTGAGCTGATTTCTTTTGTTAACGATGCAGACATCCTCTATCACTGTGCAGGTGAGATTCGCGATGAGGCCAGTATGCGCAGGGTTCATGTCGATGGCACAATGATGTTGATTGATGCTGCGACAGGATTGATTGGGCGCTGGGTTCAATTAAGTAGTGTCGGTGCATATGGAAGAAGATCCAGTGGCGTTATAACTGAGCAAACTGAATTGAAACCAAGCGGAATATATGAGGCGTCCAAAGTCGAGTCGGAAGATCTAGTGAGGGCGGCCGCATTGCGTGGTGCATTTGAATTTGCAATATTACGGCCATCAAATGTCTATGGTGCGGAAATGGTAAATAAATCCCTGTTGGGCTTAATTTCAATTATTCGGCGTGGGCTATTTTTTTATATTGGTAAACCAGGCGCGACAATGAATTACATTCACGTCGATAATGTGGTTAAAGCGCTATCAATGTGTGGGGTAAATCCGGGGGCTAATGGTCAGATATATAACTTGTCTGATTCTCGTCAAATAGAGCAATTCATTGCCACAATAACTAGAGAACTGAGTGTGCCGATGCCGAAGATAAGACTGCCTGATGCCCCAATACGCTTAGTTGCTAGGCTTCTTGGTAACATTCCGGGGTTTCCACTCACGGAAACAAGAGTAGAGGCTTTGACCGGACGAGCAATTTATTTGAACGATAAAATTGAGCATGAACTTGACTATCGACACATTATTCCCATGGAGATAGGATTGATCGAAATGGTTAAATTCTTGCAACGAACGGGAAAATGATGCCACCCATTCTGCAAAGAGCGACCGGCAACGCACCATCCCTTAAAAAATTGGTGGGTATTCGCATTGCAAGAGTTTCGACGGTACCATTTTTCGTGGTAACTCAACTTAAATATCAAATTGAAATGCTTGGCAAACTCGGAGCAAACGTAACTGTGGTTTCGAGTGATAAGCCAGAACTCACTGTTTTAAAGGCACTATTCGGTGTTGGTTGTGTAAAGATAGACATTTCACGCTCCATCGCGCCATGGCGCGATTTCCTTGCGTTAATCAGGCTATTCCTGTTTTTCAAGCGCAAACACATTCAGATCGCGCACTCAACCACTCCTAAGGCTGGCTTGCTTACTGCTATAGCCGCATTTCTAGCTGGTGTGCCGATACGTTTGCACACTTTTACAGGGCAACCTTGGGTGAATATGAGTGGAATCAAGCGATGGCTTGCACGAAGCTCCGACAAGCTAATAGGTAAGTTAAACACATGCTGTTATACAGACAGCGCAAGCCAGCGGCAGTACTTGATCGATCAGCGGATAGTTAATCGTGAGCACTTATTTACTATTGGGGCTGGGTCGCTTGCTGGTGTGGATCTCCGACGTTTTGAGCGCAAGCGCTTTTCATCAGGTGACGGTAAAGCAATCCGTCAATCCCTGTCAATACCAGACGCCGCGCCAATTCTGCTATTTATAGGCCGCATTACGGTTGATAAAGGTGTGCTTGAATTGTTGCAAGCATTTTCTCTACTCAAAAAAACTATACATGGAGTGCATCTAGTATTTGTCGGACCATTTGATATCGATAGCGGCATGCCGGGGGCGATTCCACGAGGCACCATTGAAAGCATTCGTGATACACATATCGTTGGTTATTCTGCATGCCCAGAGGCCTACCTGTCTATTGCTGATATTCTTTGTTTGCCGAGTTATCGTGAGGGCTTTGGCACAGTTGTAATTGAAGCTGCAGCCATGGGAGTGCCTACAGTTGGAGCAGATATTTATGGTTTATCTGATGCTATTGTGCACGGTGAGACCGGTTTGCTGATTCCACCCCGAAGTATCGAAGGTTTGGCGAATGCACTTGTTACATTGTTACTTGATAAAAAAATCCTAGCTAAGATGGGGGAGTCGGCCAAACAGCGTGCCCATGCGCTGTTCGATGCGGATATTGTGAATGCACAAATTGCAGCAGAATATCTCTCTCTTCTTTATGAAAAGCGCGTGTTGAAATGAACTTATCATTATTGATCACTGGTGCAAATGGCTTTGTTGGTCGTATGCTGTGCAGTGAAGCCTTAGCGCGTGGCGCGACAGTGCAAGGTGCCACTCGAGCCCCATGTTATCTGCCTGTAGGAATTGACAATTTAGTTATTGGAGGTATTGACGAGAGTACTAATTGGTTGCCCGCGCTTAAAGAGTGCGATGCCGTTATTCATCTTGCGGCTCGAGTTCATGTCATGCAAGAGGCTGCCATTGATCCTTTGGAAGAATTTCGCCGAGTCAATGTGCGTGGCACTTTGAATCTAGCTCGTCAAGCAGCCTCAGCTGGCGTGCGGCGTTTTATAATGATCAGTTCTATTAAGGTCAATGGCGAGGCAACGCAACCCGGGTTTCCTTTTACGGCAGACGATGTGCCTGCGCCTCAAGATGCTTATGGCGTGTCTAAGATGGAGGCTGAGCAGGGTCCGCGCGATATCGCTGGGCAAACCGGTATGGATCTGGTTATTATTCGACCTCCGTTGGTCTATGGCCCTGGGGTAAAAGCTAACTTTGCCACCATGATGCGCTTGCTCAAACGCAGCGTGCCTTTACCACTCGGAGCCATTCATAACCAGCGCAGTCTAGTGGCGCTAGATAATTTGGTTGATCTCATCATCACCTGCATCACACATCCTGCCGCCGCCAATCAAACTTTTCTGGTGTCCGATGGTGAGGATATTTCAACTACTGAGCTTTTGCATCACATGGGTCAGATTCTAGGGCACCCAGCACGCTTGATGCCAGTGCCCATAAGCTGTCTGAAACTAGCTGCGGCCATGTTAGGAAAGCAAGATGTGGCTCAGCGCCTATGTGGTTCTTTACAAGTGGATATTGAAAAAACTCAGCGCTTGCTGGGCTGGACGCCGCGGCTGTCGCTGGATGAGGGCTTACGGCGGGCGACTGGTAATATTAGATGAAGCGGTTGTTTGACTTCTTGCTAGGTGCGTTTGCCTTACTGCTTTTGTTTACGCCATTATTGGTGGTAGCATTATTCGTGAGACTGACTTCAGCTGGTCCGGTAATTTATTGGTCAGATAGGGTGGGGCGTCACAACAAGTCGTTCAGGATGCCCAAGTTCCGTAGTATGCATGTGGGTACGCCCCTGACAGCAACTCATTTGCTTGCCGACCCGGACTCATGGTTGACCCCCCATCGGTAGTTTTTTACGCAAAAGCAGTCTTGATGAGTTACCTCAATTGTGGAGTATTTTAATTGGCGACATGAGTTTTGTTGGTCCACGCCCTGCCCTTTTCAATCAGCATGATCTAATTGCCTTACGTACCAAGCAAGGCGTGCATGAACTGTTACCTGGATTAACTGGTTGGGCTCAAGTAAATGGGCGTGATGAATTATCTATCTTAGTTAAAGTCCAATATGAGATGGAGTATCTACAAAAACAGTCTATTGGGTTTGATATCAAGATATTGGCTCTAACTCTCTTAAAGGTAGTTCGGCGAGCCGGAGTGTCCCAGTAATTATAGAGAGTCACAGTGATCACCATCTTTTGCGTTACTCTTCCAACCGGCCGGCTTTCTTTTAACCCAGAATAAATAATTTCAAGTAGATTTTTTTAGGTGGTAATGTGCAGTCAACGCCGTTAATGCGCATATCCTCCCGCATTTAGCTATGTAATTTATAATTTTATTTATGCTAATTAAAAAAACTAAACAGTCACTAATAAGTCTGCCTCGCTCAGTTAAGCGGTGCTTGGTAATGTTTGGCGATGCTTTTATTTGTGGATTTAGCGTTTGGCTCGCATTTGGGCTTAGATTGGACGAGTGGGGATATTTTCATTCGAAGCAGTGGTTAGTATTTCTTGCTGCTATTGGATTTTCATTTCCCCTCTTTATTTCTTTTGGTTTATATCGTGCTATTTTTAGATATGTTGGTTATGCAGCCTTTTTATCCTTAACACGTGTTTTTGTTCTCTATGCCAGCATCATTTTCTGTGCATTTACGCTCATTGGAGTGGATGATGTTCCTAGGTCTATCGGTGTTATTCAACCTATCCTATTATTTATCGGAATCGGTGCCAGTCGTTATTTTGCTCGTTATTGGTTAGGCGGCATCAATAATATTCAAAAGTCATTTCACCGAGCTCAACCTATTGCACTGATTTATGGAGCGGGCTCAGCAGGCCGTCAATTAGCATCAGGCTTATCTAGTAATAAAGAAATGCTGGTCAAGGGTTTTATTGATGATGATCCTCGCTTGCAGGGAAGCACTGTTAATGGGATTTCTGTACACCCAAATACAGGTTTGCAAGATCTTGTCCATCGACTCGATATTACCGATGTGCTGCTAGCTATTCCCTCGGTTAGCCAGGCGCGAAGAAGTGAGATCATTGCTTCATTAAATGGGTGTGGAGTTCGCGTTCGCACCTTACCAGGCCTAATTGATTTAGCCTCTGGTCGCGTCAGGATTTCTGACTTACATGATTTGGATATGAATGACTTGCTCGGTAGGGCGGTAGTGCCCCCTGAGGTGGAGCTATTAGAAAAAAATATTCGCGATCAGGTTGTTTTGGTAACTGGGGCTGGAGGCTCAATTGGTAGCGAGCTATGTCGGCAGATCATAAAATTTTCTCCTCAATCTTTAGTCTTAATTGATTGTAGTGAGCACTCCCTCTATTTGATCTATGAAGAATTAAAGAGATCTCTTATTGGATTGGAGGATGGTATTTTGGATAAAGTTGGTGAAAATAATTTTTTACCTAATCGAGTGCTGCCTGTAAAGCTAGTGCCCTGCTTAGCTTCAGTTCGCGATGCTGACCTTTTGCTAAAGATCTTTCGAGCTCATCAGCCAGCTACGGTTTTTCATGCTGCTGCATATAAACATGTTCCATTGGTAGAGCAAAACCCTACTGAA
>Ga0164295_10000353_pt1 | contig 39204 bp, 34 predicted proteins | sample GEODES006metaG_FD_111798 | JGI IMG/M metagenome (GOLD analysis project Ga0164295, IMG submission 111798) | Oligotrophic lake water microbial communities from Sparkling Lake, Wisconsin, USA - GEODES006 metaG | ecosystem: Environmental > Aquatic > Freshwater > Lake | place: USA: Sparkling Lake...
TCCAAGCACATTTTGACCAGAAAGCCGCTTCGCTTGGCGACCTCGTGTATTCGATCATCAGAATACTCAGGACCCCAGAAGGCGTGCCTCATGTGGAAGCGCTCTTTGCGCCCCAAAACATTGTGCCAAACCCAGTAGGCTGCTCCAAGGCAGGTGCCATCGTCCGATGCGGCCGCCTGCAAGTAATGCTTCGTGAATCCAGTCTCACGATGAATACGCGCATTGGCCACGCCGTTCAGCGCGCAACCCCCGGCCATGGCCAGTTGCGTGCTCGGCACCAGTCCATGCAGTTTGGTCAGGCAATGCACTGCAGCCTCCTCGAAGCGCACCTGAGTGGAGCGTGCTATGTCCTTCTCACGCTGAGTAAGTGGGTCAGAACGCTTGCGCGGTTGACCCAGCACATCAATCAGTCGATCTGAATAAAACCGGCCCATGATAATTCGCCGCCCATCATCCATCGCGCCACTCTCCCTGCCTTGGTGCATACCGAAATAATCGAGAGCCAGTCTATACCATTGCGAATCATCTAGCCGCACCAGTTCTCGCATCAGCTCGCCGTAACGGTCATCACCATAGGGTGCCAGCCCCATTACCTTGTACTCCTCACCAAAGTCGTCGAAGCCGATAAACTGGCAAAGAGCTGTGTAGAAGAAGCCCAGACTATGAGGTAGTGTCACCCTATCCAGAACCTCGATGCTCGGACCCTCGCATCGTGCGGCCATCATACTGGTAAAGTCGCCGGATGCATCATAGGAAAAGCCAGCGGTCATCGACTCGAAGGGAGACAAATAATAGGAACTGGCAATGTGTGCCAGATGATGCTCGACGCCGATGACCTCAAAGGATACGCGCTCCGGATCCTCCTCACAGACCTCGGCTAGTAGCTTAAGCATGCTCTGTGTGCGACGGTTGCGCCCGATATTCTCGACAACAGCTCCAATCGCCTTAAAAGGATGCTGGGCGACGTAGGCGATCTTGGCTGCTCGATTAGCGGAGGGGTCTCGCGCAAGTGCAACATGGTTTACATCTCTCAGGCGCAATCCTGCATCGGCCAGTAGGCGTCGGATCGCATTTTTCGGAAAAGCCGAGCTATGCTTGCAACGCTCTCCGAGTCGCTCTTCTGCTACAGCGCCTACCAGTTGACCATCCACCAACAGACAGGCAGCGGAATCTGCGTGGAATGCGTTAAATCCTAGAATAACATTCATGTTTAATCAAGTTATTAATTAATTTAATGTCCGTGACAACGGTCAGACTGTAAGAACGCATGCCGGCATAGAATCAATCCTGCATACCCATCGGTAAACTTTTTCCATGTCCATTGCAACTTTATTCCAAAGATATCTTTCCTGTACTATTTGTAAACCTTTGGAGCCCATTATTTCTAATTCGCTTAGACTCATTGAAACCAGCTTGTCAAGGGCCACTTTGACACCACATTTTGAAGACTCAATCAAAATTCCAGCACCTAAATCAGCACACTCAGTGAGATTACATTCGGGAGTCATCAAAACTGGCAAACCATAAGTCCACGCCTCAAGAATGGAGACAGGAAGTCCCTCACTCGTTGAGGGCAGAATAAATGCATCTGAAGATGCAAGTAATGCCCTCTTATCGTCGTCATATCTTGGCCCAAGAAAAATAACAGAAGAAGAAATACCCAAAAACTCAATTTTGCTATGAAGTGACTTAATGTATGAATCGTCGTCACCCCATCCTGCAATAAGCAAATCCCAACTCGAAGACTGCTGATTATTACTCTTAAGGCTAGCCCAACCATCTAAAAGCGCCTCTATTCCTTTTATAGGATGCAACCGCCCTAAATAGAGCAAGCACTTACGATTATTAAGTTGGGGCAAAATGGGTAAATGTCTAATATTAGTCGAAACCATTTCAACTCCATTAGGTATAACCGCAATCGGATTTTTTAAATAAAAATTTCTAAAAAAAATTGCTTCATTTTCAGTAAGAGCATGCAAACAAGCTGCAGATTTAAGATGGACATGCTCGTAAAGGAATAAGGCAATCATTTTTTTAGTTCTTGATATTTCAAGAGCTTTAGAGTTTAGCATACCGTGAGGACTTACTATCCAAGGCACTTTATTTATCCCGCACCAAACTGGGACAATAAAAGAATGAGCCAGCCATAAACCATGAGTATGAACAATATCAGGGCGTGATTTGTTAAGGTGAATCCAAAGAAAACCTAAAGATCTGAGAGTTTTAAATGGTAAAAATAAAAAACTCAGCCTAAAAAATAAAGATTTATATTTAGATTTAGATTTAGACGATGGTTTTTCAAAAATATCAACTGCAACTAAATCAGTGTCTATTTCGAGGTTATTTAAAGAATCAAATAGACATACTATAGCTGGATAAAGGCCTCCAGCTTTTGGATTTAGAGTGTTAGTTACAATTGAGACTTTCATAATAAATTAGTAAAAATTTTATTAAAAGTTCATAATCTTATTACCAGCAATCAACGAATAGCTTTTCCGACATGCCGCCAAGCATAAAGAAAAAAATAAAAAAGTTAAAGACACACGAATTTCCGAATGGTATATGTAGATTATAGATATCAATGCCGAAACATAAATTAATCCATTTACAATTGGATTAAATTGAATATCAAATTCTGTTATCTCAATATTATATAGAAATATAGTTAATAAAAACCAATAAAAATAAGCGGCTACGCCTAAAAAAGAAAACATATAGAATGCAGGCGCAGGAATACCAATATTAGAAAGTTTCAGATACTCAGAGACTGACATTAATGAAAAATTACAAGACGTTAGCATGGATGAAGGTAGCGGACTAATTGCACAAATAAAATAATCGACAATAGCAGAATCGGCCACAACCTCCTTCATTTCAAAGACAACAGTTCCAGCCGCAATATTTGATAAATTGGCGATAATTGTGCTGGCAAATTGGGGGTTGAATATAATATCAATTAAATTAAAATTATTATCCACATAGGCGCGCCCTGCTAATGCAACTCCGAATAATATATATGTAACTAAAGAGAGAATAATGAATCTGACAATATGTATTTTATCCTTTGCCAGGTAAAGAGCAAGTATAATTATAGGTATGATTATTGATCTTTGATATGCTCCGTAGAAATGAAATAACATCGGTAATGCCAAAGCGGCTCTAAAAAGGTAATTTTTAGTATTTTTATAAAGAAGAGCAAAAAACACATGCAAAAAAAGCAAATACCAGAGAGAAGAATTAAAATAATTATAACCAACAAAAGACGTTATTAAATAAAAAAAGGTCAGACGAAAAAAATTGTTAAAGCTGTTATTTTGTATAGCTTCAGGAGTAATATTCCAGGTTCTCGTTTTACAAATTAATAATCTTATGTATCTTCCAAATATCGAAACGTTTAAAATAATAAAAAGCACACTAAAAGAATATTCCCTTAAATCATTTAAATATTCAGTTTTAATTAGCCATATATTCCAATAATCTGAGTACATAGGAGCAAAGTCATTTATATATATTTGAATAGTTAACAATAATAAAAGGAATTTTTTTCTTTGCAGCAAGATTATGCCCGACAAGGCAAAAAATATAAAAGCAAAATAGTCAACCCAGGTCATCAAAAATTCCATCAGCTATGTTCGTGTATATACGTTTTAACTTATCAATAGAATAAGAAGAAACAACATAATTGTTGTTTATTAGGCAATGCTGGCTGAGCATATCTCTATTTAAATTATATTCGATAATTGAATTTACAAATTCAGAATCACTATCGCATAAAAAACCAACAGCTCCAAAACTGAAATGCTCAGAGTCTAATAGTGTTCTTGTTTGTATAACACCGCAACCAGCAAACATATGCTCAAGGAGTGAGAGATTGCCATTACTAAATTTAGCTGGAAAAAAATATATATCAGCACTTTTGTAAATGCTACCAAGATCTTCCCACGCATGAATATTATTTATAAAAATTATATTTTTCATAATTCCGTATTCATTAATCAGTTTACGACACTGCTCAAATAATTCTCCGTTTGAGTTCATTAACATGGATACTTCAAAACCACGATCTAAAACTTTTTTTAATATATGAATTGCTCTTAATGGTGAATATATTTCAATAAGTCTATTTGCAAAGAGTAATGTTAAGTTTTTATTTAAATTTCCTTTTTGGGTGTATTCTATAAACGAGTGATAGACAGGGTACGGTATGTAAAAAACTCGTCTCCACTTACCAATTTCTATTAGCTGTTTTACTGCAGCCATATTGTGCCCGCCGACGGCATATGTTTTTTTATATAATACATATAAAGCAATACTTAATATGCTTTTCTTTCTTAGCCTTTCATTAGTTCGAAATGTTTCGGTAAGTATTATGATAGGTACATTTTTTATTAAAGCCCAAACATATACTATCAAAGTGGATGACCAAACGAATGATCCAATGATAACAAGGCTTGGCATCTGCTCTTTTAAGTATCTTAGTATTTTTAAATCAAACCATCTTAAGCTTCTGTTCAAATTCATTTGAATACAATTTGATGGGTGTTTTTTTTGATTCCAAAATTTAGGGCGGGATTTGTGAACACTTGAGAGAAACATAAATTCAAACCTATCATCATCCTGTAAAGATCTTGCTAGCTCAAGTTGATAGGGTGTTGGCTCACTCGATATGATTACCACCTTTTTATATGAGTTCATATTTAATTAAGAATCAATATAGTGATATTCAAAAGATAATTAATTTTGAAGCATTTAAAAAAAAGAATAATCTCCATTTCTGAGGCACGTGCTAAAGAATTTTTTTTCAATTCCTGGTTCAAAACAATAAACGGGATTAGGAATAGTTTTAATATATGCAATGGGAGAGATGAAATTTTTATTGTCCACAATTGATCTAAAAAGAATAAATAATATATTTCTATCAAGTTTATCCCCCAATATTGTAGTCAATTTCAAAACTGAAAGTTTAACGTCCTTTGTTTGTATACTACTAAAACACTCAGCGTATTCGAATACTTTATATTTTGACTTTTTTAAAAAATATATACCTTCAAGCTTTTCATTTTTATAAATGCAAATACGTTCAAAACCGTTTTTTTTAGAATACGGCCACGTAATATCTTCAGATAAAAAATGACTTTCAATAATAGGTTCTTGAGTATAGCGGAGAGCAAACTCACCCGCTTCTTTAATCTGGCTCTCATTTAACTCGGAAAACATTAGCCCTCTGTAATTTTTAGGTTTCAAGTTTAATTTCGAAATTAATTGACTTTCTATTTTGTAAATAAATGATCTTAAATTATTAATTATGAATATAGGTACATACACGTCAAATATTTTTTCTTTACCTAATCTTATAAATTTATATTTTTTTTCGATGATTCGAGCAACACGTTGGGTCGGAGTTGTGTCCCAAAGGATACCTTTTTGGAGACTGAAACTTGAAAATAGCTTTAAACTATATCCTCTATACTTTTCATCAACATACCATGTTGATGCAGCAAAACCGTCAAAACTATGATCGTTATTTTTGTATTTAACCGGAATATTTAACAAGCACCCTCGTATTGAATCATATTCATCTTTAATCACCCAACCTCGAATATTTTCTTCAGTTTTAAAATATGGGTTTTTATTCCAAAACAGATCAAAACGCCGCATCCAGAATTTGTGATCCCTGTTGGGAGAAGTGTGTTTAACAAGAAAATTTGCTAAATCATTAATATCTTCTATTTGTAATTTTTTTATATTCATATTAAATATTAATTATTTTTTACTTCAAAAAATTTATTGAAAAAGCAAATTAATGGCAATAGTATTCTATATATGTATCTTTTAAATTTCTTTTTATTTTCATTCAAATGTATGTAATTCATTGGTGGAAAAGCCTTGAATAAAGGCAGAGAATCTCTTTTTGGCAGAATGCTAAAAAAAATCTCATTTTCAGGCCAGGCATAATTTTCATCCCACGTCCAGCAATTGTATTTCTGATATACATTTTGTATGTTTTTAACAAACGATAATTCAACCGAAGATGTTTTATAATGTATTAATCGACCATAATATTTAGACATTAGATTCATTGACCGATCACTAAAATATCCACTTACATAAATTGAATAACCTAATTCAAATTTTAGTGACGCAACAATTCTATATACCTGTACGTGCTCCTCGTGACCGTACTCTCCCCAAGGATTGTGTGTATAAACCACTTTTATATCTTTAAGAATAATTTGAAGTCTTTTACGTAAAGAATTATAGTTTTCAGTATATGTGTTTTTCTGATAGCCCACCTTTATTCCAAATTCATTCTCTATCGGTTTATCCCAATTTGATGACAAAAATGCCCCGCTTTCTGCGATATTAATGTAATGGATATTAGATAATGGATAATTTCGAAATAAATCTGCTCGTGAATTGCTTAATTGAGTATTAGAAATAACATCTCCAAAACAAATCACAATTTTTTTGCATTCTTTCAAAACAGATGAAAACCATAGCACCTCATCATCTGGATGAGCAACAACAATACATACTGCCGCCAGATTTTTACTAATTTCCCCTCTCATTATTTTTTGATATTAATCAATCCTATTTAATATCTTTTTTAGGCGCAATCCAGCGTTTTTATAAGAATGGTAATTATTTGCATATTTATAGCAATTGCGAGCAAGGGTCTTCATTTCCTTGAATTCTAGGCTACATATCCGTAAAAGAGTTTCTTCTAAATTTTTTGTCTCTACACTTATTCCAGGGTAGTCGTATGGCAAATCTTGATTTAACTCCCTTCTAGCACTAGTTAAAAAGATACACCCACGTGCAGAGGCCTCAATGCTTGCAAGCCCTAGACTGAACCCATACAATGAGTTGACATAAATATGAGCCTTTTTCATTTCTTCCATAAGAATATTTCTTTCAATTCCCATAAAGACCTTTGCATTAACTCGTTTTCCATTTATTATTCTTCCATTTAATCTCGTAAAAACGGCTTCAATTGCTTCGCTACCCCTATATGCTTTATTGTTCGCCGCATGAATAATATTGATTGTTTCAACATCAGTAAACTCGAAATCGAATTCTGACTCTGATATAAACGGAAAAGCAATTGAGTCAAATGGAATATATTTTTTAATATAACCAGACTGGTCAATAGAATTAAATATCATTTGATTAAACTCTTCATGCAAACTGGCTTCCAGTTTTCTCAATCGGTCATCACATATCAAACTACAGCCATTGCAAATAGCAGTGACCCCCATTCGATTAGCATGCTCAGTTGCAGGGCCCCTCGCCCTTGCATCACATCCGCTAAAAAAACTAACGGTCTTTTTACCGAAACACTTCAAAACTAAATAATCAATTGTTCTTAACTTTGAAATGAAATATCCCGCATCAGATATGTAAATGAAAATATCTCCCTTACCTAATAACCATCCAAAAAGCCATGGGGCAACAAAAATTCTCCCAAAATAATTTCCTGAGATTGAATAATCATATTCTTTAAATATGCTTTTATCCCAAATTCCTTTATATTTGAAGCTGGCAGTTTGGTACCGTATGTTTACGCTTATTGCTTCACCCTCGAGAGCCGCTTTTAGTTTTAAAATATTAGCTTGAACATCGATTGGCCCAATTATGTATTTTCTCTTTTTATTTGAAAACAAATTATGATAGGCGATTGAAAAAATAGCTACCGTTATCGCGGGAGGTATCTGAAACAAAGCGATCATACCCCTTATATTTAAAATTACACTTCCGCCGTATACTGGATATCTATTAAACAAGCCTTTTAATACAAGAGAATATTTATTCATTGGTTGATTTTTGATTATTTTTGCTGGTACTCCAGCTACAACAGTGTCTGATGAAATGCTTTTTGTTACTAAGCCGATCCCATATATTTGCTGACATACCAAGAGCGTGAACTAGTAAGTATTGCATTTATTTCACTCTAAATAAGACGCGTAGATAATGCTCCCAGCAGAGATTGATCGGGTTAATTTTTTTCCTATATGTAAAGAAGTTTCCGATGGAGGAATACCAAGACCAGGCCTCTTGTACTCGATATCTTTATAGTCTAAGGCGTGTCCAAAAGGAATATTATTTCGTGCAACCATACTCCTTCTCATTTTAGACGACTGCTCTTTCTCCTCCTGACTTAATATTCGATCAAGACCACCCATTGATTCATAGACTTTATTACAAGACTCTATCATTGCACGCATTTCATCAGGCTCTGAAGCCATATGGTTGTCCATTCCGATGCGAGAGCGATCTAGGGTGAAATGCTTTTCGATAAGGCACGCACCCATCGCTATAGATGCCGTCGGAATTTCAATTCCATTGCTATGGTCAGAGTATCCAATAGGATATTGCGGAAACTCATTCCTCAATCCCATGATATTTTGTAGACGAATGATTTTCGGTGGTGATGGATACACAGAAGTACAGTGCAAGATCACGACATTCTTGTTGCCGGTCAAACGAATGGCCTCCAAAGCCATGCCAATCTCTTCGAGTGTTCCCATGCCAGTGGAGAGAACAAGTGGAACCCCCAGATGCCCAAGTTCTGTCAAATAAGGCGTATTGTTCAGTTCCATTGAGGCAATTTTGATGAACGGAACGTCGCATTCCTCTATAAGAAATCTCGCCTCTTCAATAGAGTAAGGTGTTGAGGCGAAATCGACTTCTTTTTCTTTGGCATATTTAGCCAATTCTTTTTGCTGCTCACCTGAGAGTGAAAACTTTGCAAATACTCTCTTGGCCATTTTGTTTTCTTCATAGTAACTTTCACAATAAAGCGAGTCAGCACTCCAAGACTGAAATTTCACGCAATCGCACCCTGCGTCCTTAGCCTGATCAATCATCGATTTAGCAACTTTAATGCTACCAAAATGACTAGTATTAATTTCTGCAACCATATATGGTTTAAGGTAGTCTCCTATACGGCGACCATTACGTAATGTAACGAATAACATGTGAATTCCTATTGATCAATTGGATCGATGATCATCTCGTGCAAGAAAATCTCGCGGGGAAGGAAGGGCTCTTGGTCCTCCAAAGGTCTCCTTACAAGCCTTCGGTCTACAGAGCTGCGTGTATGTCCGACTTCGATATAACCTTGGTCTGCTCGGCCCATGATCTCACACAACACTGCACCTTTATAAGCGAACAGATCGTTCAGCCCCTGGTCCAGAACTGCAACGCTTTCGATTCTCTGATAGTGCAATCCAAAGCACTGCGCTACCTTGCCAAAATCAGGACAACTCACGCCATTCTCAGGATCCGTTCCTATCGTCCGTTTTCGGAACAAGTCACGCTGTCGCCTCCTTATGATGGAATAAACGTTGTTGTTTATCACAATCAATTTGATCGGCAAGTGCTGATAACGAATACTTTCCAGTTCCTGCAAATTCATCATGACGGATCCGTCGCCGATAACAGCGAGAACGGTGTCATCCGTTGCATGCTGCACACCAATGGCAGCCGGCAGCGCAAAACCCATAGCGCCCTGCGAAGCCGGATGGACGCAGTCCATGCCTTCCTTAAAGCGTAGGTTACTGGGCAAAATAACTTCGGCCAGGCCGGAGTCCGTCACCAGTGTGGCTCCCGCCGGCATCAGATCGCTAAGCCTATCGGCCAGTTGGTAAAGATCGACGACATCCCGCGAATCGAAGTCAGGCTCGATCTTGGCGAAAAGGCTCTTCCAATGCAGGCATTTTTCGACCCACGCCTGGGATACCCGCTTGACCGGCTGCAGTAACAGTGCAACGAGAAACGCGAGTAAATCGGCAGTTACTAGGCGGTCGATGCGGATTCCTTCTTTGCTGTGTTCGACGGGGTCGATATCGACTACGGTGACCTTTGCGGATCGGGCGAACTTGCAGTAATCGGTACCGGTCGTCAAGGCCGTCAGCCGCGAGCCTAGCACGAGGACATAGTCGGCGTTCTGCACCGCAAAGTTGCCAGCACGAGAGCATCCCATGGCGCCCACGGAACCGATCGACAGACGGTTGGCTGCGCCGTAGCTGTCGGGCGCCGAAGCGGCAAAAGTGACCGGAATGTTCCAGCCTTCGACAAACTGGCGCAGTAACGCTTCGGCGCTCGCCGAACGCACGCCCTTGCCGATCAGCACCACTGGGCGCTGCGCCTGGCGCAGATCGTTAACGACTCCCGCTACTACCTCATCGCTCACCACATGAGGGGTCAAACCGCCAGGCACTGATTGCGCCGGAGTGGCCGGATCTATCAGGGCGCTTTGCAGGTCGAGAGGCACATCGAGCCAAACTGGACCCTTCCGACCAGTTAAGGCGGCTTTAAGGGCTTTGTCCATCACCTCCACGATGTCCTCTGGGGCGGTCAGCATGTGGGCGAATTTGGTGATGGGGCTGACAAGACCAACGATGTCGGCTTCCTGCTGGCCATAGGTGCGAAGCGCGATACAGGTATGGCGCGTCGTTTCGCGCAGGATGTTTTGACCGGAAACAAAGAAACAAGGGATGCCGTCTTGCCAGGCAGTGAGGACTCCAGTAATGGTATTTGTCGACGCGCAACCCGTGGATACCAGGCAGGCACCCAAGCCACGACGCTTTTCCGCATAAGCAACCGCTGCGAACGCGCAGGATTGCTCATGGTGCAAAGATATCGCCTTCAAGCTGGTGTTCTTCGCCAGCGCATCGCTCAAAAATAATGATCCGCGACCGGTGACCTGAAAGACATGGCTTGCACCAGCGTCGACCAGACGCCGCATAATGTAGTCAGCAACACGCATGGCCAAAATTTTTATCCTTGAGCTTTTGGTTTGAATTGATCCAGAATATCCGGCACCGCGACGACAAACTCGGCACTGCATGCCGATTCGCCGTCGACAAAACTCTCGGCCGAGCCCATGGCGATCCCTCGCTTGAACGTCTTGAGCGTCGCCTCAATTCGTAGCACGTCACCAGGCACGATCTGCTTCTTGAATCGAATGTTGTTGATGGAGACGAAATTGGTCTTCATCCCAGCGTATTCGGGTTTGCAGAGAAAAGTTAGGATAAATGTCTGCACAAGGCTTTCGATTTGCACGAAACCCGGCACATTTGGCTCATCGTCGAAATGACCCGGGAAATACCATTCGTTATAGGTAAAGCACTTGATTCCAGTTGCACGTTCTCCCGGTACTAAATTGACAATCTTATCGATCAATAAAACTGGGTATCGATTACGCTGATGTTTGATTATGGCCTTTATATCCATTGCTGGCGCTTTATTATTTTCAGGCACAACATCAATCCACATAGATATTGTATTTGGCCAAAATCGTGCGGCCGTATTCGAAGCTAGAGAATTCGATAATGTCATCGATATCCATCTCGATACCAAACGTCTCCTCCAGGGCCGACATCAAGGCCATATGGCCGACACTGTCCCAGGCTGCGATGTCCTGATATTTGAGACTGGGCAGCGCCGACTCATCGACCAGTAAGGTGCTGGTGAATGTGGCGACATATTTTTCACGATTACTCATTTGCAATTCCTCATTAAAAAATTATTGTGTGGCGACGATGCGTGACATAGTCCGGATGAGATCGTATCCGTCCCAGATGACCCCGATATCTAGGGCCTTGCCGACGGGGACGACACGGTCGATGCCAGCCAATCCATTGGCAACCACCGTCTGCGCAAGCGCGTGTGTATCCACACCGAAGCAAGTCAACGTCTGGTACCGCGTATTGACGATGCGCGACAACTGCGTCAGATCGTTATCGATGGTTTCAAAGAAAAACCCGAAACGGCCCCGATGTTCTGCGATGTTCTCTGGCAATTCGTCAAGCGCAACGCGAAACACCCGGTTATCCGAGGTGGGCGTCGCCCTAGCGCCTTCGAGCTGAATGGCCGTGCGACAAAGGTGAATGTATTTGTCCACAGCATGGGCGCCTGGCGACTGTCCCTTGAAATGCAGCAAGGTTTGCATGGCGTCCCAGAAGCGCGCCTGTGCGGTCGCAACTTCCTTCGCGGTCCCTTGCCAGAGTATCAGGTGCGGTGAAGAGCAGGCGTTCTGGTCCAGCAGGAATACGTCGTTGTAGAACCCGACGCTCAACGCCTGCAGCGTTTTGCTCTCCGCAGCCAATACCGCAGGCGCCGACATCAAGCAGAGCGAATAGCGATCGGCGAACACGATGTCCACGCAACGCGGCGATGCGGGCATGCGTCGCAGGTGGTGTATGGTTTGATCCCCGCCCCACAGCATACGCACATCGGCTACCTCAGACAAGCGCTGCGTAATGGCATCTTCTCGCTGATAGCTTAATAATGTGTTCATTGAAGCGATGCGTCCAAATTCCGCCTCCGATAAAAGTTCATTTGCGACCGTGCAGAGGAGCCTGGCCTGAGCGGGAAGTCCCTCGGGTACCCGGACTATGTTTGTATTGCCCGCTAACAACCCGAACGCGAAAGAATAGGCGAAGTTGACTGGAACATTGGCCGGCGCAATGTGCAACGCCAATCCTCGGCCTAGGCGAAGAGAGTCATAGCCAAGTTCTCGTTGAAGTTTTGCAAGGTTTGCCGGGCGACACCAATACGCAAAACTAGTAGCGTCTGGGTACAGTCTTATTTCCTGTAGAGCAAACAAGCGCTTAGACCATGTGGTCAAAAACTCGACAACCTCTGGGGCGTATGGCTCCATGGCCTTGCACTGCAGCTCGGCAAGGGCGCAGCCCGCAATGACGCGGACGGAGAGGTCAGCGAGATGCTTCATGCGTATCACTGCATCCGCGCACTTCGGCCTGAGCCAGACGACCATGGACATGAAAATATTTGCCCAATCTGCCACAATGACAATCGTCTTCGCCGAGGATCTTGCCACGGTCCTCGGTAAGTAATGCATGACCAGGATAGCTGCCTGGCAGCATAGAGAGCACTTCAATCACCCCCTCCTCGCCAAACGCTGCTGGTGCAAAATCCTCTAAGCGACGGACGATGACATCGGAAAAAACCGGTGCGTGCAGATGCCCCCGCTCACATTCCATATAAAGCGAACCAGTCTGCTCGACCATTCCATAATAGTTAACCACTCGGGTCAGTCCAACAACTTCATACAACGTCTGCCTGAACTGATCGTTATCTACTGCTTGGTCCAGTAGCTTCTTCCAACCGCCGCCATGCAGCAGGATGCCACGATCCAGTAGTGTTCGTGAACCGATCTTGAATAATGGCTGCAAAAAATACTGCCAGATCATGAAGGTAAAACCGAAAAGGAAGATAGGGCCTTCGGGATGACGCTCTAAAAACGAATACAAGGCACGGATATCCAGTTGCATGTCGTTATCTAGGGCGTAAGTAACATCTTGGCCGAACATCGAGAAGCCGAGAACACCGGCCCCCCGCGCAGAAAATGCCTGACGATCCTTGATCACCGAAGGGGAGTCGATCACCAGCATAGGAACGCGCTTTTTCCCCAAAAGATCCGCCATCAAGCGTGACAAAACTCTGGTTTGTAAAGACGCTGTTGCTTTATCTAGATAAATCTTCGAAGCCTGGTGACTACTAGTGCCAGACGAGTACATCGTCTTGAAGACCTCATCCCGAGGGATACTTAACAGCTCAAACTCTTTAAACAACCTCACAGGCAAAAAAGGCACAGCTTCGAGATTGACTAATCGAGCTATGTCTACCTGCAAAGACTCAATGACATGCCGATAGTTTGCACATTGTTCTGTGTGCCATTGTGTCAGCTGACGCATCGCTTCCAGAAATACCAACTGCTTGCGCGACGAATTTAGTCCGTAGGGCTCGAACTCCAGCCAATGAAGAAAGTCCGGCGAGGGCATCATGTAAGCCGACGCGCTTTCTCGGAATGCAATTCAGCATATCGCACCTTGCCCGATTCATTGCGCGGGAGCTTTTCGACTTCGAACACCGCAACGCCCTGTGCTGCAACCCCCAAGCTGGCCATCACAGATTGTTTGATTTCTGACGCTAGATCCCTACTGCCAACTTCAATGTAAATCTCCAGTAAGTCATCACGCCCAGAGCATGCAACCTCTCTGACAATACCACAAAGCTGCAACTCTACGTCCTGCAGATTAATGCGGTTACCAAAAAGCTTAATGAACCGGCTTTTACGTCCAACAACCCAGAAGTAGCCATCATCATCACGCTCTGCGATGTCGCCCGTGTAAAGGACTCCAGAGTTCATGTCCCCAAGGGATAGGTCAGCGCGACATTCCGCATAGCCTAGGCAGACATTAGAGCCGCGATAGACCAATTCCCCCGCGACATGAGGATCGGTTAGCAGGTCGCCGGTTTCTGATTGCAATTCCAGTGCGCCACCAGGGATAGGTATACCAATTGCGCCAGCTTTTGCAAACGCTTGCTCTGCCGGAACATATGAAATACGTGGAGACGCTTCGGTTTGACCGTACATGATGAAAAAGCGCATACCCTTGTTTCGGCAATGGATCGCGTACTCCTGGGTAAGATCTGGATTCATATGACCACCAGCTTGTGTCAAGGTGAGAAGATCCGGCAACTCTCTATTAATGAATCGAAGCTTTTTAAGGATTTTGTAGTGATAAGGGACGCCCGCCAGACTTGTCGCTTTCACATCACGCAAGAAATCCCAGAATTCGCGATCAAAGAAGGTCTTATTGGTGACAGCTATACTAGCGCCGACCCACAGATGGCTATGAATAATCGACAAACCATAGGAATATGAAGTCGGCAACGTGGTAACTGCGATTTCATCCTTGGTCAGACTCAAATAACAAGCAATAGCAGCTGCGTTGCTCCATATATTCTGGCGTGAAAGCCGAACATATTTCGGAGTTCCTGTACTTCCAGAGGTACTTAGCAGCAAAGCAAGATCATCAAAAAGGGAGGGCGCATTACAGCCGTTGCTTAAAAAAATAAGTGAGTATTCATGGAAGCTGATCTGAACTTTGAATTGTGTAAAATTGAATGTATGGTTGCTTGGTAAAAATATGTACTCGGGGTTGTAAATAGAAATTAAATCATTCAAAGCCTTTGAAGACAAATTTGGGCTCAACATGATTGGCACAGCATTTGATGCAATAAGTGCAACATACCCCCCAATTCCACCAACAGAATTATCAACTATACAAAAAACTAAACGCCGTTTAGTCGCCTTAAACTCCAGTACTTTAGAAAGATTAATTATATCATAATAATAGAGACACCGACCAATCTCATCCTTTGCAAATACATTTTGAGAAAATTTTTTAAGTAGTTCTTCAACCATAACAACCATCAAGAAAAATTACTAAAGAGCCTCTAAACAATAACTCGAATCTAAAAAGCGGATGACATTGGCAATGACAAGGACAGCTTGTTCAGAACTTTGGGCTGTTAATCGAGTTTATTGCGGGTTTTCTTGTTTACTCTGCTGATCTTGTATTTTTTCTCTACCTCTGGACGCACATATCCCACAGCCATTAATCGTCATCTCAGGATGCCCCCCTTTTTTTCAGAGTCTTTAAAAGTAAAAATTTTATGCTGCCAGGAGAGTTTTTGAGAAGCCTCCTAAACTATGATCAATATCATTTTGTAACGTTTACGAAGTTTTTTGGGAAATGCCGGTATCCAAATACTCTGTTTTCTGCGGACACATTTTTAAGCGCCATTGAACCAATTTCCACTCTGGCAGATTCATGAACCGTAACAGAATTTGAAACAATAGACCCAGGACCCAACCATACATTATCCTCAATCCTTGAACTTCCACAAATTAGAACACCATTAGCCACAAAAACTTTTTGGCCAATTATGACGTTGTGTGATACGTTGGATAATGCACCGATGGTAGTATATCTGCCTATATATGTCTGATGACTAGCCCTTAATCCCCTTTCAATTATCACGTTCGGACCAATTTTCACACACTCATCAATAAATACTGTTCCTTCATGCTTTAAAAAAAGAAAATCACCAGAATTTGTTGACCGTCTTTCTATTGCCTCACAACCAATTTTAGCACCGCTTCTGATTATACTTCCAGCCTTAATGGTTACGAACGGGAAAACAGTTACATAACTCTCAATAATTACATTTTGTTCAATGATTACACCTATATTTGATATCGTAGCACTTGCATCAATGGTCGCCTTATCGCTTATTATTGAAATAAATTCTTGATTTTTTTCTTCATATGCGTTCAATAAACTATGAAAAGCAAAATTGGGCTCTTGACAAAATATTATCTCTTTACTTACCTTAGGTATTTCACCAATATCAGGATGCACCAATATTGCGTTAATATTACAATTCTCTAAAGCAGTTTTTAAATATTCTTGATTTTCTGCAAATGTCAAGGTACCAGGTTTGCTTGAATTAACATAATCGATATTGTCACAACAGTCTAATACCTCAATACTACTATTTATCAGAAAATTTTTTATAGTTAACAAGTTGATCATTAGGGCCCTCTTAATCCATGATTAATGACAATTTTAAAATGATCTCGTCAGTTCTATGAAACGCTTTCTGGTCCCGTAACCTTGGTAGCGATGCTTGATCAGTTCTTTTGGATTGTTGTGAAAAGGCCGGGTACGCTCATAACGGTCTAACGACTCGGTATTTAGAAAGATATGGATAGGATGAAAGTCGAACACTCTCAGCCCCTTTGTAGCATTAGCCAGAACGGCAGGCTCCGACTGTGTAATGCCAATAGAATCGTAAATCACATGCACGTCGTCTTCCCAAAAGTAGGGAACCTTGCAGAGTTGATTCCATAGAAGCCAGGGCTTCAACTCAATGCCGGCTTGATGCGGTATGAAGTGATTCACCTCATGAGTCAAGCCAAAAGTTTGAAACAAATCCAACAATCGCGAACTTTGGGTCATAGAGTGACTTCGTATTGATTTGGCCTCAGGCACAATATCCAACAAGCTCTTAACAATCTCTTCTGCGTTATGACCATTATTAGAAACGCCATCTAGCAGGGGATTGAAATTCGGATGCACTCCAAGCTCTTGGCACTGCAGGGCTCGAATCTCGTCTAAAACAGGAGTTGCGTGGGTGACAAACCATGTGGCGGGCGCAGATACTTCTTCGATTAAATTTACTGTATCCTGCAAAATTTCATCATGAGCCCAATCAATATCGAACGTCAGAAATAATTTATCGATCCATGTGCTATTGTCGTTCGGGTTTATGCTCGATATTTTGGAAAAGTTTCTATGCATTGACTTTTTTACTTTATTATTCTTGCTGGCATGCTTCATACTATTGTTTCAGTTGTCAGATCACTGTTCACCATACTATTTGCACCAATCACACAACCAGCTTCACAAATTATATGTATGACTGACCTTCTACCCTTTTCCCTTTGGATAGATACAAGCAACCGTAGCGCCCATCATCCCGGGGCATCCCGCAGCTACCGATGTTGACGTATCGAGTCCCTGCCTGCTCTCGAATAAAAGGATGATGGGTATTGCCCATGAAGACCCAATCGAAATCGGGCTTAAAGCCCGCAAGATCAGTATCAGGGTAGACGTAGCCGTAAGTCGGATCCGATGGACTGCCATGCACCAGCAACACTCTCTGCCCGCTAATCACCTCAGCATGCGAAGTTGGCCATGAGGTAATCATGAGTTGCTGGGCCGGCGTCAGCTTAGGTCGAAGTGCCTCCAACTGGTATATGGGCTCGCGCGCAACATCGATATGATTTTCTATCAGCATGGCCTCGTGGTTACCACGGATGCATTGCACCAGATCACCTAAACGTGCCAACGAATCCAGTACAGCGGTCGAGGGTATATAACCGACAGCGTCGCCCAAAAAAAATAGGCGCCGCACCCCATGCGCCAATAACAACTCCACGGCACGGTCAAACGCACGGCCATTTCCGTGCGCGTCAGATACAAGCCCAATCAGATTGGGCACGAGAGCATCTCCTCAACATTAAGAAGGGACCAAATCAGCAGTCGCCGGTTTTCCTTGCCGTCCAGATGTTGTTTAATCAGAATCCTGACCGAATCGATATCTAGGTAGTCAAATATGCGAGAGTTACCCATAACCAACTTTCGCTTAACAAAGTCCATACTTTCACCCTTGAACCAACTGGCGTCGGGAGAAGAAAACCCTTGTTTTTCACCCTTAGTGATTTCGTCTGGGATGTAGCGCGTCATCACATCTCGCAGAATTTGTTTGCCGTCGTTGGTTTTATGGAAATACCGGCCACTCTTATTTCCAGGCTCATTTTCATTAAGCCTCAAGACTTCTGTCAGGTTGTTCAATTTCAAACTAACCGGACACTGCATGGCAAAGTCAACCAGGTGGTTGTCCATAAAAGGAACCCGGCTTTCCAAACCATGCGCCATGCTTAGTTTGTCTTCAACAACAAACAGGCCGTGCAAAAAGGTTTTGGCCTCGAAGTACAACGAGTGATTGATGTAGTCCTCGGGTCTCTTGAGTTCGTTGTCGTGGGTGGCAAACACATCACGAAAAATATCTCGCGTCCAAACTTGGTCCACATCCCCCCAGATTGGCGCAAACATCTGCTTGAGTTGACTGTTGCTGGCCAAGCGTTGCCAGTAAAGGTAATACTCATCGACGTAGTGTTCAAAACTTTGGCTGTTGGCGCCTCGGTAATACCGCCATGGGTAACCACCAAAAAGTTCGTCACCGCCGCTGCCTGACAAAACGACCTTCACAAATTTACTGGCCAGTTTTGCAGCATAAAAGTTGGGATAGCTTTGCCCCACACGCGGCTCTTCAAGGTGCCAAGCGAGTTTGGGCAAGCAGCGCTCCATGTCGCCAGCCTTGAGGACCATTTCGTAATGCTCGGTTTTGAAGCGGGCTGACATAGCTTCGGCTTTGGTGCGCTCGTCAAAGCCCAGCTCAATGCCCGAAGCCGAGCTGAGGTCAAAACCACATGTGAATGTTTTGAGGTAGGGGAACTGTTGCGCTGCAATGGCTGTGATGGACCCTGAGTCCATGCCGCCGCTCAGGTAAGCACCCAGCTCGACGTCACTCATCAGTTGACGACTAACCGCTTGTTTGAAGAGACGGTCCAACTCTTCTACGTATTCTTGCTTGTCTGCCTTGTGGTCTGGTTCACGGAACCGGTAGTCCCAATATTGGTGCTGACTCCATTGACCAGTAGCAACACGCAACTTGGCGAAATGGCCTGCCGGCAACAAGTGCACATCGTCCAGCAAGGTTTGATCGGTAAATATATTCTGGAATGTGAAATATTCAAGCAACGCTTTTTTGTTCAACTCACGTTTGAATGCGGGTTGAGCCGTAATAGCCTTCTGCTCGGAACCAAATGCAAAACTTTGACCTTGCTTAGCGTAATAAAGTGGCTTGATGCCGTAGCGGTCACGTGCCAGCAGCAGCGTTTGCTCTTTTCTGTCCCACAAGGCCAAACCAAACATGCCATTGAACTTGAGCAAAGCATCTGGTCCCCAATGCGCCAGTGCATTCAGCACGACCTCGCTGTCTGTCAGGCTTCTAAACCAATACCCCAGTGCCTCAAGCTCGGCGCGAATTTCGTGGTAGTTATAAATTTCGCCGTTGTAGCTCAACACGTAGCGGTGGTCGCTCGTGATCATGGGCTGATGTCCGGCAGGGCTGAGGTCAATGATGGCCAAGCGCCGATGCCCAATGCCCACATTACCCTCAATCCATTGACCCTCTCCATCGGGACCTCGATGGGAGATGGCATCGGTCATCTTTTTGAGAATAACTGGCGAGACAGGCTCACCGTTCAAATGGATCAACCCAGCGACACCGCACATTAGATTGCGCTCTCCAACACTTGCTCAATCACATAGTCTTGTTCTTGGACAGTCATGCCGTGAAACAAAGGCAGGGAAATGCTGCAGTCGTTGGCAGCATAGGCATTCGGGAAGTCTTGGGGCTTTAGCTTGTACTTCTCTCGGTAGAAAGTGAGCATGTGGACCGCGTGAGTGGCAGGTCTGGTTGAAATGCCGAGTTTTTGCAATTTATCCATCCATGAATTGCGTCGCTCTTTGATGCGAAACACAGCATCAGGCTTAACACTCTCGGGCTGGAACAAGCAGGGGTAGCTTTGATAGCCATGGTCGTAACCAATCTGATGAACAGGTGTACGCAGCCAAGCCAGTTTGGCAAAGGCCTCGTCGTAACGCCTGGCCAAAAGTTGCCTTTCCCGAACGATGTCGGATGCTCTGTCCATTTGAGCGGAACCGAGTGCCGCTTGTAAATCAGTCATGCGCTGGTTGTATCCCGCATCGGGATGATCAGCCAACAAATAGGGCCGAGCGCCCAAATGTCTCTGCAAGTCAGACATGGCAGCCCCGTGGTCACGCAATCGACGCAACTTGGCAGCCAACTCGTCATCTTGGGTAGTGATCATGCCGCCCTCACCGGTGGTGATGGCTTTGCGAGGGTGGAAGCTAAAGACGCCCGTATGACCCAAAGTGCCGACGTGTTGCCCTTGGTAATGACTACCAAAACCACATGCCGCATCCTCCACAACCCACAGTTGGTGCTTTTTGGCTAATGAGTTGATTGGCTCCATATCAGCCGCCATGCCAAATAAGTGCACGGGTAAGATGGCTTTCGTTTTGGCAGTTACCAATGAGGCAAGCTGCTGAACATCCAAATTAAAAGTTTCAAGATCGATGTCACAAAAAACGACCTTGGCTCCCAAATGCTCTACTACGTTGGCCGTAGCTATCCAAGTAAATGCAGGCACGATAACTTCATCATCAGGCTGGATACCCATGGCCGCAAGGGATAGGTGCAAGCCTGTGGTGCAAGAGGTGACGGCAATCGAATGCTTGGCCCCAGTAAATGTAGACCATTTGTCTTCGAATTCACGTACCCTGGGTCCTTGAACCAGCCAACCAGAACGCAATGGCTCCATAACGCTCTGAATTTCACTCTCCAAAAGTGAGGTTCTGGCAATTGGGACATTCATATGGGTGGTCGAGCTCATGAGGGCAGTCCCACGGCTTGTCGACGCACAGCCACTTCGGCTTTGTGCGCAGCCCGCCAATCGATCAGGCGCTGCAAACCCTCATTGAGGTTAATTTGGGAGGTGAAGCCGATTTCTGCAGAAGCTTTTTTAGCTGAACCCACACGGTTACGAACCAATGTAGCTTGGCTTCGCTGCGCAAACTGAATGGGGTTTGGGCACCCCGTCAAAACCAACAGTTTCTCTGCCAATTCTTTGAGTGAAGTGCGTTTGCCTGTACCCACGTTGTAGAAAGTGTCCACTGCGTCGGACTTCATCGCGCAGACGTTTGCCAAAGCACAGTCTTCAACCGCCACAAAGTCAAACGCCTCAGAGCCATCACCCATGATGGTGGGACTTTCGCCTTTGTCAATGGCATCCAACATTTTCATGATGACGGCAATGTAGGCACCGTGGTAATCTTGACGGGGGCCGTACACATTCATGTAACGCAAACCAACAAAGTTCAAACCATAGCGATGATGGAAAGAACGCATCATGGCTTCACCAGCAATCTTGGTAGCGCCGTAGAAGTTTTTGTTGTTAAAAGGGTGGTCTTCGGTCATGGGCTCTTCAACAGCATCGCCATAAACAGATGCAGATGATGAATAAACCAATCGCTTGACTCCTTTGGCAACACAAGCCTCCATCACATTAAAGGTTCCGCGAACATTCACGTCAAAAGCTGTGCGAGGATATTCGTGGCACTGAAGGAGCCACAAGGCAGCCAAGTGAAACACACCATCAGCGCCCTCAAAGGCAGACTGTAAGATGTCGGTTTGCATGACATCGCCTCCCACGTCGTAAATTTTGATGCGAGGGTCTTTGAGAGCATGATTTAAATTTTCTCGGGTACCGCGAACAAAGTTGTCGTAAATCAAGACTTCCTTAACATCGTCCTTGAGAAGCGTGTCAACAGTGTGCGAACCAATTAGGCCTGCACCACCTACTACCACAAATTTTTTTCCTTTAATGTCCATTTAACTTCCTGCAGAGATTGAAATTTAAAAAATTAATCGAGTAACAAACATTCAATGATGTCATGCTGTTTTTTTGCATCCAAATCAGCCCCCATAGGCAAGCTCATAACCCGCTTGGACAGTTTATGCGCCACCGGAGTGCAATTGGGGCAGCATAAGTGTTTGTAAGCTGGCTGCTCGTTCAGCGGCACGGGGTAGTGAACCGCGGTGGGAATACCCGCTTGGGCCAAGCGTTTTTGCAGCGCTTCGCGGTTAGGCACCATGACGGTGTACTGGGCGTAAACGCTGGAGCGCTCGGGTCGCTGCTGGATTCGAGCAATGCCAGTTTGGTCTAGAAGCTGGTTGTAGCGATCGCCATTTTCGTGGCGTTGCTGCACTTCCCACGCAAATCGCTCAAGCTTGGCCAAAAGAATGGCGCACTGAAGGGTGTCCATGCGACCGCCCACGCCCACTCGGGTGTGCACGTAGCGCTGGCTTTGGCCATGCACACGAATCTCGCGCATGGCTTGAGCCAAAGTGTTATCGTTTGTGAATATGGCCCCGCCATCGCCGTAGCAGCCTAAGGGCTTACTGGGGAAGAAGCTGGTGCAGCCAATGGTGCTGAGGTTGCAGCTCTTGCGGCCTTTGTAGGTGGAACCGAAGCTTTGAGCGGCATCTTCAATGACGGGCAGGTTACCGTGCTTGGCCGCAATAGAGTTGATGGCATCCATATCGGCGGTTTGTCCGAAAAGACTCACCGGCATGATGGCTTTGGTGCGAGGGGTGATGGCAGCTTCAATCAGGTCGGCGTTGATATTGGCGGTGTCAGGCTCCACATCTACAAACACAGGCTTGGCACCCAAGAGCACGATAACCTCAGCCGTAGCCACAAAGGTGAATGGTGTGGTAACGATCTCATCGCCAAGACCAACGCCCAAAGCCATCAGGCTCATGATTAAAGCCTCGGTACCGCTGGCGCAGGTGATGCAATGCTTGGCACCTGTAAAGGCCGCGAGTTTATATTCCAGCTCTTTGACCTCAGGACCCATGATGTATTGGCCATGCTCCAACACCGCGTCGATTCGAGCTTGGATCTGCGGCTTGAGCGCTTGGTATTGGGTTCTGAGGTCAATGAAGGGGATGGTCATGACTATTGGCGCTTCAATTCATCTTGAATGAGGGTGTAAACCTGATTCGTATGCGGGCATGTGTAAGAGCCTTCACCTTGGGATGGCAGCGGAATTTGCTCGCCGTATTCACTCATCCAGCCCACTTGCTTGGCAGGCACGCCCACCATCAGGGCGTATGGCTTAATGTCATTGTTCACCAACGCACCGGCCCCCACAAAGGCAAATTCGCCAATCGTGGTGCCGCACACAATGGTGCAGTTGGCACCCAGCGTGGCCCCTTTTTTGACTAAGGTGTTGCGGTATTCGCTTTTGCGCTCGATGAGCGAGCGCGGGTTGTACACGTTGGTGAAGACCATGCTGGGGCCACAAAACACCCCCTCTTCCAGCGTCACGTTGTCGTATACGCTGACGTTGTTTTGCACCTTGCAGCAGTCACCGATCACCACTTTGTTACCCACAAACACGTTTTGCCCCAAGGAAACGCCTCGACCAATTTTGGCGCCACTGCACACATGGGCGAAGTGCCACACGCGGCTACCCTCGCCAATTTGGGCGCCTTCATCAACGATGGCACTAGGGTGAATAGTGACGTTGTTATTTTTCAACTCAATAGTGAAGCGGCAGGCCAACGGTGTTGCCATCGCGGGCCGCCATATAGGCCGCTACCAGCAGCTCCAAGGACTTGATGCCCTCTCGGCCATCGGTCTCGGGCTCCGCCTTGCCCCGCATCACCTGCACCACGTTCTCGTAGTACAGAGGGTGGCCAAACCCATAGACCGAGGTCGTTTGATAATTGGCGTCTTTAATTTGTGCGTCGTAATCGCGCTCATCCGCAAACTGCCACGTCTGGATTTCATTGACGGCCACCCCACCAATGCGCACAGTACCTTTCTCTCCTAAGATGGTGATGCTACCCTCCAAGTTTTGTGGGTATGTCAGCATCGTCACGCTCATGGAGCCCAGAGCACCGTTGCGCCATTTGATGTTCAAGACCCCCGTATCCTCCACCTCGATGTCACGGGTGGTACTCATCATGGCCTGCACCTTCTCAACCGGACCAATAATCCAGTTGAGCAAGTCCACATAGTGGCTAGCTTGGTTCATGAACGCCCCGCCATCGAACTCCCAAGTGCCGCGCCAGCCATTGCCTTGGTCGTAATAAGACTGCGGTCGAGTCCAAAACACATTCAGTTGAACCATATGAATCCTACCAAATCGCTTCTCTATCACCGCACGCTTGAGCAACTGCAGGGTTCTATTGAGTCGGTTTTGCTTAACCACTAACAAATGCACACCCGCCTCATCACACGCTTTGACCATTTGTGAGCCATCTCTCCAATTAGTAGCCATGGGCTTTTCGGTCATGACGTGCACACCGAAGCGTGCAGCCAATTTTGTCTGGGAAGAATGAATTCCGCTCGGTGTGCACAGGACAACTAGGTCAATTTGCTGACTCTTAAGCATTTCTTCCATTGATTGATGAGCAGGCACCTTATATTTATGTTTATATTCATTCAGCACTTCTTGATTGATATCACAAATTGCTACAAGCTCAATGTTAGAGGCGTTCTTGTCGATCGACTCAAAGTGGTTTTTTGAGATTCGCCCACAGCCAACTAAAGCGAGACGGATTTTTCGATCTTCAATCTTTGAAAACATTGCTAGGCTTTTACAACGTTGTCAAATGATTTTAAGTAAACGCCGCGGGTATCAATAATTAGTTTGGCGTGCTTCTGGAAAACGTCATAGTCGAACTTGTCATGGTCGGTAGCAAGTAACAATAAATCATAGGTGGCTATTTTCTCAGGTGTTGGATCAATACTTGAAAGGTCAAAGTGATGAGCTCGCATTTTAGGGAAAAACGGTACGTGCGGATCAGTGTAGTGCACGATAGCAGCCTTCTCTTTCAGCAGCTTCATCAACTCAACCGCAGGTGATTCGCGCATATCATCGATGTTCTTTTTGTAAGATATGCCAAGCACAAGGACCTTAGCTCCTTTGAGTGATTTTCCACGGTTATTCATTACGTCCATCACCTTGCTAATTACCCAACGTGGCATGTTGGTATTGACCTCACCGGCTAGTTCAATAAAACGCGTATGGAGATCGTATTCGCGTGCCTTCCAAGTCAAATAAAATGGATCGATTGGTATGCAATGTCCACCTAAGCCTGGCCCTGGATAATAGGGAGTAAAACCAAAAGGCTTAGTGGATGCCGCACGAATCACTTCATGAATATCTATACCCATCCGATCTGTCACAATTTTCATTTCATTAACCAAACCAATATTGACCGCTCGATGGATATTTTCCAATAGCTTGGTCATCTCGGCAACTTTGGTTGAAGAAACGGCAACCACAAGATCAATCGCAGTCTTATATAGAGCTTTTCCAACTTCAAGACAAGCGGGAGTATGCCCTCCAACGACCTTAGGAATTGTTTGGGTACTGAAGTTAGGATTGCCTGGATCTTCTCTCTCGGGTGAATATACTAGGAAAATATCTTCGCCAACTTTAAGGCCTAACGATTCAGCTCTAGGTAAGAGTTCCTCCTCAGTTGTGCCGGGATAGGTTGTGCTTTCCAAAGATATCACTTGACCTTTGCGCAAATATGGTACCAAGCTATCAGTAGTATTGGTTACAAAGCTCAAATCAGGCTCACGGTATTTATTCAACGGAGTAGGTACGCAGATAATCAACGCATCTGCCTCCGTCACACGCGAAAAGTCAGAAGTGGCTTCTAACCCTTTACCTAACGAATAAGTGATCTTACTCGAGGGTATGTGCTCTATGTAACTTTTTCCGTTGTTGAGCTTATCGACCTTATCATGATCGATATCAAAACCCAATACTTTGCAATCAACTTCAACATAACGGAGCGCGAGTGGCAACCCCACATAACCCAGACCGATAACACCGATAGTTGCAGTTTTTTTTTCGAATTTTTGTATTAAAACTTGTTTCATGTAAACTAATTTTGCCGGATTTCTTCTAATAATATTTTCTCAATTTTAAGTAGATTCCTATTACGTTCTTTTATTTTTCTTGCCGGATTACCAGCGTAAATACCAAACTCTTGACAATCCTTTTTAACTAAACTCAATGCACCAACAGCGACTCCCTCACCAATACTAACACCCGGCAAAATTACTGCACCGCTTCCAACTATTACATGCCGACCAAGAAAAACAGGGGCATGAACAACATTTTTGTATTTATCTGGCACAGTTGGGTTAGTCAGACTTAGGCCAGAAAAATCGTCGCTGCTTGAATAAATTGAAACTCGCGATGAAAGATTCGAAAAGTTAGATATAGTAATTTTTTCTGCGCCTATTAAGGTAACACCAACAGCAATATGAACATAATCATCTATTTCTATGCCTCCAGCTCCAGCCGAAATCACACAAAAATCATCAATCCTCACGTTATTGCCAATTCTTATTTGACCAACGCCATAGAACGATGCGCGATCAGATATCTGAAGATTATGTCCAACGGCTTTAAAGCCTAATGAATTGATTGCATCACGATCTAACATCGACATAATTTAAATTTTCGAAATTAATTCAATAATTCTTTGTTGATCTGATTGTGTCAAAACGGAGTAGATGGGCAGGCACAAGACTTTTTTAGATGCATTGGTAGCATTAAGAAGTTTAATACGTGAGAATTTAGACGTATTTCTATACATTGGAAATTCAGTAATCAACGGGAAAAAATACCTTCGACTGTTAATGCCGTTAGCCTTCAGTTTGTCATAAAGTTGGTCTCGCGTGAGTGGGTAGTCGTCTTCAACAAATATGGGAAAGTAACTGTAATTACTTCGACCGCTATCGTGCTGGCTGTGACAACTGATTCCAAGAATGTCTTGCAAGCCTTCACGATATATCGCGTCAACGATTTTACGCTGTTCAATAGCAGTATCGATATATTTCAACTGTAACAGACCAACCGCAGCATTAAACTCGCTCATCTTGCCATTGATGCCGATTTGCGACACTGTAACCTCGCTAGTGAATCCGAAGTTCTTAAGTTGGTCGATAAAGCGTTTTGTGTCGGCGTTGTGGCAAACAATGGCGCCGCCCTCAAAGGTGTTGAACACCTTGGTGGCATGAAAACTCAGCACCGACAAGTCACCATGGCTCAACACACTGCCGCAATGGCACTGAACGCCAAAGGCATGTGCGGCATCGTAGATCAGCTTCAAATTATGTTTCTTGGCGATGGCATCGATAGCATCCAAATCGCAAGGGTAGCCGTAAACATGCACTGGCATGATGGCAGTAGTGCGTTTGGTGATAGCGGCCTCGATACATCTGGGATCGAGGTTTAGTGTGATGGGATCAATATCTACAAATACCGGCGTAATACCATTCCATAAAAGCGAATGTGCGGTGGCTACAAAGGAAAACGGTGTGGTGATGACCTCGCCCTTAATATCCATCGCCTTCAGAGCGGTAATGAGCGCAATGGTTGCATTGGAAAACAGCGAAATGTAAGGTACTCCTAGGTAGTCACAAAGCGCCGCTTCGAGTCTCTGATGAAAAATTCCGCCATTGGTCAAAACCTTGCTCTCCCAGATTTGCTCTAGATATGGAATAAGTTCTTCTAAGGGTGGAAGACTGGGTTGAGTGACGAAGATTGGAGGTTTTTCCATGATTAATGAGCCAGCAAGGACAGCAAGTATTTGCGGTAAGATTTTTTTGGCATACTATTTTTGTTGTCGCCCAAGTTCATCTCAAAAAATGGTCGTATTCAAGCAAACAGTGCTACTTTGATTAACTGAAGGTTAGGTTGCTGAGAATGTACAACTTTCAAGGCTCTTGACCTGCCAATCGAAGTTGCTCATGAACTACAAACACCTCAGCTATTCCGAAAGATATCAGATTCACGCCCTCATGCAAGTCGGACACAACCAATCCGAGACTGCCAAGGTGCTTGAGCGACATTAGACCAGCATTAGTCGTGAGCTTGCCCGTAACCGCGGTGCAAAGGGTTATAGCCCCAAGCAAGCCTGCGAACTTGCTGCTAAGAGGTCTGAACGAAGTCGCAAAGCTCCAATAGTTGTGTCGTGGATACGCAAAGAAGCTTGCTATTTGCTGCGCATTCAATGGAGTCCGGAGCAAATCTCTTCTAAGTTGCCCATCAGACATGCGACGCTTGACCAGCATGTTTATGCGGATAAACGCAAGGCGGTGCTCTTTAGAAGAACTTGCGCAGCCAGAAGCAAAAGAGAAAGCGCTACGCGGACGGGCGAGTAAACGCGGGCAGATCCCCAAAAGACGGCCGCTGAGCAATAGGCCATTGCATATTAAAGTTAGGAGGCAAATTGGTCATTTGGAGTGTGACACTGTCATAGTAGCAAGCCATAAAGGTGCCGCTGTAACGGTTGTCGAGTACAAGAGTGGGTATGCAGTGAAGGCCAAAATCTAACACAAGACTTCCGAGTTGGTTAGCTCAGCCATACTGAGCGACCTAAACCCTTGTCCATCAGGGTCAAAACTCTGACCTATGAGAACTGAAAAGTTTGCTGGGTATATCTTGATTGATCATGAACTCAACAGCACGACTTACTTTGCAAGGTCATTTGCCAGTTGGGGGATTGGAAGCAATGAGGGCCTTGATGGGTTGCTGCGCCAAAACATTACAAATAAGCGAGCCATGCCTACGGTTAGTGATGAGGAAATTAGAATGATTAAAAACAGGTTAAATAACAGACTCAGAAAACGATTAGGATTTAAAACACCCGCAGAGGTGTTTCATCAATCACTCAAGCGCGTTGCGCTTCGAACTTGAATCCGCCTACCTTTTTAAAGTATTTCGTATAAATAAAATAAATATCTAGAAAGTGATTTATGCAACTACATTTTGACAATTAATGACTTCTCACATATTTAATACTACCTTTATGCAATTCCAATATCTCTGAACATTCCCTGAGCGTACTAAGACGATGCGCAACAATAAGAATTGTTAGTTCCTTACTAAGTCCTTTAATTGCCTCCATAACAGCCTTCTCGGTTTCGCCATCTAATGCGCTGGTAGCCTCATCAAAAACGATAACATCAGCTTGCTTGTATAAGGCGCGCGCAATACCGATTCGCTGTCGTTGTCCGCCAGAGAGGCGGATGCCGCGCTCGCCAACAAAAGTTTGATATTGCATAGGCCAACTTTCAATACTACTTGCAATCTGTGCTTGCTCAGCCGCCTGCTTAATTAGAGAATAATCGATCTTCTCCTTAGGGATGCCAAAGGCAATATTTTCCTCAATCGTACTGTCAGCCAAAAATATTGCCTGAGGTACATGAGCAATATGAGATTGCCAAGCACGATAGTTATCAGAGGTTATGGGCCGCCCATCAATCTTAAGTAGGCCATTGGTTGGATGTAGCAGCCCAATCACGATATCGAGCAAGGTACTTTTACCACTACCCGTAGTTCCGATAAAACCAACGCGACTTCCCTTGGTAATCGTGAGATCAACCTGATTAAGAACATAAGGCGCTTGCTCCCCATAACGAAAGCTCAGCTGTTTCAAAGTGATGCTTTGATTGAATGGCAGTTGCTCGACTGGCTGATCAACATAATCTGGCAACGGTTGATCTAACAGGTCAAGAGTGTCTTTCAATGTGGAGTATCCACCTTTAATTTGAGTCCAGGATCCATAGACTTGCTGCAATACCGGTAACAATCGCTGCGCACCAAACGCCAAGGCTCCTAGAATTGGTATAGCCTCTGAAATACCATCAGCCTGCTGGGCCAGCCAATATGCCAACGAGGCGATAATGATCATTCCTAAAGCCTCCATGCCATAACGCGGGCTAACGCTTATAAATTGAATATTTCCTTGTGCACGGCGTAATGAGAAGTCAGCTTTGCGATACATTTGACAGTAAGCTTCTTGACTACCATCGATCAACACATCACGAATACCCCCTAATCCCTCTTGAAGAGACTTAATAACTCGGGCGGTTTCGCTTGCAATGCACTTACTATCTACCAATATTTGCTTACGAGTCAGGCGAACAACTACCATATAAATGAGGCCGAAACATCCAAAAGTAACCAATGAGATTACTGGTTGCACCATCAACAAGGCGATGAGAATGGCAACCAGCATAACGCCTGAGCTTATGAGATTTAAAGATGGAACAATAATGCTGTAAATAACTCCATTTGCTTTAATCGCAATACCATCAATCACTTCACTACTATTGCGTGTGCAATGTACAGCATATGACTGATAAAGTGTTCGACGATAAATACTAATGCCAAGATCAGCGCCGGAAACAAAAGACAGTCTAGTACTAGCCCAAAGCAATAACAATCTCATGGCTCCAGCGATTAATGCTGCCAGGCCAAAAATAATAGTAAGTGGCAAAAGTAACTGTTTTGGTTCAGTTAGTTCTAATAATTCGATAACTGGTCGCACAACCGGCATCTCATAAATACGCTCAGGAGAGGTCAACACACCAAGAAAAGGCAATAAAGAGCCGATACTGAGAATCTCTGCAAATGAGGTCATTAACATCAATAGCAATAACAACAGAAACTGTTTACGACGTTTAACAGGAATATGGCCCCAAAGGCGACTAAGTAGCCGGGCTATAGGTTGTGATTGATCAATCAAATGCAGTCCGCCTATAGTGTCTATTTAAATTAAGTATCACCTGAGGTCAATGGTTTTTTTAAGTAAGCAAGCATCTCCATTAAGCCATCCTCTAAATTCACCCATGGCTGCCAGTCTAATTTGGCTATGTCCAAATCAATATTAGGCTGGCACTGCTTAGGGCCATCTAAGGGCATCGGTTGGTAGATGATTTTGGATTTACTGCCAGAAAGCCTAAGCACTGTTTCGGCTAACTGAAACATGGTGTACTTACCTAGATTGCCAATACTCACACGGCCGGTGAAGTACGGTTCCGAGTTCATCGTTTTGCCCATAGCATCAATTAAGTTATCGACATAGCAAAAACTTTTAGTTAGCTGACCATCTCCACAAATTGTAATGTCCTTGCCTTGCAAAGCCTGCACAACAAAGTTGTTCTCTGTTATGCCATCAGTTGTATGCATCCGTGGGCCATAGGTATTAAAGATCTGCACTAACTTGATATCTATATCGAATTGACGGTTACAACCAAAAAGAGGGTTTCTGCATAGCGTTTGCCTTCGTCATAACAAGGACGAATACCAATTGGATTAACCCTTCCCCTGCATTCTTCTAGCCGTGGGTGCACATCAGGATCGCCATACACTTCGCTAGTGGGCGCTTGCAAAATGCGAGTTGTGGTTCTTTTAGCAAGACCGAGCATATTTATTAATAGCACTATGGACACTAGTCTTCGTCGTTTGCACATGATTGTATTGATAATGAACAGGCGATGCTGGGCAAGCCAAGTTGTAGATTTGATTGGTTTCTACATAGAGTGAGAAAGTCACATCGAGACGCATGAATCTATATAAGGATTGGATAATAGACGTGCCCAATTAGCTTTAGAAGCCGTGAAATAGTTATCCACCTGCAGAACAACATCGCACTCTTTAAGAAGCTTTTCAGTCAAATGTGAACCAAGAAAACCGGCGCCGCCAGTGATGAGGATTTTGTTATTCAAAGAAACTCTCTATTTATGTTTTATTTAAAAGTATGAGTCCGCTAATGCCTGATACCGCACAAATGTATAGGGTTTATTAATTCTAATTTCTGCAATGTGCATTATTTAAAACCACCTAGATTTTATTACTCTTAAATACAATCCCAAGTAAATCAATACAAAAAACGTGACGGATATAAAACAGCCGAAAGTGCTTTCTCGAAAATAAAAGGCACACACGCAAGGCGGAATACTAAGCAACCCAACTAACAAGCCAGCAATAGAGTTCTCGCTGACTTGAAATTTAGTTGTTCGAAAATACCGCCTATATATTAGTGAATGTAAGTGTTGCATGTCCGGACCAGTAGCGTTACGAGTTCGTATTTTTCGGCGATAAACACTAAACAATACCTCGGTAAATGGATAAATACAAACAAGCAACCCAGCAAAGGGCGAAATCGATGGATTGCGCTCCACTAACAACACACAACTCCAGGCAAGCGCAAAACCACAAAAATATGAGCCACCATCACCCAAAAACAAATTACCCCAAGGCCAATTCAGCAAAAAGAATCCAAAGATAGCTGCTGATACAGTCAAGCTTGCGACGGCAAGACTAACGTCGCCCACAAAGTACGCAATCGTTGCAATAGCTACCAATGCAATAACCATCATGGAACTTGCCAACCCATTTAAACCGTCAATCATATTAATCGCGTTGGCTATGCCACCGATTGCGACAGCAGTAAATAAAACAGAAACGCCTTGGTTTTTGAGTAAGGGATCCAGCAATGGAACTCCAACGTGGCTTAATGAAACCCCCGTGATGGCCCACCCTACTGCCCCGGCCAGAATAGTTGCAAGTAGTCGTGTCAGAACGTTAACCTGCTTGGTGATATCTTCAGCAAATCCGAATATAAATGCAGTTAGGCCAGCCAGTATCAACGGGCCGAGAATGTCTGCACGATCGCTGTTTTCAGAAAAATAGGCACAAACAACAGCAATAAAGATTGCCAACCCGCCTATTCGTGGCGTCAATTTATGGTGTATTTTCTGCACCCCTTCAGTTGAATCTGAAGTAATTAATCGGTGCCAGCGTTTAGTTTTGACAATTAATAAACAAGTCAAAAATGAAACGCACAGCGCAACGTAAAAGGATATCGGCAGTTTATAAAATAGTACTAACACTTAACTACTCAACGCTCAGAGTTGCCTGAAACCCATGCCTTTTCAGCAAAGACTGTTTTCTAGCCTCTTCCAAATCCGCAGCCACCATCTCTGCACACATTTGTTGCACAGTAATCTCCGGTACCCAACCTAACTTCAACTTGGCCTTGGTAGGGTCACCCAACAAAGTCTCGACTTCGGTAGGCCGGAAATAACGCGGGTCAATTCTTAATACGACGTCCCCTACCTTCACCCCCGGCGCCTTATCACCGTTTATGGCAGCAACGGTGGCGGTCTCGCCAACTCCGTTGCCAGCAAACGTCAATGCAATACCCAACTCTTCAGCACTCCACTTTAAAAATTGGCGCACACTGAACTGCACCCCAGTTGCCACTACAAAGTCTTCCGGCACTTCTTGCTGCAACATCAACCACTGCATACGCACATAGTCCTTTGCGTGACCCCAGTCACGCAGCGCATCCAAGTTACCCATGTACAAGCATTGCTCTAATCCTTGGGCAATATTCGCCAAACCTCGGGTAATTTTGCGAGTCACAAAGGTCTCGCCACGTCGAGGGCTCTCATGGTTAAACAAAATACCGTTACACGCATACATGCCATAGGCTTCACGGTAGTTCACAGTAACCCAATACGCATACATCTTGGCCACTGCATATGGGCTACGGGGGTAAAAGGGTGTAGTTTCTTTTTGCGGAGTTTCTTGCACCAAACCGTATAGCTCGGAAGTAGAAGCTTGGTAGAAACGGGTTTTCTTCTCTAAGCCCAAAATACGAATGGCCTCTAACAACCGCAGGGTGCCCATAGCGTCTACGTCTGCCGTGTATTCCGGACTCTCAAAACTCACCGCAACATGGCTTTGGGCGCCGAGGTTGTAGATCTCATCTGGCTGCGTTTCTTGCACGATGCGAATCAAGTTACTGGTGTCAGTTAGGTCGCCATAGTGCAACTTGAAGTTGGCGTTATCAATGTGCGGGTCTTGGTAGATGTGGTCTACGCGCTGGGTATTGAACAAAGAAGCACGGCGTTTGATGCCGTGGACGATGTAGCCCTTTTCTAGCAAAAACTCCGCAAGGTAGGAACCGTCTTGTCCTGTGACACCAGTGATGAGTGAGACTTTTTGCGTTAGATTTGGCTTGGCTTGCGTCATTGTTTTTATGCTTGGTGGCTTACAAAGTCTTGATAGGCGGTATCAAGGCCTTGCTGTAAAGCTATCTGCGGCTTCCAACCCAAGGCATTGAGACGAGAGCTGTCCATCCACTTGCGCGGGGCGCCATCGGGTTTACTCGCATCAAACGTTATTTGACCCGTGTAACCCACGGTGCGCGCGATATGGTGCGCTAACTCGCTAATGGTTACATCCGAACCGCTGCCCACATTAATGTGGCTTTGCATCGGCTGCGTATGCTCGTTGTGTATCGACTTGGACAGCTGCATCACATGCAGACTGGCAGCGGCCATGTCATCAACATACAAAAACTCACGACGCGGTGTGCCCGTGCCCCAGATGGCAACACTCGGAGCTTTAGCTACTTTGGCCTCATGAAAACGACGGATGAGTGCGGGGATTACATGGCTGTTCTCAGGGTGGTAGTTGTCACCTGGGCCATAGAGGTTGGTAGGCATGACGCTGCGATAGTCCACCCCGTGGCTCTGGCCATATTGGCGGTTGTAACTTTCACACAGCTTGATGCCAGCGATTTTGGCAATGGCATAGGGCTCATTGGTAGGCTCTAAAACGCTAGTTAGTAAAGCGTCTTCGCGCATGGGTTGGGTGGCCATACGGGGGTAGATGCAGCTCGAGCCAAGGAATAGCAGTTTTTGCACGCCATTTCTAAACGCTGAATCGACCACATTGGCCTGCACCATGAGGTTTTGGTAAATAAAGTCTGCAGGATGCGTGTTGTTCGCATGGATGCCGCCTACTTTGGCAGCGGCAAGGTAAACCTGCGTAGGCTTTTCTTGCGCAAAAAACTGTTGAACGTCCGCTTGGTTAGTCAGGTCTAGCTCGGCGTGCGTTCGGGTCACGATGTTTGTTTCGCCTTGTATCTGCAACGCCCGAACAATGGCCGAGCCGACCATGCCGCGGTGGCCGGCTACGTAGATTTTTTCTTGGGGCTGGGGGCTTGGCACTTTTGGTCTCGGACGGGCTTTGAAAGAGAAAAAGGGTGGCTACCGCCGTTACCTTTGCATAGCAACCAGTATTGTTACAGAAATAAGAATGGATTTAGCCCGAGAAATTAGCGAGCCCTGCCCTCAGCATCTCGCATCTGCCACCGAATCTCGGGCACCACCCGCTGAACGCCAGTCAATAACAGCCCCAAAAACACCCCCAAAGCCAAGCAAAAACCCAAGGTGAACAAAGGCCGCTTGTTGTTGGACACCTCTGGCGCATAAACAGAACTAACTAAAGCAACAGAATGGGTTTGTGGCGCTATCAACGCATATTCTAAGGCGCTGATTTGCGATCGCAAGTCATAGATTTCAGTAGCGTTGGCGGTGGTAAAAGAGATAAATAAAGTTCGGGCAGAAAACTGCGCATCGGATACGTTGCTGTTCCCTTTTGGCACCGTGATGGTTTTTCCAATTTCTTCGGTAAGTTTTAGTTGCTCGCTCAGTTGCCGAAGTTTTTGCTTTTTCTGCTGTAGCAGGGGTTTGGCAATGGCGTCTTGATTATTAGAGACCTCAGCAATGGCCGCACTCAAACACGCTTTGGCCTCTTGCGTGCTTGGCGCTTGGGTGACAAGCGACACCATAGGCGCTGACTTATTGATGGTCGGTTTGATTTTGTCAACAAACTTATACTGGGAGCTAAGCCCGACGTCTGAGCCGCAGGCTTGAAGCGTTACCGGTGAAAAGTACAGCGGCAGCTTCATTTTTTCTAACAAGAACGCTGGGGTCTCGACCAGTTCGCCCGCCACCATCGCCATCTCGATGGTGGCTGAGGCTTCATACATTTTCGGGACATAAAAGTAATAAACGCCGCCAGCTAAAAGGCAAATCAAAGTAGATTTGACGATGTTGCCGCCGCTGGCTTTTAGGAAAAGAAGTACGTCTATGAAGGAGATTTCTTCGTCATCTTCGGCTCGTAGTTGTTCATGTTGGTTCATGGTAAAATTTTAGAGCAATTAACCAGCCCAAACCGCCGCTGCCGCATCTGGTACCAATCCAACGCCAACGCCAACTGCGCCGTATCAAACTCCGGCCACAGCACATCGGTGAAATACAACTCTGTATAAGCGACTTGCCACAGCAGAAAGTTGCTAATGCGTTGCTCACCGCCAGTGCGAATCAGCAAGTCTGGGTCTGGCATGTGGGCGGTGCTCAAATGCTGTGCCAATTGCTCTTGGGTAAGGCTTTGAGCGTCAGCCTGCGGGTGCGCCGCTTGCCAACGCTGCACCGCCTGCACGACGTCCCACTGCCCGCCATAGTTGGCGGCGACTGTCAGCACAATACCGTCGTTACCCGCCGTGGCTTTGACGGCTTCTTCAATACGGTCTTGTAACTCTTGTGCGAACCCCGTGACTTCGCCAATGACCTGCAATCGCACGCCCGCTTGGGAAAGGTTTTTGAGTTCTTTTTCAAGGTACTGGAGAAACAGACCCATGAGGGTCGAGACTTCTTCGTCAGGACGGCTCCAGTTTTCTGTGCTGAATGCAAACAGTGTGAGGTATTTCACGCCCTTGTGCGCGCAAAACTCGACCAAATCGCGCACACCTGCAGCGCCCTTGGCATGCCCGACGGTGCGCGGCATATGGCGCTTTTGCGCCCAGCGGCCGTTGCCGTCCATGATGATGGCGATGTGTTGGGGGATGGAAGTCATTCGTTTTGTGTCTAAATGAGCAGTTTAACTTCGGGGAGCATAGGGGCTATGGGCTTGTTGCCAAGCCAAGTATTCAGATCGCCGTAAACGATAGCGTAGGACGCTACCTTCGTGCATATTACGAAGGGCTTCTTTCAACATTTGTATAAACGCATCTCGATCTGATGCTTTGACTAGCTGAGTAGCGACTTGAGTAATAACTTCTGGCTGGGGCAGCATTAATCCTCTCACCACCATTTGAACCGCTTGGATCAAAGTTTCACGGTATTTAATTTTTAGTGGGTCGGGTTCGACCATAGTTTGTGTGATGGCTAGATAGCGCTGGCACGATCGTTCGTAAGCCCAAACAAACACTTCACGCAATAAATCAACCGCGTTGAGTTCATAAACGCCCAATGTGCCCTCAACATACGATCGCTCTGGCACATCAATGAAAGACAGCGGACATAGGTTGCTCTTGATCAACGGTATGTTGGCGCCAATTCTTGATACACGCTTATTTACATCTTCAAATGGTTGCAAATAAGGCAACTGAACCATCAAGAAAAAGGCCTGCTCAAACGGGTCTTGGATCGCAGTCGCCTTGTTCAACAATTGCTCAAAGCAATCTTCAATAACTTGTGGCAATGCTGCCGGGTGAAACACGGTGCCTGATATTTCGACAGTCCTGCGTCTTAGCCGTCCACTTGCCTGCGGGTCTGGCATCAAATCTTGCGACAACACGGCGTGAAGGTTTTTGAAGGTGAATGCATCGAACCGGATTTCATCCACTCCGTCAATCAGCATTTCAATGGCGGCTTTGTGGTTCAAGATCATCTGCGTCTCGATAGCGTCCTTTCCTTGAGCGACATGCCCTTTTTCGATAAGGTTTTGCGTATCTAGTCGGCTGTAGGTATTTCCCTCCAGTTTGGATGAAGCCCAGGACAAATCTACGATTAAACGACCCAAAATGTCGCGCGCGTATGTGCCCGCAGGCCGCTCATTTGCGGCGGTGCGCCCCATGTCGTGCAATTGGTTTCGCAATGACTCCGAAAGATAGAAGGTTTGTCCAGGCTGGTAGGACTCCAAGAATTCACGGTGGTACCCAACTGGCAGGCGATGCATAAGCGGCCCACTAACCTTGTCATGGATTCGCGCACCCTCTGCGGATACAGAAACATAAAGTTCTGACTCAGCCACTCCCACAAAGGACGTATTGGCATCTTGGGGATTTTGCTTAAGAGGTGCATCACCTAAGAACTTATAGACAAGTGCAGTGGTTTTTCCTTCTGCTAATAAACGCTTTGAGGTAATGAGTTTGTGTAATCGCCGTTGGAGTGTGCGACGGTTGAGCGTGACGCTTTGGCTTTTTGTCATCTCAGCCTCGATATCCGCCATGCGAATGCCGCTCGGGTTAGCCGCCACGATAGATTCGATTAACTGGAGTTCTTCTGCTGGTGTAATGCGCGCCATTGCATGACCTTATTACTTACATCGCCTGATTGTCGCAAGGTGGCGACATCTTGTGACATTATTTAATGTGTATTTTGTCGCTAGATTTGTCGCAAGTCAAGGTTTTTATTGCGCTACTACCAGTAATCAATGCCGTAAATTTCGGAATTAATAATCGTAAATTTCAGAAGGCGATCGGTACAAACTGTAAATAGTGTCTTCAGTATGTACCCATAGAATTTGGTGGCCTGGGGCAGAATCGAACTGCCGACACGCGGATTTTCAATCCGCTGCTCTACCAACTGAGCTACCGGGCCTGAGAGGCGAGATTGTAGCAGTCGCCAGCAGGCAATTGGCCACACGGAGAACATAAGGCGTGATCAAGCCACCCGCTTAGGCTTAGACAAATCCACACCCAATTGCTTCAACTTACGATACAGATGCGTCCGCTCAAGTCCTGTCTTCTCAGACACGCGGGTCATAGACCCACTTTCTTGCGCCAAATGGTATTCAAAATAAGCTCGCTCAAAGGCATCGCGCGCATCGCGCAATGGCAACTCCAACTCAAAGGTCTGCTGAGTAGCAGACAAAATAACAGCTTGAGGTTGTACAGCAGAAGCGCCAGCTCCATTCCCAGGCAAGGAATGCGCAGTACCACCTGAACCAGACTTAGAAGCAGAAGCGCCAAGTGGTTTGCGAGACAACCCCTGCTCCACAGCCTTAAGCAATTTCTGCAAAGTAATGGGTTTTTCCAAAAACGCCTGCGCCCCAATCCGCGTAGCCTCAACGGCCGTATCAATAGTCGCATGCCCACTCATCATGATGACCGGCATATTCAACAAACCCGCGCCCGCCCATTCTTTAAGAAGCGTGACGCCGTCAGTATCAGGCATCCAGATATCCAACAACACCAAATCGGGTCTAGCGGTTTGTCTGGCGGCGCGCGCTTGGGCGGCGTTTTCTGCGACTTCTACAGCGTGGCCTTCGTCGTTCAGGATTTCGAACAAGAGGTCTCTGATACCTAACTCGTCATCGACTACCAATATATTTGCCATGGTTGCGCGTATCTCGTGTACTTATAAAAGTTGGGTCTGTTGCGAATCTACAACTTGGAATGATAACGACACTTGGGCCCCGA
>Ga0164295_10000354_pt1 | contig 39140 bp, 30 predicted proteins | sample GEODES006metaG_FD_111798 | JGI IMG/M metagenome (GOLD analysis project Ga0164295, IMG submission 111798) | Oligotrophic lake water microbial communities from Sparkling Lake, Wisconsin, USA - GEODES006 metaG | ecosystem: Environmental > Aquatic > Freshwater > Lake | place: USA: Sparkling Lake...
CGCCACCTTCACCGATGTCGGCGAGAATCCGACCACCGCCCACGTCGCCGCCGGGGTGGAGGTCGCCCGCAGCGTCCGCCCCGACGTCATCGTGGCGATCGGTGGCGGCAGCTCGATGGATTGCGCGAAGGGGATCAACTTCGTCCATTCCTGCGGCGGTCGGATGCACGACTACCACGGCCGCTGCAAGGCGACTGGCCCCATGCTGCCGTCGATCGGCGTGCCGACGACGGCGGGGACGGGAAGCGAGACGCAGTCCTTCGCGCTCATCAGTGATGCCGAGACCCACGTCAAGATGGCCTGCGGCGACCCCCGGGCGGCCTTCCGGGTGGCGATCCTCGACGTCAGGCTCACCCTCACCCAACCGCCGCGCGTGACGGCGCTGACCGGCATCGATGCCCTCTCTCATGCCGTCGAGAGCCATGTGAGCCGGGCGGCGACGCCGGCCTCGAGGCTCTTTTCGCGCGAGGCCTTCCGCCTCCTTGCGGCTGGTCTGCCGCGCGTGTTTGCCGATCCCGGAGATGTGGCGGCCCGTGAGGCGGTGCAACTGGGCGCTTCTTGGGCCGGAATGGCGATCGAGAACTCGATGCTCGGTGCCGCCCATGCGCTCGCCAACCCGCTCACGGCGGTCTACGACGTCGTTCACGGGCAGGCGGTCGGGATGATGCTCCCCCATGTCGTCCGCTTCAACGCCGCCGGCGACGATTCCCCCTACGCCGAGCTCGTCGCGGCGCTCCCCGACGGGGCAAAGGCCGAGGGACATCGGGCCGGGGATCGGCTCGCCGCCTGGCTCGAGGGGATCGTGGTGGCCGGTGGGCTCGCCCCCTCGCTCTCCGCGGCGGGGATCGCGGCGCCTGATCTCGGGTTTCTCGCCGCCGCCGCCGCGAGCCAGTGGACGGCTGGCTTCAATCCACGCGCCGTCGCCGTCGAGGATCTGACGAAGCTCTACGAGGAGGCCCAATGAGTTTCTGGAGTCGTCTGACCGGCCCCCGATCACGTTTGTGTCGCGGGATCGTGGTGCTGGCGATGCTGCTCGGGGGGCATGCGGCGGTTGTCGCGGAGGGGGGCGCGGAGGGGGGCGACGAAGCGGCCGCCGATGCGTGGCCGATGTTCCGCGGTGTTCTCGCGGGGACGGGGCGCTCCGCGGCCCGGATCACCCTGCCGCTGGCCGAACGCTGGCACCGACAACTCGAGAAGACCGCCTTCGAGGCGACGCCGGTCGTTTCCGGCGGGAGGATCTTCGTCGGTGATCTCGACGGCACCTTCCACTGCCTCGATCTCGTCGATGGGAAGACGGTCTGGTCGTTCAAGACCGACGTCGGCTTTCCCTCGGCTGCGGCGGTATCGACCGACGCGGCGGTGCCGCTGGTCGTCGTCGGCGATGGAGCCGGGATGGTGCGGGCCTTCGACGTCGCCAGCGGTGAGATCCGCTGGACCCACGAGACCAGGGGCGAGGTGTCGGGGGGGCCGACGCTTCTGCCTGGCGACGAGGGGATGCGAGTCCTCATCGGCTCGCAGGATGCGACGCTCGCCTGTCTGGCGCTCGCGGATGGAAAAGTGCTCTGGAAGCACACCATCGCCGACCAGATCCGTTGCTCGCCGACGGTGGCTGCCGGAAAGGTGCTCCTGGCCGGCTGTGACGGCAAGCTCCATGTCATCGACGCCGCGACCGGCACCGAGGATGTCGCAGTGGCGATCGATGGCCCCACCGGCACGACCCCCGCAGCCGCCGGAAGCCTGGCGCTGTTCGGGAGCGAGGGGGGCGTGTTCTGGGCGATCGATGTCACGGCCGGGAAGGTCGCCTGGAAGCTCGTGCCCGAGGGGAATGGCCAGGCCTACCGGTCAAGCGCCGCGATCGCTGGTGATCTCGCCCTGGTCGGCACGCGTGGCCGGGCCGTTGAGGCCTTTGCGCTCGCCGATGGCACGCGGGCCTGGCGGCAGGGGATGCGCGGGCGAGTCGATGGCTCGCCGGTTGTCGTCCATCTCGGCGGCGCCGGTGACGGCGATTCAGCGGGGCTGGCGGCGATCTTCGGTGATTCGGCCGGCAAGATCGTGGTCTTGCGGACGACCGATGGCGAGATCCTCTGGGAGTTCGACGCCGGCAACGGCTTCGCCTCGTCGCCGGCGGTGGCGGCCGGATGTGTGATCATGGCCTCCGGGGATGGCACGGTGTGGTGCTTCGGGGCGGAGGGGAAGTGAGGCCGGACAGGCCCACGAAAAAATTCCCATGTGGCACCAACGCGAGCTCCGCCTCCCTCCCCTGCCCCGCGGGTTTCATGTCATCACCCGGCCAGTGGTCGACGCCCTCCCCGAGCTGGCTGTGATCCGCGTCGGCCTCCTCCACGCCTTCGTCTGCCACACCTCGGCGAGCCTCTCGATCAACGAGAATGCCGACCCCGATGTCCCCCGCGATCTGGCGATGGCCGTCGACCGGATCGCCCGGGAAGATTTTCCCTATTCCCACACGCTCGAGGGGCGCGACGACATGCCTGCCCACGTCAAGGCGGCGCTCGTCGGCACCTCTGTGACGATCCCCATCCGGGATGGCGGGCTGCTGCTCGGGACGTGGCAGGGGATCTATCTCGGCGAACACCGCGACCGGGGTGGACCGCGTCGGCTCGTGCTCACCCTTCAGGGAGAATGACCGATGCGTGAGTCGGGTGAGCCAGAGTCTGGCGAACCGCAGTCTGGTGAACCAGACCGATGGCCCGGCGCCGGGGGCCCCCCGTTCGACCCCGAACGCTTCCGGCGCGAGGGGCGGGTTGTGATCGATTGGATCGCCGACTACTGGGCGTCGCTGCCGGCGCACCCGGTGCTGCCCGACGTCGAGCCTGGGGAGATCGCGGCCCGGCTCCCCGCCGCGGCGCCGGAGACCCCAGAGTCGCTTGCGGCGGTGCTTGGCGATCTCGAGCGAATCATCGTTCCGGGGCTGACGCACTGGCAGCATCCGGGGTTCTTCGCCTACTTCCCAGCCAATGCCTCCGGGCCCTCGATCCTCGGCGAATTGCTCAGCGCCGGCCTCGGGATCCAGGGGATGCTGTGGACGACGTCGCCGGCGGCGACAGAGCTCGAGGGGATCGTCGTCGACTGGCTCCGCCAACTCCTCGGCCTTCCCGATCGCTTCGGCCTCGGTGGCGATGGCGGCGGGATGATTCAGGACTCAGCCTCGAGCGGGCTGCTCTGTTGCCTCGTGGCGGCACGCGAGCGGGCGGCGGCCAGTGGCACTGGGCAATGCGTGGTCTACGCCAGTGCCGATGCCCATTCGAGCGTCGTGAAGGGGGCAAAGATCGCCGGCTTTCCCCCTGCGGCGATCCGCCGACTCGACACCGACAGCGCCGGCCGGCTCCGCCCCGATCTCCTCGAGGCCACGATGCGCGACGATGCGGCCGCGGGCCGAGTCCCCTGCTTCGTCGTGGCCACCGTCGGCACGACCGCACGGGGGGCGATCGACCCGGTGGCGGCCATTGGCACGATTGCCCGCCGCTACGGCACTTGGCTCCATGTCGACGCCGCTTGGGCCGGGACGGCCGCGATCTGTCCGGAACTCCGCCCGATGATCGTCGACGGCGTCGAACTCGCCGACAGTTGGGGCACCAACCCGCACAAGTCGATGCTCGTCAACTTCGACTGCCACTGCCTCTGGATCGCTTCCCGGCACACCCTGGCCAGGGCCCTGACAACGAAGCCCGACTACCTCCGGACGGCCGTCGGCGATACCGGGGCCGTGGTCGATTACAGCGATTGGCAGGTGCCACTCGGACGCCGGTTTCGAGCCCTCAAACTATGGATGGTGTTGCGGATGATCGGTGGGGAGGCACTCCGGCAGCGGGTCCGCGATCAGGTCGCCTGGACGGCGGAGTTCGCCGATTTCGTGGCGGCTGATCCGGCCTTCGAGATCCTCTCGCCCCCCAGCCTGGCCCTGGTCACCTTTGCCCTCCGGGCGGGCGATGAGGCGACCGCCGAACTGCTCGCCCGGGTGAATCGCGCTGGCTCGGTGTTTCTCAGCCACGCCCGGGTCGGAGGTCGCTACGCCATCCGCCTGGCGGTCGGCGGCACGCTCACCAGCCGGGCCGACGTTCTCGGGGCCTGGGGGGTGATCGCCGCCGCTGCCGGGGATCCGGTGCTCGTGTCGAAGGCGCGGGGGCGTCCGGCGGAGGAGCGGTGAGAGGCGAGTCGGAGGGCCAGCCCCCCTTTCCCAGATATCCGAGGACGGGGAACTCTGGGGAATGTCTCCGGTCCCCGCTATCTGTCACGATCCTTTTCGGCTGTTTTTTCGATAAAGAAGCTGTCGTTTTCCCGACGCCGAACCTTCTCCGATCGGCCCCGTACTATTTGGTGCGACCGTTGTCGGCAGGGCTTTTCCAGGGCGGCCGGGCGGGCGAGGAGCATCAACATCATGGCTCGAAAAGACGCACTTGTGAACCTTCGGGCGATTCTCGTCCGCCGTCGTGATGCCCTGCGCAACGCGCTGGCAGGCGACCTTTCTCTCCTCCGGGAACTGCACGGGGAGACGACGGGGGACGTGGTCGATGCCGCGCTCGACACCGCCCAGGACGAGATCAGTTCGCAGCTGGCCGAGGTCGAGAGCCGCGAACTCGCCCACATCGAGAACGCGCTTGCGCGGATGAAGGCCGGTGAGTACGGGGCCTGCGAGGTCTGTTCGAAGAAGATTCCGATGGCCCGGCTCGACGCCCTTCCGTACGCGACGATGTGCATCGAGTGCCAGCGCGAGATCGAGCGGAGCGGCGGGATGTCTTCCTCTCGGGATGCCTACGAGGACTCCTCCGCCGACCTCGAAATCGACGTTTCCTGATCCTTTTGCCTTCCCGGCCGCGGCGTCAGGCCCACTCGGCCGGGGTTTTCGGGGGGAGAGAGGGTGGGGCCAGTCGGCCTCCCCGGCAGGCGCGTGACGGGACTCGGTCGGCGGTATGATGTCGCGGTCTCGTGTTCGCCTTCGAGAGCGCCACATCCATGGGCCAGACACCGCCGTTCTCCTTCTTTGGCTCCCCGCGGTTCGGCTGCGGGCCCGGGGTGCTGCTTCTCACGCCCCTGCTCTTCTTGGTGGTCCAAGCCTCCGCCGAAGAGCCCCCAGCCCTGCAGCCGATCGCCCCGAGGGTGGTCGGTGAACCCGAGGGCAGCGGACGGATCGCGGCGGATGCGGCAGGGAGGGTCGATCCGGCCCGTTCGTCCCGGCTCTCCCCCGAAGAGCGTGACCGTCTCTACGCCCAGATCGAGCGCGATGCGGAGGAGCTCGAGCGTCAGGGGGCGCAACTCCGTCGCCTGACGGTGCTCCTGCGGCCGTGCGTCGTCCATATCGATGCCCGCAAGCCTGCCCAGAAGTCGACCCGCGGAGCCAAATCGGGGGACGAGGACGAGGCCGGATCAGGGGTCATCGCCCGCGTCGCCGACCGGCTCGTCGTGATCACCAATCGGCATGTCGTTCATGGTGCCGAGCTCGACAACATCGTCATTCGTCTCGACGACGGTCGTGAGCTGCGGCCGTTGCGGATGTGGACCGATCCGGCCACCGACATTGCCGTTCTCACGATCGCCGGCACCGATCTCGTTTCCGCCCGGCTCGCCGAACGGGATGCCGTTCAGATCGGCGACACGGTCCTGGCGATCGGCAGCCCGTTCGGGCTGTCACATTCGGTGACCCTCGGCATCGTGTCGGCGAAGGGGCGCCGCGATCTTGAGCTCGGTGACGAAGGGGTGAAGTTTCAGGACTTCATCCAGACCGACGCCGCCATCAATCCCGGCAACAGTGGAGGGCCGCTGGTGAATCTCCGCGGCGAGGTGGTCGGCCTCAACACGGCGATCGCGAGCAACTCCGGTGGCAGCGAGGGGATCGGGTTCGCCATCCCGGTGTCGATGGTGATGTTCGTGGCCAGGCAACTCGTGGAGAACGGGGCCGTCGCCCGGGCCTATCTCGGGGTCACGCTCGACAGGACGTTCACCCAGAAGACGGCGGAGCGCCTGGGGATGGTGCGGGCGGTGGGGGCGAGGGTCTCGGGGGTGACAAAGGGATCGCCCGCCGATTCGGCCGGGATCCAGCCGGATGACGTGATTCTCGAGTTCGACGGGCAGCCGATCGACGACGACGACCACCTCGTCAGCCTCGTCAGCGTTACCCCCACCAACCGCAACGTGTCGTTGGGGGTTTTCCGCGGTCGCCAGCGGATCGAGCTCCAGATGCCCGTGGCCAGCCGCGAGCAGTTTGAACCCCGCTGACGGGAAGGAGATACCGATGGGGGGGATGACGGCCAACGTGCTCGGATGGCTCAAGGGGATCACCCCCGGGTCGCGTTCGCTCCTCGACGCCTCGGCGCGACGGATCGTTACCGAGGTCGAGAGCTTGTCGGCCGAGATGGCAGGCTTGAGCGATGCGGACCTGCGCCGCACGGCACGCTCGCTGTCGTATCGAGCCAAGGCGGGCGAGCCGATCGAGTCGCTGATGGTGGAGAGCTTCGCGGCAACGCGGGAGGCCGGCCGTCGCGCCAACGGCATGCGGCATTACGACGTCCAACTCCTTGCCGGGGTGGCGCTGGTGCGCGGGGCGATTGTCGAGATGCAGACCGGCGAAGGGAAGACGCTCGTTGCCACCCTCCCGCTGGCGCTCTATGCGCTGTGTGGCAAAGGGGCCCATCTCGCCACCGTCAACGACTACCTCGCCAAGCGCGACGCCGAGTGGATGGAGCCGATCTACCGCGTCCTCGGGATGTCGGTCGGCATCGTCCAGTCGCAGATGGGGTTTGATGAGCGCCGCGAGGCGTATGCCAAGGACGTCACCTACGGCACGGCGAAGGAGTTCGGATTTGATTTCCTGAAAGATCGGCTCATGGGTCGCGAGATCGCCGAGGGGCGCGGCGATCTTGGGGCGATGCTCACTGGCCACGCCACATCGCAGGCTTCAAAACTCCTCCAGCGTCCCTATTGGTTCGCGCTCGTCGACGAGGCGGACAACGTCCTCATCGACGAGGCCCGCACGCCGCTGATCATCTCCTCACCACCGGGAGAGGCTCAGGCGACCGAGGAATCGTTGTTTCGGTTCGCAGCCGGGGCCGCGGCCCTGCTCGACATCGACGAGGACTTCGAAGTCGATGTGCAGAAGCAGAGCTGCGAGCTTCTCGGGCCGGGCCGGAGCCGTGTCCGGGCGCTCGAACGCCCCGCGCTCCTCGAGAGCCTCAGCCTCCTGGCGCTCTACGACGCGGTGGAACGGGCCCTGCGGGCGAGGCGGTTCTTCAACCGCGACCGGCAGTACGTCGTCCGCGACGGGAAGATCGTGATCATCGATGAGTTCACCGGCCGTGCCGCGGAGGGACGGACGTGGCGCGACGGGCTCCATCAAGCGGTCGAGGCGAAGGAGGGGATCGAGGTGACGGTGCCCTCGGGGCACGCCGCCCGGATCACGATCCAGGATCTCTTCGCCCGCTGGCCGCACCTCGCCGGCATGACCGGGACGATCGCCACCAGCGCCGGCGAGATCGGCCGGACGTATGACGTCGGGGTGGCGGCGGTGCCGACGAACCGGCCCGCGATCCGCGAGCGACTTCCCGCCGTCGTCTGCGGGGCCCAGGAAGAAAAGTTCGCGAGGATTGTCGCCGAGACGGTGGACGTTCATGCCACCGGCCGTCCGGTCCTCATCGGCAGCCGGTCGATCGACAAATCGGAGGAGTTGTCGCGGCTCCTCACCGAGGCCGGCCTGACCCACACCGTGCTCAACGCCCGGCAGATCGAACGCGAGGCGGAGATCGTCGCCCAGGCCGGACAGCCGGGGCAGATCACCGTCTCGACGAACATGGCCGGCCGTGGCACCGACATCCGGCTCGGGGACGGGGTTTACGAGATGGGTGGGCTCCACGTCATCTGCACCGAACTCCACGACTCGGCTCGGATCGACCGCCAGCTTGTCGGCCGTTGCGGCCGGCAGGGGGATCCTGGCACCTGGCGGCAGTATGTCTCTCTCGATGACGACATCCTCGTGGCTGGCTACGGACCCGATCGTGCCCGCCGGGTCGTTGCCAAGCTCCGCGCCGGGCTCGACGGTGATCCGGAGCGGCTCCTTGCCTCGTTCACCAAGGCGCAGCGTCTCGTCGAGCAGCGGCATGTCCGGCAGCGGCGGGTGCTTGAGTATGTCGAACGGCAACGGGCCGAGGCCCACATCCAGATGAGTCAGGATCCCTATCTCGATTCGGCCTCCTAAAGCCGCTCGTTGCCCTAGCTGCCCGTGGAAAAAGTCATCCATGACCTTTTTCCACTTGGAAAACCTCCGGTTTTCTCGAGTGCTACGCACTCGCGACCGCCTCGTGCGGTCGGGCCGGCACTTTATCCACAGCCAGCTAAAGCCGCTCGTTACCCCAACAGCCCGGTCGCCCGACTCGATCCCCTTTTCCCAGACAGCCGGGGTCGGGCTGCAGATCGGCGTTGACTCGTTCAGCCACGTTTGTGACCCTCCTGCCCCCCATGTCCCGGGGGTGCGTGGAAACGTGTCGAGGAACGAGATGGGTTTCAGCGGGCCGCTCCGATCGGCACCTCCGCAGCGTTTCCCCGCCGTGTGGCTGGTCGGGATGGCTCTCGCGCTGATCGGCCCGTTCCCAGGCACGATCGCGGCCGATGCCCCGCAGCCACCCTTCCCCCAAACCGGTCCTTCGGCGACTGACCAACAGGATCCTCTGCCGGACGGACAGGCTCCTTTGCCCGATCCGCCCCGCCAGTTCCCTGCGGATCCCACCGGCCCGACCGCCCCCCCAACCCCGCCCCCGTCCCCCTTTCCGACGACGGATCGCCTTGGCGATGGGCAGCAGGGACGCGCGGACGAAGCGTCGGAACCAGTTGCCGCCGACGGCACGGTCTCTGTCCTCGTGCCGCCGTCCGACCCTGTCGGGCTGACCGGCGGGCTGACCGGCCCCGCCAATCCCCCGGTGTCGCCGGGCATGCGTCCGGCGCCTCCGCTCGCTCCGCCCCCTCCCCCCCTGGCCATGCAGGCCACAACGCCGCCGCTTGCGGCTCCGCCGAGCCAGGCGGCTCCCCTGAGCCAGGCGGCTCCCTTGAGCCAGGCGGCTCCCCTGAACCAGGCGGCTCCCTTGAACCAAGCGGCTTCCCTGAACCAAGCGGCTTCCCTTGTCGCCCGCGGGCTCGAACTCCCCTTCCCGCTTGTGGCGGGAAGTCCCACCGCCGAGGTCACCCCGCCGCGTCCCCTGGCATTGCTCGAAGCGCTTGAGCGCTCCGGCGACCGAACCCGCCGCCTCTGGATCACCCAGGCCTATTGGAAGCTGGCGGCGGCTGCTGCCGGAGTTCGTTTCGCTGCCGAGGCCGAGGAGCGGCTGGCGCTGGTGGCGCCGGGGGAGAGCCCCGACGACCTCGTTCTGCTCGACCTCGCGACCGCGACAGCCCGGGGTGAGAGTGCCTCGGCGGGAGTCGAGCTCGTTGCGGCACAGCAGGAGATCATTGATCTGGTCAGGCTGCCGGTCACCGATCCTCCTCCCTGGCCGGTCGACCGTCCCCTGACGGCTGCCTACCAGACCCATTTCGAGACGATTTTCGCCGGACGTCCGGCCACGGGGCGGGTGCGGGCCATCCATCGGCAGTTGCCGCTGGAGTATGCGGCGCTCGTGGCCCGCGCCGAGGCGGTCCGGGCCGCAGAAAGCCGGTTTGCCAGCATGGAGGCCCTCCATGCCAAGGGGAAGAAGCCGATCGGTGCGGTGCTAGCGGCCCACGACGCGGTCGTCGAACAGGGAGAAGCGTTCGTCCGCGCCGTCCGTGCCTACAACCTCGCCATCGCCGAATATGTGATGGCTGTGGCCGATCTGTCGGTTCCCGACGAACGGTTTGCAACGATGCTCATTGGGCAGCCGAGCCCCTGGCGGCAGCCACTGACGGCGGTGCTGCCGTTTGCCCCAAGCGACCGAGTGGTGCCCGTGGCGGGTCAGTCGTTTCCACCGAACGCGTTTCCGCAAAACTCGTTTCCACCGAGCCAAGTGAATCTTCCTCCTGACGTCTTCCCCGTCGACACCCCCACGCTCCAGATTCCTTCGGCCTTCGCTCCGCCGGGGCAGCCCGGTGGTGGGGGCCCGGCGAATCCGGTGTCGCCGAATCGGTTCGCTCCCCCGGCAAACCCTCCGGCAGGGGCTCCGTTCCCGGCCGTCGATCCGCCGATCGGCGGCTGAGCCTCCGCTTTCGGGCGGGCAGGGAAGCAACGACCGGCTTGCGTCGGCGCCCCGGGCCGCGATGATTCGGCATGGCCACAGCTCCCCAGACGTCGATCTCCGCTCCCGCCACACCACCCGTTTCGTCGGACGCGACGCCCCCACGGGCCCCTGCTCCGCTGCGGATCGGCCCGGTGGTCGTCGATCCGCCGATTCTCCAGGCGCCGATGGCCGGCTACACGAACTTCGCCTACCGGCAGGTGGTGCGCGAGTTCGGCGGAGCGGGATTGCTGGCCACGGAGATGATCGCTGCCCGCAGCGCAACCTGGCTGGAGACCAACCGCGGCGAGCATCCTGACCGCCTGTGGGGAGTGCGGGATGAGCCGCGGCCGCTGGCGGTGCAGATGTGGGACAACGATCCCGACAATCTTGCCAGCGTCGGCCGGAGGCTCGCGCGGGACTTTCGGGTAAGTGTCGTCGACCTCAACTTCGGGTGTCCGGTTCGGCAGGTGACGGTCAAGGCCCACAGCGGCTCGTGGCTCCTCCGCGATCCTGAGCGCGTCGGTGAAATCGTCGCCCGCGTTGTGGAGGCCTGCGACGGTGTCCCGGTGACCGCAAAGATCAGGCTCGGCTGTTCCGACGATTGCCGGACGGCCATCGAGGTGGCGCAGCGCATCGAGGAAGCGGGGGCGTCGTGCCTCACCGTCCACGGCCGCGTCGCGGCGCAGTTCTTCTCCGGTGAGGCGGATTGGGCCGCCATCGCCGCCGTGAAGCGGGCGGTGTCGCGGATGCCGGTGGTGGGCAATGGCGATATCGACTCTGCCGCCACGGCCGTGGCCCGGCTCCGTGAGAGTGGGGTCGATGGCGTCATGATCGCGCGCGAGGCGCTTGCCCGGCCATGGATCTTCGCCCAGACCGCCGCGCTGCTCCGCGGGGATCCGATGCCACCCGATCCCGATCTTGCCGAGCAGAAGGAGCTCGTCCTTCACCACTACGACCTCGTCTGCCGGCGCTTCGGCGTCGAGCGCGGAACGCTCCTCATGCGGAAGTTCGCCTGCTCCTATGCGCAGGGCCTCGCCGGCGCCCGCGAGTTCCGGGGGCGGGTGTCGCGCGTCGAGACCCGCGAGGATTTTCTCGAGGTGATGCGAGTCAATTTCCCGTCGGCGCTGGCAAGCAGGCCGGAGGGCCAGTGACGCCCCGCCCGGAAGAGCCGTAAATGCGAAATAGTTTTCGCAGGCTTGATTGTCAAAAAAGCCATTGAGCGTAGAATGATCTCATGAATCCCGACGCTAGGCCATCGATGAACCCGCCGTTTCCGGCTGACAAGAGGACGCTTTCCCCAGCGCCTTTGGCTCAGTCCGCCAAGCGACCGGAACTGCGGGCCTCCGACTCGGTCCTCGTCGAACTGCTGCGCACGAACGGGAAGACCGGCGTGGGGGAACTCGCATCGTCCCTCCGCGTGACCGCGACGGCGGTGCGTCAGCGGCTCGAGCGGCTGATGCGCGAGGGGATCGTGACGCGCGAGGTGGTGATCACCTCCGCCGATGGAGTCTCCTCCGGCGCGAGGCGGCGGGGCCGTCCGGCCCACGTGTATGGTCTCACCGAGAAAGGCGAGCGCACGGGGGGAGATAATTTCCGTGACTTGGCCGTGGTCCTCTGGAGCGAGATCCGCCGGGTGGAATCGCCCGAGGTGCGGCGGGGGCTCCTCTCCCGGGTTGGCTCGGCGATGGCCGATCTTTATGGGGAGCAGATCGCCGACGGGACGCTCCACGAGCGGCTCGATCAAGTGGTGGGGTTGTTCCGGGAGCGTGAGATCACCTGTGGGGTCGAGTATTCCACGGAGCCTGATGGGAGCCAACTTGCCGTCCTCACCAATCACGTCTGTCCCTATCCTGAAATCGCCGCACTCGATCGCGGGATCTGTGCGGCTGAGCGGTTGATGCTCCAGGATCTTCTCGGCGCGAGCGTTTCGCTCGCGAGCTGCCGTCTTGATGGTTTCGACTGCTGCCGCTTCGCCATTCCGGTGGGCGCGGACGCCGGTCGGGCTGAAGACGGTGAAGCCGCCGGAGAGCCATAAACCGTTCGACCCATTCCCCGGGGCTGCTCGAGCCTCCCGGGCATCCGTCATCGCCTCTTCCCTCCTGCCCGTAGCCCGAGTCAACTGACCTTTTCGCCAGGGATTGCCGCCACCGGTCGGCATCCCGGCGACCACAGCACGATCACAAGAACACCGCGGAGCATCTCGCATGACCCAGCCCTGGATCGAAGGCCGTTTCGAGGAAAACCTCGTCCTTACCACCGTTGAGCAGGCGATCAATTGGGCCCGCCAGTCGAGCATTTGGCCGATGACGTTCGGTCTGGCGTGCTGTGCCATCGAGATGATGGCCGCCGGGGCGAGCCGGTATGATCTCGATCGGTTCGGTGCGGGCGCCTTCCGGGCCACCCCGCGTCAGGCCGACTTGATGATCGTGGCGGGGACTGTCACCTACAAGATGGCCAGCCGCGTCCGTCGCCTTTACAACCTCATGCCCGATCCGAAGTACGTCATCGCCATGGGCGCTTGCACCACCGGTGGTGGGCCGTACTTCAAGTGGGGCTACCACGTCGTCAAGGGAGTCGATTTGGTCGTTCCCGTCGACGTCTATGTCCCCGGTTGCCCGCCCCGTCCGGAAAGCCTCCTCGAGGGGTTGATGCGGATCCAAGACAAGATCGTCGGGCAGCGGATCGCGAAGCGATCGGATGGCCTCGGCAAGATCGACGATGAACTGCCGATTCCCCATCATTCCGGTTACGTCACCTCCCCCGTCGCCGACGGGGATCTCGTGTTTGACCACCAGAAGGTCCAGCCCTGAACGGATTCCATCCATGACTCAGCAACCAGATCACCAACCGGACCAACTTGTCATCCGCGGGCTTCATGTCGCCGTCGAGGGACAGGAGATCCTCAAGGGCGTTGACCTGACCATCGGTCGTGGCGAAATCCACGCGCTGATGGGCCCCAACGGCTCCGGCAAGAGCACGCTCGGCTACGCGATCATGGGGCATCCGTCCTATGAGGTGACCGCCGGAACGATCGAGTTGGTGGCTGCCGATGGAACGCGGCGGGATCTCCTCGGCATGGAGCCCGACGAGCGGGCGCGGGCAGGGGTGTTTCTCGCCTTTCAGCGGCCGATGGCGATTCCCGGGGTGCGGCTGGCCGATTTCCTCCGTCATGCGGTCACCAATGTCCGCAATCCGGAGCGGAAGGAAGGCCAGGAACTGATGCCGATGAAGGAGTTCCGCTCGGAGCTCAAGGCGAAGATGTCGGAGCTTTCGATCGATTCAGAGTTCGCGCGTCGGTATGTCAACGAGGGATTCTCGGGCGGTGAGATGAAGCGGGCTGAGATCCTTCAGTTGGCGATGCTCCAGCCCCGGTTCGCGATTCTCGACGAGACCGACAGTGGTCTCGATGCCGACGCCGTCCGGCTGGCCAGCCAGAGTATCGCGCGGATCGGCGGTGCCGGTGGCGACGCGGCATCGGGGGCGAACGCCATGGGAATCCTCATCATCACCCACCACGAACAACTCCTCGAGCACAACGTTCCCCATCGCACGCACGTCATGCTCGGTGGACGGATCGTCGAATCGGGCGGGGCCGAACTCGCCGCCGAACTCCACAAGCGGGGCTACGAGCGGATCCGAGCTGCCTATCCCGATGCGGCAGCCGCAGAGCGGGCGATGGAGGAGTCCACGCGTAATCAAGAGGCCGCCGGCGTCTGAAGACGCCCCGTCCGCGGCCGGCCTCCCTGCCGGTCGTTCAAACCAGCCCTAGTCCCTGTCCGTACTGAGGTCTTCCGTCATGGCCACCGACACCAACGAATCGAGCACCCTCGCCCTCGGCGAGATCAACAAGTACGACTTCCGCACCGACTCGCCCGCGGTCTTCAAGAGCCGCCGGGGTCTCGACGCGAACATCGTCACTCAGATCTCGGAGATGAAGCGCGAGCCTGCCTGGATGCTCGATTTCCGCCTCAAGTCACTCGAGATCTTCAATGCCCGCCCGATGCCGCATTGGGGTGGGGACATCGGTATCGATTTCCAGGACATCTTCTATTACCTGAAGCCCACCGATCATCAGGGGAAGACCTGGGACGACGTTCCTGAGGAGATCAAGAAGACCTTCGACCGGCTGGGGATCCCCGAGGCGGAGCGGAAGTTTCTCTCCGGGGTGAAGGCGCAGTTCGAGAGCGAGGTGGTCTACGGATCGCTTCAGGAGGATCTGGCGAAGAAGGGGGTGATCTTCACCGACACCGACACCGCCATCCGTGAGCATTCTGATCTGCTCCGCGAGTATTTCGGGACGATCATCCCCCCGACCGACAACAAGTTTGCCGCGCTCAATTCGGCGGTCTGGTCGGGCGGTTCGTTCATTTACGTGCCCAAGGGGGTGTCGATCGAGTTCCCGCTCCAGGCCTACTTCCGCATCAATGCCGAGAGCATGGGGCAATTCGAACGGACGTTGATCATCGTCGACGAGGGGGCCCAGGTGCACTACGTCGAGGGCTGCACCGCCCCGATGTATTCCACCGAGAGCCTCCATTCGGCGGTCGTCGAGGTGGTGGTGAAGAAGCATGGTCGGTGCCGCTACACGACGATTCAGAATTGGGCCAACAACATCTACAACCTCGTCACTAAGCGGGCTGTTTGCCGCGAGGCGGCGACGATGGAGTGGGTCGACGGTAACCTCGGCAGCCGCCTGACGATGAAGTATCCGGCGGTGTGGATGACGGAACCGGGGGCCCATGGCGAGATCCTCTCGATCGCCTTCGCCTCCGCCGGGCAGCATCAGGATGCCGGGGCCAAACTCGTTCATGCGGCCCCCTACACCAGCGGCCGCATCGTCTCCAAGAGCATCTCGAAGAATGGCGGTCGGGCGAGCTACCGAGGACTCGTGAAGGTCGAGCCAGGGGCGCGGAAGAGCAAGTCGAGCGTCGTTTGCGACGCGCTGATTCTCGACGACCGCAGCCGCAGCGACACCTATCCCTACATCGAGGTCGAGGAGCAGGATGTCTCGATCGGTCACGAGGCGAGTGTCTCGAAGATCGGCGAGGAGCAACTCTTCTATCTCACCAGCCGCGGCCTCAGCGAAGCCGAGGCGAGCACGATGATCGTCGGTGGCTTCATCGAACCGCTGGTCAAGGAACTCCCGATGGAGTACGCGGTGGAGATGAATCGGCTCATCGAACTGCAGATGGAAGGATCGGTCGGGTGAACCCCGGTCGATGAGCGACGAACACACCATGACGACTGCCGCCCCGAAGTCCCCCGCGCCGGTCCCTGGAGCGACGGGATTCGATCATTCCCTCCTCGACAGGCTGCTGGCCGGATCCTCACTTCCCGACTGGGCTGTGAAACTCCGCCGTGACGCCGTCGATCGGCTCGACACGCTCTCTCTCCCCGGCCGGGGAGAGGAGAATTGGATGCGGACCGATCTGCGGATGTTCCAGCCGCGCGTCTGGGTCAGTGCCGCGGAGCGACCCGCGACCTCGGGGAAGGCGATCCCCGCAGGACTTTTGGAATCCGCCACGCAGGGGGCGGCCGCGGTGGCCGGCACGGTCGCCTTTGGCGGGCGGATCGCCTCTCTTGATGGGCATATGGTTCGCGATGAACTCGATCCGGCCCTCGCGAGCCAAGGGATCGTGTTCGGTGCACCGGAGCGGATCCTCGCCGAGCATGGGGAGCGGTTGCGCAGCCGGTGGTTCTCCGCCGTCGACGGCGGTGCTGACTGGTTCGCCGCGATGCATGCCGCCTTCCACCGCGCTGGCGCCGTGCTCTGGGTTCCGGCCGGGGTGAAACTGACCGCGCCGCTCCATGTTCTTTCCGCCATCACGCCCGGTGGCCTCGACACGAGCCATGTCCTTGTGGTGCTCGATGAGGGGGCCGAGGCGACCGTCCTCACCGAGACGGTGGGCGGGGGCGAGTCGGGCAGCGACGGGGGCTTCCATTGCGGAGCGACCGAAATCGTCGTCGGCCGAAAAGCATCACTGCGGATGGTGAACCTCCAAAACTGGAGCCGGGGCGTGTGGCACTTCGCCCGTCAGCGGGCCGCGGTCGAAGCGGGCGGTCGTCTTCAGTGGACGCTCGCCGCCCTCGGCAGCCGGCTTTCGCAGGTGCAGCAGGATGTCGCGCTCGTCGGCCGTGGGGCCGATGCCCAGGTCAACGGCGTGATGTTCACCGAAGCACGGCAGCAACTGGTCTACAACACGCTCCAACACCACATGGCCCCTGGATGTCACAGCGATCTCCTCTACAAGGGGGCGCTTCAGGACCGCTCGCGGTTGGTGTGGCGGGGAATGATCAAGGTCGACAAGGCCGCGCAGAAAACCGACGGCTATCAACGGAACGATACCCTCATGCTCTCGCGCGAGGCGAGGTCGGACTCGATTCCGGGCCTCGAGATCGAGGCCGATGATGTCCGCTGCACTCACGGCGCGACCAGTGGCCGGGTCGATGAGGAGCAGATCTTCTACGCCCAAGCCAGGGGGCTGACGGCGGACGAGGCCGCCAGGCTCGTCGTCGCCGGTTTCTTTCAGCAGGTCTTCGACCGGATCACCATTCCCCCGGTGCGCGAGGCGCTGTCGGCAGCGATCGGTGGGCGGATCCGACGGGTCTCCTGACGAGGCTGGGCGCCGTTGACGCGGTGGCGGGCGGAAGGAGGGGGCTGTCGGCGGCTGAAACTCGAGCGCTGGCTGGAGTACCGTGGCTGAAATCCGATTCCTGGAGGATGAGCGATGGGTGATTTCGTGCGGGTGGCCACGGTGGGTGAACTTCCCGATCCGGGGGCGACCGTGGTCGAGGTCGATGGCGACTTGATCGCCCTGTTCCATGTCGAAGGGGCGTACTACGCCCTCGACGACGTCTGTACCCATGACGGCGGGCCCCTCGCCTCCGGCGAACTGACCGGCCACAAAGTGGCGTGTCCACGCCATGGTGCGAAGTTCGACATCCGTACCGGTGCGGCGCTCTCGATGCCGGCAGTCCGGGCGACGCGGGCACATGATGTGAAAGTTGAGGACGGTGGAGTGTGGGTGCGGCTGCGGAGCGGCCACGGCGTCGACGGCCCGGTGGCCCAGTCCCCGGTCGCGAAGCCGGCGACAGGACTCCCGATCGCCCCGCCCCCCGCTGTTGCTCCGGCATCGACCGGGGTGGGCGCCGCGGCCCCGTCTGCCACGGCTGCCGGAGCCCTTTGCGAGGACAGCGTCCGAGAACTGCTCAAGCAGGTCAAGGATCCGGAGTTGTTCGTCAACATCGTCGATCTGGGGCTGATCTATGGCGTCACTCTCACCCCATCGACCGAGACGCCCGGCAAGCAGCAGGTGTCGGTCGACATGACGATGACGAGCCCGGCCTGTCCGGCTGGTCCGCAACTCATCGGGGATACGAAGCGGACGGTCGCGGCACACCCGGAGGTGGCGGGCGTGGAGGTGCGGATCGTCATGGAGCCCCCCTGGACCCCCGACCGCATGACCGATGACGCCCGCGATCAACTCGGCATATTCTAAGGGGCGACTTCCCCGTGAGGGTCGTGCTCCACGAGTGGTGTTGTTCCGGTGGCCTGCGGATGCCGGAGGCGGCCGCTCTCTTCTGTGAGATCGGGGGCGTGCCGGCTGGCCTCGCCGTCGAGGGACGGGCGATGCTCGGGGCGCTGCTCCGCGATGGGCTTCGGGCCGACGACCTCGAACTCACGCTGCTCCTCGACGGCGCTGAGGACGTGCCGCTCACCCAGGGAATCGGCCACGGTCGCGTGACGGTGATCCGCGTGCCGGACGGAGAGGAGCGTCACTGTCTGGCGGAGTCGGCGGCCGGGGCCGATTGGACGGTGGTCGTGGCGCCGGAGACCAACGGCATCCTCGCCGATCGCGTCGCCCTGGCCCGTGCGGCGGGAGGGCGTGTGGCCGCTGCCGACGGCCCATTCATCACCCTCGCCGCCGACAAACAGGCCACCGTCCTCGCGCTGGCGGCGGCCGGCGTGGCTGTCCCGGCCGGGTTTCTCCTCCAGGCCGGCGAACGGCTCCCCTATGGATTCCGACGGCCGGCCGTGGCCAAGGCCCTCGATCGGTGTGGCGGTGATGGTCTTGTCGTCGTGCCGCGGGGCGGTGAGCTCTCCCCTGCCCCGCTTCCCAGGCGGGTCGAAGCGTTCGTCGCCGGAACACCGGTCGGGGTCTCCTGCCTGTGCGGACCGACCGAGACGATCGTCCTGCCGCCGGTCCGGCAGCGGTTCTCGACGGGGATCCATCCCTGCTACCTCGGTGGTGATCTGCGGCTTAAGTTCCCGCTCCGTAACCGGGCTATCGCCCTGGCCCGACGGTCCATCCGTGGCCTCGAATCGCCCTCCCGGCGGGCCCGCGGCTGGGTGGGTGTCGACATGATCCTCGGCGATCGAGAGGATGGCAGCGATGATCGTGTCCTCGAGATCAATCCGCGGATGACGACGTCGTTTGTCGGGCTTTCCACCCTCGGCACCGCGAGCCTCCTGCGGGCGATGCTCGTGGTGGCAACTGGTGGACCGTTCATCTGGCCCGGGATCGAAACGGGAGGGGATGGTGTTTTCACCGTCGAAGGCGGCCCCGTCGGGCGCGGTGACGCGGAACATGGGGGAAGCGATGGGCCACCAGCGCCGTGATCAGCCTGTCGGCGGTGTTCTCGCCTTCGATGTCGGTGGTGCCAATCTCAAGGCAGCCGATGGTCGCGGGCGGGTGCATGCCGAGACGTTCGAACTGTGGCGCCGATCGGACGAACTCGCCGACCGTCTCACGGCGATCGCGGCCGCGTGGCGTCCTGGGCGGATCGTCGCCACGATGACCGGCGAGATCGCCGATTGCTATCCTGACCGGCCGGCAGGGGTGGCATCGATCGTTGCCGCGCTCCAAACCGCCGCCTCCGCCGTGGAGGCCGAAATCGACATCTACCTCGTCGACGGCCGGCTGGTTGCCCCTGAGATCGCGATCGCCGATCCGCTCGCGGCCGCGGCCTCGAACTGGCATGTCCTGGCAAGATTGGCCGCCGCCGTGGCCGATTGTGACCGCGGACTGCTCGTCGATGTCGGCTCGACGACGACCGACATCCTCCGCTTCGATCAGCGCCGACCGCTCCCCGTGGCGACCGACGACGCGGGCAGGATGGCCAGTGGCGAGCTTGTCTACACCGGCATCGAACGGACGCCGCTCACCACGCTCGTGCGATCCCTGCCACTGGCGGGCTGCCGTCGTCTGCTGGCAGCCGAGCTCTATGCGCGGGCCCAGGACGCTTGGCTGCTTCTCGGTGGGCTCCCTGAGAATGCGGCGTCGGGCGACACCGCCGACGGCCGTCCAGCGACTCGGGAGGGCGCCCGGGTCCGCCTCGCCCACCAGATGCTCCTCGAGCCGTCTGACGTCAGCCTCGACGAAGCCACGAGTGCCGCCGAGCGCCCTGCCGCCGTGCAGGTCCGACTCGTTGCCAGAGCGATCCGCCGTGTGCTTGGCCCTGGGGATGGCGCCCTCGAGCGGGTCGTCCTCTCCGGCCACGGCACGATGCTGGCCACGCGGGCCCTCGAGCAGGCCGGTGTTTCGGCGCCGGTGGTCTGTCTCGAGGAGCAGCTCGGGGGAGCGATCTCCAGGGCCGCCCCGGCGCATGCCTTGGCGCTGGTCGCCCTCGGAGAACTACGATGACCCACCCGCCGTCTTCAGGCACCTTCTCTTGGGGCGATCTGCGCTGCGGGCCGGAGGGCTGCGGGCCGGAGGGCGGCAAGCCGGACGGAGCCGGGGCCGTGTTGGGGCCCGACGCGGTGCTTGTGATCCGCTTCGGGGGGAGCCTCCTTGGACGGGCTGACTGGCCCGAACTCGCCGCTTCCCTGCTCGATGGGCCGATTCTTTTCGGATCCGCCGGGCGGCCGCGGACGATCGTGGTCGGCGGGGGAGGCGTGGTCGAGGGGTTGCGCGATATCGATCGGACACGCCCCCTCGATCTCCGCCTCGTTCATCGGCTGGCGATCGATTGTATGGGGATCACAGCCAGGCTCGTCGCCACCATGCTAGGCCTGCCGTTGGTGACTCGGCCGGTCGACCGCCACGCCGTGCTCGACATGGCCAGCTGGCTGGCAGCTGAGCCGGCGCGGGCCAGTGCGATCCCTGCCTCGTGGAGCGTGACGAGCGATTCCCTCGCCGCCGCCGTGGCCGCGACGTTCGCCGGCGATCTGCTCCTCGTGAAGAGCATTCCCCCGCCGTTGACGCAGGGGGCTGACGCAGCGCCGAGCCTCGAGGCCCTGGCCACGCTCGGCTGGGTTGATGGATGGTTTCCCGAAGCAGCGGGCGGGGTGGCGAGAATCGGCTGGGCGGCACCGTCTCGCTGATCGGACGAGCCCGATCAGCCGGCCGCGCCGGTGGAGATCAGTCCCACCACCAGCCGGCGTCGGACCGGGAGGCCAGGGCCGCGGTGCGATTGGCGGCTACGTCGTCTGATTCGACGGTGCTCGTCGCGAATCCCCACGGCTGGAATTGGATGCCGCCGGAGGCGCTCACCACCCACCGGCCCCCCTTCTTCACGCCGCTGGCAACCGTCGGAACGGTGGAGGGGGATTGGTAGGTGGGGAGGCGGACACGGTCGGCGTCGAGGAGCGGGGAGAGATCGAGGCCCGCCTTGCGGTCGAGTTGCTGCCCCTGGATGAGGGCGGCCACGACGGCGAGATCGACGCAGTTGGCGAGCTCCGCAAACACCGGATGCTTCGTGGCGAGGGTGTCGTACTTCGCGCTGAAAGAATCGCACCACTTCTGGGCCACCCTGTCAGTCGGGCCAGCCCCACGCTTGACCCCGTCCTTCGCAAACACGTCGTTTTCGGTGAGGCAGGCGATCTTTCGGCCGGAGAGGCGGAAGGCGAGTTCGTCGGCATCACGGGCGATTGGATCGTACGACGCCTCGAGCCAGAAGCGGGGCAGCGTCCCGACGGCAGCGGCGGCCGGTACCGTCGCCAGGTAACTCGGAAGATCGTTCAAGCCGGAGGGCTCGAGACCCATGCCGATCCGCTTCAGTCGGTAGTCGGCGGCGACGAGGACGCGGGCGAAGCGGCTGTCGGTCGGCACGCCACCGATGCGGACATTCTGGGGGCCGAGAACCTCTTCCATTTTCCGCAGCGTGCCTTCCGGGTCAGCGGCACTGGCCTGCTGGCTCTTGAGGAACTTCTGCAGGTCGGCGACGCGCTCGGGGGCCGGATCGATCGAGCAAAGCATGCCCCCTTCCCGGGCGCCATCGACTGCCCGGAGGGCAACGATGAAGTCCTCGAGTTGGAGCAGCGGCAGGCCGCTCGACGCACCGAGGACATTGCCTTTCGCATCGATGCGCGCAGCATCGGCCGGACCGGCGAGGATGATGTCGTGGCCATCGGGATCGACGAAGACGTGGGTGATCCGCTCGAGCCCGCCCATGAGCACGGCATCGGCCGGCAGAGGCGCCTTGCCGGACGCGGCTGCCTCGACCGCCTTCGTGAGGCGAGCCAGCGACACCTTTCGCAGGCCGTCAGTCGATGCCTTCGGGCCGCCGCCGGCGAGGGCCTTGCGGCGTGTGGCGGAGAGCTCATCGAGGGCACCGGGCTCGACGTTGCGAACAATTCCGCTGGCGTCGATCGAGATGCCGCCGACGGCCTGACCGCCGAAAAACTGGGCCTTGGCCGAACCGGCGCCGGCAAACGCCAGGAGGATTGCCATCAGGGGCGCCATGATTGGCGCCGCCGAGCGGTTCCAGTTTGTCATGTGGGTCATGCCTGTCATGCCGGTCATGCCGGAGGGGTCCTGCCGGTCGAGGCAACCCCGGGTCGTCGCCTGGGAGCTTCCGCCAATGGATGGCGGGGCAACGTGGTGGGAGAGCGGTGCCTGGCGTTTCATGGACGTCCTCCGGCTGGGAAACCCGTGCCAGGGAGACACGGGGGCTTGACAAATGGTTCGATCCCGCGATCAGCGGCAACGGCATGATCCCGTAATTCGCGGCAATCGTAGACAGATACGGGTTTCTTCTGCAAACCCGATTGCCGCGGGCAAAAAGGGGGTTCTAGCCGGTTTTTCTTCCCACGCTGCGACGGGAACCGATCTGAAACGCCCGCGGCTCGCAAAACCGTACCGTCTGATGCATCATGGAAGCGTCGCCTGCTGCCGTGGAAAAATGCCTGGGCTCGGCCGCGCCCTTAGCCCCTGAGTGCGGAATCGGCCGATGGAACCCTCCCTAGCCTTCCTGCTTGTGCTCGACCCAGCCGTCGGCCACGCCGTTGTCCGCCTCCATCCGGGGCAGACATGCACGATCGGCCGGGGGCCCGCCAACAGTATCGTGCTCCATGACGAGCGTTCGAGCCGCTTCCATGCCGAGGTGATCCCGGTCGCCACCGGATGGAAAGTGCGGGATGTCGGCAGCCGCAACGGGACGATCGTTGGAGGCGAACCACTCGCCGGTGATCGGCCGCTCGTTCCGGGGGACATGATCCTCGTCGGCGGAACCCAAATCGTGTTTGGAGAGGGGGATCCTCCGTCCGACGTCTCGGGGTTCTCCGACGAGGCCACGGAGACCTCCGAGGTCACCAGCGACATGCAGAAATGGTCGGACGCGATCACGCTCCGCCGCGACAAGACCCGGCTCCTCGAAGACATCGGTGAATCGGCCGGCAGCGTCCCGCGCGTCGGCAAGGCCGCAGCCAGCCTCTGCCGACTGGCCTTCGCGCTCGCCCGGGCGAGCGACGTCGCCGAGGTGGCCAGGCTGGCTCTCGAAGCCGCGATGGAAGGAGCCGCGGCCGTTCACGGGGTTGTGCTCCTGCCTCCCCCCGGGCCGGCGGCAGAGTGGCGCGTGCCTACGGGCGTGGCGTCGCTTGTGCCTGCTGCGGCAGCGCCTCAGGGCTGGCCTGCCGAGGGGGGGCTCCCCGCCGGTGCCGTCGCGACGGTGCTTGCCACCAACGAGGCGATTCTCGTCGGCCGTGCGCCGCGACGTCAGGCCGCCGGGGCGGTCGGAGGGGGGGCGGTCGATGATTCGCGGTCGGCGATCTCGGCGCCGGTGCGCGTCGCTGGGCGGCCGGTGGGGGTTCTCCATGTCGAACTCGCCTCCGGTGGTCGCCAGGCCACGCCCGACGACCTCGAGTTCGTGATGGCGGTGTGTGATGCCCTGGGGATCGCCGTCGAGAATCTCTCGACGCGAGAGCGGCTCTCCGTCCGGCTGGCGAGCACCTCCGATGAGAACGAGCGGCTCCGCCAGCGGCTCCGCGAGGAATCGCGGATGGTCGGGGGGAGTCCGGCGCTGTCGGCGATCGCCAGCCAGATCGCCCGCGTCGCATCGACGAAGGCAACGGTGCTGGTGCGCGGGGAGAGTGGGTCGGGCAAGGAGCTCGTCGCCCGGGCAATCCATGACGCCAGCGACCGTCGCAGCGCGGCGTTTGTCTGCCTCAACTGCGCGGCGCTGACCGAAACGCTCCTCGAGAGCGAGCTGTTCGGGCACGAGAAGGGCGCCTTTACCGGGGCTACCGAACGGAAGGCGGGGAAGTTCGAGGCCGCTCATCGGGGCACGCTGTTCCTCGACGAGATCGGCGAGATGAGCCAGACGATCCAGGCAAAGTTTCTCCGCGTTCTCGAGGGGCATTCCTTCGAACGGGTCGGCGGCAGCCAGCGGGTGCAGGTCGACGTCCGCGTTGTCGCGGCCACCAACCGCAATCTCGAGGATGCGGTCACAGCCAACGAGTTCCGCCGCGATCTCTATTTCCGCCTCAAAGTGGTGGAGATCATCGTGCCGCCACTGCGACGGCGGCGCGAGGACATCGAGCCCTTGGCCCGGCATTTCCTGGCCCGGTTTAACGCCGAGACCGGGAGGGGCGTCCACGACTTCTCCCCCGCCGCGCTCGACGCCTTGCTCGCCTACCAGTGGCCGGGAAACATCCGTGAGCTGCGCAATTGCATCGAGCGGGCCGTCGTGCTCTCCAGCCACGACACGATCGACACCCAAGATCTGGCGCTCAGCCAACTGGCACCGGCCGGCGACACGGGACGCGGCACGGGGCGTGGGACAGGCGGGCCCACCGGCGCGTTCGTACCGCAGACAATCGAGGAACTCGAACGCCGCCACATCATGGCGACCCTCGCCGCGGTCGGCGGCAACAAAACCAAGGCGGCGGCGATGCTCGGCATCGAGCGATCGACTCTCGACCGCAAGCTCACTCGGTGGGCGAAGCGCCTCTGAGCGGGGCGGCGGCGTCAGTCGATCCCGAAGTGCCGCTTCCAGTGTTCCACCTCGCCGGGGCCTGGCTCAGGGGGCTTGTCGGCGCCCGGATCGGCCGCCTTCCGGGGACGCCGCAGGTCGGCGAGCCAGGCATCGGAGGAGATCGCCGCGGCGCCCCGGCGCCGGGCGGCGAGTTGCAGGCGGCGGTCGTTGGAGACAACCGTGATCGAGGCGGGGGAGCGTTCCTCTTCGAGGATCTCCTCGATGAGCGAGTCGGCATCGGGATACTCCCGCGCGAACCACACCCGGATGCCGCGGTGGACGATCTTCCCGGGAAGCCCGTCGGGGGCTTTCGCGGCGTCGAAGACGAACAGCACGCGCGGCGCCGTCTCGCCGACGAGGTCGGCGACATGGTCGAGGAGGGCCGTCCGCGACGACTCGAGCCCGCGGGCGCCCCGAGTCGCGCCGAACACGCCCGAGGCATGGAGGAGGTTGTAGCCGTCAACGAGGGTCAAGGACATCGCTCTGCCCCCGTCACATGCCGGCGAGACGATACTTCACCCGGCCACCGACGATCGTCGCCACGGCCCGGCCGCGGAGTGTCCAGCCGTGGAAGGGAGAGTTGATGCTCTTGGAGCGGAACGACTTGACGTCGACTTTCCAGGTCCGGTCGGGATCGATGATCGTCACATCAGCCGGGCTGCCGGTACGCAGCGTCCCCCGGTCGAGCCCGAGGATCCGCGCCGGGATGGTGCTCATCGCTTCCACGAGTCTTGGCCACCCGAGATGGCCGGGGACGATCAGCCGCGTCACCGACAGCCCGATCGCCGTCTCCAGGCCGAGGATGCCGAAGGGTGCCCTGTCGAGCTCGAGCATCTTCTTCTCGCGGGCATGGGGGGCATGATCGGTGGCGATGCAGTCGATCGTACCGTCGGCGATGCCCGCGATGATCGCTTCGACGTCGGCGGCGGTGCGCAGCGGCGGGCTCATCTTGCAGTTGGCATCGAAGGTTCGCAGGGATTCATCGGTGAGCGTGAAGTGGTGAGGGCAGGCCTCGGCCGTCACCCGCACGCCGCGGGCCTTCGCGGCCCGCACCAGCGCCACGCCACCGGCCGTCGAGACGTGCATCACGTGGAGCCGCCCCCCCGTGCTCTCGGCAAGCGCCGTGTCGCGCCCGATCATCACCTCCTCGGCGGCCGCCGGCATTCCTCCGAGCCCAAGGAGGAGGGAGACGAGCCCCTCGTTCATCACGCCGCCGCGGGAGAGCTCGAGCACCTCCTCGTGGGCGAGGATCGTCTTGCCGAACATGCTGCAGTATTCGAGAGCCCTTCGCATCAGCTCGGCGTCGGAGACCGGGGCCCCGTCGTCGCTGAAGGCCACGGCCCCCGCCTCGACGAGCTGGCCGATCTCGGCGAGCTCCTTCCCCTCGCGATTGCGGCTGACGCAGGCGACGACGAAGACGTTGCAGGTGTCGGCGCGGGCGGCTTTCTGATGAATGAACTCCACCGCCGCCTGGGTGTCGATCGGCGGCTCGGTATTGGGGATGCAGGCCACGCTCGTGAAGCCGCCGGCGAGTGCCGCCCGCGTGCCGCTGGCGATCGTCTCGTCCTCCTCGCGGCCCGGCTCGCGGAGATGGACATGCATGTCGATGAGGCCGGGAGTGACGATCATCCCGGCCGCGTCGATCGTCTCGTCGGCGCGGCCGGCGCCTGTCTCGCCGGGGCCGATGCCGGCGATCCGTCCGTCGACGATCCGCAGGTCGGCGATCCGATCGATGTCCTGGGCCGGATCGATCACGCGTCCGCCCCTGATGAGCAGTGTGGCCATCAGATTCCCCTCCCGTCGCCGCCGTTGGTCGTGGTCGAAGCGTCCCCGCGCGGCCCGCACACGAGCCACAGCACGGCCATCCGGACGGCGAGTCCGTTGGCCACTTGGTCGAGAATCAGGGATTGCGGGCAGTCGGCCACCTCGGCCGTCACCTCGACTCCGCGGTTGATCGGCCCGGGGGCGAGGATGAGGAGCCCGGGGCGGGCCCGCTCCATCCGCTCGGCCGTCATCGCGTAGAGGTGGGCATACTCGCGCACCGACGGGAACGGACGGGTGTTTTGCCTCTCGAACTGGATGCGGAGGAGGTTGAGGACGTCACACACCGGGACGATGGCGTCGAGATCGTGCGACACCTCCACCCCGAGTTCCCGCCACCGGGGAGAGACGAGGGTCGGCGGGCCGCAGACGATGACCCGAGCCCCGAGCTTGAGCAGCCCGTGAATGTTGGATCGGGCCGTGCGGCTGTGGGCAATGTCGCCGACGAGCCCCACCGTCACGCCGGCAAGATCGCCGAGACGTTCGCGGATGGAGAAGATGTCGAGCAGCCCCTGGGTCGGGTGTTCGTGCGGGCCATCCCCGGCGTTGATGATGCCGACGTCGAGGTGCTGGGCGAGGAGGTGCGGGGTACCGGGGGTGGAGTGGCGGACCACGACGGCGTCGATCCCCATCGCCTCGAGGTTCTTCGCCGTGTCGATGAACGACTCCCCCTTGGAGAGGCTGGAGCCTGAGGCGGAGAAGTCAACGACGTCGGCACCGAGGCGCCGGGCCGCCAGTGAGAAGCTCGTCTTGGTCCGCGTCGAGTTCTCGAAGAACAGGTTGCAGATCGTCCGACCGCCGAGCACCGAGAGCTTCCGGCGGCACCCATGGGTGGCCTCCTTGAAGCGGGCGGCGGTGTCGAGGAGGAGCCGGATCTCCTCGGGCGTGAGCCGCTCGAGATCGAGGAGATGGCGGTGGGTCCACGATGCCGGCACGGCATCGGGGGAATCCAGGGAAGATGGGGGGGAGGTGGACATGTCGGCATCCGGAGGGGAGATCGTAGCTTCCGGTGGGGCGGGCGGATTCTAGCAGGCGGGGAGGAATCGTCTTGGACTCCTGGCGAGGCGTGGCGGAGCCCGGGATTCTCCCGAGGAAATCGAGCCGTCCGAAGAGCCGCGGCCGCCCCCTTGGGGTGGCCGCGGTGGGGAAGCCGGGCGACTCGAGCCGCGAACGGCGACTGGCCTTGCCTCCTGCAATCGGGTCGGCCTACCTTCCCGCGCAATCCGGTGCGCCGGTTCCGTGCTGGCGACGGTGTTCGACGTGAACATCGTGGGGGCAGCCGGTCGAGCGTCACCTTCGCGAGCGAGAATCCGATGGACAGCGAACGCGACACGACGTCGGCGGAGTTCCCCGGTTGGGGAAGATCCCTCTGGCGGGCGAAGCTCGGTCTGGCAGGGTGGACGTTGGCCGGACTCGGCCTCCTCTCCCAGGTGGGCTGCATGTCGGCCCTCACCGCCACGACCCTCCGAGAGGCGCTCCGGGAGACAGCCGCCTCCCTCTCCTCCCCCCACGACCTCGACCACGCGTCGATGGCTCGGGTCGATAAACCGGAAGCCGATGCCTCGGCCGAAGCCGAGGAGATGGCCCCCGAGGAAGACGTCGAACTCGAGCAGGTGATCGACAATGCCGTCGCCCGCCTTTCGGCCGCGGGTGGCATCGACGCTCCGACCCAGGAACTGCTCATCAAGACCCTCGAACAGACCCGTCCTGAAGATTGGGCGGTGGTGGTCAACGAGTTTGCCGCGACGCTCGAAGCGACCCGCGGCACTTCCCACGCTGCCGACGGTGCGGCCATCGGGAAGCCTGCCCGGCCTTCGACCGGGGGGCTGATCGAATTGGACATCCCGACGCGGGAGAGATCGTCAGTCGACGCCGCTTCCGCCGCCCGCCCCGTGGCCCTGCCTGCGGAGCCGGTGGACGCCGTCGATCTCTCCGGCATCCCGCTGCTCCAGGTCGCGCCGGTCGTGATCGCTGCGGTCCCAGCCGCTGCTGTCCCCGTCTCCCCGGCTCCGGTCGAGGCCCCGCCGACACCGCAGATCGCTTTGCCGCCGGCAACTCCACAAGCCCCGCAGCCGCTCGAGGTAGCTGATGTGCCGGTCAGGCCGATCGCCGCAGCCGCAGTCCCTGCGCCGGTGATGGTGGCGGCCCTCATCGAACCGCAGGGAACGCCGATGCCGGTCGCTGACGTGTTCGTGGAGCAGGTCAACGACGTGGCGGCGCCGATGCCGCCGACCCCGGAATCGTTCGAGCCTCCGGCCGTCACGGCCACCGCCCCAGCCTTGGCTGCCGGTCCTGCCGTCAACAACGCCTGTTTCGCGACCCGGGTCCGCGGCTGGGGGAACGTCGAACGCTTCCCATCGACGACGTTTCGGCCGGGTCAGGAAGTGATCGTCTACTTCGAACTCGACCGCCTCCAGATCCGCTCTGCCGCGGACGGGCACACCACTGGCATCGACTCCAATTTCCGCTTGGTCGACGGTGCCGGCCAGCGCGTCGGTCAATGGTCGTTCGAGCCGATCGTCGAGACCTGCCCGGCCCCGCGCCGAGACTATTTTGCCCGCTATTTCCTCCGCATCCCGGAGGACGCCAAGCCCGGCCGTCACCGCCTCGAGTGGAGCGTGACCGACACCGTGGCCGGTGCCAGCCGTCAGGCCCATCTCGATCTCGACGTCGTGGCGCAATAGTCGGGGCGGGCTGGTCGACTGGGAACCGACACCATGGGCCTCTCGGGGATCGTGATTCGGCCCGACGCTGCGGTGTTTCACCTCGGGGATTCCTGCACCGCCGCCAGGGAACTCTGGACATGGGCCCCCAGCCGGTGAGTGACGTTCGGCCCGGCTATCTCCTGGTGATCATCCGAAACGTCAGATTGATCCGTTCCCCGACGGCCTCTTTCGTCTTCGGGATTTCGTGCTTCCAGAATTGCTGCATCGTCCCGGCCATGATGATGAGCGTGCCATGGCCTACCTGGAACTTCATCGTCTCCTTCGTCGTGTTGTGTCTGATCCGAAATGTCCGAGTCGCCCCCAGCGACAACGAGCCAATCACGTCGCCCATCTCCGGTTCGTCATCAGCGTGCATCCCCATGCTGTCTTGGCCGGAGCGATAGCGGTTCAGCAGGCAGTAGTTGTATTTCCCTTGGACTGCCTCGATCTGCTGCTTGATTTCAAGCAGCGTCGGTGTCCAGGGAAGAGCCACGTTGTCCCGGCCAGAGTACCGGTAGACGAGCCCGGGCTCGCCGTAGGTTGCAATCAGCCGAGGTTGCAGGTGGCCAAAAACACCAGGCTTCTGTTCCCAGGCACATTCGTCGCGCACTAGGGTGAAGCAGCGGTCTGCAAGGTCGGGCGGTAGGAAAGCGTCCTCGTAAAGCAGGATGCCGCCATCCGCCAGATGGATGGTTTGCATGGTCGTCACGTGCAGAGGTGTGTCGCCGTCGGGCATCACTCGGACTCGGGTGGCCGTCACGCTGGGGCAGCGTGACGGACGCTTCCTTCACCGCCATCAGAATCGCAGCCCGATCCTGACGAGCACCAGGCCGAACGAAGATTTCGGCAATCGTCTTGGGTGTCTGCCGGCAAAGCTGGCCGAGATCAAAGGGCACCGGTGAGCTCGGTCACCCCACGAACCTCTTTGCCAACAACGCAGACGCCGCCGATGAGCACGCCCGGCATGATGTCTAGTCGGTCGGGAACAGGCTGCGGAAGGAGGGGCTGGGACGGCTCGACGATCATCGATGCCTCGTTGTCCCCGAGATCCCCGCAGCCCGGCATAGCGGCGGGAGCCGTGGCTCAACGGTCTGGCTGCATGAGCGAGATGAAAAGAACCGGGCCTGAGCACCTTGCGATGCCCAGGCCCGGGTGTGAATCAGCGATCAGCAGGTCGGCTCGATCAAGCCACGAGCGTGGCTCGCCGGCGGCGCTGCTCGATCATCGCAAGCACGCCGGCGACGAGCGACAGGGCGCTGCCGCCCATGGCCGGGTCGATCTCGGGGACGGATGAGGGAGAGGATTCTGGCAAAATAAACAACCCGCTCGGACTGCCATCAATCAGCATATACTGGCTGTTGATCGTGGCACCCGTGTTCACGTTGTACGTGCCTATGTACGCCCCCTGGTCGCAACTTGCCACGTAGAGTGTGCTGCCCGAGACAGCCAGCCCCTTCGGGGTCGGCACCCCAGTGATGAAGTTGGCGTCGATCACCGATCCGGTGGCGAGGTCAAACACCCCAACGGCGTTGCTGCCGTAGTTCGTAGCGAAGAGACGATTACCAGAAACTGCAATTCCAGCTGGGCTGAATGCAGTCATGAATGATCTGTTGATGACCTGGCCAGTCGCTGCATCCCATTGACTGATTCCGTCGGCATCTCCCACGAAGAGCGAGTTCCCAGACACAAGCATCGTGTCCGGACCGTTCAACCCAGAAATAAAGCTAGTGTTGATGGAGGCGCCGGTCGTTGCGTCCCACGAGCTCACTAACCCGCTCCCGCCGGATGAATAAAGCACGTTTCCAGAAATCGCAAGCCCATACCCTCCGTTAGAGGGTGTGATGAAATTCTGATTGATAAGGGAGCCGTCGGTGCTGCTGAGATGAATGATTCCGCTCAGGTCAGTGTTATACACCGAGTTCCCGGAAGTAACGACCTTAAAAGCAATTCCACCAATGCTGCTTCTCAAGACAAACTGGCCTGTCTGCGTATCCCATTGTTGCCAGCCACCAGTGGCGCCGCCTTGGACTCCCATGTACAGGCTTGCTGCGATCGCAGGGCTAGAAGCGGACAGCGAAACGAGCAGGGCAGCCACGCTGATGGAGCGGACGACCTGGGGCATACGCGCGGCGGCAAGCACCGCAGCGAGGCATTTGGCGAAGATGGTTGTTTTCATCGGATGGGGTTTTTGAGGCTGTCGGGTTGAAGACGACACTGGGGTGAACTTACGGATTTCATCCCCGTTGGCAAGCGAGCGGAGTGCACAAAATGCCGAAACGGGCATGGCGCGCACGAAACGGGCACGGCGCGCACGAATCCGGTAGCGCGCTGGGACGAAAAGGAGGGGCAACCCTACAGTTTGCGCAATCGGTCGCGCACAAAGCGCAATGCCCAAACAAGCTTTTCGGATCGGGCGATCTCGGATCTTGCCTGCTGCCTCCCTGCCAAAAGTCTCTCGGCAACTCTCCCTGACATTTCCCCTGACTCAAAATTTTTCGGTCTGAATCCTGGGAAAAATCTCGGGGCCGTACCTTCACCAAGGCCTGCCGCTGCTTGGGGCCTGCCGGGGCGGGGTGGTGACCGGCGCCGGCAGCCGGGGCTCACAACACCACCGGCTCGGAGGAAAAGAGATCAATCGGCCGCCGTCCGTCGTCCGACCGAGGCTCAGCCACCCAAAGCCTTCACCATGGCGACGAGGCCGAAACGGATCGCTTTCGGCAGTCGATCCCACGCCGCCACCACCAGAGTGAGATCGGGAGGAAGGGCGCTGGATTCTGCGCTGCTGCTCTCGGTGACTGAGGGTCTTCCCCGAGACATCGCTCCGGTCGTTCGCTTCCACTCCCCGCTACCGTCGGGGGGCCGCACCCCGGCCGGGAAGGTAGGCGTCAGGGATGAGGGCCATCAGCCCACGGCGTTTTGGCGGCTGCTGCGAAGACGGAGCGGGGGCTTGAGTGCGGGGCGATGCATCTGGGCCAGAGGCCTCACGCACGCCTCCCACCAGGGTCACGGTGGCGGATGGCAGAGCGTTTGCCGACGTCAGCGGCCTTCCGCTCCCCTGCCCTGCCGATGAGAGCGGTGCGGGGGGAACGATCGCCTGCTCCGCTTGAGGAGCGGCAGTTCGAGGGGCAGCAGTTAGAGGAGCGGCAACGGCCGGCGGCTCGGCCGCACGACCGGCCTGAGGGGGCACAGGTGCCTTCGGTGTCGCGTCTGCCGGCGCTGCGGGCTTCTCCGTGGCGTTCGGCTTGTCGGTTGGCTTGTCGGTTGGCTTGTCGGTTGGCTTGTCGGTTGGCTTGTCGGTTGGCCTGGCGTTCGGCTTGTCGTTCGGCTTGGCGGCGGCGTCCGGCTTCTTGGCTGCCGGGGCCTGCACCTCTTCCGGGCGCGCTGTCGCCTCTCCCATCGGCTGCGCTGCCGGCGCGTCGGCCCGCGGTGGGAACTCCTCGAGCTGGAGGAGATCGGCGATCGCCACAGCGCCGTTCCAGCGTTCGGCTTGGGCGTCGACGTAGGCCAGTTCCGTTTCGGTGAGGATCTTCTGCGCCTGGAGCAAGCTCAAGAACGTCACCTCGCCACGGGCATAGAGCGTTTGGGTGAGGGTCACCGTTTCCCGAGCCTTGGGGAGGATGTATTCCTCATACCAATCGACGAGTCGCTGCGATGTCCGGTAGGCGGCCACGGCTCGGGCAGTCTGCGTGGCGAGGTCGAGCTCCACCATCCGCAGGTCGGCCCGCGCGGTGGCGATCTCGGCGCGGGCGGCGCGGATGTTCCCCTGATTGCGGTCGAAGAGGGGGACCGACATCATCACCTGCGCGAGCCCCTGGTCCTGAGCGGGGATGCCGACTTGCCGCTGGTAGCCGCCCATGAGGTTGATATTCGGGATCGGTTGGACGACGGCCCGCTCGAGCGCCCATTGGTTGCCGGCGATCCGCGCCTCCGCGGCCCGCGGCATGGCATTGCTGCGGACGACCGCCTCTTGGAGCTCCTTGAGGTCGAAGTTTGGCAGTTCCTGAAAGAGGTCGGCCTCGAGACGCTCGATATCGACCCGTGGCAGGCCGATCGCGGCGGCGAGTTCGCGGCGGCCGGTCTCGATGAACACCGTCGCGTTGAGGATCCGCACCTCGGCCCGGTCGCGTTCGATGCTCCAGAAGAGGACATCGGCTTTCGTCCCCTCCCCCGCCTCGGCGAGCTGACGGCCGATCTCGTAGGAACGTTTGGCGATGTCGAGAAGGAGCTTGTAAATCTCCATCCGGCGCTGGGAGACGAGGAGCTGGTAGTAGCTTTCGCGAACGCCGCGGAGGACGTCGAAGCGGGCCCGGATCAGTTCGTATTCGGTCCGCTGGATGTCGCGGATCGCGGCCTGCTGCTGAAGGCGGAGTTTGCCGCCGGTGACAAGGTCTTGGGCGACCGTGCCGCTCCACTGGCTCTCCGGCCCGGCGATCTGCGGGCTGAAACCGGCGATCACCGGATTGGGGTAAAGGCGGGCCTGCACCGCTTTCCCGCGGGCGGCCTCGACGGCAGCCCGGGCCGCGAGCATCCGCGGATGGCTCCTCTCCGCCAACGCCACGAACTCCTCGAGCGTCCGCGGGGTGGGAACAAGGCCCTCCATCGGGAGGCCGTCGACGAAGCCGTCGTCGGGCGCCACCGCCAGCGGCACCTCCGAAGAGGGGAGTTGCATCGCGGCACCCGGCGGCCGCGGCCACGAGGACTCCTCCGCCGCGGCCAGCGGAAAGCCGCTGGCGAGGGCGACCAAGAGGGCGACGGGAGGGGCGAATCGTGTTCGGGGAGACATGGCGGAGTCCAGATGCGTGATCGGGGCGAAGCTGTCTGCCGATGCACATCGGGAAGGTTCGTCACTTGTTGCCCGATCGCTACAGAAAACCGCACCGGAACACTCCGCCAGTTTGGGATCGGAGCTTCGCGGACGTTGGGGTACATTGACCCGGTATTGCCCAGCTTCTCTTCTTTCCCCGTTCCTCCAGGCTGCCCCCGAACCGGGTGGCGTGACACCGTGGCGATCCTCCGAGCCGAGCACCTCGAGAAGGCCTTCGGGGCCGCCGCCGGATCGACGTCTGGCGTGATGGCGATCCGCGGCGTCGATGTCGAGATCGAGCCGGGGCAGTTCGTGGCGATCACCGGCGCCTCGGGGTCGGGAAAGAGCACGCTCCTCCACCTCCTCGGCGGCATCACCAGGCCAACCGCCGGCAGGGTGTTGCTCGAGGGGGTCGACCTGGCCGCCCTCGGCGACGACGAGCTCGCGATTGTCCGTCGGCGGCGGATCGGCTTCGTCTTCCAGCGTTACAACCTCCTTCCAGAATTGTCACTCGTCGAAAACGTCGGCCTGCCGCTGGTGCTCGATCGTATCCCCGAGGCTCGCTGTGACGCGGCGGCCCGCGCTGCGCTCGAGACGGTCGGCATGGGCCACCGGGCCGACCACCGTCCCGATGCCCTCTCCGGCGGTGAGCAGCAGCGGGGGGCGATCGCGCGGGCACTGGTCACCTCGCCGGCGATCGTTTTGGCAGACGAGCCGACCGGGGCCCTCGATTCCGAAAACTCGCGCCGCGTCGTCGAATTGCTCCGATCGCTTGTCGCCGAGCATGGCCAGACGGTCGTGCTCGTGACTCACGATCCGGAGATCGCCGCCGCAGGGGGCCGCTGCATCCGCATGGCCGACGGTCGGATCATCTCCGACACCCTCCAGCCCGGTAGCCCGGTCGGCGGCGGTCGCCCGCCGGTCCCCCGCCAAGCCCCGCGATCGAACGGTGGCGGTGGCGGCAGCGGTGGCGGCAGACGGGCCGGAAGGAAGCGCCGATGAGTCTCGGCGTGTTCGAGTTGCGCCGGCTCCTCGTGCGGCAGTGGACGCGCCGACCCGGGAGGGCGCTGGCGACGATTGCCAGTGTCGCGGTGGCGGTCGGGGCCGTGGTCGCGACCTGGGTCGCGGCCGATGCCTCGCGCGCCGGGTACAAGAAGCTCACTTCGTCGATCGAGGGAGTGCCGGCGGTCGACATCCTCTCGAAGGCGGGGGGGCGCTACGAGGCGAGTGACCTTCCGTCGCTTGCCAACATCCCCGGCGTCCGTGCCGTCGTGCCGCTCTTCTACAGGCCGACGCTGCTGCGGGTGGGGGAGAAGCGTGTCCGCGAGATCGCCGTCGGGGTCGACGCCGAGCGGTTGGTCGAAATCGGGATGCTCGAGCTTTCGTCGGGACGGGCCTGCGCAGCGATCGACGAGGTGGTTCTCGACGAGAATCTCGCCCGCAGTCTCGGCAAGGTTGTCGATGACGAGATCCTCTTTTTCGCCCGGCGCGGGGTGCGGCGGATGACCGTCGTCGGGCTCGCCGTGCCGACGTCGCTGCGCTGGTTCGGCGAGGGGGCCGGGGTCGTCCTCGACATCGGGGCGCTGGAGGACATGTCGAACGCCCTCGGGCTCGTCGATCGGGTCCGCGTCGCCCTCACCCCCGAGGCCGATCGGAAGAAGTTCGTCGAGGCAGCGGGGAAACTCCTCCCCGACACGCTTCTCGCCGAGGTGCCAGCGGGGCGGGCCGGCATGGCCGAGGACGTCATGCACTCGGCCGATCTTGGCCTCGACTTCGTCACCGGCCTGACCGTGGCGATGAGTTGGTTCATCGTCGGCAACGCCATGCTCATGAATGTCACGGAGCGCCGCCGGTCGTTGTCGCTGGTGCGTCTGCTCGGGGCGAGTGGTCGGCAGATCCGCCGCATGATCACGATGGAGTCGGTGCTGCTCGGGGCGGTTGGCGCGGCGATCGGTGTGGTGGCGGGCCTCGCTGCGGCCCGGCCGATCGCGGCGGGGATCTCCCGCTCCCTCCAGGCGCCCTTCACCGGACTCGTCGTCCATCCGGCGATCATTCCTCTGTCGGCCCTGATGGGGATCGTCGTTGCGGTGGCGGCGGCATGGTGGCCGGCACGGCAGGCGGCCGCCGTCGATCCGCTCGAGGGACTCGCCAACGCTCCGCCCCCCCCGTCCCCCGGTATTCCCTGGCGGTTCGTCGGAGCGGCGCTCGTGCTGTGGGCGTTTGCCACGGCGATGCTCGTTCTGGTGATCCTCGAGAAGCTCCCGCCACGGGCGGCGGTGCCGGCGGGGATCGCGATGCTGTTGTCGTTTGTGGCGATGACTCCGGTCATCCTGCCGCCGATCGCCCGGGCCTGTGCCGCGCTCGTGCCCCGCCGCTTCCGCATCGAGCGCGAGCTCGCCCTCGAGCAGATCCTCCGCCAGCCGGTGCGCACCGCGCTGACCACCGGCGTGCTCGTTGTGGCGGTGAGCAATGGCATCGGGCTGGGACACGCGATCCAAGACAATGTCGAAGACATCCTCGGGTGGTATGCCCGATTGATGCGCGCCGATTGGGTGATGACGCAAGCCGGCATGATGAGCGCGGCGGCAGGGGGCGGGGGGGACGGCGCCCGCTCCGCCGAAGAGGATGTTCGTGCGATCGGTGGGATCGAACGGATCGACGTCCTCGGCATCGCCGCCGGCCGCGTCGCCGGGGGGGCATGCGTGATCGTCGCTCGGGACGTGCCGGATGACGCACCGTTCCCGCTCGATCCTGTCGGAGCCGACGAAGCGACGGTGCGAGCGGCCCTGGCCCGCGGCGATGCGGTCGCCGGCACGGTACTTGCCCGCCGGCTCGGGCTCGTCTCCGGCGACGAACTCGCCGTCGAGGTCTTCGGTCGGAAGACGAAGGTCAGGGTGGCGGCGCTCGTCGTCGACTACACCTCCGGCGGGGCATCGCTGATCCTCCGCCGTGACGCGGCCAAGCGGCTGTTTGGGCTGGAGTCGGCCGACGTGATCCTCGTTACGGCAAAGCCGGGGGAGGCCGCGGGATTGCGCGGGCCACTCCAGGCGATCGCCGACGAACGCGGGATGCTCCTCCGCAGCTTCAGCGACGTGAAGCGATTCGTCGACGGGATCGTCAACGGCGTCGTCGGCTCGCTGTGGGCGATCCTCGGGCTCGGGTTCCTCGTCGGGAGCCTCGGCGTCGCCAACACCGTGACGATGAACGTGCTCGAGAAACGGCGGACGCTCGGGCTCCTCCGAGCCGTCGGCATGACCAGCCGGCAGGTGACTGGCGTGGTCGTCCTCGAGAGCGTGTTGCTGGGGCTCTCAGGCGCCGTCATCGGTGTCATCGCCGGCCTCACCACCGCGCTGTTCATCCAGATCGCCAGCCAGCCGCTCCTCGGCCATCCGATCCGAGCCACGCTCCGGCCGACGGTCATCGTCGCCAACATCGCCGCCGCCGTCATCGTCACGGCACTGGCCGCTTGGATCCCTGCCCGGCGCGCGGCGCGGCTCGATCTCCTCGAGGCGGTCTCGAGCGAGTGATGCCCACTGCTCATGCGGCCTCGAGGCCGCGGAGCGTGCCGGTGGAGCTGGCAAAGGCTTCGGTCTCGAGGCCCAGTCGCTGGAGCATGCTGACATAGAGATTCGCCAGGGGCGGGGCGTCGGGCTCGGCGAAGACGAGGTGCCCGGCGTGACGGAAGCCGCCCCCGGCCACGAGCACAGGGAGGTGGGAATTGGAGTGGGCGTTGGCATTCCCCATGCACGACCCGTGGAGCACCATCGTCCGATCGAGAAGGGAGACGGTCCCCTCGCGGACGCCGTCGAGCCCGGCGAGGAACTCGCCGAGGATCACGAACTGCATCTCCTCCACCCGCTTGAGCTCCGCGATCATCTCCGGCCGGTTGCCGTGGTGCGTCAGGGCGTGGGTCTCGTGGACAACCCCCGGGGTCCGCGGCACCCATTGGGCCGGATTCACGAACAGCGTCACCAACCTCGTCGTGTCGCTCTCGAGTGCCAGACGGATCATCTGTCCCATCAAGCGCAGAAGGGTGAACAGCTCCTGCTCGGGGTTCTCCGGGGGAGGCGGCGCCTTGGGGCGGGGGCGACGGCGTTTCTCCCACACCTCGGCTCTCTGGAGACGATCCTCGAGTTCGCGGACACTCGTGAAATACTGGTCGAGCCGTTCGCGGTCGCCGGCCGGCAGCGTCTTGTCGAGGCGGCGGGCGCCGGTGGCGACGAAATCGAGAACGCTGCGACCGGTGCGAAGGGCCTCGATCTTCTCGCCGGTTTCCTGCGGCGTTCCCTGGAGGAACATCTGCCGGTAGAGCCGGGCCGGGCTCCGCTCGCCGGGCAGGAGGACACCGTCACGCGTGAAGGACAGGCTCGTCGTCCCCTGAGCGGCCACGGTGAGCGGCAGGCTCGGAAGCCTCGTCTCCGTGCCGATCCCCTCGGCAGCGAACTGATCGAGCGAGACGGTGTTGCGGAAGCTGCCGCTGGCCGGATGAGGGGCGCCTGTGAGAAAGGCGATGTCGGCCGCATGGCCCCCGTCGACGTCGGGGTGGGAGAGCCCGGAGCAAATGGTGAGCCGATTCCGGAACGGCTCGAGGGGAGCAAGGTAGGGGGAGGGGGTGTAGTCGTGGCCGATCCCCTCCGGAAAGAAGCACTGCGGCAGCAATCCCATCGTCGTCTCAATGGCCACCAGTCGGAGCGGCGCACGGGGCTCGGCGGCCTTGGCCCGACGGGGGGCAAGCGCCTCGAGCCAGGGAAGGGCAACTCCGACGCCGCAGGCGCGGAGGAGGGCGCGTCTGGAGACGGTCGTCGGTGTGGAGAGAGGCATGACGAGACCCTTCACTGCTCGAGGAACAAGGGGCTCGAGACAACGGCGTGGATCACGGCACGCACCCCACCCCCATCGGCTTCGGACTCGTCGATGAGGTGGTTCATGGCTTCGCCGTCCGTGGCGGAAACATCGGCGCCGGTGGCATAGACAACGAGGTGCCTTGCGAGCGCGCGGCGCAGGACGCGCTCGTCGACGACGAGCGCATCGCGGAAGTCCTCGAAGGACCCGCAATGGCGGCCATCGGCGAGCGTGCAGGAGTCGTCGATGGTCGGGCCATCGACGGGCAGGGCTTCGGAGTCGTCGGCAAAGACCCGGTAGCGATCCCGCCACCGGCCGACCGCATCGAACCCCTCGAGGGCGAAGCCTGGTGGATCGATGCTGGCGTGGCAACTCGCGCAGGTGGCGTCGGCCGTGTGCCGGGCCAGCTGATCGCGGATCGAGACCGCACCGCGGACGTCGGGATCGACCGCAGCGACCCCGGGGGGAGGCGGATCGGGAGGGGCGTCGAGCAATTCCCGCAGCAACCAGACGCCACGCTTTACCGGCGAGGTCACCGTGCCGTTGGCGGTCACCTTGTGGATCGCCCCTTGTCCCAGCAATCCTCCG
>Ga0164295_10000355_pt1 | contig 39094 bp, 31 predicted proteins | sample GEODES006metaG_FD_111798 | JGI IMG/M metagenome (GOLD analysis project Ga0164295, IMG submission 111798) | Oligotrophic lake water microbial communities from Sparkling Lake, Wisconsin, USA - GEODES006 metaG | ecosystem: Environmental > Aquatic > Freshwater > Lake | place: USA: Sparkling Lake...
GAAGACTTCGACGACCCGCCGAGACGCCAGACTGCTTCGCGAAGGAACACAAAGGAGGACAACTCCACCAGCAGGCCCATGAGAGAAGACCGGACATTTCTACTTTGGAGAAAACCGGACATCTGTACTTTGCGCCGACATCGGCCAGGCCGACGTCAGCCGATGTCGATGAAGAGCTGGTTGATGATGCGTTGGAGCTCTTGTTGCTCGTCTCGTTCGAGCCACTCGCGGGCGGCGAACATCTCAAAGAAGAGCAGCTCGTTGAGCGCCTGCGACAAGAAGCTGGATTGGTTCTCGACTTGGTGGTTGTTCAGGTTGGTCAGCAAGGCACGCTTGTCGAGCGCGCCGCTATCATTAAACGTGACCCCCGCGAAGAGCTCCACGAATCCGTAGAACTGCAGGAACGTCTCGAGGCCTTGCTTGAGCGCGCCTTGCTGCCCGTGACGCGAAATCGCCTGATAGATTCGCTGAAAGACCGAGTTGAACGTGTCGATCATCGTCGACATCTCTCCACCGACAGCGGCCGCGCTTGAAGCGTCCTTGCCGTCATCGGGTTCGACAAGCTGGATGTGCCCAGCCTTGACGAGATGAAAGACAATCTTGGTCGTCTCGAACTCGCCGAGGCGGCACTGGCGTGTCAGCGCATCCATCGTCAACGGCTGCGACAGCTCGTTGATGAGCTGTTGCTCTCGCGCCTCCAGCTTCGCGCCATCGCCCACACGGGGTCGCCCGCGAGTGAGCCTGATCCGTGCGTCTGGGATGAGCTGCCGGAAATAGGCCATCTCGTCCGAGCGGCGCAGACCTTCCATGAGCATCGACTGCGCGTTCAGCGAAAGCGGGCTCGGCAGCGCGTCCACGTCGAAGCGCGTCAGGAAGAAGTCGCCCTCTTTGAGGAGCAGCACCGAGTAGAAGATCTCCTCGACCTGCCTCCGGATGAAGCTGTACAGGTCCGCTTGCTGGACAATCTGCTGGTCGAGAAGAAAATTGCCCAGGGGGCGACGGACACGCTTCGCTTCGGTGATGAAGCGGTCGAGCTCGTCGCGCGTCATGACCCCGTAGCGGTACATCACCTCGCCGAGCCTATCCTCGAGTTGGTTGGACGCCGCGCCGCGGATTTCGCCCGCCTTCATGTAGACGCACTTGCGGCTCGTCTGCTGAATGAACACCAAACTGCCACTCATCTTCGCCGACGTGACGAAATTGATCACCTCGATCGTCGAACCCATCCCGGCGATGTCTCCTTGAAGGACGATCGGGTCCTTGAGCTCGTCGAGCGAGGGCGCGGGCGTGAGCCGCTGGAAATGCAACATTGAAGGGTCGCTCGGGAGCGGGGCGTAAAAGCCCGAGCGGCCCGAGAGCTGACGTCGGAGGTCGTCTCCCACGACCGTGATGCGGCCCGCGTCGTCCACCCAGAGGCAGCTCTTCGTGTCTTCCCGGCGGCTCACGCGTCAGGTCTTCTTTCGTCCGAAGAGCCCGCCTGTCGCGGGCTTCTCAGTGGAGCTCTCGACGCGGCGTTGCAGATGTCTTAGCTCGCTCGCGGCCTCGGCGCAACGCGCATTGATTTCCAGCGCGCGCTTGAACGCGGCCGCAGCGCGATCCATGTCACCGAGCGCCTTGTGCACGCGCCCGAGGTAGACGAACGGCTCGTCCCGCGACTCGTTCTCGCGTGTGGCCTCTTCGAGTTGCTGCCTCGCCGTCGCTGCTGCGCTTCGATTTTTCTGGGAGTGCGCCGTCAGGAAGTCTGCGAACGCAATCCCGGAGACCGCGACCACGTCGCTGGGGGTCGCTCGGAGAGCATCGGCGAACCGCTGCCGAGCTGCATCCACGTTGCCGTTCCTCATTTGAAGGACGCCGTCACGAACGTGCTGCTCCGCCTTGAAGATTTGCCCGACATCCGGCGCCCCGCCGCTGCCCAAGACACTGTGCCCTCGCGCAGCGAGCGAAAGCTGAGCGTCGTACTCCTTGCGTTTCTCTTCATTGCCCAGGACCTCATGTGCGCGGTTGAGCGCCATGAAGACCGTCTGAATCTGCTTAGCCACCTCGGGCTCGAGGCCGTACTTCGCGAATCGGTCGACGTGAAAATCGAGCGCGAGCCTCTTGAAGCGAGAGCTTACGGCTTTGGCGTCGGCGTCTCGCGCCACACCGAGAAGCTCGTAGTGGTTTTGGGTCCCAAGCGCACTGGCGAGACGCGAAACCTCAGCGAGCTTCGCACGCGCCGCATCGTCGAGCGGCTTCGGCGCTCGCGCGGCCGGCTCAGCGCGGGGACGCGGCTGCTCTCTTGCCACTGGGACGCGTTGCGATGCGGGGGGTGAAGGGCGCCCCGCAGCCGGTGAGACAGCGGGGCGAGCGCTCGCCTCTGGGACCGCAGCAGGCGCGCGGGTTGGCTGCTGCAACGCAGCATACGCCTCTGTCCGCTGTCTGAACGTCACGAGACCCGCGATGACGAGCGCGAAGACCTGACGTTGGACGCGTTCGGCGTCTTGGAAATGAGCGCGCAGCGTCTCGACCGTCGCGCCGTCTCTGAGCGCGCTCCGCACATTCCCGCCGGGAAACATCGCGTCGAACGACGCGCCCTGGGTCTCCATGAGAGGCGTGCTGGCCAGAGTCTGCGAGGTGTAGTCCGAGACGAACGCCGCGCAGATTGCCTGTGGGACGATCTTCGCGCTCGCCTCAAGGAGAAGAGCCGTGACATCGATGGCGCGCTCGGCAGGTTCGGGCGTTAGGTCCGACGGCGTGAAAGTGTAGCTTCCCTCGGTCCAAGTGAAGACTTCAAGGAGGCGTCGTCGGGCCAGGCGACTCTCGAGCGCCACGAGCTGGGCAGCGTCGATGAGGCCTAGGCGAATGAGTGCGGCCTCGATGGTCCCCCCTGCCCCGTCGCGGCTCGCCGTCGCGCGGGTGACGTCGTCAGGCGACAGGAACCCCTGCTCGAGCAGCGCGCCGACCGCTGTTTCGCGGCGTGCGTTCGACGCGACCCGTGTCGGGGCGCCGTGCAGCACGCGCGCGCGCTTCTTGATCTGACCTCGCTCAAAGAAGAGCAGACCGCTCAACCGCTGCTCTTGGAGGCTGCGGAAGATCTTGAATAGCTTGAGGGCGTCTACGGCGCCGGTCCGCGTCGACATCGGTTCTTTCGGTCGGTTTCGGTCTCTCGAGGGGCTCCGAGCCTAGAACGTCTGCCGGATTCTTGCCAGAGTGTCAGCGGGGCGAGGCCCCGAGCGCTCTCAGATGCCATGCGGCCGGCGTTCGAAGCGCCTTGACCTCGCCCTCCGCCACCTGCGCCCAGAGCGCCGCCGCCACTTCGGGCTGGCCCTCGATTTCAGCGATGAGCGCGTCCCGCTGCCAAGACCATTCCTGCTTATAGAAGCGCGTATTGATGCGGCTCAGCGCGTTACGGTCACGCGCCCATCCCTCGCCCATCGTGTTGAGCGCGCCGTCATAGTCGCCGAGGAGGTCGAGCGTCGCAGCGAGGCCCATGTAGCTCCAAGGACCATCAGGTCGAGCTTCGATGGCGTCCCCGTAGAGGCTCTCCGCAGAGGCGTAATCGCCGCGGAGCTGATAGATCTCAGCGAGGTTCGCGAGCGCGATGCTGCGGGCGGTCGGCGTCGATTGCGCCCCTCGTGCAATCGACGCGTATCGCTCCTGGGCGGACTCGAAGTCGAGCCGCATGTACTCGATGTTCCCGAGGTTGTTCAGCGCGACCTCGTTGTCTGGGTGTTCCTCAAGGATATCGAGGTACACGGCTTCGGCGGCGTCGTCCTCATCCGCCTGCAGGTGGACATAGGCGAGTGCAAGCGCGCCTTCCGGGCTAGACGGCGCGCGGCGCATGAGGGCGCGCGCGGCCTGCTCAGCGAGCGTAAAGTCTCCCGCGAGCGTGTAGAGCTCGGAGAGGAGGCCGAGGAAGTCGTTCGCGCGCGCTTTGCCTTCGTTGAGCGCGACCAGGCGCCGCGTCGCTTCGGCAGCCTCTACCCAAGCGCCCTCCTCGATGGCTGCGCGTGCGATTCGCTCGGGCCATCGTCGATCTGTCGGGGCGAGGGTCGATGCCTGCGCCCACGCGGCATACGCCGTGTCGACCTTGCCCGAGTCGAACCGGAGGTCACCGAGGAGCCCCCACTGAGCGGCGCTGAGCCGCCTCGAGAGAGACGCCTTCTCGAGAGACTTGAGAGCTCCGGCGCGGTCGCCGCGCGCGAGACACGCGTGGACCTGCACCGCCGGATCGGCCGGGGTCGTTGGGGCGACCTTCGCCGACGAGGGCGAGGCATTCGCCCACAGGCCCAGAGTGAGCGAGATCGCGAACCATGCCTTTCGGCTGCCGAGACCCATGCGAGACCTCCTTGGTGCGGGGACTGCGACGGTAGACACGCCGAGCCTACCACGGGTTCCATACTTTTGCTGGCGCCTGCGCGTCGTCCAGATTTGCGGCGGCGTTCAGGTTCTAGACGTCCAGATTCGAAACGCTTGTCACCCATGGTGATTGCTGTGCTTGGCGCTGTCGCTTGGCACACCACGTGAAGAACCGGTCTGACAGGAGGCACAATGCTCGCGACTGTCACGACGGCTGTAGTTCGGGGAATCGAGGCGATGCCGGTGGAGGTCGAGGTCGACCTTGGCCGAGGCATGATGGTCTTCTCAACCGTGGGCCAGCCGGGTACGTCGGTCGCAGAGGCTCGCACGCGAGTCAAGGCCGCACTCGACAACTGTGGGTTCGGGTTCCCTCAACGCCGGGTGACCGTCAATCTGGCTCCGGCTGAGGTCAAGAAGGACTCTACAGGCTTTGACTTGCCCATCGCAGCGGGAATTCTCGCCGCGGACGGTCGGCTCAGCGAGGCTCAAACTGAGGGCACCTGGATGGCGGGCGAGCTCTCGCTCGATGGACGCGTGCGGCCCATTCGAGGTGTCTTGGCAATGGCCGAGCGCGCTCGCCGCGAGGGCGCGCGACGCATCGTGGTTCCCGCGGGCAATGCGGCAGAGGCACGTGTCGTTGGCGGCCTCCAGGTGCTCCCGCTCGAGCACTTGAGCAAGCTGCCGGAGCTCCTCGACACCCCCGCGAACGCGCGCGAGCTCCCGCATCCCGACGACCGAGATCCGGCGCCAGAGATCGACGTCAACAGCGATGACCTGACGGACGTGCGGGGCCAACCCGTAGCGCGGCGAGCGCTTGAGGTCGCTGCTGCGGGCGCCCACAACCTCCTGTTTCTCGGCCCGCCGGGCACGGGGAAGACCATGCTCGCGCGGAGACTGCCGGGTATTCTCCCCTGCCTTGAGACTGAACAGCGCCTTGCGTGCTCGGTCATCGCGAGCGTTGCTGGCCTGCTGCCGCCTGGGCAAGCGTTGATGCGCCGCCGGCCATTTCGTGCGCCTCACCACAGCGTGTCCGACGTCGCGCTTATCGGCGGTGGTCCGTGGGGGCGGCCAGGCGAGGTCTCGCTCGCGCACCATGGAGTCTTGTTCCTCGACGAGCTGCCTGAGTTCAAGCGACACGCGCTCGAAGCCCTCCGGCAGCCCTTGGAAGAGGGCGTCGTCTCGCTCAGTCGTGCTGCCTACAGTTGCCGATTCCCAGCGGAGGCGATGGTTGTCGCGTCGATGAACCCCTGCCCATGTGGCTATCTTGGGCATCCGCGTCAGCCGTGCACGTGCACAGTCGCTGCGGCGCGCGCCTATCGGGGTCGGGTCAGCGGTCCCCTCCTCGACCGCATTGATCTCCAGGTGGCCGTTGATCCGCTTGGGCCCGCCGATCTGCGGGCAGCGCCCCCGGGTGAGGCCTCGACTGCGGTCCGCGCTCGTGTTGAGGCTGCGCGCGACCGCCAGCGTCGGCGGAGCGGCCGAACCAACGCGCGCCTGTCGCCCGCCGAAGTGCTCAGGCATTGTCGACTCGAGCCGCGCGCCGAACGGGTGCTCAGTACAGCGCTTGAGAGGCTCTCACTATCGGCGCGTGCCCATGACCGCGTGCTCCGGGTCGCGCGGACGATCGCTGACCTCGCGGGCGCGGACGAGATCGGCCCTGAGGCCGTGGCTGAGGCGATTCAGTACCGGCAGCTCGACCGTGACGCGGTGACCTGAGTGATGTGGGCGTCGCGTCTAAGCGTGTTCCTTCAAGGGCTTGGTGCGTCCCTGCGCGCGCGCCTCGCCTGTCTCCTCTTCTCGCGCAGCAGTTGGAAAGGGTGTCGCCTTATGGCTCGGAGTCTGGATGTGCGAAGTGAGCGCGTGCGCGCGCTCGAGGCGGTCCTGGGGAATCTTGAGAAGCAGTTCGGCAAGGGCACCATCTGGCAGCTCGACGAGAGCGCCCAGGTCGAGCCTGTCTCGGTTCACCCGACGGGATGCCTCGGGCTCGATCTGGCGTTGGGCATCGGTGGACTGCCCTGCGGACGGGTGATCGAGATCTTCGGCCCTGAGAGCTCGGGCAAGACGACGCTCATGCTGGAGGTCATCGCGGGTGTTCAGGCGCGCGCGGGTACGGCGGCCTACATCGACGCCGAACACGCGCTTGACCTTGCCTATGCGCGGAATCTCGGGGTCGACGTCTCCAAGCTCCTGGTGTCGCAGCCAGACTCAGGTGAGCAGGCGTTGGAAATTGCCGACGCCTTGGCGCGGTCCGGTGCCGTCGACCTCATCGTGATCGACTCGGTCGCGGCCCTCGTACCAAAGGCTGAGCTCGAGGGCGACATGGGAGACTCTCACGTGGGTCTGCAGGCCCGGCTCATGTCTCAGGCGCTCCGCAAGCTCACTTCGGTCGTGGCGCGTGCGGGCTGCACAGTGGTGTTCATCAACCAGCTCCGGATGAAGATCGGGGTGACGTTCGGCTCCCCTGAGACGACCACGGGCGGAAACGCACTGAAGTTCTACTCCAGCGTCCGGATCGACATCCGGCGGATCGGCGCGGTCAAGCACGGCGAGGAGACGGTCGGCAACCGCACCCGCGTGAAGGTCGTGAAGAACAAGCTCGCGCCTCCGTTCCGTGAAGCGGAGTTCGACATCTTGTACGGCTCCGGGATCAATCGCGCGGGCGACCTCCTTGACCAAGCGGTCGCTGCGGGTGCGGTCGAGAAGAGCGGCTCATGGTACAGCTTCGGTGACGAGCGGCTCGGCCAGGGTCGGGACCAGGTCTGCGTGGCACTGAGGGCGCGCCCTGACATGCAGGTGGCGATGCGTGACGCGGTCTTTGAACGACTCGGCGCTGTTGCACCGGCGTCGGCTGTCGCCTAAGCGACGGCCGCGGCTTCAGGCTGGCATGCAGGACAAACGAAGGTCCCCCGCCCGCCCAAAATGTCGCGGCAAATCGTCACTGCGCAGGTGGGGCACGGCTCGCCTGCTCTCCCGTAGACGACGAACGGGTTGACCTTCGTCTCGTTCGCCGACAGGTAGAGCAGCGAGCCCTCCCCGTCACGCGAGAGGGTCTGCTGCATACTCGCCTGAATCGCCAGCGCGAGGTGGGTCCACTCCGCTGGGGTCAGCGTTCGTGCCGGCCGCTGCGGGTGGATGCCCGCAGCGTGCAAACCTTCGCAGGCGTAAATGTTCCCTACCCCCGCGATGCGTTCCTGGTCGAGCAGCGCGACCTTGATCGGCGAGCGGCTCTCCGTGAAGCGCTTCGACCATTCATCAGGCTCGGTCGCCAGCGCGTCGGGACCCAATGCTTGAAAGGCCTCGCCATGAGCTACCCAGCTCAGCCGGCCGATTCGGCGTGCGTCCGCATAGACCAACGCCGCACCGTGCGACAGTTCGAGCCGCAGACGCTCGAATCGGAATTCTGGGCCATGCGAGGATTCCACGTGAAATCGCCCCGTCATGCCAAGCTGGATGACGAGCGCGCGCTCCGTCTCGGTGAACCGCAGCGCCAACCGCTTGCCGCGACGGTCAACGCGCACGCACTCGCGACCGATCAGCGCGCCGCGCAGGTTGCTGATCGAGAGGCCGGGCGCGAGAGGCGGTCCTGGCGAGCCACGAACGTCCGTCACAGTTGCCGCCGAGAGCGTGGGCCAGATGCGACGGCGCCAGATCTCAACCTCGGGGAGCTCTGGCACTGGGACGGCGCCTCACTCGTCGTCGTCGCCCTCGGCGCGCTCGCCGCGGGTTCTAAACACGAGTCGGACGGGTGTGCCGACGACGTCAAAGGCCTCGCGGAACTGATTGACCAAGTACCGCTGGTAGCTGAAGTGCACGCCGTCGACGTAGTTGCACGACACCATGATCGTCGGGGGCTCCACCGCGACCTGCGTGGCGAAGTAGAGCTTGACGCGTCGGTGCCCGACAATCGGCGGCTGGTGGCGCTCGATGCACTTCTCGAGCCAACGGTTGAGCTCACCGGTGCCGATGCGCTGGCGCTGTGCCTCCCGCACGCGGTCGACGGCTTCCAGCAACCGTGGAACTTTGAGGCCGGTCAGGCCGGACAGGTACAAGATCGGCGCGTAGTGTACGAACGGCATCTTGAGCGCGATCTGCTCAGCGAAGGCTTTGGCCGTCTTCTCGTCGCGCTCAATCGCGTCCCACTTGTTGACGACGATGACGAGACCTCGTCCCTTTTCATCGACGAGCCCAGCGATGCGGGCGTCTTGGTCCGTGATGCCCTCCGTCGCATCGAGCAGCAGGACGGCGACGTGGCAGCGATTCACGGCGCGGAGTGTGCGCACGACGCTGTGTCCCTCGCTGCTGCGGCGGTCGATGCCGCGGCTGCGGCGCAGACCTGCAGTGTCGACCAGGACGTAGTCACGACCGCCGACGCTCAGGGGCGCATCGATCGCGTCGCGGGTTGTTCCTGGTGTGCTGTCGACGATCATCCGGTCCTCGCCCAGCAGCCGGTTCGTCATGGTCGACTTGCCGACATTCGGACGCCCAACGAGAGCGACGCGCGTGATGGCTTCGTCGACCTCTTCGACGGGCACGCGAGGGATCGCCGCGACGATGTTCTCCAGAAGCACGTCGATGCCTCGACCGTGGGCCGCCGAGATCGCGATGGGCTCCCACGCCGACATGCCGTAGAAGTCGGCCAGCAGAGCCTCTTGGCGCAGGCCATCCACCTTGTTCACTGCGACCAAGACGGGGCGGTCGCTGCGACGCAGCAAATCGGCGACGTCCTCGTCCGACGGGGTCAGGCCTTCGCGGCCGTCGACGACGAACACCACAAGGTCGGCTTCCTCTACGGCCATCATCGCTTGTCGGCGCATCTGGCCGACGACGCCCTCGACGGCCTCGGGTTCGAAGCCGCCTGTGTCGACGATCGTGAACGCTTGGTCGTCGTAGGTCGCGTCCCCGTAGTGACGGTCTCGGGTCACGCCGGGGGTGTCGAGCACGATCGCGCGCTGCTCACCGATGAGGCGATTGAAGAGGGTCGATTTGCCGACGTTCGGCCGGCCTACAATGGCGACGATGGGCGTCATTTTAGATTTGGCTCACTGGTAGCCGAGCTTACGGAGCCCGTCTGCCGTCTCAGTCCATTTCGGTTCCACGCGCACGAACAGTTCGAGGTGCACCTGGGTTCCCAAGAGGGCTTCGATCGCTTGGCGCGACTCGATGCCGATCTGCTTGAGTCGCTGCCCCCCTTTGCCAATCACGATGCCTTTGTGCGAGTCGCGCTCCACATGGATGGTGGCAGCGACGTGGACGATGCCATCCGACGGCCGCTCCACCCACGAGGTGATCGAGACCGCGACCGAGTAGGGCACCTCGCGATCGAGCGCGTGGAACAGGCGCTCACGAACGAACTCAGCCGCGATGAACCGCTCGGGCAGGTCGGTCAGGGCCTCGCTGTCATGCATTGCTGGTCCGACGGGCAAGGCGCTGCACAGCGCGTCGCGGAGCCGCTCGACGCCGTCGCCTTGAATCGCGCTGATCGGGACGAGCGCAGCAAAGGGGTGCTGCTTCCCCCATGTGTCGAGAATCGGGAGAAGGAGCGGCTTCGAGAGTTTGTCGATCTTGTTGAGGGCGAGAAAAACGGGCTTCCCCGTCTGAGCGAGCTCACCCAAAATCTGCTTCTCGATACGAGAGATTGCGACCTTGCCGTCTGCCGAAGCGCCGGCTTCGACCAGCAGCAGGATGACGTCGGCACCTCCGAAGGCCTCGCGCGCCACGTCGTTCATGTAGCGGTTCAGCGCGCCGCGACCCTCGTGAAGGCCTGGCGTGTCGATGAACACGAACTGGGCACCGGGTGTCGTGACAATGCCGGGGATGCGATTGCGAGTCGTCTGAGGCTTCGGCGACACGGCCGCGAGCTTCTCGCCCAGCAAAGCATTGAGGAGCGTGGACTTACCCACGTTGGGGCGCCCAACGAGGGCGACGAAGCCGAAACGGTGTGGGTCGGTCATAAGGGCGCCGGAATCTACAGAGGACCGACCGGGGTTGACAAGCAGCATCGGCCCTGCGTCAAACTCTCCCCCCTCATGCTTCGAAGTTCAGCCCTGATTCTGATGATTGTCGCGTGCATCGCCGGGGTCTTCGGCTGTTCGACGTCGACGCCCAGCTCTTCGGCTGACGCCCAGCCTGCGGCGCCCGCGCCGATGATTGTGGCGCTCGATCGCGGCGGGCTCCTCTTCATCTGGTCTGAGGGTGAAACACTCGGTCGCGCGACTCAAGCGGCCGATGTTCCTGCGACAAGTCGACGCGCAGTGCAGATCGTAGACCTTAACCAGCCTCCCGAGGCGCGGGCCGCGCACGCGTGGGTCTATGTCGCGGACCTGACTGCGGGTATCGAGAACTCGACCGTGACCGCCGCGCCTGTGCATCGCGGTGAGCTTGAGCGAACGCTGCGGAGCGCCGTACTCGAAGCACCCAAGGCACCGGCTGTCACGATGTACTCGACGTCCTGGTGCGGGGTCTGCAAAAAGGCGAGGGCGTTCATGCAGGCCGAGGGCCTCTCGTTCGTCGAGAAGGACATCGAGAAGGACCAGTCTGCGGCCGAGGAACTTCAGCGCAAGGCAGCACAGGCGGGGGTCGCCTCAAACGGAGTGCCGATGTTCGACATCGGTGGCAAGATCATGGGCGGGTTTGACCCGAAGGCACTGGTCGCGGCGCTCGGGCGCTGAGGAGAGCACATGGGGGGCATGGGGGTCTTGGGGCTGGCGCTGCTCGTTGTGGGCATCGTCGGCGGGCGCGCGTTCACTGCGAACTTCGAGCTCGATACAGCGGGAAAGGTCCGCAAGGGGGTCGGCGTCGCCGCCGCAGTCGTCGGCGCCTTGTTGCTCCTTCGCGGGCTTGGCCTCGTTGGTGCCCCGGTCCACTCGGGCTCGGGCACTGTGGAGTGGCGCACCGACCTGGCCGCAGCCGAGGCGGAGGCGAGATCGACTGGCCGGGCTCTCATGGTCGATTTCTCAGCGGAGTGGTGCAAGGCGTGCAAGGAGCTTGAGGCGCACACGTTCTCCGCAGATGAAGTCGCGCCCGAACTGTCGAAATGGATCACCGTGCGCGTCGACATGACGCAGGACCAGCCGGAGCACGCGGCCATGCGAGCGCGTTTCGGGATTCAAGGCCTGCCGACTGTCGCGTTCATCGATGCGAAGGGCCAATGGCTGACCAACCTCACGCTCACCGGCTTCGAGCCGCCTGCGGCCTTTTTGGAGCGACTCGCAGCAGCCGAATCGGGCGCAGTCGGGGAAGCCGGTGGGTCCCTCGCTGACCGCATCAAGGCCAGCCTCGCAGACGATTCTCTGCTGGTCTACCTGCTCGTCTTCCTCGCCGGTGTCGTCGCGTCGCTGTCGCCCTGTGTCTACCCGTTGATCCCGATTACGTTGAGTCTCTTTGGTGCTCGCGGGGCGTCGTCGCGTCTCCGAGGCTTCACGCTCTCGCTCGTCTACGTCCTCGGCATCACGGTCACTTACTCGGCGTTGGGCGTCTTGGCCGCCACGACGGGTGGCTTGTTCGGCTCCGCGCTGCAGTCTGTCTGGGTCGTCGGTGCGATCGCGCTGGTGTTCTTCGCGATGGGGCTCTCCATGGTCGGCGTCTTTGAACTTCAGTTGCCGGGTTCTGTGAATGAACGGCTGAATCAGCTTGGGGGCGGTGAGGGCGGTCGTTTCATCACTGCGTTCGTCATGGGCACAGTCGCAGGCGTCATCGCTGCACCGTGCGTTGGCCCACCCCTCGTCGCCGTGCTCGCTTTCGTTGCGCAGAAGGGTAGCGTTGCGACGGGGGTGTCGCTCCTGTCCGTCTACTCTCTGGGCATGGGCTTGCTCTTCATCGTCCTCGGGACGTTCACGCAGTTCCTCGCGCGGATGCCCAAGAGCGGTGGTTGGATGGAGGTCGTCAAGGGCTCCCTCGGCATGATCATGCTCGTCGTCGCGTTGGTCTACGCCAACGACGTTGTTCCCTTCCTGCCCTGACTCGGAGCCGCCTGTGTCGATCGAGCCCCTTCGCTCAAGGAACGTCGTACAAGCGCTCACATCGGGCGCACCCATCCTGACGACCATCGACGCGCTCATCGAGCGCGTCGGCTTCGGACTCGGCGAGGTGATTCTTCAGGGGTCGGTTAAGGACGCGCGGGTCTCGATGCCCGGTCTTGCTCATGGCCTCGAGCTGCCCGGAGAGTGCGCAGTCGTCTACGCACGTGGCCTCGTTGATCCGCAGCTCGGGTTGCGTTCGCTCGCCGTGTTGCTGGCGTTCGCTGACCGTGGAATCCCTCAGGTCGTCGGAGGCACGCTGGTCGACGGCACCGTCATTGCGCTCGACGCGACGCTGACGGCGTTTGACGAAGGCGCCGTTGCGTTCGACGACGCCCCTCCCAGGAGCGTTTCGCAGCGCTCGTCGCCGATTCGGACCGTCGCAGCGGCCGCGCCCAGTCGACCGACTGCCCCCGCCCCTTCGCGAACTCAGCCGGCCCCCCTCCCCGGCGTCGTCCCCACCCAACGGCCCGCGAGCGCCCCTCTCTCGGGCGCTGGGGCAGCAACCACGCCGCCGGTCGCGGCACCCGCCCCCCCCTCGACCGGTTGGGCGAGCGCCGTGGCGGCAAGCAACGCCCCTCGCCCAAGCACGCAGGCATCGATCGGGCGGACATCGCGGACGCAGGTCGAAGACGAGAGCGAAGATCTGCGACCCGGCGACCTGATCATTCATCCCGCGCTCGGTCGCTGCAAGGTGATGGCTCCCCCAGACTCTGACAAGCTGCGTGTCCGCTTGCCCGCAGGGAAGCTCACCGAACTCCACCTGCGCGTCGTGAAGGTTACACGCTCAGCGGACGAGGACGGGGTGCGCGTATTCCGGGCGACCATCGGCGCCCAGCGTTAGCCGGGCTTCTTCGTGAATAACTTGCCGAGCAGGCTGTCCTTCGGCTGAGCGCCTTTGCGACGCAGGTCCAACGCGCGAAGCTCGCGCTGGGCGTCTTGGTTTGCCGAGTTCAGAGACAGCGTCTTTCGGAAGAATCGCTCCGCAAGCTCATCGTTCCCCTGCATGCGCGCCGCGATCCCGAGGAATACGTAGCCCGCCTCGAGCCGGTCGTCTTGCGAAAGTGCGGCCTTAATCTCCTCTCGAGCCTCGTTACGCGTCCGCGCGTCGGCCACATCCGCGCACAAGAAGCGCGACCACGCGAGGTAGACGCGATAGGCCGGCGTGTGGGCGTCTTGCTTCGCTGCGACCTCGAAGAAGGCCCGAGCGCGCGGATTATCTCCTCGCGTCAGGCAGAGCTTGCCTCGACTGAAGTTCTGCTCAGCCTTCACGAGGTCTGCGCGGCCGTCGAAGATCGGCGCAGCCCCTTCGAGCGCGTCGTACTGCTCCCGCTTCGCCATGTCGCCGATCGCCTCAAACGCCGCGTGAACGCGACGCAGCGCATCGGAGACACGCTCACGGATGTCCGGCGTGAGAGCAGACGCGCGCTCCGGCGCCAAGAGGCGCGAGAGTCTCGCGAAGGCCTGCCGGACGGCTTCCGGCGCCGCATCCCGCGCAACGCCCAAGACGCCGTAATGGTTCGACGCCCCCTGAATCCGGGCGTACTCGGCGGTCTGAACGCGAGCGAACTCGGCGGTGTCGACGCGTTCGACCGAGGCCTCGAGTGACTGGGACACTGGACTCAACCGCTGCGCGGCGGGCGGCAAGGTCCGCGGCTCCGTGACCCGGGGCTGCACGGTCGAAGGGCTGGGGGCCTGTGCCTGGGGGCCCGTCGAGAGCGAGCCTCCCATGCTCCGAGGGCCGACGCTCGGCCTCGATGCGCGCGGAGCCACGCCCGGCGGAGGCTGGAGTGGAGGGATAAGCGTGCTCGGCGCGCGCGACTGCGCCGAAGGTACGGCATCTCCGTAGACCAGACACTGCAGCGTCTCGAGCGCCAGCAGGACGCGCAGGGTATCGGTCATCCCCAAGGGGGAGAGCGCGAGGATCTCACCCAAAGTCCGGTCTGCATCACAGAGCTCCGCGATGCTCAGCGTGTCCGCAAAGGAACGGAGCAAGCGCCGATAGTCGCGGAGCCTCTCAGTCGTCCGAGGAAGATGCTTGGCCCGATCGTCGAAGTGAGCCAGCAACGGAGCCACCGGATAGCTTCGCTGCGTGCCCTCAAAAATGAGCGCTACAGGCGTGATCTCTGGGTCTCCTGTCGCGCTGCAGGTCGGGTCATAAGCGAGCCCGTACCGCCCTCCATCCCAGTCGAAACACTGCAGGATGGACTCTCGCGCCAAGCGCGTCTCAAGCGCACCGAGCGCGGTCGCGTCGACCACGCCGAGCGCCAAGATAGCGTCACGCTCTGGGACCCCTCGAGCCACGGAGGCGCGATAGGCTGCAACCGCGTGGTCATCGACGCGCTCCTCCAATAACAGCCGCCAAATCAGCTGCTCGGACCGTACGCTGCTGGTCACCTTGAACGGATGCCCGTGACGAACAAAAACGGTCTTTGCGATCCCGCCGTGCTCGAGGTGAAGCCGCCCTGTGAACAGGTCGCGGTAGACGCTGAAGATGAGCGAGCCGAGCGCCTGCTCGCCGTAGATTCCCTGAGGCGCGGCCGGGTCGTTCGACCGCATCGGCGCAAGCCGATACTTTTCAGACGAGCCTGAGAGATTCTCATCGGGCCCAGGCAGGTCTTCGGGTACGCGTGTCCCCGTGAGAGCAAGGTCATCGTCCTCGATCTCAACGGAGCGCGAGAATGTGTCGAGCTCGTCGACCGCCTCGATGGCGTCTACAAGGAGGACTTGGGTGTCGATACGTCGGATGAACTTCGCGTGTCCATCGCCGCCGCTGATACGCGCCCGGAGCTCAGAGACGTTGAGTGGCCTCGAGAGAACGTGTGTCACCCCGAACTCAGCATTCGCGTTCCTGACGAACGATTCATCCGAGGCGGAGTCGCTGTACAGGACCACCGCGACGCGGTCGCTGCATCGTCGCGTGTAAGCGCAGACCTCCAGCCCGTCGATCCACGGCAGCCCATGGTCGACGACGACGACCGCATCGCCGACATCAGCGATCTGTCGAGCGACTGCCTCAAGACCGTCGAGCTCGACGTGCTTGACGTCGGCAGACGAGGCGAAGGCCTCGGTGACTTGGCGCACGACCGCGTAGTCTTGAGTGATCATCAGGATGCGCACACGGTCCATCTCGTTATACTAGGGCAATCTCGTAGGGCTCGGAGAAGAACTCATGTCTTTCGAGGCGAAAGTGACCGATTGCGGCGCGCGGGTTGCGCGTCTGCTGGCCGCCGATGTTCGCGCCTTCGTCGCGTCCTGCACACGCGCCCGCTTCGTGTCGAATCCCGACCGTGCGGCGTCGCTCGATGACGATGCAGTGCGCGCGCTCAAACAGCGCACCGAGGCGCTCGGCGAGACGCTCGCGGTCCAACTCGAAGCCACGCTGATGGTCCCGACGCTGTGGTTGGCGCTGACGCCACCCGAGGGCGGCTCGTCGACGCCGCTGACTGTGATCCCCGAGGTCTCGCATGCGGGCGCTCAGGTCGCGCTCGCCTTGGAGCAGCACCTCTTGGACGCGGGGCTCGGCGAGGGGTCACCGATTGAGTGGCGGCTGCCGATGCGCTTTATTGACGGTGAGAATCTGGGGTCGTTAACGCACGCCCTCTGGAAAGCGGTCGCTCGGCTCGACGAGGCGAGACGTGAAACCGACCGTGCACAATCCCAAGCAGCGGCGGAGGCTCGGCTGCGGCGCTGGGACGACGCTTGACCTAGCGTTCGACGCTGAGCTCGATATGCAGCTCAAGCCGCCGGTTTGCCGCCCGTCCTTCGTCGGTGCGGTTGGACTCGATGGGCTGCGTATCCCCCACGCCGACGAGTTGAAGTCGATGCGGCTCGACGCCGAGTTCGTTCAGCAGCGCCGCAGCCTGTGTCGCCCACTCAAGCGAGGCACGCTGGCTCATGGCCTCGTCAGAGGACGAGTCCGCATGGCCCTCGATGCGCAGGCGCCCCACTTCGGGGTGAACCGCGAGCAGCGCGGCCACATCGGCGAGCAGTGCGCGCGTCGTCGGCGTGAGCCGCGGCCGCGCCCCCATGGACACGCTCAGGGGACGTCCGGTCAAGACCATAGAGTCTGCGATCCAGGCTTCACCGACGCGCGGCGGGCGTTGGTCTGACTGTGCTGCTGCGGCAGGCGTCCGCGAGGGTGCAGTGGCGACGGGCAGCGGTTGTTCGGGCACAGCGAACACGGCGGGCAACGGACGAAGCGCGGGCGCGTCGGTGGTCGTGGCGACCGGCGGGGGGGCAATGCGGGACCTCGGCCTCGGCGAGCGTTGCCCGATGTCTGCCGTGCGCGGACCAGCCGGGTTCGGTGCCCAAGTCCAAGAGACGTCCACCATGGCTCGCCAGCGCGCAGTTCCGACGCCGTCGAAGAGCGCGGAACCAAACGTCGCGCCCACACGCGGCCCGGTCTGCTCTCCATGAGCCACGCGAAACAACGCCTCGATGCGCTGGTTGCCCTGGGACCCGAGGGGCGATCGCACGGACGTGTCACCGTCGATCGCGGCCTCAGTCGAGAGGTCTGAGAGCCAGGCCCAGTCGATGCTCGCGCCGAACTGCGCCGTGTCGTCGACGACTGCGTCCAGGAGACGCTGCTCGGCGCGCCCCTTGTAGCCCAAGTGCGCGGTCAGGCGCATTGCGCCCAAGCCATACTCGGCCCCTAAGCGCGCACCGAATGTGGCGGCGCCCTCACCGAGTGAACTCTCGGTCGGCCCGGTCGGGGCCGTCACGGGCAGTGTGAGCGCGAGCCCAAAGCCATCCCCTGTACGGGGCACGACGGCAGCGCTCAGGACGAACCGGAGGTCGCCGAGCGCCGGGCTCAATGTGCTGCGCGGGAAGCCCGACGCGCGCACCTCGTCCCCCACAGCATAGACCGAGACGGGCACCACAGCGCCCAGCATGAGCTGGTCAGTCAACATCACGGCGCCGTAGGATTCGAGGACGCCGAGGCTCCCAAGGAGCCGCGCCGCCACCTGACCGTCCGGCCCAACCGCGACAATCGGGTCATTCGCGTGCACCCACCGCAGACCGGCGCACGTCGTCCCGCGAGGCTGAGCGATGGCCGCTTCATGCACCACACCTGCGCGGGGGCCGATGGCGGTCTCAAGCCGCTGACCGGGGAGCGAGAGCGCGGCCGTGGGCGCCATCGCGACCACCCAGACCCACAATGAGGACCGACCGCCCATCCTGCGCACGCTCGCTGCCATCGCCGTTCTCACTCGAGACGTTCGCGCGTTATCGTGCGGGCGTCAGCGCATCATCCGGGCAGGCGCCGCGAGGAGCAAAAAAAGATGTCAGGTGCGAGTCAGGGAGGCACACGCAACACGCGGTCAGGTCAGGCGTTCGTCGCCCTCCTCGACGTGATGGACCAGCTCCGAGACCCCGGGGGCTGCCCTTGGGATCGTGAGCAAACGCTGGCGACCTTACGCAAGTACCTCATCGAGGAGGCGTACGAGGTGCTCGATGCGATAGACGCCGACAACGTAGACGACCACCGCGAAGAGCTCGGGGACCTGCTGCTGCAGATCGTGTTTCAGTCCAAGCTCCGCTCAGAGACCGGCGCGTTCGATGCCGGTGACGTCGCCGACAGCATTCGGACCAAGCTCGTGCGGCGTCATCCCCACGTATTCGGCGACGCGCAGGTTCAGGGCGCGGACAACGTCGCGCAGCGTTGGGCGGACATTAAGGCGACCGAGAAGGCCCGAGAGAGCGTCTTGGACGGCATTCCGAGGGCTCTCCCCGCCTTACAGAGGGCCCAGAAGATGGGAGAGCGTGCGTCGAACGTCGGGTTCGACTGGACGAGCGCCAGCGAAGTCGTCGCCAAGCTCGACGAAGAGCGCGCCGAGCTGGATGCAGCCTTGCGTGGAGGCGACCCCGCGGACATTGAGGCGGAGCTGGGCGACTACTTATTCACGGTCGTCAACGCAGCGCGGCACCTCGGCGTCGACGCAGAGAGTGCGCTGCGGGGCGCAGCCGACCGATTCGAGAGGCGGCTGCGTCGTGTCGAAGGGGATGCTCGGGGTGACGGTGTCGCGCTGAGCGCGCTGTCGCCCGCAGAGCTCGACGAGCGCTGGCGTCGGGCCAAGTCCGCGCTGGATCAGGGCTGAGGCGGCTCGCCCAAGATCGCACGAGCCGCGCGGACGGGGTCGAGCGTGCCGGCCGTGAGCGACGCGATGACGCCCTCCAGCCCCCCGTGCGCCTGGAGACGCGCTTGGACAGCCGCACGAACCCCTTGGTCGATGCGGTCGACGAGCTCTCCCCTACGACGTCGTTGCAGCCGAAGGCGCCAGCCGTCCCCCGCTTTGAGCGCAGCGCGGTGGGCGTCAATCGCAGCTGCGAGAGCGTCAGCGCCTCGGCCCTCGGTCGCCACGGTCTGAATGATCGGCACTGCGCGACCGTCCCGTGTGCCGCCCTCGAGGTCGAGGAGCATCTCGAGTTCGCGGACCATGCGCGCGGCTTCGGGTCGGTCGGCCTTGTTCACGACGAAGATGTCCGCGATCTCAAGAAGGCCCGCCTTGAGGGCCTGAACGGAGTCACCGAGCCCCGGGACCATGACGACAACGCACGTGTGCGCGGTGTTCGCGATGTCGACCTCGTCCTGACCGACGCCGACGGTCTCGATGAGGATGCGAGCGTAGCCCATCGCGTCAAGCACATTGACGACGTCGCGGGTCGAGCGGGATAGACCGCCCATGACGCCCCGCGTCGCGAGGCTCCGGATAAAGACGCCGCTGTCGCCGCTGTGCCCCTGCATGCGGACCCGGTCGCCCAAGATCGCACCGCCCGTGAACGGGCTGGAGGGGTCGATCGCCACGACCCCGACCTTGTGGCCTTGACGCCGCCACTCGGTCACGAGGCGGTCGGTCAGCGTACTCTTGCCAGCACCGGGATTGCCCGTGATCCCCACGATGTGGGCGCGTCCCGTGTGGGGGTAGAGCAACGCCAGCGCGGCGTCGCCTTCGGGGCGCCCGTCGTCGAGGTCTCGCATCAGGCGGGACGCCGCGCGCACCTCGCCCCGCAAGACCGCGTCGACGCGCGCCTGGGTGTCGGTCACTGCGCGTGCGCCTCGACGACGCGGCGGCCTACGGTCAAGCGTTGCGCCTCGGATGTGCCCTCGGAGAGCTGGCAGTGCTTCGCGTCCCGCCAGAATCGCTCCACCAAGTACTCCCGCGTGTAGCCATAGCCGCCGTGGACCTGAATCGCGCGGTCGCAAATCCGCATCGCAGCGTCGGCCGCGTAGGCCTTCGCCATCGCGGCGTCGGTGGTCGCTGGCGCCCCGCGATCAAGGGCGGCCGCTGCGCGCCAGGTGAGGAGACGCGCGGCGTCCAGCTCAGTGGCGCTGTCGGCGATGTGCCACTGTATGCCTTGAAAGTCGCCGATGGGCTTGCCGAACTGCTTGCGCTCCAGCGCGTAGCGACTCGCGGCGTCAAGTGCCGCTCGGGCGAGGCCGACAGAGAGCGCCGCGCGCACGACCCGCGAACGATCCAGCACGGCGCCGAACGCCAGCGCGCCATCGACCGGGCCGAGCCGCGCGTCGTCGCCCACGTCCACGTTCTCGAAGGTCAGCGTGGCGCGCGGCGCGGCGCGCATACCCAGCGCGTCGGCGTGAACCCGCGCGCTCAAGCCGCGGTGCTCGCCACGCAACACAAACGCCGTCGCGCCGCCGTTGCCCGTGGTCGCAAAGACCACGATAACGTCCGCACGGTGGCCGTGAACGACGTTCGCCTTCGTGCCGTTCAAGCGCCACCCCGACGAAGTGCGTTCGGCTGTGAGCGTGCCTGCAAGGGGCGCCTGGCCGCTCCCGTGCTCGTACAAGGCCCAAGTCCCGAGCGCGCGGCCCTCGGCAAGCGCCTCGAGAATCCCGAGGGGCGCTCGATCTTCACCGAGCGCCTGAATTGCCGCGGCGCAGTGCACATTGTGCGTGGCTGCGAGCAAGGCGAGTGACCCGTCGCCCGCCGCGAGTTCCTCAACCGCGATTGCGCAGGCGAGCGTATCCATGCCCGCGCCGCCCCGCGACTCGTCCACGAGCACGCCTAGCAGTCCGAGTTCACCGAGGGCGCGGAGAGTCGCTTCGGGCAAGGCGCGCGCGTGGTCCCACTCTGTCGCCTGCTGGGCGACGTGGCTTGAGACGAACGACCGCACGGTCTGCCGGAGCATCGCGTGGTTCTCGCTGAGGGTCAGGTTCACGGTCACTCTCCTGCGCGATGAGGCGCGTTCAGACAGGCACGACGCCGCTCTTGCGGCGCGTGGGGAGCTCGTAGCCCTCGCGATAAAGATCAAAGCGGCGGACCAGCTCCCCGCGGAGGGCGTTGCCCGCGACGATGTCGTCGACGACAAGCTCACTCGCGAGCTTGAAGAGGTCGACGTCCTCCGCGTACTCGTCGCGGAGTCGCTGGACGTACGCAGGCCGGTCGGCCTCGGGCAACGCTTGGATTTTGTTGAAGTAAACGGCGTTCACGGCCGCCTCGGGGCCCATGACCGCGATCATGGCCTGAGGCAGCGCGAGGCAGCAGTCGGGCTCAAAGCCGGGGCCGCACATCGCGTACAGACCCGCGCCATAGGCCTTGCGAACGACAACGCTGATGCGGGGCACCGTGGCGTCGCTCACCGCGCTGATCATCTTCGCGCCGTGGCGAATGATGCCCTCGCGCTCGACCTTGGAGCCGATCATGAAGCCGGGAACGTCCGCGAGGTACAGCAGCGGGATGTTGAAGGCGTCACACAGGCGGATGAACTTGGCGGCCTTGTCGGCGCTGTCGACGAAGAGCACGCCGCCCTTTTGCTTCGGCTGGTTGGCGAGGATGCCGACCGGGTGCCCATCGATGCGCGCAAAGCCCGTGATCAGCTCCTTGGCGAACCGCTTCTTGACCTCGAGCCACGAGCCCTCGTCGATGAGCGCGTCGATGGCGTGCTGCATGTCAAAGAGCTTGTTCTGCTGTGCCGGTACGATCGCGTCGAGCTCGAGACCGGCGCGCGGCGGCTTGGGCGTGGCGCGCGGGGGCGGCTGCGTGCAGTTCGTCGGCAGGTAGCTGAGGTACGCCCGACACCACGCGAGCGCCTCGGCCTCGTCCTTTGCGAGCGCGTCGCCGCAACCGGAGACTTCGCAGTGCATGCGCGCGCCGCCCATGTCCTCGAGGGAGACCTTCTCACCGATCACCATCTCGGCCATGCGCGGGCTACCGAGGTACATGCTCGCGTTCTTGTCGACCATCACGAGCACGTCGCAGAACGCGGGAATATAGGCGCCGCCGGCCGCCGACGGCCCGAACAGCAGGCACACCTGCGGGACCTCGCCCGACATCCGGACCTGGTTGTAGAAGATGCGGCCTGCGCCCCGCCGTCCCGGGAACATCTCGACTTGATCGGTGATGCGCGCCCCCGCGGAGTCGACGAGGTAGAGCATCGGGCAGCGCCGTTTGGCTGCGGTCTCTTGGATCCGCAGGATCTTCTCGACCGTGAGCTTGCCCCAGGAGCCCGCCTTGATCGTCGAGTCATTCGCCATGATTGCGACGGGGCGCCCGTCGATGCGCGCCAGGCCGGTCACCACGCCGTCAGCGGGCAGTTCATCTGCGCGCTGGTTGGCGAAGAAGCCGTCTTCGACAAAGCTGCCGGGGTCGACCAAACGCTCGATGCGCTCTCGACAGAAGAGCTTGCCCTGCGCGGTGTTCTGCTCGTGGTACTTGGGCGCGCCGCCCTTGATGATGCGGGCGCGCTCCGCCTCGAGCTGCTGGCTGTCATGCGTGCTCATACGCTCACTCTCCCTGGAAGCGTGGTGGACGCTTCTCGGCGAAGGCCGCAAGGCCCTCGAGACGGTCCTTGGTCGGGATGGTCACCTCGTAGCACGCCCGCTCCCAGGCGAGCCCAGCCTCGAGGTGCAGGTCATAGCCCTCGTCGACCGCACGCTTCGCCTGCATGACGCTGATGGGCGCGGCGAGCCCGACCTCGTCTGCGAGCGCGTGCGCCGCGGCCTCGTGGTCGTCGGCCACGCGGTTCACCACGCCGAGAGCGAGCGCGTGGTCAGCGGTGATGCGTGACCCGGTCAGGATGAGTTCTTTCGCCCGAGCGACCCCGATCAGGCGCGGCAGGCGCTGCGTGCCACCCGCGCCCGGCAGAATGCCCAGACGCACCTCGGGCAGGCCCAGAATCGCGTCTCGCTGAGCGACACGCAGGTCCGCGCACAGGGAGAGTTCGAGGCCGCCGCCGAGGCACGCGCCGTGCAACGCCGCGATCCAGACCTTGGGCGAGCGCTCAATCGAGCGAAAAGCGAAGTTCATTTGACCGACGAAGACCCGGACCTCATCCGGTGTCAGACTCTGCCGCTCCTTGAGGTCCGCGCCCGCGCAGAACGCCTTGTCGCCGGCGCCGCACAGAACCACCGCGCGCAGCACCTTGGAGCGGCCTGCCTGCTCGGCCGCACGTGTGATCCCTGCGACAACGTCGCGCCCCAGCGCGTTGCGCCGCTCTGGCATGTTCAACCGCACGACCCACTTCGCGCCGTGGTCCTCGATCAGCACCGCGTCGTTCGCGCTCACCCTCGCCTCCATCGACTTGATTGCTAGGAAAACAGATTGCCGCGCGTGAAGTTCACCCCGCCGCGCACAAGGCCTTGAGCGCTCTGCCTGGGAGCTCACGGCCCAAGCACGCCTGAGCAAACGCCCCTGCGCGTGCGAGGTGACCGAGATCAATCCCCGTCTCGACGCCCATGCCGTGCAACATGAACACGAGGTCTTCGGTCGCGAGGTTGCCGCTGGCCCCAGCGGCGTAGGGGCAGCCGCCCATGCCGCCGATGCTTGCATCGAAGGTCGTGATCCCCAGTTCGAGGCCCACCAAGCAGTTCGCGAGCGCAGTGCCGCGGGTATCGTGCATATGCATCGCGAGGGCGTTCGCGGGGATGCGCTCAAGCAGAGCTTCGAGGAGCCGCGCGGTCTGCCGCGGAGTCCCGATCCCGATGGTGTCACCGAGCGAGACTTCGTAGACGCCCAAGTCGAGCAAGCGCTGTGCGATTTCGGCCACCTGCGAAGCCGCGACCTCGCCTTCGTACGGGCAGCCCCACACCGCGCTCACATACCCGCGCACCCGCACGCCCTCTGCCGCGCACCGCGCGAACACCGGCGCGAACGCGGGCCAAGTGTCGGCGATCGACTTGTTGATGTTTCGCTGGTTGTGGGTCTCGCTCGCGGACATGAAGACCGCGACCTCGCGCACGCCATTCTCGAGGGCGCGCTCCAAACCGCGTTCGTTCGGTACGAGGGCCGTGAGCCGACAATCCGCGAGGGGCGTGTCTCGCAAAGCCGCGGCGACATGCTCCGCATCGGCGAGCGGCGGGATCCAGCGGGGGTTGACAAAGCTCGTGATCTCGATGTCACGCAGCCCCGCAGCGTGCAAATTCCCGATCAGACGCACCTTGTCCTCAGTCGGGACAAAGACTGCCTCGTTCTGTAAGCCGTCGCGCGGGCCGACCTCGTAGACGCGAACGCGCGCTGGGAGTCGCTCGAACACTCAGCCTCGCGCCGCCGCCTGCGCGCGGACCCACTCGACGATCTCGTCGAGCCGAGAGCCGGGCGTAAAGATACGCGCGGCGCCGCCTGCCAGCAGACTTGGGATGTCGTCTTCAGGAATGATGCCGCCCCCAAAGAGCACGATGTCATTCGCGCCTCTGGAGTTGAGCGCCTGTCGCACTGCAGGGAACAGCGTGTTGTGCGCACCACTCAGCACCGACAGCCCGACCAAGTCGACGTCCTCCTGAACCGCAGCCTCAGCGACCCCGTCCGGCGTCTGGTGCAGGCCGGTGTAGACGACCTCCATGCCCGCGTCTCGCAGCGCCCGCGCGATGACTTTCGCGCCCCGGTCATGGCCATCGAGGCCAGGCTTCGCGACCATCACGCGGACACGCCGCGGGGCTTGTTCAATGCTCATGACAATGCCTTGAGGCACTCACGCGCGATGACGATGCGCTGCACCTCGCTCGTGCCTTCGTAGATGCGCGTCACGCGGGCATCTCGCAGGTTGCGCTCCGCTGAATGGCGGCTGTCCTCTCCCGCCTCACCCAAGACCTGAAGCGCACGCGAGGCGACCTCACTCGCCATCTCGGTGCAGAAAACCTTCGCCATCGCGGCCTCCCGGCTGTGGGGAGCGCCCTTGTCCTTGAGTGCAGCCGCGCGCAGCACGAGGAGCCAGCCTGCATCGAGCTCGGCCGCGTTGTCCGCGATGAGCCACTGAGTGCTCTGCTGCTCGGAGAGCGCTGCTCCGTCTGCACGGCCTCCCCGCGCGAAGTCGAGCGCGCAGCGCTGTGCTGCGACCGCGATGCCGCAGGCCTGCGCTGCGACGCCGATACGGCCGCCGTCGAGCGAGCCCATCGCGACCTTGAAGCCGTCGCCCTCCGCGCCGAGCAGGTTGGCCGATGGCACACGACAGCCGTCGAGCACGATCTGTGTCGTGACCGAGGCGCGCATGCCGAGCTTGTCCTCGGGCTTCGTCGCACAGAGTCCGGGCGTGCCTGCCTCGACGATGAACGCGCTGATGCCGCGAGAGCCGCCATCAGGCGAGGTTCGCGCCATGACCAGATAGAGGCCAGCGCGGCCGCCGCTCGTGATCCACGCCTTCGTGCCGTCGAGCACGTAGTGGTCGCCGTCGCGCCGCGCCGTCGCTCGCAAGCTTGCTGCGTCGCTCCCGCTGCCTGGCTCACTCAAGCAAAAGCTCGCCGCAGCGTGCGCGCCGCTGAGCAGCCCTGGGAGCCATCGCTGGCGTTGCGCCTCATCACCGAAGCGCGCAATCGCCTCAGCGACCATGTTGGTGACCATCAAGCCGACCGTTGTCCCGGCACAGGCGGACGCCAGCTCGCGGACGGCGAGCGCGTAGGCCACCACGCCCGCCTCGAGGCCCCCATAGGCTTTCGAAACATTGATGCCGAAGAGCCCGGACCGGGCAAGATGGCGCATCGCCTCTTCAGGAAATCGCTCAGCGCGATCGTTATCGGTCGCCGACGGCGCGAGCAGCTCTCGCGCGGCGACCCGCGCCAGATCCAAGACTTGCGCTTGGCCGGCCTGCGGTTGCAGGTCTCTCACGCGCCGACCTCCTTGAGCGCGGACGCGGCGATGACGAGGCGCTGAATTTCGCTCGTGCCCTCGTAGATCTCGCAGATCTTCGCGTCGCGGAAGTGACGTTCCACCGGGAAGTCTTTGACGTACCCGTTCCCGCCAAAGACCTGAATCGCCTGTGTCGTGATCCACATCGCGGCCTCGGAGGCGAAGAGCTTCGCCATGGCCGACTCTTTGGAGTGCCGCCCCTTCTGGTCCTTGAGCATCGCGGCGCGGAGCGTGAGCAGGCGCGCCGCGTCGAGCCGTGTCGCCATATCCGCGAGCTTGAACTGGATTGCTTGGAGCTGCGAGATCGGCGCACCGAAGGCCATGCGCTCTTGGCTGTAGCGCACCGATGCCTCGTAGGCTGCTCGGGCGATGCCGAGGGCCTGCGCCGCGATCCCGATGCGGCCGCCGTCGAGCGTCGTCATCGCCACCTTGAAGCCGTCCCCCACGCCGCCCAGACGCAGAGACACAGGGATTTTGACGTTCGAGTAGACGAGCTGCGAGGTGCTCGACGCCTTGATGCCGAGCTTTTTCTCGTGCGCGCCGACCGTCAGGCCCTCGCTCGGCATCGGGCTGATGAAAGCCGTCATGCCTCGGTTGCCCTTGCCGCGCTCCGTGACCGCGATCAGGACACAGACGTCCGCGTCTGGACCATTCGTGATCCAGTTTTTTGTGCCGTTGACTGTGTAGTAAGTGCCATCGGCCGACAGCTCTGCGAAGCACTGCGCCGCGCCCGCGTCGCTCCCGCTCGCCGGCTCACTCAGCGCGAAGCACCCCAGCTTGCGCCCCTCGGCGAGCGGCGTGAGCCACTCCGCCTTCTGCGCGTCCGTCCCAAACTTGAGCAACGGGTCGCACACCAGCGAGTTGTTCACCGACATCGTCACGGCGGTGCTCGCGCAGGCGGCGGAGATCTCCTCCATCGCGAGGACGTAGCTCACGGTGTCGAAGCCCGCGCCGCCCCATTCGGATGGGACGGCGACGCCCATGAGGCCGAGCTCGCCCATCTTCTTCACCGCCTCGACGGGGAACCGCGACTGCTCGTCCCAGGCGTGTGCGTGCGGCGCAACGTCCTTCAGGGCGAAGGCCCGAGCAAGGTCGCGCACCATGATCTGCTCTTGGGTCAAGTCGAAGTCGACCATACGCGGGCTTCCTGTCACTGGCTCGAGGGGGTGGCTGCGTTTTAACGACGCCACCTTGGGGTGTCAACGCGCCGCGCCGTTCAACGGGCGATGCGGTATCCTGAGGCGATGAGAGAAATGATGCCACGCAGCGCGCTTGGGTTCGCCGCTGGAGCGCTGGCGTCCTTCGCAGCCGTCCGCGGCGCGGGGGCCGATACCGCGGAGTGGGGCGTGCGAGGTCTCATTGGGGTGCGCTCAGCGGCCGTCCAGCTCGGCGCAGGCCTCGAGCCGACGCGCGCACCCGCCGTCGGCGGCGCCGCGGAGCTAAGCTACGGCGTCTCGTTTTGCTCCGCCTTGACGCTGCAAATCGGCGCCGAAGCGCTGGGTGAAGTCCGCGCATTCGTCGCCGGGGATCGACAAGATGATGGCCGCCGAGCGCTCGTGGGTCACGCGACCCGCGCAGGGGGCGTCGTCGGCTGGCTCTTCACGCCCTCGGACGCACTCACACCGTGGCTCCACCTGCAGCTCGGCGTCGCGCGCGACGCCATCACCGCGCGCTCCTACCAACTGCAGACGCTCGAGGGCGACCGACGGGTCCCCCCTCGCTTGCCTAACTCTGTGCGCTTGTCGCCGCTGGTGAGAGCCTCGGTCGGTCTCCAGTGGCGCTACGCTGACCAGAGCGCTTGGGCGCTGGCCGTTGATACGCAGTGGGTCGAGGCCGCCGAGGTGGGGTTCAGCGTGAGCTGGGCGACCTTCGGCTATCTGTGAGACCGCAGCCGCGGCTCAGGGCAGCGCGTTGACAGCGCAGTAAGCCGGGAAACTCTCGGGCAGCCCGGCGGCGAGCGGCGAAGCTGCGTCGGATGCGGTGTGCGCGAAGAGGAAATCGAGCGCCCACGGCGTGAACTCCGGCTCCCACGTGTGGCCTTGCGCATGGTTGCACCCGACGAAGAAGTGACCCGCAGGGATGACCACTGCGGCGAGGTCGCGCACGAGCGTGTCGAAGTTCTGCTCGAAGGCGATGTCCTCAACCCCGCCCCAGGCCCCGAGCAGCGGGCGCTTCACTGCGGGCGCAGGGTAAGGCACGAGCAGGCCACCGGAGAACAGCGCGGCTGCAGCGATCTGCTCGCTGCGGAACATCGTCAGGTAGGTGCTCCAGAGCGCGCCCGCGCTGAGGCCCGCGGTGTAAATCCGGTCAGAGTCGGCGTTGAGCTTTGCGCCGAGGCACGTGACCATGTCGTCAAAGAACGCCAGGTCGACGTTATCGCTCGACGTGAGCTGGTCCCACTCAACGGGCAGCGCGAGCGACTCAGGCACCACGAGCACAAAGCCCTTGGCTTCCACGGAGTCGCGCAACGCAGACATCGTCTCGATCTCGTCGATGGGCTGCCCAAGACCGTGCCACAGGAAGATCACAGGGGGCGAGGCGCCGTCGGGCAGGCTGCTCGGTGAGTACACGCGGAACGTCCGCGGCTGCCCTGCGGACTCAAGCGCATTCTCTCCGGCGACGATGTCGGGGCACTGCTCCGCGGTGAGACGCGGAAGCTGCCTGCCGCCCCCTTGGGAGTCGCACGAATAGGGCGGCTCGCTGCCCGCGTCCTCGGCCGGCACACCGCCGAATGTGCTCATCGTGAGCGCTTGGTCGAGCGTGATGATCTGGCCCGTGACCGTGCCGCAGACGAACTCGGGCGAGCGAACCTCGCCGCCGAAGACGACGCTCACGAGGACGTCGCTGCCGGTAATCGTGAACGCGCCCGGCAGCGTGACATTCTCGAACGGCGCGCTGAACTTGCCCTCCGGGTCGACCACGATGTCGTTGAGCGTCGCCAGGACGTCGCTCACGGTCACGCCGTCCGGCGCGATGGCGCGCAACGACAGACTGGTCAGGACGCCCCCCCCACCCGCGGCGGGCGCACCGACCAAGTCGACCTGCAGGGGCAACTTGTAGCCCGAGAGCTCCGCGATGCTCGCCGTAAAGCGCCACTGACCATCATTCGGGAAGTTCACCCGCTCGACCGGCGCCTGAGCGCCGCCAACAGGCATGCCGCCAACAGGCGTGCCGCCCACAGGCGCACCACCCGCGCCGGCATCGGCGTTGGTGACGTCATCCTTCGACTCGCTACACGCGGCGAGACCAATGCCAACGAGAGCGGCGAGGACCGCGCCGCGACCGAGACGAACGAACATGGGGAGCCTCCTGATCAAGCGTTACGAAAATGCGCCGGCCGCTTCTCCACGAAGGCCGTCATGCCTTCGCGCGCGTCGGCGGAGTCAAAGAGGTTGGCAAACGCCTCGGTCTCGAGCGCGTTCCCCAAGCCCACCGGACCATCGAGTCCGCGGCGGAGCACAGCCTTCGCGGAACGTACCGCAACGGGTCCCTTCGACGCGATACCCGCAGCGATCTCGCGGACCTTGAGCATGAGCACATCCGCCGGGAAGACGTCGAGGCACAGCCCGACGGCCTTCGCCTCGTCCGCCTTGAGCGTTCGGGCTGATGCGACCAGCTCGAGCGCGCGCATCGCGCCCACGCGGCGCGCGAGCCGTTGGGTGCCGCCAAACCCGGGGATCAGCCCAAGGTTGACCTCGGGCTGACCGAAGCGCGCGTTCTCGCTGGCGTAAACAAGGTCGCACGCGAGCGTGAGCTCGCAGCCGCCCCCGAGCGCGAAGCCGTTGACGGCCGCGATGACCGGCACCGGCAGGGCCTCGAGCTCCGAGAGGACGCGGTGTCCCAAGGCAGCGAAGTGGCGCGCGGTGCGCGGCGTGAGCGCGGACATCTCAACAATGTCAGCGCCCGCAACGAAGCTCTTCGAGCCCGCGCCCGTGACAATCACACAGCGGAGCGCGTTGTCGGCGGCGAGCCCCCGCACGCACGCCTCAAGCTCGAGGAGCACGTTCGCGTTCAGCGCGTTGAGCGCCGCGGGTCGATTGATGGTGAGGACGGCGACGCCAGCCTCGACGCTACACAGGACGAGCGGTTCGGTCATGGTGCTCTCGCGTCAGCCGTTCGTGTCGTAGCGGTGAAAGCCGCGCCCCGACTTGCGCCCCAGCCAGCCCGCGTCGACATGCTGCCGAAGCAGCGGACACGGCCGGTACTTCGCGTCACCGAGGCCCGTGTGAAGGACCTCCATGATCGCCAAGCAGGTATCGAGGCCGATGAAGTCGGCGAGCTCAAGCGGCCCCATCGGCTGGTTAGTGCCCAGCTTCATGCCGGTGTCGATGTCCTGCGCGGTGCCGATCCCTTCGTACAGGGCGTAGACCGCCTCGTTGATCATCGGCATCAGGACGCGGTTCACGATGAAGCCGCCGATGTCGCGCGAGGTGACCGTCGTCTTCTGCATGCGCGCGCAGAGCGCCTGCGTGAGCGCGTTCGTCTCGTCCGAGGTCGCGAGCCCGCGGATGATCTCCACGAGCTTCATCACGGGCACAGGGTTCATGAAGTGCATCCCGATGACGAGCTCAGGTCGCTTCGTCGCGGCGCCGATGCGCGTGATCGGGATGGACGAGGTGTTGGAGGCCAGCACGACACCAGGACGGCAGATGACGTCGAGACGCGCGAAGATCTCCTTCTTGAGCGACTCGTTCTCGTTCACGGCCTCGACGACAAAGTCCGCGTTGGCAAGGCCTTCTAGACCTTCGACCGCCTGAATCCGGCTCACGATCGCGCGGTGCGTCTCTGCGTCCAACTTGCCCTTCTCAACCGCCTTGCCAAGCCGCTTGTCGATATCGGCGCAGGCCTTCTCCGCCCGCGCCAAGCTGACGTCCGCGAGGCGCACGGTCAGCCCCGCCTGAGCAGCGACATGGGCGATGCCCGCGCCCATCTGCCCGGCACCGAGAACTCCAAAGACCTCGACGTTGGAAATCATGGAAGTGCTCATTTTCAGCGCTCCACAGTGAGGGCCACGGCCTCGCCACCGCCGATGCACAGGCTCGCGAGCCCGCGCTTGGCGCCGCGGTCAGCCATCGCGTGCAGCAAAGTGACGAGCACGCGGGCGCCGCTCGCGCCGATGGGGTGACCGAGAGCGATCGCGCCGCCGTTGACGTTGACGCGGTCGGTCGGCAGCTCGGCGATGTTGTTCACCGCGAGGGAGACGACCGCGAAGGCCTCATTCACCTCGTAGAGGTCCACGTCGCTGGGCGTTAGCCCCTGCTTTTCGAGCACTTTCTTGATGGCGTAGGCGGGCGCCGTCGTGAACCACTCAGGCGATTGCGCGAACTGAGACTGGCCCGTGATGCGCGCCAGGGGCGTCAGCCCGTTCGCACGCGCGTACTCAGCGCTGCAGACCACGAGCGCAGCAGCGCCGTCGTTGATCTTGCTGGCGTTGGCGGCCGTGATGGTGCCGGCCTTGTCGAACGCGGGGCGCAGGCCGTCCATCTTCGAGAGCTGCGCGCGCCCCGGCTCCTCGTCCGAGTCGACGCGAATCGGGTCACCCTTTTTCTGGGGCACGAGCACCGGCGCGATCTCTCGGGAGAACGCGCCCGCCTTCTGCGCGGCCAGCGCTGCCTCGTAGCTGCGCTTCGCGAAGGCGTCTTGGTCGGCGCGCGAGATGTTGCAGTCCTTGGCGCAAATCTCCGCGGCGTTGCCCATATGGAAGTCGTTATAGACGTCCCAGAGGCCGTCCTTGATGAGGCCGTCGAGCACCTGCTGATGGCCCATTCGGAAGCCGTCTCGAGCGCCCGCGAGGTAGTAGGGCGCCTGCGACATGTTCTCCATGCCGCCCGCGACCACGACCTCGGCGTCGCCGGACCGGATCGCCTGCGCAGCCATCATGACCGCCTTGAGCCCAGAGCCGCACACCTTGTTCAGCGTCGTGCAGGGCGTGCCCTGCGGCAGCCCGGCTGCCAGCGCCGCCTGACGCGCTGGTGCCTGGCCCTGACCCGCGGGCAGCACACAGCCCATCAGCACCTCGTCGACCGCCGACGGCGAGACGCCCGCCCGCTCCAGGGCAGCTCTGATGGCCACCGAACCGAGCTGGGCGGCGCTGACGCTCGACAGCGCGCCCTGAAAGCTCCCGATTGGGGTCCGGGCCGCGCCCACAATGACAACATCACGCATGACGTCCTCCATCGACTTCGGTCATTCTCAGGAACATCTTCACGCGGTCTTTTCCCGCGCCACCCCACTCGCTATCAACCAAGAACGAACCGTGACGCCGAAGAAACCGGAGATCCTTGCTCTTTTTGGTGGCTTGCTCGTGGCGTGTCAGCCGATGGGGCGGTCAGGCACGTTCGACCTGCGCATCGAGCGAGTCCCGCTCGCCAACGAGGGCTGCGCCGCAGCGCGGCCCGTCGATGGCCTGCCCCCTGAGGCCGCAGACTTCGTGATCGTGCAGGTCACGACCACGAAGCGCCCGTCAGAGTCGCTCAGCACCGAGACGTCCCTGCCCACCATCGTGACGTCCCCGCCCATCGAGGTCACTGCCGCGCTCCGCGCCGGCCGTAGCGTCCTTGTCGAGCGCCTTCCCGCTGCGCTTGACGGTGACACGCAACTGCTGACGCTGCATGTCTGCTCGGGTGGAAGGACGACGTGGATGGGCGGCGCTCCGGTCGCGATTCGTGAAAACACCAAGACCGCCGTCACGCTCCGCCTGAAGCAGGTGAACGCCCTGAGCTGCACAGGGGGAACTCGCAGCCAAGAGCAGACACCCTTCCAGGCCCCAGCGCGCAAGCGTGCGTTCGCGCTCGAGGTCCCCTTGCCCGACGGGCGCGTCTTTTTTGGGGCCGGCGCGGATGCCCTGAGCGGCGCGCTGATGTCAGCGACGGACAGCGGGGTCTATTTCGACATCTACGACCCGGTCGCGACCGTTTTTGAACCCTCGGGCGACAGCGGCAGCGCTGAGGGAGGGGCCGTGCGTCGTGCGCCGCGCATCTGTGGGACGGCCATTCCCGACCCTATCGATCGAAGTGCGCTCTTCATTTTCGGGGGCTCCGGCGGAGTCGAGTGGCTCAATGGCTTCGCCTACGGGCCGATCCGACCCCAAGGCGCCCCTGTTCCGTTTGCGGAGCGGCTTGATTGGGACCGCGATGCCTCTGCGCCCCTGCGTGCCGCAGCGGGTGAGGCGCTTGAGCCTCGGATGTTGCCGTCTGCGGGCACCGACCCTGTGGAGGGGACGAGCATCGTCCTTGGGGGGTTCGCCTACGACCTGTCGATGGCACCGGCCGCCAGCGCGACGCTTGAGATCATCAAGAACGGTCGTGTCTTCCGCGATACGCTCCCGACACCGCGCGTCGGCGCCTCAGTCACGCCGCTCGGAGGCGAGCGTTTTCTCGTCTGGGGCGGCGACGTGGGTGCGTGCGGCGGCGACCCCGCGCTGCTGATCGACCTCAAGTCGAGCCAACCCAAGCAGACTCTCGCCATCACCGCCCACGGCGGGCTCCCGATCTGCGGCGGCAACAGCAGTGAGCGGGCGTGGTGGTCGACCGGCTTTCACCGCGCAGCGCGGCTCCCCGACCTGCCCGATGGTTCTCAGCGTGTCCTCGTCGTCGGTGGCCTCGAGGTCCTCGACGAGCGCCTGGAGCTGACACCGAACATCGGCGGCGATGGTGCGGGCGCGAACGCGATCATCCTGACCATCCCGCGCGAGGTCGGGGCGGACTCTGAGTCCACGGCAATTCAGCCCCGCCTCATCGTGCAGCCCCTCGATTTGAGCGGCCAGCCAGAGGTGCGCGACGGGCTGCGACGGATTTGGCACGGCCTCAGCGTCGTCGGCGAGCAGGTCGTCGTCTCCGGTGGGTGGACGACGCCGGGCGCGGCCACCTTTGGCGAGGGGCCGACACCGTCGAAGACGCTCGTGACCTTCAAGGTGAGCCCCGATTCGCAGATCAGTCGACCCGCCGACGTCGATCCAGGGTTGCGGACGATTGAGGCGGTTACGGTCACGGAGATGACGGCAGCGCGCCTTGGACACCTGTCAACCGCGGCGGTTGATGGGGCGGTTGCCTTCGCGGGAGGGGTTGCGGGCGAGGTGGGAAGCCTCGACTTGGCGCTGACAGCGGAGCTGTGGCAGACGCCGCCGGTCGTGGACCCCTGCCTCGGCGTCGTCGGGCCAACGCCGACGAGCGATGCCTCTTTGGGCTTACCTGAAGCGTCCCTCCCGCCCGTGCTCGGCGATGACGCGGGCGCAGATGCGTCGATTGCGACCGACGCCACGCCAGACGCTCAGTCAGTCCAGTAGACTTCGACCTGACCCGGGCCCGGCACCTCAACATCGAGGGTCCGTTGGCCGCTGGGCAGCGTGAGCTCGGCTCGCCAGCGCCCCACGCCCAAGGGGGGGGCGTGCACGCGCGGCGCGCCCTCCGCAAACCAGGTTCGGGCAACCTCGTTGCGTTCAAGGTCTCGCAGGACCACGCGAAGCGGACCCGGACCCGCGTGGTAGGCAATCAATACTTCGGGACGGGGCTCCGCGACGCGAACGCCGAGGTACACGAAGCCAGCGAGCAGTGCGTAGCCGGCGACCCGCTTGTTCACGTCAATCGACCGGGCGAGGCACCGCCGAGGTGCTCAATGGCGCCGCGCTCGAATGAATGGCGCTCTGGCGAGTAGACGTACCGTTCAATCGCAGAGAGCGCACCGTCTGCGATGATGTAGACGTTGAACTCTGCCATGTGGCCGGTCGCGAACCGCGACCCGCTCGCGACCTGCACGACAGGCGTGTCGCCCCCCGGCAAGGTCTGCCGGAGATAGACGTGGTTATGGCCGTGAACGACCAGGTCAGCCCCGCCCTCGCGGAGGACGTCGACGACCTCGGCCGCGTCCGTGAGGCGTCGGAGGTGGTCGAGCGGCCGGCTGGCATCGGGCCGAATCGGATGATGCAGGGCGACCAACTTGAAGTCACCCTCGGCTGTGGCCTGAGCGAGCGCCCGCGCAGCCGAAGCACATTGGGCGCGCCCAACAGTCCCCGTCGCAAGAAACGGCGCGCTGGGGGTCGCGGTGCTCAGCCCAACGAGTGAGATGCCGCGAAAACGGCGGAGAACGGGATAGGTGGCCGCTGCCTCGAACGACGGCATCCAGCGCCCAAAGGAGCGCTCGAACCGTCGACTCTCGGCGGCGTCGCGCGCGTAAAAGTCGTGGTTGCCGGGGACGACCGTGAGCGCGTCGTCGGCGAAGTGTCGCGACAGGAGTGACTCGACGCGCGCGAATTCGGCGTCAAGGGCGAGATTCACCAGATCACCGGTGCACACCGTATGGTCCGGTGCGGCGGTAGACAGGCTCTCTAGAAGCGATTCGAAGACCTCGACCCGATAGTGTCGAGCGCGGTTGAGCGCGAGGTTGACCGCGCCCGTCGCGCGCTTCCCAAAAAAGTCAGAGGGCCGCGCGCCCTTGAGCGAGAGCACGTGCACATCTGAGAAGTGCGCGATTCGCGTGACCCGCAGCGCGTCCGACGTCAAGGGAGCGTCCAAGTGAGCGCATAGGAGTTCTCGGCGTCCAAGAAGCCATCCACCCGCACGAGCAGGGGCCCTGCCTCCTCGACGACGAACATGACGGTCTCTTCGCCTTGCTCTGTTCGGCTCGACGCGAGGAGCATCGCACCGTCGACCGAGTAGACCTCAAGGTCGAGGTCGCCGAGCGCCGCGCTGAAGGTGAGGCTCACTGCCACCTCGCCAGCCCCCGAAGTCTCGAGCAAGAACCAGTCCTCGGTGTGCGCGCACAGCACGCCGCCCTCGAGGATGCCCGCGGCGCTCTCCAAGCGCGTCGCGCTCCCCGGCCCTTCGTTCGAGCGCGCGTCGTCGTCGACGCACGGTGCGCGGACAGTCAACTGCGCTGCGCCGACATTGTTGGCGCGCCTCGGGTCCGCGACGATGCCGAGAGGATCAAGGACAACGACGAGGAAGTACTCGCCCGCTTGGAGCCCACGAGGGAGCCGAGCACGACCCGCGACGCGCGCGGCGTCCACCCCTTCGAGTCGAGGCAACGTCGCGTTCGCGAGCTCGGCGTCATCCACGGAAGGGAGCGCGTCGCGCGAGAGCGTCAGCCGCGCCGTCGCCGCGTCGACGCGGTCGCCGAGCAGATTGCGAGCGTCAAAAGACCATCGAACCTCGCCGTCGACAGCGACAACGCCCGGCGCGACTGCGACGTTGCTCACCTCAAGATCAAAGCCGCTCGCGCCGCGGACCCGGAGGCTGTACTCGCCGTCGCGGGCAGGGGCTCCGCCCACCGCGCGGACCCGCAGGCGATAGTCACCAGCAGTCTCGGCGTCCCACCCCACGCTCGTGTCATCCTCGTCGAGCACAACGCCGCTCGGATCGAGGATTTGGAGCGTCAGCGCGGCGTCTGACTGCGCGCGGAAGCTGACCGTGTTGCCCGGCGCCATGCTGAATACGAACCAGTCCTCGGTGCCGGCGCAGAGCGAGAGCACATAGTCGCCATCCGAGATGACAGCGGCGTTGGCGCTGTCTGCGTTCGGGGCGAACGCGTCGTCCATGCACTCGCCCGCGCGGCGAACCTGCACGTCCATGTCGTAGGTCGACGCCGGCGCGCGGTCCCCGAAGAGATAGACACGCACGAAGTACGTGCCGCCGATCAACGCCCGGGGCACCTCAACGGACTCAGAGTTCGACGCGCCCGCGCTCACGTCGAGTTGCGTATCGCCGTCCACGTCGTAGAGACGCACATCGATGTCACCGTCCGCATGCTCGAACGCGAGGGACACAGTCAGGCCGTCGCCTGGCGCGAGCTCGACCGCGTACCAATCATCGTCGGTCCCGCAAACGCGGAGTCCGACATAGGCCCCCTCAACGAGCGCGGCAGCGCGGGCCTCATCCCCCTCGAAGCTCGACCGATTCGGCTCGAATGCGTCCGGCGCGCAGGCCAACGCGGCCGAGATCGTCAGGTCGAGGCGCGCGGTGTTGTCATCCGCGCGGACGTCGCCTGTGAGCGCGTCTGGATCGAGCGTCAGCGTAACCGTGTAGTCTCCATCAGCGAGGTCTGCGGGGAGCGCAACGAGCCCTGAAACAGCCACAGCCGCTCCCCCTGCGACGGCGGGCAGCGAGACCCGGCCCACCTCGACGACCGCACCGTCAGCGGAGGTGAGTGACACACCGACCTCGCTCGGGATCGAGGCCTGCGCGCCCAAGTTGACCGCTTCAAGGCGCACGTCGAGGGGTCCCCCTGGCGCAGCGGGCGTTGGCGCGATCCGCGCGGCTCGGGGTCGCAGGGACACGCCTTGCCCCCCCTGCAGTGCAGTCACGCCGAGCGTGTACGGGCCTTCCAGAGCGCCCGCCACGCCCACGAACACTGCGCGCGCGTCCCCCGGGGCAACGAACGCGAACTGAGCCGTACCAACGCCATCGGTCGGAGCGAGCGGGTCACCGAAGGCGTCTGCCAGCGTCAACGTCGCACCGCTCGTGATGGCCGTCAGCGTGACCTCGAGTCCAACGCCCGCCTCCAGCTCGACGCGAGCCCAATCGGCCCCGTCACAGAGCCCCAACGCAGGCGTCTGACCGAAACCCAGCGCGCGCGCCGCAGCCACGCTGTCGTCATCCTCGTTCTCTAGGTCCTCAGGGCAGCCGCCGGTTGCTCCGGTCACGTTGAGGTCGACTGATGAGAACGCTGCGTTGTTCTCTTCGCTGCGCTCCGAGGTGACTCGGTTCGCAGGATCGGCGACCAGCGCGACGCGCCACGCCCCCACAGACCGGTCGAGGTCTATGGGCACGACGGCGTCCACACTCACCGCCCGAGTTTCTCCCCCGTTGAGGCTCTCGACGTCGAACCGCTGAACGATCGGGTCGCCCGCACTCAAGGCGACGTCTGCGCTGAACACGATCGCGGCCTCAAACGGCCCGCTGGGATCCGTCCCCAGATTCTGAAGCTCACCTTGGACCGTCAGCGTTTCGCCGACCTGAATCTCAGTCGTCGACAACATGACCCCTCGGCTCGCCAAGTCGAGCAACGGCTCACCGCCAAGCTCCAAGCAGGACGAGCGGCGCCGGTTGTTGCTCGGGTTGGCGTCTCCGACGCTGTTCGTCGGGTCAACCGTGGCCAGCATGCAATACCGACCGCGCTCGACCCTGCGGCTGATCGTCACCGCCTCGTCGAGCGCGAGCGAGGCGCCCGCCTCAAGCCTCGGCACGTTGAACGAGGCGACCTGAACCGCGGAGCGACCGTCCGTGGGTTCAGCCTCGACCCGCACGACGAAGTTGCGCGCGACGGGCGTCTGGCCGCGGTTCGTGACCTGCAGGCGGGCGCCGACCGCTTGCCCCCAGAAGGCGCGGTCACCGTCAACGTCGAAGGTCGTCACCACCAGATCCACACCCTCGACAGACCCAGGCTCGACGACTTCAAACGGTTGCGCTAGCGCGCGCTCGTTATTGTCCTCGACCTGCTCAGTCGTCTCGTCTCGAACATCTGTTGCCGCGACCAAGAACCAGGGGCCGGGCGACAGGTCCGAGGGGATGTCGATCAGCGGCGTCTCACGCGAAGTCTCCCCTGCGCCGATCGCCAGGCCTGTGCGCTCGAATACGACGCGATCCCCTTCATCGAAGACGCTGTCTGGGCTCAGGACGAGCACCACATTGGCCGAGATGGCGGGGCGGTTCCCTGTGTTGCCGACGCACACTTCGACCTCTAGTTGGTCGCCCTGCTGAACCGATGCGCCGCCTGCGCCCAGAAGCGCGAACGACGGCACGCCCAGCCCGCACACCACGAGGTCAGGCGCCTGCTCAGTCGTGTTCCGCACCTCGAGCGTAAAGAGCGCGGTCGCCGCGTTGTTCGCGGGCTCCGAGTCGCCCACAGCCCCCGCGAGGTCGGCGACGACGCCCACGAAGTATGACCCGCTCGCGAGATCGGCGGGCAGCGTGAGGGGTTGCTCGAGCGACTCAAGCGCGCTCGCCGGGTCACCCGTGCGCTCGAAAGCATTGACGACGAGGTCCGTCGCGTCGATGACCTCGTCGGTCGAGAGGACATAGCTCAAGGTCCAGGTGCCGACGACCGGCGCGCCCTGATTACCGAGGCCGCCGACGACGTTGATCGTCGCCCCCGGAGAGACGCGTCTCGGATCGAACGAGACGTCTCGGACAAAGAGGTCAGCGGGAGGTGAGACTTCGATGGTCGTTGTCGCTCTGCCGGTGCCTCCGCCGATTTCGCGCACCTCAAGCTCGACAGCAAAGGTGCCAGCGCTCGCGAACGTGTGCTCGGTTTGTTTCAACTCCGGGCCCGCGGCGACCTCACCATCGGCGAAGTCCCATCCGTATTCGAAGGCGCTCTGCAGGCCGCCCGTGTGCTGCGCCGAGAGCCTGACCGTGAGGGGCGCGTTACCGGCGCTCACGCTCGCCGTGACCGCGGCCTCCAGCGAAGAGGACGTCGTCGAGTCGCCGTCACACCCCGCCGTGATCGCCCCGGCGAGGCCCGCAACTGCGATCGTGGCCAAGCGGCTGGCGCTCGTCGTGTACTTCAAGAATCGACTCACGGTGCTCCTCACCCCGATAGGCTTCAAGCCGGACCATAGCGGTGCCCGATAAGCACTCGCAAGGACGCAGAAAGCGGCCAGCGGCGCGGCGTGCGGGCACGAACACCCCTTGACCGAGGCGATCACCGGGGGCTAACTTGCGCGCCATC
>Ga0164295_10000356_pt1 | contig 39087 bp, 28 predicted proteins | sample GEODES006metaG_FD_111798 | JGI IMG/M metagenome (GOLD analysis project Ga0164295, IMG submission 111798) | Oligotrophic lake water microbial communities from Sparkling Lake, Wisconsin, USA - GEODES006 metaG | ecosystem: Environmental > Aquatic > Freshwater > Lake | place: USA: Sparkling Lake...
AGGCGGCGGGCCGGGCCACGCTGATCGCCCTGCCCGGCGACCTGGTCGAGAGCGGCGGCGAGCAACGCGACTGGGATGAATTCTGGCGGCACTCCGCCGGCTCATATGGAAGCGTGGCCGCGAGCACGGCGATCGTGCCTGGCCTGGGCAACCACGAAAACTACGGCGGCCCTGGAGCCCTCGGCGGCTACTCGCCCACCGCCGCGACGGCCGCCGTGGCCAAGTATCAGACCTACTTCGAAGTCCCCGAAAACAACGCCACCTTCGCCGACCACACCGGCCGTTACCACCGGGTGGACTTCGGCCCTGTCACGCTGCTCACGATCGATTCGAGCAACGGCGGCAGCGACAATACGGCCAGCGACACGAACTTCTTCCTCGACACCGCGGCCAACCCGCAGATCCCCGACTACACGCCCGGCTCGCCCCAATACGAGTGGCTCGAAGGCCAACTGCAGTCAACGCAGGCCGCCGGCCAGATCACGTTCGTGCAGTATCACCACGCGGCTTATTCCGTGGGCCCGCACGGCTACCCTGCCGGCACCGGCACCGGCTTCGACACCCAGTCGGGCCAGCCGCTGCGGGTGCTGACGCCGCTGCTGGCCCTCTACGACGTGGCGGCCGTCTTCTCGGGCCACGACGAGATCTATGAACACTCGATCGTCGATGGCATCCACTTCTACGACGTCGGCGCCACCGGCGACGGGCTCCGCGGGCCGCAGGGCGATCTCACCAATCCGTTCCAGGCCTTTCTCGCCCACACAGACGCCCCGGAAATGTGGGCCGGCGACGTGCTCCTCGCCGGCGGCAAGCACTACGGCCACCTCGAAATCGACGTCACGCTCGCCGCGAGCGGCGGCTGGGATGTGTCGATCACGCCGGCCTACGCCTTCCCGCTGCTCTCGCCCACCAATCCCGGCGAGATCCTCGGCTGGGAACGGCGGACATATGACGACGCGGTGATGTTTTTCGCGGTGCCCGAGCCGAATGCCCTCCTGCTGATGGCGGCGGCTGCCACGGCCATGCAGGCGGGACTTTTCTTTCATCGCTTGCGGCATCCGTCGCGATGCAAGGACGTGGAGAGGGGCGCCGTGCTCGATCCGGCGGTGGACTACCATCAATCTTGATTGCTCCGCAGCGGCTCGGCCAGCGTGCCGCATGACTGCCCGAGCCTGCCGGTCATGGAGAACCGCTGCTCTCCAACCCGACCGCCCGCGAGCCTTACCCCCGCACCACCCCCGTGCGGCCCAGTGCCCAGCGACGACGGACCGCCACCACGGCGGGCACTAGGCCGGCGACGAGGAGGAGGCAGCTCGAGGGCTCGGGCACCACCGCAGAGTACATCGACTGGGCGAGGATGGCATGCCCAGCCGCGGTTGGATGGATGCCGTCCCAGCACAAGTACTGCGATGGATCCGCCCCTGGAATGGCCCCCGAGGCATCGCTCGCGTTGATGAAACCGTAGGCGGCGGGATTCGCGTTCACCGCGGTCACCAGACTGTAGATGCTGAAGATCTGCACGCCTGTCTCGCTCGCAAGGCGGTTCGTCAGAGCGCTGTTCATCGACTGCGCGAGCGTGGTCCCAAGAGTCACCGCCGTAGACCCATTGGCGGCGATCGCGGGCGCGAGACCCATGTTGGGGACGTCCCACACGACGATGCTCGCCGCACCCTTGCCCTGCAAGGAGTCGACGATGCTCCCAATGTCCGCTGCGTACTGCAGCGCGGTCGCGGTGATGGTTGCCGTGGGATCGGCGCCGCCGCCGATCTGAGCCAAGGCGACGCGGGCGTTGTTGCCACCGCCCGCTACCACGTAGAGGGAGTCTGCCGGAGCCTGAGCCGACCCCAGCGACGAGATGTAGGACGCCGTCTGCGTGAGCAGTGATGGCGGAAAGCCGACGTTGTTCAGAGGGCCCGTCGCCGCGTTGCCGTAGGCGTAGTTTGCCCCAAGCCCTCCGCCGAGCACGGGGCCGGCCACCTGGGACGACAATCCCAGCGTCGTCGCGAGCTGGTACGCCCAGGTGTTGCCGTTGCTGTACTGGAGCGAGGTGGCATAGGGATACGTCGGGATGAACGAGTTGGATGTGATGTCGCTTCGCAGGGTGACATTGACCGGCGGCGACGCCGTCGATCCCAGCGCGACCGCGTTGTTTCCGGGATCTGACAGACTGTCGCCAAAAATGACGAGCCCGTTGATCGCCGCGGCGTGGACTGGCGCGATCTGAAACGTGGCGGCGAAGACGAGCAGACAGACGATCGCAGCGGCGGGGCGGGTTTTCATGCGACAGACCTCGGGGGTGGGCTCGGCGGGAGCTGCGTCGGCCGACCGCCGACGCGTGCGAGAGGGTATAGCGACGAGCCGCCCGCCGCCAAGGCTGGATTCGCCGCGATTTCGCCCAGATTGTCTTGCCTGGGCACCTTTTCCGTCGACGAACGCCTGACAAGGCTTGAGCCGATGTCGCGGCTCAGGCCGTGCCCGGCTCCATGCCGAAAAACGCCACGGCGTTGCGGTAGCAGATGTCGCGGACCATCTCAGCGAGCAGCGGCACGTCTCGCGGCACCATGCCCCGCTCCACATCCTCCCCGAGGATTCGGCAGAGGAGGCGGCGGAAGTATTCGTGCCGCGGATACGAGAGAAAGCTCCGCGAGTCGGTGAGCATGCCCACGAAGTTGGCGAGCAGGCCGAGCTGCGAGAGCGTGTTGATCTGCCACGTCATGCCGTCGAGCTGATCGAGGAACCACCAGCCGCTGCCAAACTGGACCTTGCCGCGAACGCCGGCTTCGTGGAAGTCTCCGCAGAGTGCGGCGAGCGGATAGTTATCGGCGGGATTGAGGTTGTAGAGCACCATCTTCGGCAGGCTGCCGCGGCTCTCCAGGTCATCGAGGTACCGGGCCAGCCGCTCCACCTGCGGCCAGTCGCCGATCGAGTCGTAGCCCGTGTCGGGCCCCAGGCGGCCGAACTGCCTCGCGTTGACGTTTCTCATGGCGCCCACATGGAGCTGCTTCACCCAGCCCCGCGCCGCATCGAGTTCGCCGAAGTGTCGCATCAGGTAGCCGCGGTACGCCTCCAACGGCTCGCCTCCCACCGGCTCGCCCCGCAGCGTTGCCCGATAGACGCCTTCCGCCTCGGCACGGGTGCCACCGACCGCGGGAGCCTGGTTGAGCCCGTGATCCGACAGGCGACTCCCGCGCTCGTGGAAGAAGGCATGCCGCCGGGCAATGGCCTCCAGCAGGCCGTCGAACGAGCCACAGTCGACGCCGCTGGTCTCTTGGAGGCGGGCCACCCACGGCCGAAAGGCGTCGGGCTGGTGTGCGGCGAGGGCCTTGTCGGGACGAAAGGCTGGATAGACGCGGGTCGAGAGGCCATCGGCCCGGATGCGATCGTGAAACTCGAGTGAGTCACAGGGATCGTCGGTCGTCCCCACCAGCCGCACCCGAAAGCGGGCCAGGAGCGTGCGGGCCGAGATGGTCTTCAGTCGCTCGTTCGCTTCGGCCCAGATCCGGGGGGCCGACGTCTCATCGAGCGTCTGTTCGATGCCGAACACCCGGCTCAGCTCCAGGTGCGTCCAGTGCCAGAGCGGATTGCGGAGCAGCCGCGGCATCGTGGTGGCATAGGCCAGGAACTTGTCGTAAGGCTTCGCCGATCCGGTGACGTACTCCTCGGCCACGCCGTTGGCCCGCAGAGCCCGCCACTTGTAATGGTCTCCACCCAGCCAGATGTCGGCGAGGTCCTCCCACTTCTTGTCGTCGGCAATCTCCTGCGGCGACAGGTGGCAGTGATAGTCGTAGATCGGCTCGGCGGCCGCGACGGCATACAGTTCCCTCGACACGTCGGTCGAGAGGAGGAACTGCGGGTCGAAGACGGGGTTCGTGGGCTGTGCCATCGCGATGGAAGACTCCTCAGGAGAAGAAGGTGGTCGAGGGAACCGGCCGCGGAAGCATGGCCGCCGCACCGCGAGATCGCCGGGGCTTACTCACCGCTGGCAGGCAGATCGCGAACGGCGATGTCTTTGAACTCCACCCACATCGGCGCACCCGCATGGAGCTGGAGCGCCACGATCCCCTCCCGCATCGCCAGGTCGGGGTCATCGGTGAAGTCGAGCGTGAGCGTGCCGTTCATGAAATGCCGCAGCCGGTCACCCTGGGCGACGATCCTCACCTCGTTCCAGTCATCGAGCCGGAAGAGCTTCGCGTAGGCGTCGGCATCGAGCAGCTGGCCCGTCACCTGCTTGGCTCCATCGACCCACTCGGCCCGCTCGCCGACCAGGCAGATCCGCTTGCGGCTCCCCCCCTCGTCGTAGATGAAGCCCGACACGTTCGGCAGCCGGGCTTCGTTGCGGAGCTCGTGCTGATACCCACGCACGACCCACGGGTTCTTCGGTGTGCCCTCCGTGATGTGCCTCGACCGGTACTGGATACCCGAATTGTTGGCGGCGTTGCAGCGGTAGGAGAGTCTCAGCTCGAAATCCTTCGGCACCGGTTCCTTGCAGATCAGGAAGGTGTTGCCGTCGGCCTTCACGTCGGGCGTGGTCTCGCCGTGAACGACACCGTCGCGGACCGACCACATCCGTGGGTCGCCGTCCCAGCCCGACAGATCCCGTCCGTTGAACAGACTCCGCCACCCGGCCGGCGATGCGGCCGGCGCGGCCGTTGCCGGTGCGGCGGGCTCGGCAACCGGCGGGGCCGCGTCCGAGCAGGAAACAACGAACCCCAGCGAGATCACCAGCAGCAAACGCAGCATGGACGGATTCCTCGTAGAATCTGGTTGAAACTCAAAGGGCACAGTATCGTCGCCACCGCCGCCAGGACTCAAGCGGGCGGCCGCGGTTCGCCGACGGCGTTCGGTGTGGGTTGTCCGCGGGAGACTCGCCGCACGAAGATGTCGTTTTCCCTAGCCAGCCCGGACATGCCCGACCGCCTGCCCCGCATCGTCGTCGACTTCGAGAAACTCCGGCACATCAACTGTGGCCTGGGGAGGTTTTCGCTGCACCTGGCCCAGGAACTGCTGCGGATCGCCCCCGGCCGGTTTGACCCGGTCTTCTTTCTGGCGGCGGGAACCGACCGGTACCTCCCCGAGGGCGGCTTTGACCGGATCGCTGTCGCCCCATGGAAGAAGGAGTTCGCACTGCGGCCGCTCCGACCGCTGATCCGTCCCTTCCTGCCGCCCAGCGGGATCGATCTCTGGCACGTCACCAACCGGATGTCGAAATACCTCCCCCTCGACGACCGCGTGCCCGTGGTACTGACGATCCACGACCTCACGTTTCTGCACGAGACACCACACGACGAGCATCTGCGGCGGATCGAGCGGAAGCTCGCCGACATCCAGGCAAAGGTCGATCGCTCGACCGCGATCGTGACCGACTCGCAGTACGTGGCCAGTGACGTGCAGGCGCACCTCGCCGTCGGTGACCGTCCGGTGCACGTCGTCCACCTCGGGCTGTCAGCGCCCCCCGCGGCCGCCGCCACTCGGCCGGCGTTCGTGCCCGAAGGCCCCTTCGTGCTGACGGTCGGCAACTGTCTGGCCCACAAGAACTTTCACGTGCTTCTCGACCTGGTCGAGCGGCTGCCCGGCCGCCGGCTCGTGATCGCAGGAAAGAAGGCGACGCCCTACGGCGACTTCCTCGGCCGCGAGATTTCCCGGCGTGGCCTCGAGGGTCGCGCGATCCTGCCGGGTGAGGTCTCTGATGCCGACCGGCAGTGGCTCTACGAGAACTGTGAGGCATTTCTGTTCCCCTCGCTCACCGAGGGATTCGGCTTCCCCGTGCTCGAGGCGATGCAGTGCGGCTGTCTTGTGTTTCTTTCCCGGACAACCTGCCTCCCCGAGATTGCCGGAAGCCACGGCATCTACTTCGACGCCTTTGACGCGGCGTCGATGGCGACCACGTACGAGGCTGGCCTGGCGGCTTCCCAAACAGACCCCGGATTCGCCGCCCGGGCCCGGTCGCACGCCGCGAGCTATTCCTGGGCCGAAACGGCCCGCGGCTACCTGCGGGTCTACGAATCAATCCTGGGGCCCGGTGCCGGCTGAGACTCGCCCGAGCCGGCTGAGATCGCCCGGAAAGTGGCATTCCGACGGGTGCGGCACCCGTGCTACTTTCCCCGAACACGAAGCATTCGCAGGCCGCCCAGTTTGACGAGGGATCTGGCGGACCCGCGACCGTGTCCCGGCCCTCCCGTAGAAGCACGCCATGAGACTCGCCGCCGTCGGTCGCACGATCACCAGCCTGGTCACGGACATGTTTCCGGGCCTCCGCGGCCCCGCTGAGCCCCCGCCGATCCGGATCGCCGAGTTCTCGCGACAGCATCCGGAGCTCTTCGCCCACGGACCGTGGGCCGAGGAAGGCGCCGGGCTCGTCTCGCAGCTCTGTCGGTTCTCGACGCTCGATTCGCCCTCCTTCCGCCGCTGGCTCCTGCAGCTCGGCGACGGCTGGCACCTGCACCGCAAGAACTGGGAGCATGCCTACATCTGCCAGGCCCTCCACGAGCGTGGGATGCTCGAGCCCGGATCTCGCGGCCTCGGCTTCGCGGTCGGTGCCGAAAAACTTCCGGCGTTCTTCGCGTCGCTCGGTTGCCACGTCACGGCGACCGACCTCGACATGGATGACACGCGGAACCGCAGTTGGGCCGCCACCGGCCAATGGGTCGGCGGCCGAGACGCGCTCAATGCCGGTGGGCTCTGCTCGGCCGACGAGTTTCACCAGCGGGTCGAGTTCCGCCCCGTCGACATGAACGACGTGCCCGACGACCTGCAGGGGTACGACTTCACCTGGTCGACCTGCTCCTTCGAGCACTGCGGCAGCCTTGAGCTCGGAATCCGGTTCCTGGAGCGGCAGATGGAGTGCCTGCGTCCGGGAGGCGTGGCCGTGCACACGACGGAGTTCAACCTCTCGAGCAACTCCCGCACCGTCACACGAGGGCCGAATGTGATCTACCGGCTCAGCGACATCGAGCAGGTCTGCATCCAGCTCGCCGCGCAGGGGCACCATGTTGAGCCGCTCGACATCGACCCCGGCAGCAGCGAGATCGATCGCTACGTCGATCCACCGCCCTATGCCGGATCGACCGGTCGTCACGCCGAGGGGTTCAAGCACCTCCGGCTGGCGCTCGACGGCTACGCCTCGACGTCGATCGGCCTCATCATCAGGAGGGCGGCATGATCTCCTACGCACAGAACTTTGAGGACGTGGTCCTCGACCGCGTGTTCCACCAGGTCGAGCGGGGCCGCTACATCGACGTCGGCGGCTACGACCCCGTCATCGACTCGGTGACCAAGCACTTCTACGACAAGGGCTGGTCGGGCGTGAACATCGAGCCTGTCGCCCGCTTCCATCGCAAGTTTGTCGAGCAGCGAACCCGCGACACCAACCTCAACGTGGCCGTCGGCTCCGCGGTGGGCAGTGTGACCTTCCACGAGTGGGGCGACACGGGCCTCTCGTCCTGCCAAGACGACCTCGACGAGCGATTCGCGGCCACTTTAGGCATCGTACCCTCCACCATCACGGTGCCGATGACCACGCTCGCGGAGATCACGCTGGCGCTGGGCGACGTGACGGTCGACTTCCTCAAGATCGACGTCGAGGGACACGAGCGGGACGTGATCGAGGGGGGCGAATGGCAGGCGTTCAGGCCGCGAGTGCTCGTCATCGAGGCGGTGAAGCCGCAGGTGCCGGGCTGTGGCCAACGGGGCTACGAACCCGCCTGGTTCGCCTGGGAAGGACTCCTGTTCGCCCGCGGCTACGAGTTCGCCCTCTTCGACGGGCTCAATCGCTTCTACCATCGCCGCGAGGAACCGCAGCTCCGCGAACTGCTCTCGTACCCGGCGAACGTCACCGACGGATTCGCGCTCATGCCGGGGCATTACCTGGCGAGGCCGCTCCAGGCTGCCGGCTAGAGCCGCCAACACCCCGCTCGAGGAATCACCGCCGTGACGATCTGGTACGACGTGTCTGGACTGGTGGCCTGGCGAAAATCACACCTCGGCGGGATCGAGCGGACGACCGCCGGCATTCTCGACGGCCTCCACGGCCTCGGTCTCCCGTTGCGGCTCGTGCACGCATCCTCCGAATCCGCGGGCTTCGAGCCGGTGGCGGAGGAGCGGCTCCCCGAGGCTGTTCGCGTCATGTGCCCCTGGCTGAAGGTGCCGGCTCGGCACTACGAGTCGGCGATCAAGCCACCTCCGACCGCGGCGGAGAACGCGGCGGAGAGGGCGGCCGCCGAGCGATTCACCCGGCGTCAGCGTCGCCGTGAACTGATCTACGGCGCCGGCGTTCACGGCGAGGCGCTGCGAAACTCGTGGATCGCATTCCGTACCGCAGGACGTGAGTTCGTCGGCCATGCCGGCCGCCGACTCGGCCTCTCGACATTACGGCGGGGCAGGACCACCCTCTCCACACCCGGCCCCGCCGATCAACCGGATCCCGCTGCGAGCCCGCCACCCCATGTCCCGTTCGCCCGCGGCGACGTGCTGCTCTCGCTGGGCGGAACCTTTGGGATGCAGGGCCATCGTGCGGCAGTCGACGCTGCCCGCAGCCGTGGCGTGAGCATCGTCCGCATGGTCTACGACCTGGTGCCGATCACGAAGCCTCACTGGCTCACCCCGCAAACGACCCAGATCGCGTGGCTGCGGCATGTGGTGGAACGGTCCGATGTGGTGCTCACCATCTCCGCATGCACCCGCCGCGAACTCACCGACTACTGTCGGGAAGCCGGCCTGGCGACGCCGCGGATCGGCTTGGTGCGGTTGGGCGACGTCAGCACCGGCATGGCGGCGGACGAAGTGCCACCGCTGCCACGGTTCGTACCCCGCAGGCCGTTCTTCCTGTGTGTCTCGACGCTCGACGTCCGCAAGAACCACCGCTGCCTCTACGAGGCCTGGACGGCGCTGGCGAGCGAGCGTGGGGAGCAGTGCCCTGACCTGCTCTGCGTAGGCATGTCGCACACCGGCGTGTCAGACTTGATCCATGAGATCCGACACGATCCGGTGGTGAACCGTCACCTGCACCTGCTGCACGGCGTCTACGATGCCGAACTCACCTGGTACTACCGCAACTGCGTGGCGACCATCTATCCCTCGAAGCACGAGGGCTGGGGGATCCCCGTGGCCGAGAGCCTCGCCCACGGCAGACTCTGCCTCGCGTCTTCGGCTGCGAGCCTGCGAGAGATCAGCGACCTTCCCGAGTTCTTCGCCCCCCACGACACTCCGCGGCTGGTCGCGCTGGTGGAGCGATCGCTCGACGACCCCGCCTGGAGGACGGCGCGCGAGTCGCAGATCCGGGCGGAGTTCCGGCCCACCACCTGGACCGACACCGCCGCCGAGATCATCGCCGCGGTCGGGATCGCCGGGGATGCGAACGGGATGCCGGGGGTCGCCGCCTGACGGCGGTTTCGGATCGAAGTGCTCAAGGAGGATGGCGATATGTCACTCAAATCATTTGGTCGATCGTTCGAGAAGAAGCTGCTGCGGCCGTTCCTCCACGGCACGCGGAGGTGGTTCGGCATCGCCAGCGCATCCGACCGGATGACGGCACTCGAAGACCGGATCGAGCGTCTCGAGAATCTGTTTCGTGAGCAGGCCGGCCTGCACTACCTCCGGCTGGCCGAACCGCCGCCCGGTGCGACCTCGGGGCGGGACTCAGCATGAGTGGTTCCGAGACGCACCGCGACGGCCTCGCGTTCCTCGTCGACCTCCGCGTCGCTCAGTACAACGGCGATCGGGGCATTCCCGCGTATGCGCAGAGCATCGTACGGCAGCTCTGCCTCGACCACCCCCGGAATCGCTACATCTTCCTCTGGGACGAACGGCTGCCGCGGCCGTCATTCGCCGAGGAGTTCGAGGGCTATGGTTCGTGGGAGCTCGAGTCGTCGCTGGCCCGGGGCCGACGGGGGCGGATCGACGTGCTGTTCACGGCCTGTTTCTTCCTCCCGCTGCACACCGGTGGCGAAGAGTACCTCTATCCCCGCTGGCTTCGCAGCCACCAGCCGCACCGCGTCGGCATCGTCTACGACCTGATCCCTTACCTCTTTCCTGAGCGGTATCTCTCCCGGCGGAACGAACGCCGCGAATACCTCGCCGGCTTCCGGGTGATGCGGGAGTCGGACCGGCTGTTCGCGATCAGTCAGGCCACGCGTCTCGACACGATCCGGCTGGCGGGATACGACCCGGCGAGAATCCGCTGCGTCTACGGCGACATCGACCACCGCAAGCGAGCCCTGATCGAGGCGGAGACGCCGGCGGATTCCTCGACTCTGTCCCGATACGGCCTGCGTCGGCCCTACGCCATCTCCATCGGCGGCGACGACTGGCGAAAGAACATGGACGGGATGGTGCGGGCCTTTGCCCACTTCCACGCCCGCTTCCCCGACCGCCAGTTGGCGGTCATCTGCAAACTCTCACCGCAGCGGATCGCCCACTTCCAGCTGATGGCGGCCTCGCTCGGCATCCGGCCCGGCGCGCTGGTGTTCACCGGCTATGTCTCCGACGAGGATCTCGTCGCCCTGACGCGGCAGGCCGAGATGATGGTCTATCCCTCGCTCTACGAGGGCCTCGGCCTGCCGGTGCTCGAGGCCTACGGCTGCGGCGTGCCGGTGATTGGCTCCAATGGCTCCTCCATCAAGGAGCTCGTGATCCCTGAGCTGACGTGCGATCCGCACGAGCCGGCAGCGATCGCCGAGGCGATGGGGCGGCTGGCCGATCGGGCCGATCTCCGCGAACGATCGCTGGCTCGCGGTCGTGAACTCCTCGGCCAACTCGGCTGGCCCCACGCGGTGCGGACGGTGATGGCGGAACTGACCAGCCTGCCGACGGCCCGCGGATCCGATGTGGCCGTCGTGGGAGTGCTTCCGCCGGCGACGACGGCGATCGCGTCGTACACGCTCGCTCACCTGCAGTCACCCCGATGGCGGACCGATTTTTTCGACGCTAACCCCGGGCCGGCGGTCGACTCGGGCAGGTCATTGCTCCCCGGCAACCGGATCCTGCCGGTGGAGGTGCTCCAGCCGGTCCTCGAACGGGGCGACCACGGCACGGCGATTTTCGTGCTCGGAAACTCGGCGCACCATGCCAAGGCCCTCCGGTCGGTCATGCACACCCGGCTGGGCTGTCGCCAGCGACGGCTGGCCTACCTGCACGAGGTCAACCTCACGGTGCTGCTCCGCTTTTTTTTGGGGGGCCATCTCCACGATCTGCCCTCCGGCGGGTGCGCATCGGACGAACCGTGGATCGTGCGGGCGCTCACCGCGATCCCCGAGATCGGGCAGGGCCTGCGGTTCCTGGCCGAGACAGCCCGCCTCGACGGGCTGATCGTCAACTCTGATGCCTGTCGACGCCTTGTTCGCGCCGCCCTCGCCGGCATCCCGGGGGGCGACTGGCCGATCCACGTGGCGATGCTGCCGATCGTGGCCGACCTTGCCGAGCGACGGCCGGCGCGGCCCGCGGATGCACCGCTTCATGTGGGCACCTTCGGAACGGGGGGAGACACCAAGCAGTTCGAGCCACTCGCAAAGGCGATCGCCCTCATCGGCCGTCACCGGCCGGTGACACTCTCGATCGCTGGCTGGTCGGTGGCCCGGCAGTGCCGCCGTCAGGGCCTCTCGTCGCAGCGGTTTGTCGCGGTGCACGACTCGCCGACCGATGAGCAACTCGCGTCCCTGATGCGCGATGTGGACGTGGCGGTGCAGCTTCGGGTGCCGACGCACGGCGAATCCTCGGCGGCCGTCGCCCGGCTGCTCGGCCTCGGCACGCCCGTGGTGGTGACGGCCGAGGGCAGCTTCACGGAACTGCCGGAAGACATGGTCACTGGCGTTCCCGCGGAGTGCGATCCCGCCACCCTCGCCACGGCAATCGAGTCGGCGGCCTGCAGGCGGCTGACCGATGCCGCGGTGCGTGCGGCCATCGCCCCCTGGTCGCCGGAGGCCTTTGCCGACCGCCTGGCGGCGGTGTTCGGCGAGAACACCCGTGCCGGCAAGGACACACACACCGGCCACGACCTACGCCGGCCGGCCTGACCTAAGCCGCGCGGGTCCATCCGCTGCCAAGCGCGATCGCCCGTCCGTACTCGTAGTACCAGCGAAAGTGTCGCTCCACGTCGTCGATGAGGGAGCCCGCCTCCCGCCGGTAGGCGTCGAGGTCGCGAGGGCCCGAGGTGGCGTTCCGCTTCTCGAGGTAGGGCGGCCGGTCGATGCCGAGCTCACCGCAGAGTTCCTCGAGCCCGCGTTCGAGGGCGTGGTAGTTGATCAGCCTGGTCGATGGCCATGCGGGGCCACCCACGTCGAAGAACCACTCATACGTCGGTGCCTGCCCATCGACGACGGCCATCCGCACGAACGCAGGGAACGAATCCCGGCGGGCGCAGCGAATGAACGCCGCGGTCGGCTCGACGGCAAAGTCGTGCCGTCGCCAGTACTCATACAGCGAAACGAGCATCGCCAAGGGATCACGGATCACGCCCACGATCCGGGGCACGGCCTCGCGTTTCGGGCAGCCGCCGAGCAGCGCCGGCACCCACTTTCGCCAGCCACGCCCCGCTCGCTTCCGCCGCGCCTGCACCGCGGCGAGCGACGACGCGACCGTGAGGTGCGGATTCTCGGGGTCGAGGAGATCGCCGTCGGGAAACACCCGCCGAAACCAGTGCTGGAGCGAGGTCCCGGCAGTCTTGGGGTAGTGGACAAACCCGATGTGACCTCTCGGACTGTAAAACACGAGCCGCCCTCCCTTCCGTGGGAAGGATCGACAGCGCCGGTGCGAAAACTCGACGCCGGGGGGATTGGAGCGACCGTGCCGGTGGCGCGGCCAAGCCTCAGGGGCCGGCACGCCGTATCAGGGGGTCGGATAGACGGGGATGCCCGATGGGTTCACCACATTCCGGATGTTCTTGAACCACCTGGTGTGCATGACGCCCGAGCCCGAGCAGTCGCCGGCTGTTCCGACACCGGTCTGGTTGTACTGCACGATGTTGGAGGAGGCGGCGACAGGGAACGTTCCCACGGAGAGCGCCTTGGCATTGTCGAGGAGGATGCCAAACCGACTCGCCGTCATGTTGTTGCGGAACACCCGCGTTCCAGTCGACACCCCCTTGGCGTAGAAGGCGCTGCCCTGGTTCGATGTCAGCAGGTTGCCGTCTCCGGCCGTGACACCTCCCATGAGCAGGTTCGTCGCAGCCGTCAGTGCGACCCCGTTACCGTTGACTGCCGTGGCCCGGAACACGTTGCCGACGATCACCGTGTTGGCGAGGTTCCCGAGGGCGTGCAGGCCGATGGTCGTGGCCACCACGCTGTTGGCCCCCGCCGTGCCGGCGGTCTTCGTGTTGGTGCCGATCGTGAAGGGCTCGGCGGCCGATGTCCCCTGTGCGTCGAGCACGCGGATGCCGACTCTCTGACCCGTCACCCTATTGGCACGCACCGTCGTGCCGCCGAGACCCCCGGTCGCCGTGATGCCCGTCGTGCCGCCGGTGATCGTATTACCCGTAGTTCCGTCGCCCAGCGCGAACCCGGTCGCACCGTCCAGCCGGACACCGGCCGTGTTGTCGGTGAACGTGTTGTTGACGGCCTTCGATCCGGCGACGTTGCCCATCACCGACAGCCCGCGATCGCTGCTGCCCGTGACCGTGTTGCCGAGCTCGGCGGTGTCTCCGCCGATGGTGATGCCCTGGGCGCCGCTGAGATGAATGCCGGTGGCGGCCTGCGTGATCTCGTTGCCCTGCACCTTGGTGCCGGTGTAGGTGCCCTGCTCCACCACGAGCTCCGCGTCACTCGCCAAGACTGCGGTGCTGTTGGCCGAGAGCCTGTTGCCGAGGGCCGTTGCGGTGCTGCCCCCCACCAGCAGATCGATCAGCGAGCCGCCGCCGGGAGCGAGCCGGATCCCCACGCCGGTGTTGGCCGTGATCGTGTTGTCTTGAATCGTCGTGCCGCTGTAGGTGCCGGTGGTGACGTTGATCCCGTCACCGCCGTTGTTGGAGATCGTGTTGGGAGTGACGCCGATCACGAGCCCCATGATCTTGCCGGCAGCCCCGGCCAGACTGACACCGTGCCCGGAACTCGCGGAGATGATGTTTCCGGCCACCGTCGTCGAGGTGTAGGTGCCCGGTGCCACGAGCACGCCGACGCCCGTGGTGGAGGTGATCGAGTTGGACTGGCTCGCGGCGGCGCCGCCGATCGCGAGGCCCGATAGCACGCCGGCGGACGGGTCGAGCGACACTCCGGCGGTCTTGTTGGCGATGATCTGGTTGCCCACGATCGTCGTGCCGTTGTAGGCCCCCGCACCCACGACGACGCCGCCGGCGGTGTTGAGGGCGATCGCGTTACTCGTGCCCGCGGCCGTGCCGCCGATCGCGAGGTTGCTCAGCGTGCCAGCCGCTGGCGCGAGGCTGATACCGGCAATGTCGTTGAGGATGACGGAGTTGCCGACGATCGTCGTGCCGGTGTAGTCGCCCGCCCCGAGCTGGATTCCGTTGCCGGAGTTGATGGTGATGGAGTTGGCGGTGGCGCTCCCCGTGCCGCCGATGGTCAGGCCGGTCACGCCGCCGGACGTCGCGATCCCGTTCTTCACGTTGTCGACGATCCGGTTGGCCGCGATCGTGGCGCCGGTGTAGCTGCCGGCCGCCAGTTCGATGCCGTTGGTCGTGTTGCCGTAGATGTTGTTGCCGTTGCCGGCGACCGTGCCACCAATCGCCAGCCCGGGTGCCCCGGCCAGTACGGCGATGCCTGCCTTGGCATTGTCGCTGATCGCGCTGCCCATGATGGCAGTGCCGGAGTAGGTGCCTCCAGCGAGTTGGATGCCATTCTGGCCATTCACGCGGAGGTTCAGGCCGCGGAGCGTGCTGCCCGTCGAGCCGCCGGCGAACAAGATCCCATTCTGCTGAAAGTTCTGAATCGTAAGCTGGAGGCCGTTGATGCCGATCGTGTTCACCCCGTTGCCGATCGTGAGGCCATTCGCGCTGGTCCCGGCGGCTGTGCCGTCGAGAGTGATCGCGGAGGTGCCCGTCGTCGTGAAGGTCGTTCCCGAGACCGCCAGCGTGGGGAGTGCCGACTTTGTGTAGATCGTGCCGACGAGATTCTGGAATACGATCGAGTAGTCGGTCGCACCGGGGAGGTTGACGGCTTCGATCGCGGCCCGCAGGGACCCGGGCCCCAAATCGTCGAGGTTGGTCACGTTCACTGCCAGCAGGAGCTTCCGCTCGAGTCGCTCGACCCCGATGCGCGGACGGCGGGCGGTGGCCCCAGACTGGGTACCAGACTGGGCTCGGGAACGGCGGGAAGCGGAGGGGCGGCGAAAGGCAGACAACATGGGCAAAAACTCCGTAAAATCCTGCATGAAAAGACCCCGACTGGGACCAGCTACACAGTATTCGGAACCGCCGTGGTTGTAAATCGGAAAAGCGGGCCCGAAATGCCCGCCATGCCCATACTGCGGCCCGTCTGATCCGGCGGCCGTCGAGACACAGCCCATGCCCCTGCACATCTCCGCTGTCGAACGGCTCGAAGACGTGATCGGCCCGGCGCGGGCGTTCCTCGAGCACGACGACGACCTCTTCGCCCGGCCGCGGATCGTGGTGCCGACACCGGGCGCCAGGGCATGGCTGCACGATCGGCTGGCGCGGGAGCTGGGATCCTCAGGCCAAAACGACGGCATCGTGGCCAACGTCGACATCTCCTATCCCGGCACGATCGTCTCGCTGCTGCAGCCGCCACGGACCGCGGAGGCGGTCGATGCCTGGTCGCTCGACCGGCTCACCTTCGCGGTGCTCGACCTGATCACGGGCACGGCCGCGACCGGCCTGGGCATCCCCTTTGCCATGGTGCGTGAGCCCCTGCTCTCCGCGCGGCGGATTGCCGGCCTGTTCGACAACTATCACGTCCGCCGGCCGGGGATGATCCTGGAATGGGAACGCGAGCGGCCCAACCGGGTGCTGAGCCCGACGGCCAACGACGAACAGCAGGACGGCGTGCCCGTACCCGGCAAGCTTCGCGACTCGGATCACTGGCAGTTCGAGCTCTGGCGGGCGGTGCGGCAGAAGATCGGCAGTCCTTCCCCGCCGGCCCGATTGAGCCTCGACCACTGGCCGCCGGGGGAACGACTGCTCGTGGCCGGCCTGCAGACGCTCTCGCTGCAGCAGGTGCGGTGCCTCCAACTACTCGGGAGCGTGGGAGACGTGCGGGTGCTGCTCGTGCATCCCTCGGCAGGCCTGCGGGCCCGCTGGGGGCAGTCGCTGCCCCGGCCTTCGCCCACGATACCGCCGCAGCGGAGCAAGGATCCGGAGTTTCTCGACGGCGTGGATGAGCTGCTGCCGATCTGGCTGGCGGGTTCCAAGGAGCTCCAGCACCTGCTGGCATCGCAGGCGGTCAGCATCGCCGAGCAGCCCGCGGCGGCCGCGGTGGTTTCCGACACGCTGCTCGGCCGGATGCAGCAGACCATCCTGACCGGCGGCACGGCCGAGCCCCGGGAGCACGATCCCACCGACCGGTCGGTCGCGATCCACCGCTGCCACAGCCTGTCGCGGCAGGCCGAGGTGCTGCACGATGCGCTCCTCCAGGCCTTCACGGAGATCGAGGGTCTTCAGCCCCACGACGTGGTGATCGTCAGCCCCTGCATCGACAAGGCGGCGGCCCATCTCGAGGCGGTGTTTCAGCGGCCCGTCTTCGGGCGCGACGCCGCCGGTAAGGTGTCACCGATCACGCTGCCGCTCGTCGTGGCCGACCGCGGCATCCGCGCGGTGAACGAAGCCGCGGACCTGCTCGTGGATCTCCTGGCACTGCCCGGGTCGCGGTGCTCGGTGGATGACGTGCTCGACGTGGCGGGCCATCCACTCGTGCGGGCACACTTCGGTGCCGACGATGACACGGCGGCGGCGTGGGCCGACCTCACGGAGCGGACGCAGGTGCGGTGGGGCCTCGACGCCGGCCATCGGGCCCGCCGCGGCCTGGACCTGCAGGCGTTCCCCGACCTGCACACCTGGCAGCTCGGCCTCGAGCGGATGCTCCTCGGGGCGACGCTCGCCGACGCGGCCTCCCGCCCCGAACTCGGCGGCGTCGTGCCGCTTCCGGAACTCGATTCGGCTGACATTCCGGCGATCGCCATGCTCGTGCGGATCATTGACGTGATCCGCACACTCGAGGCGACCACGGCCGCCAGCCGTCCGGTGGCGGCGTGGTGCGACCTCATCGAGGCGGCGCTCGTCGGACTGTGCGGCGCGGAGACCGCGCCGCTCTCGGAGCCGCTCGCCCAGTTGCGTCGGCTCCGCGCGGCGGCTGCGGGCACCCCCGCCGAGGCCACTGCGGTGCCCTTCGACGACGTCCGGCAGCTGCTTGGCACATGGCTCGACGAGCAGCCCGGCCGCCAGCCGCTCCGCACCGGGGCGATCACGGCCACGTCGATGGTGCCGCTCCGCGGCGTGCCCTTCAAGGTGATCGGCGTGATCGGCTTCGATGATGGCGCCATCGGCGTCTCGGACACGGAGGGAGACGACCTCGTCGGCCAGCAGCAGCTCGTGGGCGACGTCGATCCGCGGACCGATGAGCGGCGAGCGCTGCTCGACTGCCTCCTGGCGGCGCAGCACCGACTCGTGATCGCCTGCAACGGCCGGAGCATCCGCAACAACCAGCCGCTCCCCCTGGTCACGCCGCTGCAGGAGCTGGTCGATTTCGCGGTGCGGCACGGCGTGCGGCGGGCCAAGCTCTCCGACCCCAGCGGGATCGAGGTCGATCATCCCCGCCACCATCTCAGCCCCCGAAACTTCGCGGTCGACGGCGTCGAGGCGGGCGTGATCTGGAGCCACGATGTCCGTGCGGCCAAGGTCGCGGCGATCGTGGGACCGGGTCCGCGGGCCACACCCATCGCAGCTGCCGGCGTCGAGGCCGCCCTTCGGCCTGCGGAGAGCCCTGCACCGCCGGCCGTTTCGCCGCAGCCAGTGATCGATCTGGCGCTCCTCGAGCGGATGGTGGCGGATCCGCTCTCGCTCTATCTCAAGGAGACGCTCGGCATCAGCACCTGGCGGGATGACGAGGAGGCCACGCCCGCCACGTTCCCGCTCACGCTCGCCACCAGAGCGGTGCGGAGCCTCACGCTGGAACTGCTCCACCTGCTCGTCGCCGATCCGGGGGCGGAGGCTGCCTGGATCGACGGCGTCCGGCGGAGCGGCCGGCTGCCCGTGGGCCCGCATGGCGATCAGCAGCTCAAGGAGATCGTGCAGCTGGCGAGCGGCATTCGGGACCAGGCACGCGAGCAGGAGGTGCCCCTGATCGGAGCCGAGACCCGTGAGATCCGGATCGACCTCGCGGCGACGCGGGTCACTGGCTTCCTCACCGGCGTGCACGAGGCGTCCCGCCGCCTCGTCGTCGTGACCACGGGAAAAGCCACCACCACGGCGTACGGTCGGCCATTGCTCGCCGCCGCCGTGAAACTCGTCGCCGCGCGGGCCGCCGGGCTCGGGATCGACACGGTCGCGGTGGTGTCGCGACACACCGACTGGAGACCGCGGGCGGAGACCACCGCGGGCCGACCCGTGAAGCCCTGCCAGATTCGCACGGTCTCCCTCGACGCCGGCATGGATCCGACGGACCGGCTCGCGAGCTTCTGCCGGCTCGCGCAGGATGCGCTGGCCGGGCCGTGCGGGCTGTTCGGCCTCGAGAGCGCGAAGCCCGCCGATCGCCTGAAGGCCTTCGACTCCTTCGTCAGCGCCAAAGACTGGTCCCTCGACAAACCGCTCTACCCCACGAAGAACGAGGCTGTCGTCTACGGGCTCAGCCCCAGCTTCGGGCAGATCTTCGCGCCCGCGTCTCGGGAACTGGCGTTTCTCGATCGCTTCATCGCCCTCCTCAAGCTCACCAGCAGCGGGATGAAGTACACCCTCACATGACCACACCCTTCCGACTCTCTGAAGGCCTGCTTCCCAACGGCACGCTCATCGAGGCCAGCGCCGGCACGGGGAAGACCTATTCCGTCGCGGCGATCGTCACCCAGGCGATCGCCACCGACGAGAGCATGCGGATCGGCTCGATCCTCGTCACGACCTACACGCGAAACGCGGCCGCAGAGCTGCGCAACCGGATCCGCGGCCGGATGGTGGCCACCGCCCTGCTGCTCCGCGGCAAGGAGGCCCCCGGCCACACCGCCGACGAGCTCGACGACAAGCTGCTGCTCGATGCCGCCGACCGGTTCGCGAAGGCCCGCCGGCTCGAGCGGGCGGTCGCGGAGTTCGACACGGCCTCAATCGGCACGATCCACGCCGTCTGCGCGCGGGTGCTGCGGCTGGCGGGGATCGTGGCCTCCGAGACGGGTGACGAGGACCTGCGGGACCGCGTCGTCGCCGAGGTCGTCAACGACGCGGTCGTCGCCGAGGCCGTGGCGTCGCAGCCACGGATCTGGGATGAGAAACCGCTGCAGGAACTCGTGAAAAAGCATCTCGGCGATCCGTTCCTCGTGCCGTGGTTCGACACGACTGGCCGCTCGGCCGACGAGCAGCTGGCGCTGGCCCGGGCGGTGGAACTCGTCAAAGACTGCGTCGCCCAGGTTCACCAACGGATGCGGTCGACACCCAGCTTCGACGACCTCCTGCGGCGGGCCTGGGAGGAGGTGAAGCGGGACGAGGCGACGTCGTTCCGCGATCTGCTCCGCCAGAAATACCGGCTGGCGATCGTGGACGAGGCGCAGGACACGAGCCGGCTGCAGTGGGAGTTTCTCCACCAGATCTTCCCGCCAGAGGGAGACCGGCCGCTGATCGCTGTCGGCGATCCAAAACAGGCGATCTACGGATTCCGTGGGGCCGACGTCACCGCCTACCTGCGGTTCTCGCAGCGGGGCGTGGCCGAATCCGGCGACGGCCCGCCCCGCCGGACGCTCACCGAAAATCATCGCTCCGACGGGCCACTGCTCGCCGCGCTCAACACGGCGCTCCACGCCGCCGAGTTCGGGCCGGGCATCCTCTACCAGGAAGTCACCGCCGCCGCAGGGCACGACACGTCGCGGCTCGTAGGGCTGCAGCCGGTCGAGTTCCTGGATACCGGCGTGGCATCGTTGCCGACGGCCACCGTCCGCAGAATCCACGAACTCCTCACGGCAGGCCGGTTCGATCCCCCCAAGCCTCGTCCGATCAAGCCCGGCGAGATCTGCGTGCTGGTGCGGGTGAATGCCGTGGGCCGGGAGATCGAGAAGCAGCTCGTGGCGCTCGGCATCCCCGCGGTGAGCGGCGGGACGGCCAGCGTGATGCACGGCCAGATGGCCGACGACATCCGCGTCATCCTGGAGGCGATGGTGCGGCCGAGTGATCTCGGCCGTGCCCGGCGGGCGGCGGCGACATCGTTTTTCGGCAAGGCTCTCACCGACGTCGGCACGCTCGGCGAGGCGGCCGAGCAGGCGATCCAGGAGACGATCGCCGGGCTCCACGCGACCCTGCAGCGAAAGGGCATCGCGGCGGTCGCCGCCGAGATCATGGCCAACACGGAACTGGCGACCAGGGTGGCGACGGCCGCGGGTGGCGAGCGGCGGATCGTCGACTTCGCCCACATCGTGGAGCTGCTCCACGACGCCAGCGATGGCACGGGCTGCCATGCCCGCGTCATGCTCGAGCGGTTCACCGAACTGGCGGCCCAAGACGAAAAGAGTGAGCTGGTGAGCCGGCGGGTCGAGAGCGACGAAGATGCCGTCACGATCATGTCGGTGCATGCGGCCAAGGGGCTCGAGTTTCCCTGCGTGCTGGTCGTCGACGGCTGGAAGAAAAAAACGCGGCCCGGCAAGCCGGCGATCTTCTACGCCAAGGACGAGCGGCGGCTCGACGTCGGCCATGCCATCGACGACATCGGACAGGCCGATTCGTCGAAGCGAGCCGCGCTCGAGGCGGAGAACGAGGAACTGCGGCGGCTGATCTACGTGGCCGTGACGCGGCCGAAGCACCACCTCTGTATCCTGCGGCCAAGCGAGTGGGAAGACACGCTGCTTGCGGCGGTCATGTCTGGCGGCCCGCGCGACCCTGACACGGCCCAGAGCCCCACCGCGGCAGCGGTCATCCGATCGGCGGCGAGTCTGCCCGAGCCACGCCGCTGGACGTCCCCCGCGCCCGCATCGGGGGCGTCACCGTTGGACGTCGCCACGATGCCGCCGCGGGTCGATCAAACCTATCGGCGGACGTCGTTCAGCGGCATCACGGCGGCGGTCGCCCGACGCACCGAAGACGGCCGCACCCATCCTGGCCGCGGCCACGACGAGGACCGTCTTGGCACGTCGGTCGCAGACGGCGAGTCATCGGATGGGGAGGCTTCGCCTGACGAGCTCCTCGTCACGGCCGCGGCGGCTCCCGAGGCCGTCCACGCCAACCTCGACGCGTTCACGATCGCCGACCTGCCCGCGGGCACGGCGTTCGGCAGTGCGGTGCACGAGATCTTCGAGCAGATCGAGGTGGTGCCCGGCGCCGATGCCACGGCCCTGGAGGCCTCCGTTCGCGGCGTGGTCGACGGGGTGGCCACGTCGCCGTTTCTGCGGCCGCACCACGACGCCTTGGCCGCGATGATCGCGACGGCGATCCGCACGCCCTTCGGTGGTCCACACAGCTTTGCATTCGCCGACCGAAGCTTCGCTGACTTTGGCGGCACCGACCGGCTCACCGAGATGGACTTCGAGATGGCGCTGGCGGGCCTCGACAAGAATGTGCAGGCCAGCGACGTCGGCCTGGTGCTCGGCAGGTCGCTGGCCACGGGGGATCCGCTCGCGGCCTACGCCGAGCAGCTGGCCGGGTCGAGCTTCGACGTGCCGCTGGCGGGCCTGATCAACGGGTCGATCGACGCCGTGCTCCGCCTGCCAGGTCGGCCCGCGGACGACCCGCGGCTGATCGTGGCCGACTACAAGACCAACAAGCTGCACGGCCGCGAGGATGCCCAGCCGCTGGCGGCGTACGCGCCGGCGAAGCTCGTCGCGGCGATGGCCGACCACCACTACCCGCTGCAGGCCCTCGTCTACGGCACGGCCGTCTACCGGCTGCTCCGTTGGCGTCTCGGCCGTCGCCGGCCTGCAGACTGGGATCCGGGCGAATGCATTGCCGGCGTGGTCTACGGCTTCATCCGCGGCATGCAGGGCCCCGACACGCCGGTCGATGCGGAGGGCCGGCGGTACGGCGTGTTCACCTGGCAGCCTCCGCAGCTGATCTGGGGCCGGCTGAGCGACCTGTTCGCAGGTGATCGGAAGGGAGTGCGACCATGACGACGACAGCGACGGACGTTTCGACGGGCAGCCGCGCGGCCACCGTGCACCTCCCGGAATCGGCACCGGCGGCACTCGCCGACTACGTGCGGGCGCGGGCGATCACGGCCGACGACGTGGCCGCGGCCGCCGTGCTCGTGGGCATCGCCCGCCGCGAGGCGACCCCGCCCACGGTCGACCTGCGCGCCTGGCTGGCGATGTGCCTGGCGCTGCGGGCGCCCCGCGACGGCCACACCTGCGTGTCGCTCGCCGACATCTGTGACTGGGCCGGCGACATCGACTTCACGGAGGCCGGCCAACTCCACTGGCCCGCCGATGCCGCGGAGTGGCGGGCATCGCTCGCCTCGGCCGAGCCGCTCGTCGGCATGCCGGGCAGCCGGGCGCCGTTCATCCTCGACACCACGCCGGCTGGCGGCGGCCGGCTGTACCTCGCGCGGTCACTGCACGAGGAGCAGGAGATCGCCCGCCGGCTGGTCGGGGAGAACACGGGCGAGGTCCGGATCCTGCTCGGCGGCCCCGGCACCGGGAAGACCACCCAGGTGGCGACACGGCTGGTCAGCCTGTTTCAGGCCGACCCCGCCACGCGGATCGCCCTCGCCGCCCCCACGGGCAAGGCCGCCGCGCGGATGGCCGAGGCCCTGCGGAACCGGCTCCACGACCCGAAGGCGCCCGCCGAGATCAGGGACGCGCCACGGGAGGTCCGCGCCGCGGTCGCGGCCGCGCGGCCGGTGACGATTCACAAGCTGCTCGGGTACCGTCCGTATGGCACGCCCCGCTACCGGTTCCATGCCGGCAACCCGCTCGCCTACGACCTGGTCGTGATCGACGAAGCCTCGATGCTCTCCAGTTCGCTCATGCATCACCTGCTGGCCGCGGTGGGCGAGGGCACGCGGCTGCTGCTGGTGGGAGATCCAGACCAGCTCGCGAGCGTCGATGCCGGATCGGTGCTCGGCGATATCGCCAAGGCAGCGGCCTCGCCGGGCTCCCGGCTCGCCTCACGCACCGAGAAGCTCACCACTCGCCATCGGTTCGGCCCGCGGATCGGCGGGCTGGCCGACGCGATCCTCATGGACGACGGCGCGGCCGGAGCGGCACGGGCGCTCGACATCCTCGAAGGCCGCTGGACCGCCCCTCCGGATCCGCACAATGCAGCGGCCGACGACCCGGCGTCGATCCGCTGGATCGAGCCTGGCACCGCGGCCTTCGCCGAGCTGGTCCAGGAGGCGGTCGCCCATGCCGCCCGGGTTCTCGAACTCGCCGGGCAGGGGCAGGTCGCCGCGGCGATCGAGGCCCAGAAGGAGTTTCAACTGCTGGGGGCGCACCGCGGCGGCACGCTGGGCGTCGCCGGCTGGAATCTACTGGTGGAGCGGCGGCTCGGGGTGGCCGGCGGCACGCCCTGGTATGCCGGCCGGCCGCTAATGGTGACGCGAAACAACCCCGCGCTCGATCTCTTCAATGGCGACGTGGGGCTCGTGGTGCCCGGCGGGGAGGGCAACCGGATGGATGCGGCGTTTCCCACGGGCACCGAGCCGCGGCGGCTGCCCGTCTCGCGGCTGGAGGACGTGGCGACGATGCATGCCCTCACGATCCACAAGAGCCAGGGCTCCGAGTATCGACACGCGGTGGTCGTGCTGCCGGAGCGTGCCAGCCGGATCGTGACCCGCGAACTGCTGTACACGGGTGTGACCCGGGCCTCGGAGAAGGTGACGATCGTCGGTTCCCGCAGGGTGATCGAGGCCGCGATCACCAAGCCGATCCGCCGCGCGACGGGGCTGCAGGCCCGGCTCGGCTGACCCGTACGGCTGAAGACGTCGCGGTGCTGTAGAGGCCGAACTCCTCCCGCGGCGCAGCCTTTGCTCATGCCCAAGGCCGTGGATCGCTGGCATCTACTGATCCGCCGGCCGAACCCTGATCCCGCTCTTCACCGGCCGAGGTGACCAGCGCGGTACGATGCTCCGCCTCGGCATCCCGTTCTCGGAGTCCACACGCATGGTCGCGCCTCGCCTCGCACCCCGCCTCGCCGCCGCATGGGCTGCGATCCTCCTCGCCACCACGGCCCCGTGCGGGATGGCCGCCGACACCGGCTGGCACCAGTGGCGGGGGCCAAACCGCGACGGCTTCGTGGCGGGGGCAGCCTGGCCCGACGGTCTCGCGGATGACAGGCTCGAGAAGGCGTGGCGGGTGGATCTCGGCCCGAGCTACTCCGGGCCCGTGGTCGCGGGGGACGTCGTGATCGTGACCGAGACGGCCGATGCCGCCACCGAGCATGTGCGGGCGTTCGACCGGGCCACCGGTGCCGAGCGGTGGCATGCGGAGTGGGAGGGTGCCCTGCGAGTGCCCTTCTTCGCCGCCTCCAATGGCTCGTGGATCCGCTCGACGCCCTGCGTCGATGGTGATCGTGTCTACGTCGCCGGCATGCGCGACCTGCTCGTCTGCCTCGACGTGGCCAGCGGCCGCGAACACTGGCGGGTCGATTTCGTGAAGGTCCTCGAAAGCCCGCTGCCGGCCTTCGGCTTCGTTTCCAGTCCGCTGGTGATCGGTGACCACGTCTACGTGCAGGCCGGATCGGGATTCGCAAAGCTCGACAAGCTCACCGGTGAGATCGTCTGGCGGGTGCTCGATGACGGCGGCGGCATGTCGGGGAGCGCCTTCTCATCCCCGTACCCCGTCACCCTCGACGGCATACCGCAGATCCTCGTGCAGACCCGCGAGGAGCTCGCGGCGGTCGACCCCGAGAAAGGCAGCGTGCTCTGGAAGACCCCCGTGGAGGCGTTTCGTGGCATGAACATCGTCACGCCCACGGTGAGCGACGGCCGCATCTTCACCACGAGCTACGGCGGGGGCTCGTTTCTGTTCGCCGTGAATCCCACCCGCACCGACAAGCCGGTGGAGCAGGTCTGGCGGAACAAGATCCAGGGCTACATGTCGACGCCGATCGTGATCGGTGGCCATGCCTACGTGCATCTCCGCAACCAGCGGTTCGCCTGCCTCGATCTCACCACCGGCAAGGAGGACTGGATCACGACCCCCTTCGGCCGCTACTGGAGCATGGTTGCCCAGGGAAACCGGATCCTCGCGCTCGACGAGACCGGTGACCTGCGGCTGATCCGGGCCACGCCTGAAGGGTACGAACTCGTGGGCGAGGCGAAGGTGGCCGCCGAGGAGAGCTGGGCTCATCTCGCGGTCGAGGGAACCGAGCTCTACATCCGCGATCTCAAGGGTCTCTCCGCCTACCGGTGGAAGTGACTCACCGCTGACGCTGCTCGAGACGGTCGACGAGCGTCGGCCTGCGGAGCACGATCAACGGGTCGGTCTCGTCGCGGACCGCCGCCGAGCTCATCGGCTTGGCGAGCACCATGCCCGCTACGAAGCCCGCGATGTGGGCCGAGTAGGCCACCCCGCCACCGCCTCCCTGGTCGAGGAAGCCACTGACGAGTTGGAACAGGAACCAGATGCCAACCGCCACGTAGCCCGGCACGTCGACCATCATCCGCAGCAGGATCACGCTCACCCGTCGCTTCGGGTGGAGCACGAGGTAGGCGCCGAGCACGCCCGAGATCGCCCCCGAGGCGCCGAGGCAGGGCGTGAGGGAGGCCTCGCCGGTGGAATTGAGAAACACGAACGTGAGCGAGGCGATGATGCCGGTGGCCAGATAGAAGAGCAGGTATTTCACGTGGCCCATGTCGTCTTCGATGTTGTCGCCGAAGATCCACAGAAACCACATGTTGCCGAATAGGTGCATCAGGCTGCCGTGCATGAAGATGGCGGTCAGCAGCGTCATCCACGGCGGCACCGGCGTCTCCTGCAGGCCGGGGTCGGTGATCTGGATGTCTCCCTGGGGCGTGTGGACCGTCTTCTGCGACGGCTCCGTGACGATGTCCTGACCGGTGAGGATCTCGCGGGGCACCTGCACGTAGGCCATCGTGAAGGCCTCGTTGCTCCCCATGCCCTGCAGCACGGCGAACACGAACACATTCGCGGCCAGCAGCGCAATCGTCACGAACGGAAATGTCCTGCGATCAGAGTTGTCGTCACCGACGGGAAAAACCATGGGGGGCGTCACTCCGGAGAGAGGATGCGAGGGATCTGGCCGATGGAAGAATAGCCAGGGACCGGGGTTCCCGCGAACCCACACCTTCCAGGTCGCCACGATGCGTTTCCTTCGAAAACTGCGTCGCCAGATCCGTCCCGCGCGGCGGGTCGGCCTCGAACGCCTCGAGCCACGGCTCTGCCTGGCGGCCGCGACCCAGCGGATCGAGTGGCTCGGCCAGGCCGTCGACGCCCGGGCCGACTCGTGGATCGTCCGCTCCGAACGGCCGCTCGCGGCCGCGGACCTCATCTCGGGACTCGGCTGGCGGGCCATGCCCCTGGGCGAAGGGCTCGAGCGGGTCGTGGCTCCTGGCTCGCCGGCGAAGGAGGTCCTCGCCTGGGCCGGCCGCACGCCGGGCGTGGCCTTCGTGGAGCCCGACTTCGCCATCACCGGCGCGGCCGTTCCCAACGATCGGTCGTTCGGCTCGCTCTGGGCGCTCGACAACACGGGGCAGTCGGGGGGCGTGGTCGACGCCGACATCGATGCTCCCGAGGCCTGGACCATCACGACGGGATCGCGGGGCGTGGTCGTCGCGGTGATCGACAGCGGCATCGACTATCAGCACCCCGACCTCGCCGCCAACGTCTGGGTCAACCCCGGTGAGATCGCCAGCGACGGTGTCGACAACGACCGCAATGGGTTCGTCGATGATGTCCACGGGTGGGACTTTGCCAACCGCGACGCCGACCCGATGGATGACAACGGCCATGGGACGCACGTGGCGGGCACGATCGGGGCCGTCGGCAACAACGGCACCGGCGTCGTGGGGGTCAACTGGCAGGTCTCGATCCTGGGCCTCAAGTTCCTCGACGCCGCGGGGAGCGGCTACACCAGCGACGCCATCGCGGCGATCAACTACGCCACCCGGATGCGCCGCGACTTCGGCATCAACGTGGTTGCCACCAACAACAGCTGGGGGGGCAGAACCGCCTCGGCCGCCCTGCGGACCGCGATCGACGCGGGGGGCGCCGCAGGCATCCTGTTCGTGACCGCCGCCGGTAACGACGCCACCAACAACGACACGATCCGTTCATTTCCAGCCACCATCACCAGCGACGCGATCATCTCGGTTGCAGCCACCGACCGCTCCAACCGACTGGCGGCCTTCTCCAACTTCGGCCGCACCACCGTCGATCTGGCGGCACCGGGTGTGGGCCTCGTCTCGACCGTGCCGCGGAATGCCTACGAATCGTACAGCGGCACGTCGATGGCGGCGCCGCTCGTGACGGGCACCGTGGCCCTGCTTGCCGCCGCCCGGCCTGGGGCCACCGCCGCGGAGCTCCGCGCCGCCATCCTCTCCTCGACGACACCGGTGGCGGCCCTCGCCGGCACAACGGCAAGCGGCGGCCTGCTCAACGCTCGGGCGGCACTCGAGGCGCTCGGTGCGACCACGCCCACGCCGCCTCCCGCGGCCACGTCGCCCCCTCCGGAGCCGCCGCCACCCCCGGCGGCCACGCGGGTGAAGGGGGACGCGGGCGACGTGCCGGCCAGGAGCGTCGTGGTGCCGGCCCGCGGCTCGGGAACAGTCGCATTCGCCAGCCGGATCGGCGACGGCTCGTTCGGCCGCCGAGACGTGGACCTCTACCGCGTGACGCTCGCCGCGGGCCAGCGAATCACGATCGACGTGCGGGCCCGTGCGCTTCCCACACCCTCACCGCTCGACAGCACCCTGCGGCTCTTCACCGTCGCTGGGCAGCAGCTCGTTGCCAACGACGATGCCCGGGGTAGTCGCGACAGCTTCATCACGTTCACGGCCACGACGGCCGGCACGTACTACGTCGGGGTCTCGGGGGCGGGCAACACCGCCTACAACCCCAGGCGGGGTGGGTCGGGAAGAGCCGGCTCCACCGGTCGCTATGAGATCTCGCTGCAGTTCGACGCGGTGCCGGTGACGCGGCGGGCCGGCGGCCTCCACACGCTCGGCTCCCCCGACGCAGCGGCTGTGATGGGAGGCGGTCATGGCCGCGTCATCCCGTAGCCGCAGGTTTTCTCCCTGCGGTCTGCACCCCATCCCGGCTGGCCGGGCAGCGCTACCGCGTGAACCGATGCACCATCGTGTGCCGATACGTCTGACCCGGATCGAGCCGCGTGGTTGGCCAGTCGGCATGGTGGACGCTGTCGGGATACTTCTGTGTCTCTAGGCAGAGGCCGCCGTTGCGGACGTAGGCCACACCCCCCTTCCCTGTCAGCGTGCCGTCGAGAAACCCGCCCATGTAGACCTGCACACCCGGCTGGTCGGAGAGCACTTCGACCGCCCGGCCGCTCTGAGGATCGCGAAACGTCGCCGCGGTTCGCAAGGTTCCATCCGGTTGCCAGCCGCGAACGAGGTAGTTGTGATCCACGCCGCGGCAGGCGTCGGCTGCCGGATTCGGTGGCAGCATCTCGATCGCCGCCCCGCACCGGCCCCACGGCCGCCGCTCCGGCCGAAAGTCGAACGGCGTGGCCTCGACCGGGGCGAAGACACCGGTCGGAATCGAGCCCGCATCGACCGGCAGGTAGCGATCGGCGACCACGGCCAACTCCTGGTCGGCGATCGATCCCGAGGCGTGGCCCGACATGTTCCAGTAGGAGTGGTTGACGAGGTTCACGATCGTGGGCGCATCGGTCGTGGCCGACATCTCGACGATCAGTTCGCCCGCGGGCGTGAGCGTGTAGACGGCCTTCGCCACGAGCCGGCCGGGATACCCCTCATCGCCGTCGGGTGAGACGAGTTCGAACTCGACCGCGGGCCCCCGGTCGGTCGCCCGCGGCGTTCCCTTCCAGAGCTGCTTGTCGAATCCCTTCACGCCACCGTGCAGGTGGTTGACGCCGTTGTTGGTGGCGAGCGTGTGGGCCTTGCCGTCGAGCTCGAACCGACCGGCAGCAATCCGGTTGGAGCTGCGGCCGCAGATCGCGCCGAAGTAGGGATGTCCCTTCAGGTAGCCGTCGAGCGTGTCGAAACCGAGCACGACATCCACGGCGTCGCCCGGCGTGTCCACCTTGGGCGGCACGAGGAACGAGGTCAGGATGGCACCGTAGTCGGTGACGGTCGCCCGCCAACCGCCCGGCACCTCGAGCGTGTAGAGATGGGCCTCCCGGCCGTCGGCGAGTGTTCCAAAGGGCTTCACGGCGGGCATGGAAGTGGCTCCAGCAGAGGGTGGATTCTGTGCCGCGAGGCAGGCAGCGGCCCCCAGCACGACAGCGCAGGCCGTCGCGCGACAGATCGAAAGGCACGCGTTCATGGTCTTCCCCCTCAGTGGCAGATCACCCGTGGCACAACAAGCGTGGCCGCGTGGCCGTGGTTCGCAGGCTGCTACGTCTTCGCAGTCGTCCGCGTCTTCGGCGTGCTCTCGGCCTCTTCCTGCTTGATGGCGATCCAGCCGTCCACGCTCCACGGCCCGCCGCCGAAGGCGGCCAGCGACAGCAGTCCGCCGCCGATCGCCAAGTTCTTCATGAACTGGATGGTCTGCAGCTGCTGCTGGCCGGGGTCGGTGAACCGCCAGAAATCGTGGAAGTAAAACGTCGCTGCCGCGAGGAACACGAACAGAAACAGCGCCCCGATCCGGGTCCATGCCCCGAGGATCAACGACAGGCAGCCGAGCAGCAGCAGGCCGATCGCCCCGAACAGGGCGAACTTGGGGTTGGGCACCCCTTCCGACGCCATGTAGGCGGCCGTCGAGGAGAACTGCGTCACCTTGTTGACGACGGCGCTGGCAAACACGACGGCGATCATCAGCCGCGCAAGGAGCGACGCCATCCCCTGCACGACGTCTGCCATCTGCTGCATCACTCCGCTCCTCGCCCGGTGACGAACCCTGGACATGGTCGCCCACCGGACCCGACGGGGCAAGGGGGAAAAACCGGCTGATTCACGCGGGCTGGTCGCGGGTTACGCAGTGGAGGGCACCGCGGCCACGAACAAGCGCGTGGCAGTCGACCGGCTCGATCCGCCGGCCCGGGAAGCAGGCGGCGATCGCCTCCAGGGCCGGCTCGTCGCTCGGGCCGCCGAACACGGGCACGGCCACGAGCCCGTTGGCGACGTAGAAGTTGAGGTGGCTCGCCGGGAGTTGCGTGCCCTCGAAGGTGAACCGTGACGGAAGATCGACCGGAATCACCTCCAGCCTGCGGCCACGGGCATCAACGTGCCGGCGGAGGAGTTCGAGATTGGCCTCGAGTCCGGCGTGGTTGGGATCGAGCCGGTCTGGCTGCCGGGCGGCGAGCACCCGGCCCGGCGCCACGAACCTCGCGAGCTGATCGATGTGGCCATCGGTGTCGTCGCCGGCAAGGTCGCCCCCCACCCAGAGCACGCGGTCGACGCCGAGCCAGCGATGCAGCGCCGCCTCCAGCGCCACCCGGTCGAGCCCGGGATTTCGTTTCGGATCGACCACGCACCGCTCGTTCGCCAGGAGCGTGCCGTCGCCGTCGGTCTCGATCGCTCCTCCTTCCAACACCACCTTGGGCTCGAGGGCCTCGAGCCCAAGGTGCCGGGCGATGCTCCGCGACACGCCCGCGTCGGCGTCCCACGGCGGATACTTGCCTCCCCAGGCGTTCCAGTCCCAGCAGACGGCGCGGGGCCGGTCACCCTCGGCCCGTTCACTCGGCACGAGGAACACCGGGCCGGTGTCACGGATCCACGAGTCGCTCGTGGGAACCTCGATGAACGACACGTTCGGCTCGTCGGCGAGCGCTTCCCGCGGCGCGGCCAGCACGTCGGACGATCCGACGATCCGCACCGGCTCGTGACCGGCGACGAGCCGCGCGAGCCGTTCGTAGGCGGGGGGAATCGCGGCGAACGGCCCAAGGAACGTGGCCTGGCGGTGCGGCCACGCGATCCACGTCGCGGCATGCGGCTCCCATTCCGCCGGCAGCCTGAAGGTGGTCATCGCGTCACCCGCCCCACCGGCCGAGGAGCCCGCCGTAGGCATCAATCCGGCGATCGCGGAAGAACGGCCAGCGCGTCCGCGACCACTCGATGCGGTCGAGATCGCAGTCCACCACGGCCGTGAGCGGCTCCTCGTGCGAGGCTTTGAGCAGGCACTCGCCGTTGGGGGCGTAGACGACGCTCGCGCCCCAGAACCGCAGCGGCCCTTCGCGGCCGGTGCGGTTCACCGCCACCACGAATACGCCGTTGGCGATCGCGTGGCTCCTGAGCATCGTGTCCCACGATTCATACTGCTCGCGGTGGAGCGATTCCTCGCCGTCGAGCCAGCCGATCGCGGTGGGATAGAAGAGCGCTTGGGCGCCGGCCATCGCGGTGAGCCTGGCCGCCTCGGGATACCACTGATCCCAGCAGACGAGCGGACCCACGGCGAGCCGGCTGGTGGGCACGCTCATGAAGCCCGTGTCGCCGGGGGCGAAATAAAACTTCTCGTAGTAGTGCGGGTCGTCGGGGATGTGCATCTTGCGATACACGCCGGCTGAGGAGCCGTCGGCGTCGAAGATCACCGCCGTGTTGTGGAAGAGCCCGGCAGAGCGCCGCTCGAACACGCTCCCCACGAGCACCACGTCGTGCTCCTTCGCGGCGACGGCCAGCCGCTCGGTGAGCGGCCCGGGCACGGCTTCTGCCTCCGTGAACTTTCCATGGTCTTCCGCCTGGCAGGGATACTCGCCGGCAAAGAGTTCCTGGAGGCAGACGACCTGGGCCCCCTGCATCGCCGCCGCGGCGATGCCGGCGATGGCCTGGACGATGTTGGCCTCGCGGTCGGCGGTGCAGGCCGACTGCACGAGGCCGATGCGGACGATGGTGGTGGTCGGGGAGGCGGGCCGGAGCAGACTCTTCATACCCGCCATGGTACGCGAGGAATCCGGCGACGCGAGGACGTCGTTCCCGCCCGTCAAATGCCCCGACCCGAGGCCCGCCGCGCCGCGGCGACCGCCATGCCGACGATCCCGGCGACCATCACCAAGCCGCCGACTGCCATGGTCCAGCCGCTGAGAGCGAGGTTGAACCGCTCCGCCTCCGCCTGGGCGGGCGTGGGATCCTGGGTGGGCACCCCGACGGCCACCACGCCATACACGAACCCCGCGATGGCCAGCGCGAGGCCGATTCCTGCGAGGACGGACATCTTTGCCATGGGATCAAGCTCCAGGGAGACTCAATCGATCATAGCCGGCCACGTGGGTACTGGTTTTTAATCTGCACACGAAGCAGCGCCGGTCCTGATCCCCCACAGTTGCAAACCTGTGCCACTTCAGGCGGCAGTCATGTCACGCAGGACCGCGTGCTGCGGTCACTCCCGCTGCCGCGAGCGGCCTGCCGAGCGGCGTGGCGAAACGCCTCGGCGCCGAGCACGTAGTCGCCAGATCGGCCGTCGTGCATCACGCCGTCGCCGGCGACTGCCAGAGCGGCCGCAGCAAAGCACTGGAGCCGGATGTCGATGGCGGAGTGCCGCTCGTCGGTCACGAAGTGGGCCTCGCACGGGCTTCGCCGATACACGCCTCTCACACGGGCCGGGCATTCGGCCGTGAGCCGGTCGTGATCTACTGGGTCGAGCCGCTCGAAGCTCGCGTCGAATCCTGCGAGCCGCGGTGGATCGCCGAACTCCCCCGCCCCACGGAAGGCCTCGGCCAGGATCGCGAGCCGGAAGGTGAGAGGCCCGGCGGCGTGGGCTTCCGGCCGGAATTCGGCCAGAAGCTCGGCGAGCATCCCGTGCGGCCTCAGGGCCTCCCGCCAGAGGCGGGCGATGTCGGGCGGCCATGCGGCGACGTTGACGGTGAGTGCGTAGCGCATTCGCGTCATCGATTGATCTGCTGGTACCGGTACAGCAAGGCGGCGCATGGCGGCATCCGGAAAGACACGGCGTATCGGAAGACCCTCACCAAACCATGTGCGCGACTCCCCGGCGATCTGTCGCGGTCGGGAAAGAAGCCGCCGGCGAGGCCGGGGCTCCATCCGGGACGCCTCACGCGCTCAGGCAGATTCCAACGGGGAGAAGGCAGCGCGGTCGCTACCGCGACGACGAGGGCGGCCCGCACTGAGCCGGGATCGACGGCAATGGATCATCCGACAACCCGTAATGCGGCAGGAAGAACTCCTCCGTCGGCCGCGAGCACGCTCGTGGCGGCCCAAACCGATTCTCTTGGATTCGAACAACGACGCTCTTCGCCACGTCCACGACTTCGACCCGAACCCCCTCCGGCAAGGGAACTCCATCCCATTCCTGATACCTGATCGTCATGCGCTCCCGAAAGGGAGCGTCCGTATCGACGTGCTTCGTCAGGCTCGACGTGATTCCGCTTCGCACAACGACCCAGAACCGCCGAGGTCGCAGTTCGGCCCAGTACACACCGTCCGGCTGCAGAAGAAAATCGTTCGATGCGTCAGCCGTGTAACGGTACACGATTCTCACCACCTCATCGCCCTGGTCATTCACACGCGTGTCGGCGCCTGTCATCTGGAAATCCGCGTCTGTGAGAATCTTCTCCATGGGCAACCACGAGATGGTGGAGAACATGGCCAGCTTGAGTTCGGCTACATCGATCCATCCGGCCTGTGGCTGCGGGGCGTCCTGCCGCCAGCGTTCACAGTACTTCAACGAGAACGGCTTCAGCGCGTCCGCATCGACCGCCCGGCGGACGCTGAAGGAGTAGCGGCTGTTCATCAGATCGATCACCTGCTCGCGTTCGAGTCGTCGAGACACGCCATCCTTCAGGATGCCGTACGTGGACGAATGGACCTCCCGGTCCGGCTCTTTCGTGTCCGTGGGCCGATAATCAACGTACGTGTGTTCCAGCTCGATTCCCCGCAGCCGCTCACCCAGCGTTTTCCATGCCGGCGGGGCTTCGTTCAGGAATCGCTCTTGGCACTTCACGTCGATCGACGTGGGCAGCGACTCAACCGGAAAGGGGGGACCGAGATCGGCCCCGACGCCGATCGCCTCGCCTAGCGCCATCAGGGCGAGGCCCGCAAAGCCACAAGCGATTCGTGAACTCGCCATCTGGATACTCCTTCAGGTGCAACGCCGATATCTGGGGCCTTGCCCAGCACCGAGCTAGTGGGCAGCATCAGACGACCCTGCCGTTTCGATAAGCTCGATCCGGTCGGGAATCGACGAGATGCCCTCCGCTGCATGGTCGAGCCTCGCCGCCAAGAATTTCGTCACCTCTTCCAGCATCGTGACGTCGTCTCGCAGCCGTTCTCGGTCGCTTTCCTCGGTCGCGTTGGTGAGCGCGTCGCGGGCAACGCCGAGTCGCTCGCCGGCCTCCTCGTGTGCCTTTTCCAGCGCGCGGCGGCGCTCGATGCGTTCGCGTTGTTCCTTTTGCACAACCTCCTTGAGGTAGACCGTCGTGATCGCCTCGAGGATTCGTGTCAGGTCGTCGGCGTTCTCCCCGCGCAGCCGCACCTGGATGATCTCCGAGTCGCTCGGCGCCGAGGCCTGGACGTGCTTCGAGAGCCAGCCGACGGGGTCCTTCTCGGCCGCCAGCGTCGGGAGCTCGGCGATGCCTGGCTCACGCAGGGCTTTCTGGAACACGAAGGGGCTCTTGATCAGTTGTGCCTGCGTCTTGCGATAGACCTCGTAGTCGTCCTTGTCCGGCTGCAGGACGCGGAGCGAAGCCACGGCCTCGTGCTGCGAGCGGGCCGACGGGCTGCCACCGCCGAACAGTCCACGGGACAGCCCGGTACCCGCGGCCGATAGTTCCGGTGCCTCCGCCTGCATCAGCGTTCTGGGTTCATCCTTCTTCATCGTCTTCCGCAGCGAGCGGAGAACGCTCTCGACGGCCCGATGGCCGGCGGTGTGGCGCGTGATCGCCAGGCAGGTGACGCCCCCGTCGATCACCCAGGTCGGGCCGCCCTGCGATCCGATTCGCGACTGAAGCGCGTCGAACGTCTGGCCGGCAGCGAGGAGGTCGTCGACGGGGTAGTAGGCGGCCGAGGACCAGCGGCGGTTGGACACGGTGAGCTGATCCCTGACCAGCTCGAAGCAGAGGCCGCCGTCGAGGATCGAGTCGAGAACGGCGGCGAGGGTGCGACCCTTGGTTGGACCGCGGACGGCCACGCGCTTCTTCAGCAGCCGTGAGTCGGCAAGGGCGATGGAATCGAACACGATCGGCACGCCTGCCGCCTGCGAGAGCGACGCGATTGCGTCGCCGATCGCTACGCCGTCGATGGCCACGTCGCCCTTGAGCGGCATATCGAGCGCCGCCCTGGCCGCCGCCGCCGACTCCGCATCGCTCCAATACCCGTCGGCGGAGAGGGGGAGGCGGTCGGCGGCCGGGGTCGACCGCAGCTGTCGAAGCAGGGCCAGCAGCCGGCCGGTTCGCCACTGCCGCCACCACGGGGCCTGCACCACGACTTCGTCGATCTTCGTCTCCGGCGTCCACACGCGCACCGCCGGCGCGAAGGTGAGCTGGCGATAGCTCGTGATCGGCATCGTCTCGAGCGGCCAACTCGCTTCGCTGAGAAACTTCAGCAACCGGCTGCCTTCCGGATCGTTCGGCGTGACGAGATCGTCGATGCGATACACCCGCTCGACCATCTCCTGGTCAATGCCGCTCGCCGTGACAACGATTCGGTGCCCTTCGCCAACCCAGCGCAGCTGCCGCTTCCGCACGATCTCGCTGACCGCGCTGCCGAGCGGCAGGCCACCCGGGCGGATCGTCACGGGTGCATCGATGTCGAGCCCCTTCGCGGTCAAAGAAGGCTCGTCGATCGAGATCGCGATCTCCGCGACGTCGCCGATGCGCTTCAGCACCTCCCGCAGCGGGACGTCGTCGAAGGCCAGCCCCCTTGGGAGCGGACGCAGTAAGGCCGCGTCGATCTCCGATACCACGGGTATCCCGGCGAGCGCCGGGAGATCGGTCAGCGCCGGCACCCGCAGCACTCGGGCTGCCGCCAGCAACAGCCGACCGTCGGCCGCGAGACCGCCGTCTCGCGCGGCCACGGGAACGCCACCTGCCGCCGGGCGAGCCGCTTCGGGCTCGGCGAAGTCGAGTTCCAGCCGCGTGATCCGGCCGACGACGATCTCGACCTGCTGCAGCCGCGGCTCCTGGCCCGTGAACTCCACCTTCACACTCGAGACGCCCGGCGGCACCATGAATAGGCCGTCGCTCGGACCCAACAGTTTTCCGTCGAGCGTCACCTGCGCTCCCGGCGGCACGGTCTTCACATAGAGCCGGGTCGTCGGCGTGGCTGACGTGGTCACCGCGGGCGCCGCCGGGTCGGTCGCAGACGTCGGCCCCTCGTCGGCAGCCTGGAGCGCGAGCAGCCAGACGGCCGGCAGCGCGACCACGATGGCGAGAGTCATGGCAAGGCGGCGCATGGCGGCATCCGGGAGGACAGGCCGTATGGTAAGGCCCTCACCAGACGGTATGCGGCTCCGCCAGGGAATCTGTCGTCGATGGGACGTCACCGTGGCTCAGGTTTTCACCGAGTGCCTTGTCTTCCCTCGTCAGGCAATGTATAGTTTTTATACCTTTTTTGCTCGCAGGATCTGCTCGTGGATTTTGCCTTTGATCCCGCAAAAAGCATCGCCAATGCCCGAAAACACGGCATCGACTTCGTCGAGGCCCAACGACTGTGGCTCGATGACATGCTCGTCGAAGTCCCCGCCCGCACGATCGACGAACCCAGGTGGCTCGTGGTGGGCGTGATCGCCGGGAAGCACTGGTCAGCCGTCATCACCCGCCGCGCTGACATCATCCGCATCATTTCCGTTCGTCGCTCACGCCCTGAGGAGGTCCGACTCTATGAAACGCTCGACGAAGACCACGGCGAAGGACTTTGATCAAGCCTTTGACGCCGGCGCAGATGTATCGCGCTCGCTCGACTCCGCGAAGGCTCGACGCCCGCTTCGCGAGGCACGCCGCGTGAACGTCGATTTCCCCGCCTGGATGATCGAATCGCTCGATCGCGAGGCCGGGCGGCTGGGGGTCACCCGCCAATCGATCATCAAGGTCTGGATCGCCGAGCGGCTCGCGGCCTCGACGGACCGTTGAGCCAACGTGGCGGCCGGCGGGCGGCTTGGTCGCCGTCTCCGTCCACCTTCGCGGCAGGATCCCTCCCCGACCCGAACGGGTATTCTGTTCGAACCGACGCCGGACCGTCTCTGGCGAACGTCCTGTCGGAGAACTTGGCCGCTGCCGCGGTCGCACCCATGAACACGCCGACCCAGGTCACGCTCCTCGACCGGCTTCGTGAGGCCTCCGACCCGCTCGCCTGGGACGAGTTCTACCAGCGTTATTGGCGGCTCATCTTTTCGACCGCCCGCCGCCGCGGCTGCTCCGATCACACCGCCGAAGAGATCGTGCAGGAGGCGATGCTCGCCGTGTTCCGCGGTCGCGACGCGTTTCGCTACGACCCGTCACGCGGCCGGTTTCGCGACTGGCTCGGGACCGTGGTGCGAAACGCCGTGGCCGCCCGCCGCCGCTCCCCGGCCGACCGCGCTCGACCGCTGGCCGACGACGGTCCACTCGCAGCCCTCGCCGACACCGCGGCCGAGCCCGACGCCGAGTGGCAGCGGCGGTTCGATCTCGCCACCCTCGCCTCGCTTCTCGACGTGGTGCAGCACGAGGTGGCCCCGGCCACGTTCCAGGCGTTCGAACTGGCCGTGCTCCAGGAGATGCCGGGCACCGACGTGGCCCGGGTGACGGGGCTGTCGCGGAACGCCGTCTACCTCGCCCGGCGGCGGATCTTCGCGCGGCTGAAGGAACTGGGTGCTGCTGCCGAGCCTGCCGCGTCGCTCGCGGCGCGCCTCCGCGAGGCGCTCCGCGATGGCCCGCGGCCATCCGTGGAACGCGCCGTGACGATCCACGTCGAACAGACGCTGCTCGCCGCGCGTCCCGACGATCGCGGAGCCGTGCCATGACCCTCGATCCCGGACACGCCCCCGATCGTGAACCGCCGCCTCCGTCGATCCCCGACCTCGACCTCGTGCGGCGGATCGGCCGTGGCGGTTTTGGCGAGGTGTGGCTCGGCATCAACCGGGCCACGGGCGGCCTCAAGGCGGTGAAGGTCGTGCCGCTCGCCCGGGGCGGCCGCAAGGTCGATCCCGCCGGCCGCGAGGTCGTGTCGCTGGCCCAGTTCGAGAGCCAGCAGATCGGCCGTCACCCCAACCTCCTCGACGTGCAGCACGTGGGCCGCACCGACGACGTCCTCTTCATGCTCATGGACCCGGCCGACGACGTGTCGGGAAAGCCCGCCACCAACGACGCGGACTATCGCCCGGCCACGCTCGAGCTGCGGCTCGAGCAGGGACCGCTGGCGGCCGACGAATGCCTCCGCTGCGCCCGGCAGCTCGTCGCCGGCCTTGCCCACCTGCACGCCGCCGGCATGGTGCACCGCGACGTGAAGCCGTCGAACTGCCTGTTCGTGAACCGCGAGCTCAAAATCGCCGACTTCGGTCTGCTCTCGCCGGCGGTCCCGCAGCTCTCGCGGCTCGGCACGGTCCGCTACATGCCGCCCGACGGCCGCATGGACCTGCGGGCCGACGTCTACGCGGCGGGCCTCGTGATCTACGAGATGCTCACCGGCCTGCCGGCGGAGGCGTTTCCGCGGCTCGGCGAGCGGGCGCGGGAGATCGCGGCCGATCCGCGGCTCGCGCAGCTCAACCGCGTGGCACTCGCGGCCGCGAGCCGGGATCATCACGCGCGGCCAACACACGCGGGTGAACTTCTGACGGCGGTCGAGGCGGCCGCGGCGGCCACCCTGCGAAACCCGAGCCGACTCCGACGCTGGGCCGCGGCAGCGGTGCTGCTCGTCGCAGCCATGGTCCTCCCCACGAACATCGCGATCAGGATGATGCCGGCTCTCAGCAACGCGGCGACCACACCGCCTCGCCGCGACCGACCGACCGTGGCGGAGGCGCCGGTGAAGCCGACGGCGGCACCGGTAGTCAACT
>Ga0164295_10000357_pt1 | contig 39080 bp, 27 predicted proteins | sample GEODES006metaG_FD_111798 | JGI IMG/M metagenome (GOLD analysis project Ga0164295, IMG submission 111798) | Oligotrophic lake water microbial communities from Sparkling Lake, Wisconsin, USA - GEODES006 metaG | ecosystem: Environmental > Aquatic > Freshwater > Lake | place: USA: Sparkling Lake...
CCCTGCAGCCCGTGCGTCAACGCTGCCAACAACCGGATGTCGGCCTGCACCAATAACATCTGCATGCAGGCCATCACGGTTGGGCAGGTCTTTGACCGAGCCTGCCAGGTGCTGGCCATCGCCAGCGAGCGCGTTCGGCAGGCCTGATCCTGCCTCTGCACGCTTCGCTATTCGTGGAGTGTCGCTCCGGTTGTCCGCAATGCCTCAACCCCTCTGCACGGCCTGCCAGTACGTGGCGAGGCCCTCTTCCAGGGAGGCGAACGGCTGCGACCAGCCCGCCTGCTTGAGCCGGCTGATGTCGGCGCAGGTGTAGGCCTGATACTGCCCCCGCAGATCGTCGGGAAAGGGAACCGCCACCGGCGGCAGGCCCCCGCTCACCTCCGCCACGATCCGCCCCATATCGGCAAACGACCGTGGCTCTCCCGTGCCCACGTTGTAGATGCCTCCCGGTTGCCTGCCGGCAGTGGCTTCGTCGAGGAAGAACAGATTCACTGCCGCCACGTCTCCCACACTGATGAAATCGCGGACGAAGCTGTCGCTGCCGGCAAAGAGCTTGGGAGCCTCGCCGCGCCGCACCGCCTGAAAGCAGTGCCAAGCCACGCTGGCCATTCGCGCCTTGTGGTCTTCCCCCGGGCCATAAACGTTGAAATACCGCAGGCCCGCCACCAGGATGCTGGCTGCCGGGAGCATTCTCCGCACGTATTGATCGAAGGCCCACTTCGAGAAGGCGTAGGGGGTGCGCGCGTTTTCGCAGGCCAGTTCCTCGCGGAACCCGGCCGAGCCATCGCCGTAGACGGCCGCCGAACTGGCGTAGATGAACGGGCAGCCGTGCCGCTGCGCCAGGGCGAGGAGCTGCTTGGAGAACGTGAAATTGGTTCGCATCACATCCCGGCCGTTGCGGGCGGTGGTATCGACGCAGGCCCCCTGATGCAGGATCCCGGAAAGCTGCGGGAGGCTGTCGAGGCTGGCGAGCAGTTCTGTGGCGTCGAGATAATCGGCGAACGACCGGTTGGTGAGGCGGGCGCACTTGGTGCCGTCGGTGAGGTCATCGACCGCGATCACATCGCTGCGGCCCCGGGCATTGAGGGCGGCGAGGATATTGGAGCCGATAAAGCCCGCGGCCCCGGTGAGCAGGATCATGGAGGCTTTTTCCGTGGGGGAATTGCGCCGGAAGGGTGCGTTACTTGCAGAAACAGAGTTGGATTATGCTAGCCGCGGAGGAATCTGCCACAGCCATGCCCCATCCGCCCGCATTTCAGCTGCCCAAGGCAGTCTTTTTCGACCGCGACGGCACGCTCATCGAGCACGTCCCCTACCTCCACGAGCCGGAGGGGGTCGTGCTCCTGCCGGGGGTGCGGGAGGCGGTGGCGGGGTTACGGGCGGCAGGGGTGAAGCTCTTCCTGTTTACCAATCAGTCGGGCATTGGCCGGGGTATGTTCCCGCTGTCGGCTGCAGAGGCGGTGAATCAGCGCCTCGAGGCCTTGTTGGATCCGGCAGGCGGGGTCTTCACGGCAACCTGCATCGCCCCGGAGCGGCCCGACGAACCGTCGCTCTATCGCAAGCCCTCCCCCCGCTTCATTCTGGAGACGCTCGCCGCACACGCAGGAGTGCCTGAGCAGGCATGGATGCTGGGCGATTCGGTGGTCGACTGGGAGGCCGGCCGCGCCGCCGGCGTGCACACCGCCGCAATCGTTCCGGAATCGGCTGCCGCCAAGGAGTCGCTGCGGCGCAAGGAACTGGGAGTCGTGCCCTATGCTGGTGTGCTGGAGTGGTGGAACTGGGTGCAGGGGGCGAAGTCATGACAAACCGTAAGCCGCGGATTGGTATTCTCACCAGCGGTGGCGACTGCCCGGGGCTCAACGCGGTGATCCGGGCCGCCGTCAAGACAGCCGAACGGCTGGGCTATGGCTGCATCGGATTTCTGCGCGGTTTTGAAGGGCTGGTCGATCCGGTCAGCTACATGCCGCTCGATTCCCGCACCACTGCCGGGATCCTCACGCAGGGCGGCACCATTCTCGGTTCCTCGAACAAGGGGCGCTTCTCAGCCACTCTCGGCGAGGATCAACGCGTGCCACTCGATCCCAGGTTGCTGGAGCAGGTGGCGCAGACAATGCGACAGCTCTCCATCTGCGGTCTGATCTGCGTGGGGGGGGACGGATCGCTCACGATCGCGCAGCAACTGCATGAGTTTGGTATTCCCGTGATCGGCGTTCCCAAAACGATCGACAACGATCTGGCAGCCACCGCCTTCACCTTCGGCTTCGACTCGGCGGTCGCCTCAGCCACCGATGCCCTCGACCGCCTCCACACCACCGCCGCCAGCCATGAACGGGTGATGGTGCTGGAGGTGATGGGGCGGCACACCGGCTGGATCGCTCTGCACGCGGGGATCGCCGGCGGTGGGGATGTGATTCTCCTGCCGGAAATCGATTGGACGTATGAAAATGTCTGTCGCAAGGTGGCGCTCCGCGAGGCGGAGGGGAAGCACTTCACGCTGATTGTCGTGGCCGAAGGGGCCCGCTTGCCGGCTGGCGGAACCGTTCATGCCGCACCGGCCGGGGCCGGCGACTGCCTGCAGGTGCGGCTGGGGGGCATCGGTTTGGTTGTGGCGGAGGAGGTTTCGCGCCGGCTCAATCGCGATGTGCGTGCCGTTGTGCTGGGGCATCTCCAGAGGGGTGGCAGTCCAACCACGTTCGACCGCGTGCTCGCCACCCAGTTTGGTGCGCATGCGGTGCGTCTGGTCCACGACGGCCAGTTTGGTCAGATGGTTTCCTATCATCCGCCCCAGATTGATAACGTCGCCATCGCTGAAGCGGTGCGCTCGCTGTCGCGTGTCGATGTCGGGAGTTCAGCCGTGCAGGCAGCGCGGGCCCTGGGCATCAGCTTTGGTGATGCGGCGGAACTGCTCAGCCCCTTTGCCCACGGGGAGCGGAGCCCGGCGGCTCACTCCCCGCCGGTTGCGTGACGGCAGTTGCACGGCTTCCCCGGGAATGGTCTGCTTTGGTGTCTGCGGCCACCGCCGGGAACGGAAGGCCGCGGTCGGATCATTCCATCATTTTGACTGGGGAAAAACGCATGCACCTCTCGCGCGCCCAACATGCCTGCCATTGCTCCAGGCTGGCTCTCCTCTGGCTGGCCACTGTTTGGGGGCTGCCGGCGGCTGTTCACGCCGCCAATGGTCCCTGGAAAATCGAATTGCAGGCCGGGAAGGTTGATCGCTCCGGCCTGCCGATCCGCGTGCCGGTGGAGGTGGAGGGGAATCTGCCCGATGGCAGCCCCGCCCAGGTTCTTCTGCCCGATGGCACGCGGGTGACCGGGCAGTTCACCGCCCCCACGCTGCTGGAGGCCCCCGCTGCCAAAGCCCCTGCTGCCGGCACGCGACGTGACGTTCTCTTTGTGCTCCCCACGTTTCCGGCCGGCACCACGCTGACGGTGGTCCTCGAGGCGGGCGGTCCGGCGGAGGCAAAGCCACCCCGTCTGGCCTGGAACGAGCAGGCAGGGGGAATCGATCTCGAGGATGGCGGCAAGCCGCTTGTGCGCTATGAAATGCCGATCTACGACGCTGCCAGCGATGAAACGCGGGAACGCACCTACAAGCCGTTCCACCATGTTTTTGATTCCTCACGGGGCACGCTGCTAACCAAGGGTGACGGCGGCCAGTACACCCATCACCGCGGGCTTTTCTTCGGCTACAACAAGATCCGGCACGGCACCGATATGCAGACGGCTTCCGACTGCTGGCACTGCAAAGGGCAGGCCCGGCAGGAGCACAAGAAGGTGCTGGAGCAGGCTGCCGGCGAACTGGAGGCCCGGCAGCGGGTGGCCATCGATTGGATCGGGAGCGACGCTTCGCTGGTCGCCAGTGAAACGCGGGAACTGGAAGTGATTCCGGCCCCGGGGGGAACGGCCATCGATTTCGCCAGCCGGCTCACGGCCCCTGGGCCGGTTCGTCTGGAGGGGGATCCGCAGCACTCGGGTGTTCATTTCCGGGCCGCGCAGGAGGTGGCTGCAGCGACGAGGGGGCAAACCTATTACCTGCGTCCCGACCGGAAGGCGGCGCTGGGAGAGTTTCGCAACTGGCCGGCCGATCCGAACTACGTAAACGCTCCCTGGCATGCCGCCAGCTTTGTCGTGAAGGGACAACGCTACACCGTGGTGCGCGTGAACCGGCCGAAGAACCCTGGCGAGGCCCGGATGAGCGAGCGCGATTACGCCCGATTCGGCTCCTATTTCGAGTACGATCTGCGTCCTGATGCGCCGCTCGAGGTGGCCTATCGATGGTGGGTGCAGCCGGGGGAGATGACAGTGGAGCAGGCAGCCCGCATTGCAGCCGACTATGCCGATCCGGTGCGGGCGACAGTGCGGTAGCCCGTGGGCGGGGGTGTTTCAGCGGGAAGCGCATGCTTCGATTGCTCCCGGCCAACGATTCAAGAACAAAAAACCACAGGAAGAGTCCCTATGGATATGCAGAGGCCTGCCGGAACTGTTGCCAGCATCATGCAGGAGGACCGACTCTTCCCCCCTCCGGCAGAATTTTCCGCCCGGGCCCGGATCGGCTCGATGGAAGACTATTCCCGGCTGTATGCGGAAGTTGCCCGCGACCCGCAGGCCTTCTGGCATTCCCGCGCGCAATCGCTCCCGTGGATGACTCCCTACTCCAGTGTGCTCGACTGGAAGCCGCCCCACGCTCAGTGGTTTGTCGATGGGCGGACCAACGCCTCTGCCGCCTGTCTTGATCAGCACATCCATGCGGGGCGGGGCGACAAGATGGCGCTGGTGTGGGTGGGCGAGCCGACCGGCGAGCGCCGCGAATACACCTACAGCCAGCTCCATGCAGAGGTCTGCCGGTGTGCCGCCGGGCTCCGCTCGCTGGGGATCAGGCCGGGAGAGGTGGTCTCGATCTACATGCCGATGACCCCTGAGCTGGTGATTGCGATGCTGGCCTGCGCCCGGATCGGCGCCGTCCACTCGGTGATTTTTGGCGGATTTTCCAGTGAGGCGATCGCCGACCGCAACGCAGATGCCCAGGCTGTGGCAGTGATCACTGCCGACGGAGGCTGGCGGCGCGGAGCCCAACTGGCGCTCAAGAAGAATGTCGATGTGGCCCTGACGAAGTCGCCGAGCGTGCGGCATGTTGTCGTCCTGCGGCGGACGGGGCAGGCGATCGACATGGTGCCAGGACGCGATGTGTGGTGGCACGATCTCGTGGCCGGAATGCCCACCGACACCCCCGCGGAGCCGATGGATTCGGAGGCGGCTCTCTTCATCCTCTACACCAGCGGCTCCACCGGAAAGCCGAAGGGCATCAAGCACACCACCGCCGGCTATATCCTCTGGGCCAAGACCACGGCGGAGTGGGTGTTTGACCTGCGGGATGACGATCTCTTCTGGTGCACCGCCGACTGCGGCTGGATCACCGGCCACAGCTACGTGACCTACGGCCCGCTGGCGGCCGGAGCGAGCATCCTGATCTACGAAGGCGCCCCCAACGCTCCCCACGAGGGCCGGTTTTGGGAGATCGTCGAACAGGAAAAGCCGACAATCTTCTACACCGCCCCGACGGCGATCCGCTCGTTCATGAAATGGGGGATGGAGCATATCGAAGGACGCGATCTTTCCAGCCTGCGCCTCCTCGGCACGGTGGGGGAAGGGATCAATCCCGAAGCCTGGGTCTGGTATCACGAAGTGATCGGCGGCAAACGCTGCCCGATTGTTGACACCTGGTGGCAGACGGAAACCGGCGGCATCATGATGAGTCCGCTGCCGGGCTGCACGCCGACCAAGCCGGGTAGCTGCACGCTGCCGCTGCCGGGCGTGATGCCCGAAATCGTCGACGCTTCCGGGAAGCCGGTGCGGCCCGGGGAGGGGGGCTGGCTGGTCATCACCCACCCCTGGCCCGGCATGCTGCGCGGGATCTGGGGAGACGAAGCCCGCTTTGAGGAAACATACTGGTCGCGGGTGCCTGGCAAATACCTCGCCGGCGACAACGCCCGGCAGGATGCCGATGGCTACTACTGGATCATGGGGCGGATCGACGACGTGCTCAACGTCGCCGGTCACCGCCTCTCGACGATTGAGATCGAAAGCGCGCTGGTTAGCCATCCGCTGGTGGCCGAAGCAGCTGCCGTGGGCCGGCCCCATGATGTGAAGGGGGAGGCTGTGGCGGTATTTGTGACACTCCAGTCGGGGCAGGCTGACGAAGCCACAAAAGATCTGCTGCGCCGGCATGTGCGGCAGCAGATCGGGGCGCTGGCAGTGCCTGACGACATCCACTTCGCGGCCATTCTCCCCAAGACGCGCAGCGGCAAGATCATGCGGCGCTTGCTGCGCGACATCGCCGCGGGGCGCGAAACGGTGGGAGACACCACCACGCTCGAAGACTATTCCTCGCTGGCCGCCCTGCGGGCCAACGACGAATAAGACGCATTTGGCGGAGCTGGAGCGAAGACGGGCTCAAGCCATCGGGACGCGAGCATGAAAAAAGCCGGGCCAGCTTTCGCTGGCCCGGCCTGTTTTTCATGCTCGCGGGGAGCCGCTGGGGCTTACAGCCCAAGCGCGCCGAGCGTGTCGAGCATCGGCCGGATGTAGGGACCAAGCAGGTCACCCACGCCCGGGATAGCCATCACGGTGTCGACCAGCGAGCGGATGCCGCCGATGTTCGCACCGACCATGTCCTTGATAGAAGCCTTGCCAGCGGCCGGCAGAGCTGCGGTGGAGCCCTTGAGAGCCTCGAGCGTCAGCCCGAGATCCTTGAGGGTCGGCACAGCCTGTTCGGCTGTGGCTACGTCCTTCACGCCGCCCAGAGCGGTCGTCAGGCCACCAAACAGACCGGTCAGATCCTTGCCGATCTTGAGCGCGTCGCCCAGTTCAGCAGGAAGCTCCAGGCCAGTAGCGGCAGGCTCAACCTGCGCGGCTGGGGCCCGCTCAATCACCTTCGTGCGATCGACAACAACTTCAGCCTTTTTGGCGGCGGGCTGATTCAGCAGGAAGTAGGCGCCCAATCCCAGCAGCGGCAGAATCAGCCACGGCAGCCACGAGGGGAAGCCCGATGGCTCTGGCTCGCGGTGGTGCTCGACGCGACGATCGCCCTGTGCTGGCTTGGAAGCCAGTTGCGGGGCGGTGAAGTCGCCCAACGAAAGGCCGGCAGGCATTGCCGCCGAAATGTTGCGGGCCTGATCGGCAAACAGACTCTGCACGCCCTGAGCGTCGATCGACTTGCCCTTGAACTGGCTGGCGATCTGGCCGAGCACGACTGGGGCCATATACGACATCAGGCTACGGGCAATGCCCGACTTGATGCCGAGGAAAGAAGCGAGCGTCTCAACGATCATCGAGGTGGCAGAGTTGCCAAACAGCGAGCCGAGAAGAGAGCCACCCTTGTCGGCCATGCGGGAGGCGTTCGAGCCACCCAGCATGCCGGCCAGATTACCCAACGAGCCAAGATCGAGGCCGCCCAAGGCGGATGCCAACTGCCCGGCACCGTTAGCGGTACCCGCCAGCTTTGCCAAGCCGCTCAACATCGCCGGCACGGCCGCCGCCGTGGCAGTCTTTGTCTGCGCTTCGTTCGCACCGATCAACGAACCGAGGCTCCCGATCACCTCGGGGGTCAGTTGTCCTTTTACAAGGTCCACAAGATTCATGTTCGACTCCAAGACGTGAGAATTTTTTCCTATCCACGCGTGTCCCAGAAGACCGTACCGTGCATCGGAATCCTTGAAGATCAAGGCACTTTGTTCATACCTGCTCCGACGGGTCACCACAAGCATTGGGGGTGGTGCAGCCGGATTTTTGCGGCCGGGGGGACCAAGCCGTTTGAGGCCAGTTTTTTCCCGAAATTTGCCCGCTCCCGGCCCAGCCAGCGCTTTCCGACCCTATACTCAAGCCGATGGCATCCGACCGGCCGACTCCCATCCCCGAACTGCTCGCCCCTGCGGGGGATTGGGAATGCGTGCAGGCAGCGATCGAAAATGGGGCCGATGCGGTCTATTTCGGCCTCGATGAGGGCTTCAACGCCCGGGCCAGAGCCGCCAATTTTTCGCTGGCAGACGTGCCGCGGCTCCTTTCTCTGCTCCATCGCCGGGGCCTGAAGGGCTACGCCACGCTCAACACGCTGGTGTTCAGCGACGAACTCGGCCGGCTGGAGGAGGTAGCAGTGCGGCTGGCCTCTGCCGGGGTCGATGCTGTGCTGGTTCAGGACGTCGGCGCAGCCCGGTTGATCCGGGCCGCCTGCCCCGATCTTCCGCTCCACGCGTCGACCCAAATGACGCTCACCAGCGCCGAAACGATCGCCCTGGCTGAGGAACTCGGGATGCAGCGGGTGGTGGTGGCGCGGGAACTGGCGATTGACGAGATCCTGCAGATCCGGCGACAGACCAGCATGCCGCTGGAGGTGTTTGTGCATGGTGCCCTCTGCGTGGCCTATTCAGGACAGTGCCTGACGAGCGAGTCGCTCGGCGGCCGCAGTGCCAACCGCGGGCAATGTGCGCAGGCCTGTCGGCTCCCCTACGACCTGGTCTGCGACGGCAGAGATGTTGATCTCGGGGCGCAGAAATACCTCCTCTCGCCACAGGACTTAGCCGCGTATGCCCTCGCCCCGGAACTCCTGGCCGCTGGGGTTTCCTCGTTCAAGATCGAAGGCCGCTTGAAGACGGCCGAATATGTGGCCAATATCACCCGGCACTACCGCACCGCGATCGACAGTGCCGTGGCCGGCCGGCCCGTGGCTTTCACGCCGCGAGAAGTGGAGGAAATGGAGCTCTCCTTCTCCCGTGGATTTTCGCCAGGGTGGCTCAACGGGTGCGACCACAAGATGCTCGTGCCTGCCACCAGCAGCGCCAAACGCGGCGTGCGTCTGGGTACCGTGAGGGCCGTGGCCCGTGGCCGGGTAACGGTGGAGCTTGTGGCGAGTGTGAAGCGGGGGGATGGCGTGGTGTTTGAGCAGTTGCTGACGGCTGCTGGCAGTCCGCCGGGCGATCCCGAGGGAGGCCGGGTCTACGAGGTGTTTCGTGGCAACGTGTCGCTCATCGATCCCGTCGGCAGCGGCCTGGTGGAGCTTACGTTCGGGGCCACCGCAGTCGATTGCACAGTTCTGCAGGTCGGCCAGCCGGTCTGGAAGACAGACGATCCGCAGCTCACGGCGCGGTTGCGCGAGACATTCTCCGGTGCCGAGCCCCGCCGCCGCCGCCCGGTCGACTTGACCGTGACTGCGGCTGTCGGCGCTGTGCTCCATGTGCGTGCCTCGCTGGACGCAACTTCCTGCGAGGTCGTTTCTGAGCAGCCGGCACTCGAGGCGCAGCGCCACCCGCTCGATCCCGATCTCCTCCGCGCACAGCTCGGCAGGCTCGGTGGCACACCCTTTGAATTGCGCAATCTCGAGGCCCGTATCGAGGGGCGGCCAATGCTCCCCTTGAGCGTGCTGGGCAGGGTGCGGCGGATGCTTGTCGAGCGTTTGGAGGAGACCGTCGCGGCGACAGTCCCGGTGCGGATCGTGGCCGCAGCGCGGGACCGGCTCGCGCACTTCGACGCGGCACTGCGGCGGCCGTCGATATCGGCAGAGGGGGCGCCAGTGCTGCATGTGCTCTGTCGGTCGCTGGAACAGCTGACTGCCTGCCTCGACGAGGGCATACACGATCTCGACGCCGAGTTCGCCGACATTCGTCTCTACCGTCAGGCGATCGCGGCGGCCCACGCCGCCGGCGCCACGCTCCGCACCGCCACGCTCCGCATCCAGAAGCCGGATGAGCTGGGCATCTTCCATCTGCTTGCCAAGCAGGGGCCCGATCGGGTGTTGGCCCGCAACTTTGCCGCGATCCGGTTCTTCCTCGCTGCCGGCATCCCGGTCGATGCCGACTTCTCACTCAATGTGACCAACGAGCTATCGGCCGGATTTTTCCGGCGCGAGGGGGTGGGGCGGATCGTGCCCTCGTACGACCTGAATCGGGAGCAGCTGGTGGGGCTGGTGCAAAACGTTCCGGCCGACTGGCTGGAGGTGGTGGTCCACCAGCGGATGCCGATGTTCCACATGGAGCACTGCGTGTTCTGTGCGGTGCTCTCCCCCGGCACCAACAAAACCAACTGCGGCCGTCCCTGCGATACGCATGAGGTGAAGCTCCGCGACCGGATCGGCGTGGAGCACCCGCTCACCGCAGACGTCGGTTGCCGCAACACCCTCTACAACGCCGTGCCGCAAAGCGGCGCGGAGGTGGTTCCGGCACTTCTGTCGCGAGGGATTGGCCACTTTCGGGTGGAACTGCTCGACGAACAGCCGGCGCAGGTGGCGGAGGTGCTGGCGGCCTACCGAGCGCTGCTGGAGGGACGCGCCAGCGGCCGGGAAGTGTGGACCCGCCTCAACGCTGCCAACCGGGTGGGGGTGACGCGCGGCACGCTGGAAGAACGCCGCAACCCGCTGGCGATCGTCTGACTGCCGCCGGCATCACCAGTAGACATACTGCAGGAATTTCTCCCGGTCGGGCTTGGCCAGGTCATCCAGGCGGCGGACAACGTAGCGGTTTTCCTCGGTGTCGATGATCATCTTCCCCTCGGTGCCGAAGTCGATCGCCTGGCTGGCGGTCCAGCGTGCCGTGAAGCTTTGCCGGCCGGCGTCGGTCTGTACGTCGAAGTCGAGATAGCCGTGGGCCAGCTTAACGTCGTGCACACGTTCGATGGAACGCACCAGCGAACGCCGCCTGAGTCCGCGCTGGACGACGGCGATGTCCTCCGCAGGCCAGTCGGCAAGCGTCCGCACCATGCCCAGTTCCACCTCATCGCCGGTCTCATTCCAGCCCCGCACCGAGAGATAGGACTCGGGATGGGAGGCAGGAAAGCAACGCACGATGAAGATGCCGACTGCCATGGGCTGTCCGTCCTCGTGCAACTCCAGCCGCTCATGCTCCCCCACTGTGAACTGGTGGCGGCCCGCTTCCAGCCAGCGAATCGCCCCGGTGGCTGGCAGGCCCTTCGGGGTCTCGGGGGGAGCGGATGACGCGGGAATTGGAATCGCCTCGGTGGCTGGCTTCAGGGCTTCGGGCTCGTCGGCCAGCAGTTTGTCAACGGTCGGCTGCTTGGAGACCTGCGTCTGGATCCGCACCAGCCGGGCATAGATGCCATCGGCGGCGAGCAGTTCCGCATGCGTGCCCTGTTCCGCCAGCCGCCCCCTGTCGAAGGCAAAGATGCGGTCGGCATTACGGAGGGTGGAGAGCCGGTGGGCGATGGCGATGGTGGTGCGGCCCCGCACCAGAACAGCCAGAGCCTCCTGAATCGCCTTCTCAGCCTCGGCGTCGATGTTGCTGGTGGCTTCGTCGAGCACGAGGATCCGCGGATCATAGAGGAGCGTGCGGGCGATGGAGAGCCGCTGCTTCTCACCTCCGGAGAGCCCCGCACCATGTTCCCCCAGCAGGGTTTCATAGGCCAGTGGCTGGCGACAGAGAAAGTCGTGGGCACCAGCCGCCTTGGCCGCCTCCAGCCCCTGCTCCACGGTGGCCTGCGGCCGGCCGTAGGAGAGGTTTTTCCAGATCGTGCCCCGGAACAGGAACGAATCCTGAAACACGATCCCCAGTCGCTCGCGCAGTTGCTGCATCGACAGTTCCCGGATGTCGATGCCATCAATCTCGATCGAGCCTTCCTGCGCGTCATAGAACCGCCCGAGGAGGTTCACCAGCGTGGTCTTTCCTGAGCCACTGCGGCCGACAATCCCAATCATCTCTCCGGGGGCCACGTCAAAGGAAACGTCGCGCAGCACCGGTTGATTGCGATCGTAGCCGAACGTGACATTCCGAAACCGGATGGCGCCCAGGGGCGTGTCCCAGGCGGCAGGAGTCGCCGCCTCGCCGATGGTCACCGGGGTGTCGAGCAGTTCCAGCACGCGCTGGCTTCCCGACAGGAAGCTGGTCAGCCAGGTGGTGAAGTTGGAAAGGGCCCCCAGAGGGGCGTAAAACATCGCAAGGTAGGCGAGGAAGGCGATCAGTTCCCCCAGCGACATCTGCCCGCCGATCACGTCGCGACCGCCGACATACCACACGATCAGCCCCCCGAGGCCGAAGACGATCTGCATCGCTGCGGCATACGTGGAGTTGGTGTGCTCGACCCACAGCCGCCAGTTGCTCAGGTGATCGCTGGCCTGACGGAAGCGGTCGCGCTCCCGCGGTTCCTGTGCGAAGGCCTTCACGACGCGGATCCCCGAGAGCATCCCCGACAGCGCCGCCATCTGCTTGCTGGAGGCATCCCACAGCCGGTAGTGGCGCGGGTAGACATGCCGCCAGAAGACCCAGGAACCGAAGATCACCAGCGGCACGGGAATGAGCGTGAACAGGGCGAGCTTCGGATTGATCCACACCAGCATCGCACCCACGCCGACCAGCTGCACGATCTGGAGAAGAAAACCCCCGGTGATCTGGTGCATCAGCCCGTGCAGCACCTCGCTGTCGTGGGCCACCCGGCTGATCATCGAGCCAACCTGATGGCGGTCGTAGTAGGCGACGGAGAGATCTTGCAGTTTGTGCACCATCTCCTGCCGCAGCGTGCTGGTCAGTCCGGTACCGATCGCGGTGGCCAGCCGCCCCTTGAGGACGCCCACCACGGAGAGCAGCACCCGCGAAAATGCGAGGGCCAGCACCACCACCAACAGCGCCGTTTTGAAATCGGGGACAACGGCCGTGCCGGAGCCACTCGCGGCCACTTCCTGAGCCCGCCCCGAAAGCACATCGTCAACCATATATTGCTGGAGCTTGGGGGGCACAAGTTCCGCCACCACTCCCAGCAGGGTGAGCAGGCACAGCAGGATCGCCCCGCGCGCATGGGGGGCGAGCAGCTCGCTGACCCGGCTGAGAATCCGTCCTTTTTGCATGCAGCGCGGGCAGGACTGCTCGCGGGTGGCCAGCCGCAGGGAGCAGGTGGGGCAGCGCGGCGGATCGAGATCAGACAGGTGTTCTATGGCTGCGGCCGGGGGCCCTTGGCTGGCTGCGGATGCCGGCAGCGCCCCGCCTGGCATGGCGACTCCGCCTGCCGCGTCGCGGGGGGCCTCCTTGGCCTGCTCCAGCGCCCGCGAAACCTTGTGGAACCGGGTGGCGAAGGCGTTGGAATAACGCACCAGATCGATCCAGTCTCCGGCGGTCTTCACCTGCAGCGTGCCACCCCCCACGCCGGCGCTGGTGCGCACCTGCTCGACGCCAGCCCAGGGCACACACCGCAGCACGCGACTGGCTGACGGCGCTTGGGCCGCTGCCTGCCCGCCATTCGACACCGAGAGATGGTCGGGGGTCACACAGAGCCATTCTTGGGCCGGATCTCCATCGAGCGACACATCTGTGTCGATGGCCAACAGCATCGGCCGGTGATTGAGCCCGGCGGCCTCCAGACACTCCGCAACGGAGGGAGGGGGAACAGACTTCCCGGCAGTTGGCAGTTGGCCCGGCGCAGACGTATGCTTTTCCCCCATGGCGGTTGAAGTGTGAATCGTGGTGTCCTTCTCACATCTGGGGCGGAGTAGTTTCATGCGGTACGCAATCTACACGGCGACGGTTCGAACCATGGCGCGACAGACGGTTCGACAGCTGGCCTGGGCGCTGCTTGTCGGCGCGGGGCTGACGGGACTGGTTCACGCCGAAGAGGCCGGTTTTGAAGCGCTTTTCGACGGGAAATCGCTGGCCGGTTGGAAGGCGAACGAAAACCCCCAGAGCTGGCAGATTGCCGAGGGCAAGATCGTCTGCCATGGGCCGCGGAGCCACCTCTTCTATGTGGGAGCCGATGCAGCGCAGCCGGCGGAGTTCAAGAATTTCCATTTCAAGTCGGAAGTGATGACCCGCCCGCAGGCCAATTCGGGCATTTTCGTCCACACCAAATTCCAGCCCGACGGCTGGCCCGCCCAGGGCTACGAGATTCAGGTCAACAATTCGCAGAGCGATCCGGTGCGCACCGGCAGCATCTATAACGTGGTGAAAAACTTCGTGGCTCCGGCCCAGGACGATACCTGGTTTACCGAGGAGGTGGTCGTCAATGGGAAGAAAGTCACCGTGATCGTTGACGACAAGGTGCTGTTTGAATTTGTGGAGCCGGACGGCGTCACGGGCACCCGCAAGCTTTCCACGGGCACATTCGCCCTGCAGGCCCACGATCCCGGTAGCGAGGTTCACTATAGGAATATCCGCGTGAAGCGTCTGCCATGACTCCCGGTCGGCTGTTTTGGCAGGCTCCACCAAGATTGACGCCCCTGCTTCCGGGGGTTTAAGTTTTTCTGGGTCAAGCTTCCGGGCGGGTCAATCCGATCATAACCCATAAACATGGTGAGGATTCGACTGCCGTCCGGAACGGTAGTCGATCGCGCCGCTTCGGAACCGCGTTCCCAAACCCCGTGGGTGCCCACATGCTTTCAGCTACGCAGCCAGCAGGAATTCGCGACGACATCACCCAGTGCATTGGCAGGACGCCGCTGGTGCGGCTGCGGCGGGTCACGGAGGGCTGCGTCGCCTCGGTCGTTGGCAAGATCGAAAATATGAATCCGCTGTGGAGCGTGAAGGACCGGATCGCGGTGGCGATGGTCGATGCCGCAGAGCGCGATGGGCTGCTCACCCCCGAAACAATCATTATTGAGCCGACCAGCGGCAACACCGGTATCGGGTTGGCCTATGTGTGCGCCGCTCGCGGCTACAAACTCCGGGTGACGATGCCGGAGAGCATGAGCCTGGAACGCCGGCGGATGCTCAAAGCTCTCGGCGCTGAACTGGTACTCACGCCGGCGGCGGAGGGGATGCCGGGGGCAGTGCGACATGCCGAGGAGATCAGCCGCTCCAGTTCGCAGTTCTTCATGCCGCAGCAGTTCAAGAATCCGGCCAATCCCGAGATGCACCGTCGCACGACAGCGGAAGAGATCTGGGCCGATACCGAAGGCCAGATCGATATCCTCGTCTGCGGCGTCGGTACTGGAGGCACGATCACCGGCTGCGGCGAGACGCTCAAGCGATATAAGCCCGATCTGAGAGTTGTGGCAGTGGAACCGCTCAACAGCCCGGTGATCTCTCAAAAACTCGCCGGTCAGCCGCTGAAGCCGGGGCGGCATACGCTGCAGGGGATTGGAGCCGGATTCATCCCCGACATCCTCAACCTCAACATCATCGACGAGGTGATCAAGGTCGATGATGAGGATGCGATGGAGACGACGCGGCAGATGGCCAAACGCGAAGGGCTGATGTGCGGCATCAGTTGCGGCGCCGCCGCCTGGGGGGCGTTGCAACTGGCCCGCCGGCCAGAGAACGCCGGCAAGCTGATCGTGGTGGTTCTCCCCGATCTCGGCGAACGCTACCTCTCCACCCGCCTCTTTCCGGAATAGCCTCCGGCTGCCTGAATATCGCTCCGGTGGGCTGTGGATCAGATCGGCCGGCGCTGCGCAAAGAGCCACTCCAGCACGGCCCGATCGCGATAGGCGGGGGTCCATGCATCGTGTCCCACCCCCGGCAACTCGCTGTATTTGGGGCTGCCGCCGGCCGCCTGCACCGCGGCAATCATGCTCCTTGACCGCTCAACCGGCACGATGACGTCGGCCGCGCCATGGAAGCACCAGATTGGCAGATCAATCAAGCGGGCAGCCGTGCTCTCGTCCCCGCCGCCGCAGATCGGCAGCAGGGCGGCAAATCGATCGGGCATGCGCGTAGCCAGTTCCCACGCGCCAAAGCCTCCCATCGACAAGCCGGTGAGATAGATGCGACGGGGATCAACCGCGTCGCCGGCCACTACCGTTGCCAGCGCCGCGGCGGCAGCCGACAGATCGGGGGTTGGCTCTGCGGCCTGTGGAGTGCTGGCGGCATCGGCCCACGAGACGTCGCTCCACCGCTCATCGTCACGGCACTGGGGAGCGAGCACATAGCAGGGGAACGCCTCGCGCCAAGCGGGCTCCGCCAGCCAGGCAGGGAGATAGGCGATCTGCCGGGAATTGTCACTGCCGCGTTCGCCGGCGCCATGGAGAAACAGAATCAACGGATAGCTTTGGCCGGGCTCCGGGCGAGACGGCCGCAGCAGACGGTAGCCAAACGGCACCGGCGGCCGGCCAACCTCCGCCGACACCAGCACCGTGCCCATCGCGAAGCATCGTTCCACATCGCCGGCGGGAGCGGTCGTCTGACCCGTCTCCGGGAGTGGGGAGTCAGGTGGTTTCAGTGCCATCGCCCATGACCAGTTTGATCCGCCGCGGCATCGCGAGCCGAGCGAACATGCTCAGGGCCCCTTTGGGGAGGCCAAGGAATTCCAGTCGCTCAAACCACTGGGGGATATCCGCCGCCACCTTGCCGACCGCCGTGCCCCGCAGATCGAGCGAACGCAGGGCCTTGAGCTCCTTCAGTTGCAACAGCCCCTCGTCGGTGATTGATCCGCCGCGGAGATCGAGCGTGGCGAGATCTTTGAGTGACTCAGCGCGGAAGCCGAGCAAAATCGAAAAGACATCGTCGGCCCGTGGGCCGTGGAGCCGCAGCATGACGAGCCTGTCGGCGACGTGGGCGAAATCCTCGCCAAACGACTTGAGCAGGAAGTCGGAATCCTCCATGCCCACCTCGCCGCCCCGTTCGATCGTCTCGGTCACCACTTCCTGCTGCTGAGCGTAGGCCTCGATTTTGGCTCCCAGCCATTCGAGCTTGCCGGCTTTGAACTTGACGAAGTCGTTCGCTTCATCAAACGCCTTTTGCAGGAGGATGAACTGGGCCGGATCGCCTCCCCTGTCCGGGTGCATCGCCATAGCCTTGGCGCGATAGGCCTGCTTGACATCCTCCGCCGTCACTGGCGGCATCAAGCCGAGCACCGTCAGGCAGGGGGGATGGAATGAATCAGCGGCGGACGATGAGGGGCCGGTGGCAGACATAATTGTGGAAATGAGGGGAAGGGGCGGTTTGGGCTGCAGGGGGATTGGCCAGAGTCTGCCGACCGATACAGAACCCATCATACCGATACTGAAAGCTTACACGCGGCTGCTGTGCTCTCGCAATTGAGAGCGGTCCCGCAGGCCGGCCGGTGGCTCCCGCCACTCTCGCCTTGATCCAACTGTCCCGATCCCCTATTTTCCCGAGAGTTCCGCCGCAGGGGACGGTAGCCGTTGTTGACGGGTGCCGGATGAAACGGCGGCTGGGAATGCGCGCCAAGGAGGGCTTGCGATGAACTGTCCGGCAGGGCTGCAGCGGGGTTGTGTGCGAACCCGCTTGGGTGGTGGGAGCAGGCTGGCTGCCTCGGTGGTGGCCGTGGGGCTGGTCTGGATGGGTGGCAGTGCAAGCGCTGCCCCCCCGGCGGCGCCCCAGCCGCTTCCGGCGGTGCCAGATGGCGTCGCTCAGCCAGCAGTTGGAGGACGTCAGGCACAACCCTCCGCCGCCAGCAAGTTGATGGCGATGGTCAACGGTACAGAGATCAGTCAGAAGCAGTTGGCTGACGAGTGCTTGAGCCGCCACGGCGCGGGAGTTCTCGAAACGCTCGTCAACAAAAAAATCATCGAACAGGCCTGCCTGCGGCAGGGGGTGGCCGTGACGGCCCAGGATATCGATGCGGAAATCGACGCCATGTCGCGGCGATTCAATGTTCCCCGCGACAAGTGGATCGACCTGATCAAACGGGAGCGAGGCATCACCGCCCAGCAGTATTCCGAGGAGATTGTGTGGCCAATGGTGGCCCTGCGCCGGCTGGCCCATGCCAGCATCGAGCCGGATGAGGAAGACATTCTGGCGGCCTACGACAATCAGTTTGGCCCCGCCGTCAAGGCCCGCATTTTGGTCGTCCGAGCGCAGGAGGAGGCTGTCCGCCTGCGGAGCAGGGCCCTGCTGGCACCGGATGAATTTGGCGCCCTGGCCCGACAGCATTCAGTCGATATCGGCAGCGCCAGTGCCAACGGCTGGGTGCAGCCAATTCGGCGACACACCGGCGAACCGCGGTTTGAGGCGGTCGCCTTCGGGCTCGCCCCCGGAGATATATCCGAAGTTGTCCAGGTGGCCGATCAATTCATCGTAATCAAGTGCGAGGGGCACCTGCCCGCGGCAGATGTGAAGCTGGCCGATGTGCGTGGGGCACTCCTGGAGGAGATTCGCGAACGGAAGAGCCGGGCGGCCTCAAGCGAACTGTTCCGCGGTTTGCAGGACGCCTCCACGGTGGAAAATATCATGAACGACTCCGACAAGAGCGTGACGCGCCCGGGCGTGGCAGCGCTTGTCAACGGCGAGGCGGTCGAACTGGAGCGGGTGCGGGAAGCATGCCTCGACCGCCATGGTGCTGATGTGCTGGAAATTCTCATCACGAGAGTTCTCCTCAAGCAGGCCCTCGATCGCAGCCAACAGCAGGTGACACAGGCCGACCTCGATAGCGAGGTTACCCGCGCCGCGCTGGCCATGGGGTTTCGCAAGCCAGACGGCTCCGCCGACACGTCTGCGTGGCTGGAGCGGGTGACACGCGATCAGAAGGTGCCGCTGCGGCACTATGTCGAGGACATCGTCCAGCCGACTGTGGCACTGAAGAAATTGGTGGGCAAGGTGCCGGTAACCAACGAAGACCTCGACAAGGCATTTGATGCCACATTCGGTCCGCGGTCCCGCTGCCGGGTGATTGTGCTGGACAACCAGCGCCGGGCGCAGGAGGTCTGGCAGATGGCTCGAGAAAACCCAACTGCCGAGCGCATGGGCGATTTGGCGGAGAAATATTCGGTCGATCCCACCAGCCGGACGCTGCGTGGGGAGGTGCCGCCGATCCAGCGGTTCGGCGGCCAACCGGCGCTTGAGCGGGAGGCCTTTGCCCTCAAGCCGGGTGAGCTGTCTGGAATTGTGCAGATCGCCGATCGGTTCATGGTTCTTTTCTGCGAGGGGTACACCGAGCCGATGGCTGTGCAGTTTGCCGAAGTGCGGGACGAACTCTACGAAGATATTCTCGACAAGAAGCAGCGCATCGAGATGGCCCGCTCGTTCTCCCACCTCCGCGAAGGGGCCGCGATCGACAATTTCCTGGCCGGAACCAGCCAGACGGCGGCCGTGGGCCCGGAGCGGCCAGCTCCGCAGCGGGCGGCACGGGGCGTGGCGGAAGAGCCGGAGGGGCCGCGGACGGGCAGCAGACGCAGTCAAGCGGAGGGCTCGGGTGTGCGTCCTGCCTCTCTCGACATGCCTTTGCCCCCGCGATAAGCAGGTGTCGCTGGCGACGTCCACAGCCCAGAATGTAGAATCCGGAGTTATTCCCCTCTGGAAGTCCATAAATGAATGACACTCCGCAGCCGCCTGAGACCGATACCACCCCCGATCCTTCGGAGACTTCCGACGGCCCTCAGGAAGTGCAGCGGCCGGGCGAGTTCCGCGTGGCCGATCGGATTGCGAGTCTTCCGCCCTATCTCTTCGCGCGGATCAACCAGCTCACCTACCAGAAGCGGCGGGCTGGAAATGATGTGATCGACATGAGCATGGGCAATCCCTCCGATCCTCCCGCCCAGCGTGTGATCGACAAGCTGAGCGAGGCTGCCAACGACCCCCGCAACCATGGCTATGCTCCGGCCCTGGGAATCATGAGCCTCAGGCGCGAGGTGGCTTCCCGTTATCTCAAGAAATGGGGAGTGCGCCTCGATCCCGAGTCGGAGGTGATCAGCACCCTCGGTTCCAAGGAGGGATGTGGCCACCTCTGCCTGGCGGTCATCGGCCCCGGCGACAGCGTTGTTGTGCCGGCCCCTTCCTATCCGGCCCATGTATATGGAGTGGCGCTGGCCGGCGGCAAAGCGATTCTCATCGACACCACCGATCCCTCCCGTTACCTCTCTGACATCGCCAGAACGTGCGAGACCACCAGGCCCAAGATGGTGATCGTGAATTTCCCCCACAATCCGACCGCCACGGTGGTGGGGCCCGATTTCTACGAGGAAGTTGTGCGGCTGGCGTCGCGATATGGGTTTATGCTGGTATCCGATCTGGCCTATGCCGATGTCACTTTTGACGGATACACCAGCCCCAGCATCCTGGCTGTGGATGGCGCCAAACGCTGCTCGGTGGAGTTCACCACGATGAGCAAGGGCTTCAATATGGCCGGCTGGCGGGTGGGATTCTGTGCGGGCAATCGCGACATCATCCGCGCGCTTGGCACAATTAAAACGTATTACGATTACGGCATGTTTCGCCCGATTCAGATTGCCGCCATCATGGCTCTGCGGCACGGCGAAGCCGATGTCGAGGCTCAGGCGAAGGTCTACGAAAAGCGCCGCGATGTGCTCTGCGACGGGCTGGCAAGGATCGGTTGGCCGGTGGCCGTACCCAAGGCGAGTATGTTTGTCTGGGCAAAAATCCCGGAGCCATTCGCCACACGCATGACGAGCATGGACTTCGCCACGAAACTGCTGGAAGAAGCCGACGTGGCGGTCAGTCCGGGGGCTGGTTTCGGTGTCGCGGGAGAGGGCTATGTTCGGCTGGCCCTGATCGAGAACGAGAATCGGCTGCGGCAGGCGGTGCGCCAGATCGGCCGGGCCCTCGGGGAAGAACTCAAGGCGGCCTCAGGCAGCCAGCGTGAAGTGGGCTGAGAGCCCGACCTCCGATCACTCAAGCGCCGGCAGGGGCCTGAAGCCACCTGCCGGCGCCTTGACGGAGTGTGAGGGGCGGGACTTATTCGAGCTCTGGCAGGGCCGCTTCGGAAACGGCCGCCATCCGCAGCTTTTCCATCGCCTTGGCCTCGATCTGCCGGACGCGTTCCTTGGTCACGCCGAGTGCCGAGCCCACTTCTTTGAGTGTTTGCGGTTCGTTCACGTGGTCCAAGCCGTAGCGGCGGATGATGATCGTCTGCTCACGGGAGTCGAGCCGGTTGAGAAACTTGCCCACCTGGTGCAAGCGGTCGCCTTCCGCCAGCCGCAGTTGCGATTCGTCCGATCGCCGATCGGTTGCCGCCTGCAGCAGTTCATTATCTGCGGCGCGGAAGCGATCGTGGTATCGATGCTCATCGGGGATCGTCCGGGAATAGTTCTTCATGATCGCCCATGAGGCATAGGTGCTGAACTTGTTGCCCCGGGCATAGTCAAACTTCTCCACCGCGCGGATCAGCGACATATTGCCGTCGCTGACGAGATCGAAGAAGCTGTCCGACAGCGAAACCCGTTTCTTGGCGATCGAGACGACCAGCCGGAGGTTGCTCCTCACCAGCGTGTTTTTCAGCGACACGATCTCTTCGTACAGCTTGTCGATCTGGTCCATCAGCCGGGTGCTGGGACGTTCCGGATCGAGTTGCTCGCGGAGCGTGCTGGCTTTGTGCTTCAGGTAGTTGAATTTGCGGAACAGCCAGACTTCCTGTTCCCGATTGAGCAATGGCACCTCGTAGAGGCTCGCCAGATAGGCGGGCAGGCCAGCGGGGCGCCGGATCCGCTTCACATCTGCCGTCTCAGGGTAGGGTTGGTTGACCACGCGCTCGGCGCTGGTGCGGGAAAACAGCGCGTTGGGCATGTAGTCCAGCGGCAGTTGGGCCGTGTGCAGCGCCCGCTGGGCCAGGATAACCCTGTAGATGCTCGCTCTGCTGCGGCGGTAGCGGAGGGCGATCGATTCCACCTGTTCGCCCTGCTGGTAGAACTGGAAGATGCGAGCGCACGTCTCGGGGCGCAGACGGCCGTCCTCGGCGGTGAACACTGCGACATCCGGATGGTCGTTGTCGTGCTGCTTGATCGTATAGCGGATCGTTTCGACGCTCCTGCCCAACCGCTTGGCGATCCGACGATGGATGTCGGCCGGGCAGGCGCCGGCAGCGGCCAACCGGCGTGCCCAGCCGATGATCTTTTCGTGGTCGTCTGTCGAGAGTTGGCTGAAGCGGGTCCCCCGCTCGACGCGGAGCGGATTGGAAGCGATGAACTCCGCAACTGTACTGGCCAGAAAGCCAACCCGCTTGCGGCCCCCCACGTCATATCGCTGGGCCACCAAGCCGTGGCTCCGCCAGCGGGAAATGGTCTTCGTGGAAACATTGAATCGCGTCGCCAGATCTTCGATCGTGAGGACCGAATCTCCCCAAGCAGTGTCGCACGGTTCCATGTCGATGGCCATCTCGGCCTGGCGGGAGGAATCGCCGGGGACAGCGTCGGGCGCAAAGCCGAGCGGTCGGCCGGCGGGATCGGTTCCCTGCTGCAGCGACGAAAGCCCTTCCGTCTGCGTGCTCGCGGGAAACAGGTGATCGAAAGAACGAGCCGAATACTGGTCCAAAATCGTGGAACGCATGAGAAACCTCCCTAGCCGGCCATCCGTCGCCGGTGCATTGGTTGAGCGCAGACTCGAGGGGGGGCGATCTGCATCGGCCCACCCTCCAGACTGATCCTTCGAGAACAACCTGCGGCGGACATGCCGGCTGCAGTCGTTGGCTCGAAAGGCCTTGGAACCAAACCTGAAACCAAACCCGAAACCAAATCTGGAACCAAAACAGCGGAGTCACAATCGAAGCGGGGGGCGATCCTTGCCTCCCGTGTGTCCCCCGTGAGGGACGCCCGGTTTATACGGCGTGGAATGAAAAAGGTTTTCGGCCTCTGGTTCGACGAGCCAATTTTTTTGAAGTTTTCCCCCTCGGATGGCCGAAACGTCCCGGTTGATCCCGCTTCAGACCTGTCTGGGAAGGGTTATCTCCAAGGGGAGAGCCGGAACCCAGTCGGGCACCGCTCCCAAGAGTCTAGTCAGAGTGGGGGTTTTGCGTGGCCGGACAGTTAGTTTTCTGGGCCGGAAGAGGGGCCAGGGAGGGGGACAGCCGGCGGACAGCAGCGGGATTGGGGGCCACTGGTTTGGGCCACCCCAAACCTGAAGCAAACCAAAAAAATGCGGTGCCTTGACGCATCACCCCCCAAGCTGGAATACTATCGGGGTTTCCCCGAGGTCCAGTCGGCTGATACACAGCAGGCAGATTTCAATTTCATCCAAGCCACTCCCTTCCCGGGGGGCCCGGGTGGGGTTTTCCAGGGAGGATTTCTGCCGGTGGCTGGGCGAAGTGGATGACTGCTTCCCGGCCTGCGGCGGCCTTTCCGCGACCGGAGCCGTGAGCCATCGAGAAGCAGCATCGCATCAACGAACAGATTCGGATCACGCCGATCCGGGTCATCTCCGCCGAGGGCGGGCAACTCGGTATCATCCCGACGGAGGAGGCGCTCTTTCGAGCCCGCGAGGCAGGGCTCGATCTGGTCGAGGTGGCTCCGAACGAAAAGCCGCCGGTCTGCCGGATTATGGATTTCGGCAAGTTCAAATATCAGCAAAAGAAGAAACAACACAAAACACACGTCCACCACACCAAGATCAAAGAGATCCGCCTCCGTCCCAAGACTGGGGACCACGATATCGAGTTCAAGGTAAATCAGGCCAAGGGTTTTCTGCAGCACAAAGACAAAGTGGTCGTGTCGGTCGTTTTTCGCGGCCGAGAACTCGCCCATATTGACGAAGGGCAGCGTGTGATGCGGAATATCCTTGTCCAACTCGACGAAGTAGGAAAAGCCGATTCGCCGCCGCAGCAGATGGGCAAACGCCTTGTCTGCACGCTGTCGCCCAAGTGATGCCTCCGCCAGCGTGATGCTGGCTCGTTCCGTTCAAGCCCCCGTTTTGCCGTTTCCGCTGTCAGTTTCAGGAGTTTCCCGGTGCCTAAGCAGAAAACCCACAAGGGTGTCAAAAAACGTTTTCGCCTCACCGCCACAGGGAAGGTGAAGCATCGCCGTGCTGGCACAAGCCATCTGCAGGTGCGCGTCTCCGCCAAGCGGAAGCGCAATCTGCGTGGAACCGGAGTGCTGGCGGCTGTGGATACCCCCAAGATCGTCGCTGCCCTCGGGAAATACAGCTACTGAATCGGGGGAATCTGAGGTGGCCCCGACTGCGGGATGATCTGGCGGCCGGCAGGCTGCAGTATGCCGTGGTGGCGGGGATGCCCCGTTGAAAATGCCGTCCCCTTGAAAACAGCCGTTTTCTGGAGACATTGGAGGCACCGGGCGTCGATTGCTTGGATTGTTTGTTTGCGTTTATGACAGTGTTTCAATCTGCGGTCGGGCCAACATCGGTTCTGCCAACTGCAGTCGTGGTAGAGGAGTCGAGAACTCCCGCCGGTGAATGTTCGTGTGCACCTGTTTTTTGAATTTGAAAAGAGTGAGAGAGTCCCATGCGTACCAAAAGCGTCGTTCCCCGTCTGAGGGCAAAGAAGCGTCTCTTCAAGCGGGTGAAGGGGTCGGTAGGTGGTCGTCGTCGCCTCCTCCGCACGGCTAAAGAGTCGCTCATTCGCTCTGGTGTGTTTGCCAGGCGTGACCGTCGCCGCAAGAAGCGTGATTTCCGCCGCCTCTGGATCATTCGGATCAATGCCGCCGCCCGGGAACGGGGCCTGCGGTACAGCCAGTTCATTGCCGGGTTGGAGAAGATCGGTTGCGATCTCGACCGCCGCACGCTCTCGGAAATGGCTGTGCTCGACCCGACCGGCTTTGACGCCATTTTCGAGAAGGTGCGGGCTGCACTCGACCTGCCAGCTCCAGTGGCGGTGGCCTAACGGGCCGCTGTCGGGATCCCGGACGGAATGCGAGACGCCTTGGGATTGGGGTGAGGTTCGAGGATAATCCTGCAGGCAGGCAGCGTCGCCTCAAGGCGGCATCCCTGCCGAAAGGTTCCAGTCGGAACCGGGCGGGTACTGCTTTTTCCACCGGGTGTTGAGAGACCGCAAACTGTGCCCACTCCTGCGCTGGATGCCTTGGTTGCGGACATCGAGCGCTGCCGCGCCGAGGCGATTGTTGCGCTCGAGGCGGCTGTCGATGAGCAGGCGGTTGAAGAGTTGCGGGTGGCGTTTCTGGGAGCCCGCAGCGGGCGGCTGAAGTCGGTTCAGAAACTGCTCGGATCGCTCGCTGCCGCCGACAAGCCGGCCGCAGGCCGGCACTTCAACGACCTCAAAACCGCGATCACTTGTGCGCTTGAGACGGCCCAGCAACGGGTGGCAGGACAGGCGGTTCAGGTTCAGGCGATCGATGTGACGCTGCCGGGCACCGCTGTGCCAACGGGGCATGTCCACCCGATCACGCAGACGATCCGGCAGGTGCAGGAGATCATGGCGCGGCTGGGATTTGCCAGCGTGGATGGACCCGAGGTGGAGGACCAGTGGCACAATTTCGATGCCCTCGCCATCGGCAGGGAGCATCCTGCCCGCGATCCGCTCGACAACTTCTATCTTGCCGTGGCCCGGGGGGCCGACCCGCTTCTGCTCCGCTCCCAAACCAGCACCGTGCAGATTCGGGTGATGGAACAGCGGCAACCGCCACTGCGGGTGGTCTCGCTGGGACGGGTGTACCGCCCAGATACCGCGGACGCCACCCATTATCCGATGTTTCATCAGGTGGAGGGATTGCTGGTTGAACCGGGAACAACCATGGCGCATCTCAAGAGTGTGCTGCGGTTTCTGGCCTCCAGTTTTCTCGGCGGGGATGTGCAGGTGCGGTTTCGCCCCTCGTTCTTTCCCTTCACGGAACCGAGCGTCGAGGTGGATATGGAATGGGGTGGACGCTGGGTGGAGATGGGGGGCGCCGGCATGGTCGACCCCGCCGTGTTAGCCGCGGTCGGGTACGACCCGGAGAGAGTCTCTGGATTCGCCTTCGGGCTGGGGGTGGAACGGATCGCGGCCCGCCGCTATGGGGTTTCCGATATCCGCGACTTCTACCGCAACGATGTGCGATTCCTGCAGCAGTTCTGACCAGCGCCCCTTTCAGCGGCGGGAGTTTTCTCGATGATCATCTCGTACCGGTGGTTAAGCGATTATGTGCGGCTGGAGGCGGCGGCCGATGGAACGCCTCCCATCGACGAACTGGTGCATCGTCTGCTTATGTCCGGGCTCAATCACGAAGCGACCTGGGGGGTGGGGAGCGACACCGCCATCGAGATTGAGGTGACGAGCAATCGGCCCGATTGCCTGGGGCACATTGGAGTGGCTAGGGAAACGGCCCTGCTCTTCTCGCGGCCGTTGCATCTTCCCGATCCCCGCCCGGCGGAAGGGCCTGCGGCCGTCGGAGTGGCGGTGGCGATCGAAACGCCCGAGATCTGTCCCTTCTACTCCGCTCGGGTGATCCGCGGTGTGCGGGTGGGGCCGAGCCCGGCCTGGCTTGTGGACCGCCTGGCCACCGTGGGAGTGGAAAGCGTCAACAATATCGTCGATATCACCAACTTCGTGATGTTTGAATGTGGCCAACCGCTGCATGCCTTCGATCTGGCGAAGATTCGTGGGAACTCGATCCGCATCCGCCGCGCCCGAAGCGGCGAGCGATTTCAGGCGATCAATCATCGTGAATACCTCCTCAACGATTCGATGGGGGTCATTGCCGATGCAAGCGGCCCGGTGGCCTTGGCCGGGGTGATGGGTGGGGCCGAGAGTGAAATTGGCCCTGAGACTGTTGATGTGCTGTTGGAATCGGCGCAGTTTGCCCCGCTCGTGGTGCGGGCTGCCGCACGCGGCCTGTCGCTCTCCAGCGCTTCCTCCTATCGATTCGAACGTGGGCCTGACCCGGCCGCGGTGGAGTGGGCCAGCCGGCGGGCGGCGGCGCTCATTCTGGATATGGCCGGTGGGGTGCTCGAGCAGGGAACCGCCACGGCCGGAACGCTGGCCTGCGCTCCGGCCAGCATCGATTTCCGCCCCCAGCGGGTGGCCGAGGTGCTGGGAGTGGATGTGCCACAGGAGCGTCAACGCCTGATATTGGTGGGGCTGGGCTGCGTGGCCGAGGCCGCGCCCGCCGGCAGAACGCGTTGGCTGGCTCCCACGTGGCGGCGCGATATCATCCGCGAAATCGATCTCGTGGAAGAAATCGCCCGGATCCAAGGCTACGACTCCGTGCCTGAGGGGCATGCGATCAGTGTGCGTCCCGTCGAGCGATCGGCCCGGGAACGCACGCTGCGGACGGCCACGGCGGTGTTGGTGTCGGCCGGGATGTGCGAGGCGATGACACGCAGCGTTGTAAGCGAGGCGCTTGAGGCGACTGTCAGTCCATGGAGCACAGCGGCCTGTCTGGTTGTCTCGCCGGCGCTGGTGCGGGGGGCGGATCGGCTGCGGCGCACGCTCCTGCCGAGCCTGCTGGAGGCCCGCGGTGGCAACATGGCTGTGGGGGCGCCGCACGGCGACCTCTTCGAAGTGGCGCATGCCTATCTCGCCAGAGTGGCCGGTGGGCCTGCGGGCCACGAGCACTCTCCCGCCGAAGAACCCCTGCTGCTTGGCTTGGTTACGGGGGGGGATTTTTCGGAGGCGAAGGGGCGCGCCGAGGCGGTGCTGCGTGGGCTACGGGTGGGCTGGAACCAATCTGGACCGGCCGCCTCGTCGATACTCTACCGTCCTGTGGCGCTCGACATTTTCGCCTCCGGCAGGGGGGCTGAGATTGTGCTCCACAGGCCCGACAGGGAGCCTGAGCGGGTGGGAGTTGTGGGTGAGTTTGCTCCCGCAGCACTCCAGCGATTCGATCTGGTGGGGCCGGTTTCGGGAGCGGAGATTCGGCTCGACAGCCTGGAGTTTGCGGTGGCTGCAGAACCGAAAGTGCAACGCCCGAGCGACTATCCGGCAGTGCAGCGTGACCTCAATCTGGTGGTGGATCAGGCTGTTGCCTGGGGAGAGATTGCCTCCGCCGTGCGGGACGCCGCCGGCGAACTGCTCGAGGACTGCCGCTTGGTGCAGGTGTGGGAGGATGCCGAGCGGCTGGGGGCTGGCCGGAAGAGCTTCGTGATAGCCCTGCGGCTCCGCAGCACGACAGGCACGCTTTCGAGCGATGCCACCCGCGGCGTGGTGGAGCAGATCGTAGCCGCCTGCGGCGCTCGCTGCGGTGCGGCGCTGCGGGGTTAGCAGGGGTTTGGCCCGCTACCGATCGGCATACACGCGGGTGATCTCTTCCTTTGTGATCGGCGCAGGCTGATCGTCGCTGGTGAGTTGCACCTGCACTCGCTGATCTCCCTCGCGCCGGCCGCGGACGCGGATCCGAAACAGCGCCTCCTCGGCAGGGGCCAGTTTGGCCAGCGGCTCAAACAGCACTGTCAGGTTTTCAATGCTGTGGGCAGTTGGGCCCTTGGCTTCGAGCGGTTCCAGATCGCCGAGCAGCGTGGCCACCACGCGCACACCGCTGGCCGGTTTTGTGCCCTGATTGCCCACGCGGATGAGGTATTCTGTCATCCCCGAAACCTCAATTGGGTCCTCGCTGTCGGTGACCTCAAAGGAGACAGCTGCCAAGCCCTCCACCTCGACGGTGTGTGTGACCTGATCTGCCAGCCCATCGGCAGATCGTGCTGCCGCCATGATCTTCTGGGGCCCGAGTTGGATCGGCATCATCACCACCTCCACCTCGCCGGTTTCCGCGGCGGGGAGTTCCTCGAGGGTCCAGAGCACGCGGTGGGTGCGTTCCTCGTAATAGCCGGCGTTGTTGGCCCGGATGAACTTCATGCCCGGGGGCAGTTGCGCGGCGAGTTCGACCGTTTTGGCGGGGGCAGTGCCGGCATTGGTCATGGACAGCACGCACGTAGCGGGCCGTTGCAGATAGCGACGCGACGGAATTGCGGCAGTCAGTTCGAGCGTGGGGGCGGTGATGGCGATGCGCACCATCTCCTCGGTTTCAATCTGGCCGTCAGCCCGCGCCGTGAGCCGCAGCGAGTGGCTTCCCGGGCTGGTCGAGGCGAGTGCCATGTCAATCGTGCGCGATTCACCAGGGGGCAGTTGGCCGATATCGAATTCCAGTTCCCGACCCGCGCGGTGCGAGATGCCCTCCGGCAGAACCCCCTCCAGCACCACTCCGGTGGCGACACCTGTGCCTGGATTGGTGACCGTGATCGGGATCCGCACGTCGCGGCCCACCAGTGTGGGCGGCGGCTGCGGAAACGTGATTGCCAGTGCCGGCTTGGTGGCCCGGGCCCGCAGCGATGCCTCGGCCCGGAAGCTCACGCTGGCAACGCTCCCCACCTCACCCTCAGCCGTGGGCATGACATCCACTGAAACCCGTGACTGAGCTCCGGGAGCGAGTGACCCGATCAGCCAGACCAACTCGCCGCCGGTTCCCCGACCACCCACGCCCGCCCCTGGGCTGGCGGGGGGAGTGGTGGCGATGAGTTGCGTGCCGTAGGGAACCGCATCGCGCAGCACGACGTCGTGGGCCATGGCGCTGCCGACATTGCGGACGAGAATTTCAAAGCGTGCTGCCTTGCCCACCTGCACCTCGCGGGGGCCCCGTTTCTCCACCGCGATCTGCGGGCTTTGCAGCCCTTCCAGCGGCAGTGGACCGGGCCTTCCCTGCCCTTGTGTGTCGCTTCCGGTGAGCGGTTGGGTGGCAGGGTTTACGGCGGGGCCGGGAGAGCCAGCCCCAGGGGGCGCACTGAGCAGGGCGCCGGGGGGCATCCCGGCCAGGGGCTGCGCGGTGGGAGCTGTCGTGAGCGGAGGAGCGGCGGCGAACGGGAGCGTCGCGGCAGCTCCCCGAAAGGGATTGGCATTGGGTGTGGGAGTCGTTCCGGAGGTGGTCTGCTCCGGCGGTTGGCCGGCTCGCGCCGGCGGCAGGATCGGCGTCTCGGGGGAGATGGCCTTGTCGACCGCGAGAAAAGGAGGGGGAGCGGCCACCGCCACGGCAGTCTCGGGCTCCGCTGGCAGGGCCTGCGGAGACGCAGCGGCCGGCTCGGAGGAAGCGGTGTCGGCAGCGATCGGCCCAGAGGGAAGTGGGCTGCCGGTCGGCGGAATGGAATGTGGGGGTGATGCCGCCAGATCGCCAACGTCTTCCGGAAGCTCTTCCGAGAAAGCGACGGGAGTTGTCTGGTCGGCGGCTGGATCCCCCTGCTCCTCCGTGGGCTGCGCGGTCAGGAATTGGCCCTCCCGTGCGGGGCTCGCGGATAGGTCGGGCTCCTCGCCAGCCTCGCTGGCGAGGAGCGATTCTGCCGCCAGCGGAAGCTCTGTGGCAGCGGTGTCTGCAATCATGGGGGGCGCCGGGGGCGTAGCAGGGGCCGATTCAAGGGGGGTAAAAGCGGCCGGTTGTGATCGTGGAGCCACTGCGCTCGAAGAAAAACGGGAAAAACGTGTGGCCGCAGCGACCGGCTCGCGAGGAACCGCGTCATCCCCGGTAGGAAAGCGGGCCGTGTGTGCCAGCGGTGAGCCACTGCCAGCAGGCTGATCGGTGTCTCGGGTCACCGGCGCAAAACGGCGGGGTGCTGGATCAGCCGCCGGAGGCCCGGCATCATCCCCCGCTCCTGTCACGGTGCCTGCGATGGCGGCGGTGACCGGTTCTGGCGGAAAAGGGGATCGGGTCCGTCCCACACCACAGGCCCACACCAGACCGAACCCGGCACATGCGCAGGCCATGGCGCTGAGCCCGAAGACAAGATTGGAATGCTTCTGGGGAACGATAGACTCCTGCCTGGAGGGTCGGTCAGACATTGGTGCAAACCTCCACGGGGAAACGGCGCATGTTCACCCTCCGCCGGACAAAGGGTGGGCCGCTGGCAGGGGAAATACCATAGGTCTCCGCCTGTGGAGAAGAGCAACTGCTGCCAAACGCGCGGGCGCCGGTCAGGAATTGGCCAGAACATGGCGCAAGTGGAAGTGAAACTTCCCCAGCTTGCCACCATAATTGCCGGCCGAGATGGCCAACAGTTCCGGGCCGGCGGCCGCCCGCATCCCCGCCGCCATCGCCGCGGCAACCGTCGGTTCATCGCTGCCGTCGATCACGATTTCCAGGGCACAGGCCGTTCCTGCAGCCAGTTCCGTGGTCACCCGTCCCAGCAGGGACGGACAGAAGGCCTCGTTGGTCGAGCCCCGCAGCCCCTCGTAGCGTGAGCCGACTTTGCTTCCCGACCGGACCACGCCACCAGGAAAGGGAAGAATCGTCCCTGGGCAAGCGTCGATGGCCGCCACGGCCCGGCGGGCTGCCAGCAGGGTGCCCTCGAGTGTGTCCCCCTGCAGAATGAAATTGCCGCCACCGACTCCCTTTTCGATTCCGACCGTTTCCTCGGCCAGAAATTCGCCATCCATGACCGGCACCCGCCAATACCGACGGCCGTCGACCAGCTTGGTCTTCTCAAAACCGTCGCCAAAAAACCGGATGTGGCCACCGAGTGCTGTCCGTTCGGCGGCGGCAGGGAGCCCGTCAAAAACGCTGACAGTCGGACAGGTGAGCAGACACTGAGCAGTCCGATTGGCAATCGCCCGCCCGATGCCTTCGGGCGAAAAGGAAAATGCCATGATCGACGCTCCCCTCCGGCCGTCGGGAGTCTCGGTTGGATCGAGGCGGCATTCGACCCCAATTTCGGCATCACACCCCAGCACGCTTGTGCCGTAGCCGCAGACTGCCCGCAGGGCGGCCTCCAGCCAGTGGGAGTCGTGGGCCGTGACAACCACGCGTACAAACCGCAGCCGGAAGGCCTCGGCGAACGTGTCGACAATCTGAGTGGAGCCGATCTGCACGGGAATGCATTCTCCTGGTCGGGCCTCCCTGAATGCCGGCAATTTTTTTGCATTCTCCATCGGGAAGTCTTCGCGTATCCTAGAGGGAACCTCTTCCCCTTGTCAGCGCGGCCGTGTCCGCCTCTGCTGTCCGTCCGCATCGCGTCTCATCGAAAGGAAGTCCTGATGGCCCGCATGTTCACTGCCTGCCGTTCGTCCATCCGCCGGGGGTTCAGCGCATCTCTGGTGGGGGTTTGTGTTGGGAGAGTCGGTCCGGCGGTCTGGGCCGCCGTGATGGTAGGACTGTGCGCCGTCCCGGAGCGGATGGCTTACGGGTCTGATGTATTCGAGAGCGGCGTGGCGATGGTGCCGCAGGATGCCGCGTTTGTTTCGTCCTCGCTGCGGATGCGCGAGCAGTACGAGAAGCTCATCGGCAGCAACGCATTTGCGGCTGTCAAGAAACTGCCGTTTGTTATCCGCGCCCTTGAGGCCCTCGAAGAGCAGAAGACCCAGCCCGGGAGCCCGTTGTCGATGATGTCGACGTTCATGGAGCTGCCGGAAAATCAGCAGGCTCTGGAACTCCTGCAGGACATGGTGGCCACCGATACGTTCCTGTATGGCGAGCCCTCCTGCATTACCTTCCTGGAGCTCATGCAGAAGATCCAGCGTGCTCAGCAGGCGGCCAGCATCATCCAGATGTCGCGGGGCGGGGAAGTGGACTTCAACTTTGAAGTCGAAGAAATGGATGATGTCGATGCCCCCGACAATACAGATGCCCGCGGCAACGCGGAAATAGTGCCCGTGCGGTTGCAGGCAGCCGAGGTGGAGGAGGGGATCGAAAGTCAGCAGCTTGTCCAACGGATGGTCATGCAGGCGCTGGCTGGAAACGTCGAGTCGATTGTGGTTCCCGACGTGGTGTGGGGCTTCAAGACATCCAAGCTCGATACCGGAGCCTCGCAGCTCAAGCGGATCGAAGTGCTGCTGAAGATGGTCACCCAGACCAGCCCGCTGCTCGGCGACGCGCTGAAGCGAACCAAGATCGCCGGCGGCGAGGTGGTGTCGCTCACCCTCGACGGCTCACAGGTGCCGTGGCGGGAAGTGTTGCGGGAGCAGATGGAGGGCGTGGCAGACGAGGATGCCGACAAGGTGCTCGCCAAGCTGGAGTCACTCGACATCGTCATCGCTGTCGGGCTCATCGGCGACCGGGTGATTTTGTCGCTTGGCGATTCGATCGACCACCTCAACAAACTGGTAGTCAACAAGGGTTCGCTGAACGCGGGCGGCGGTGTCATGACCACCCCGGCATTTGCGCCCCTGCGTGAACACAAGGACCGGGCCATTACAGGCATCTTTTACATGAGCGAACCGCTTGCCAAGGTAATCGCTCCGACCACCGCCGACATCGAACAGTTGGCCCAACTCAGTGACACCCTGGCTGACTCGGCCGATCTGCCGGAGGAGGCGGCCGTCGAGGCCCGGAAAGATCTGGAGAAGATCGCCGCCAGCTATAAGAAGCGTCTGCCGGTGCCGGGGCCGATGATGTCCTATGCCTTTCTCGGAAATGATGGTTACGAGGGATATACCTGGGACTGGTCGAAGAATCTGCCGCTCGACGGGACGAAGCGTCTCGACATGCTCGAACATTCTGGCGGCACCCCTTTGGCGGCGCTGGTGCTACGAACGAAGGTCGATCCGGCGCAGTTTGACGATTTTGTGTCGTGGGGCAACATGGGCTGGTCCTACTATCAGAAGTATCTGTTGCCCAAGGCGGGAGCGATGAATCGCGATGCGATGCAGGAGGTTCAGGCACAGATCGGGCCGGTGGTGAGGAAGTTTGTCGATGTGCTGAGAACCAAGATCCTGCCGTCGGTGGCCGATGGTCAGATGGGCTTCGTCATCGACAACAAGGCCCGGGCCAAGCGGGTGCATAGCAGCCTGCCGGAATCAGCCGAACCGCTCCCGCTGCTGGAGCCGGCAATCACGCTGAAGCTCGACGACTCAAAGCTCTTTCGCGAGGGGATGAGCGACCTGTTTGTGTTGGCCGACGAACTCGTCGACAAGATCCGAGAGATCAATCCGGATAGCCTGCCCCCCAACTACCGGGTTCCCGATCCGGAGAAGACCACGGTAGAGGGTGGCGCCGTCTGGTCGTTCGCCATTCCGGATGCCGGTCTGGATGAGCAGGTAAGTCCGTCGATCGGTGTTGGCGAGAAGACAGCGGTGTTTGCCTTCCTGCCCAAGCAGGCTGCCCGGCTGCTGGTTCCGGCCAAGCTGGAGACCGGTGCGCAGATAGGAACATATGCTGAGCCACTCGCCGTCGCCGCTGCGCTGGATGTCGCCGGCTTCATCGACGCCGTCCGGCCCTGGCTGGTCTATATGGCCCGCTATGGAGCGATCCAGCAGCAGCAGGGGAGCGTCGATCGGGATACGGTTCTGGGGCCTGATGCGGAAGATGGGCAGGTGCGTGATGCGCTCCAGCAGGTGGGAGTGTTACTCGATTCCTGCAAGAGCTTGCGGGTTGCCGTCGCCGAGACATCGATGAAGCCCGATGCCACCGTGACGCACTGGCGCAATGTGATTCGCGACATACCAGCAGCCAAGTAGCTTCAGTTCGGGGCGGCCGACGTGCATCGGAGGAACCGATGCGCGTCGGCGAGGGAAACGCCAGTCTGGCCCTCGACGGGGGCGTTTACCTCAGCCGACCTCAGCGGACAAAGGCCATGGGTGGCTTTGTCCGCGTAGAGCATGCGCGTTGCCGTTAGCTCCGCGTTTCGACGAGGCCTCGTACCAGCAGGTCGGGGCCGAGTTGCGCTATTTCCTCGATGGCGAGCCTGTGCAGATCCTGCAGCGAGGGGATGCCCCGCCCCCCCACAGCAGCTGGCGCGGCAGCCCCGCCGATGATGATCGGGGCCAGAAAGACCCACGCCTCGTCGACAAGCCGGGCATCAAAAAAACTGCCCAGGAGAGTTGGCCCCCCTTCCACAAGCAGGTTGGTCAAACGCCGCCGGCCCAGTTCTGCCAGCAGACCCTGCAGGCCTTCGCTCCGCTGAGGAGCGTTGTCGGTCCAGAGTTCACATCCGAGTTCTTCCAATACCCGGAGTCGCGTGGGGGGGGCATTCGGCCCCACGACCACCAGCACGGGCGTCTCCCGGGCTGAAGCGGCGAGCTTGCCCGCTGGAGGCAGTCGGGCATGGGAATCAAAAACAATCCGCAGGGCAGTGCGGGCCCCTGCGGGACGGGCCGTGAGGAGCGGATCATCGGCCAGCGCCGTGCCGATGCCAACCGCGATGGCATCCACCCTGCCGCGCAGCCCATGCACGAGTGCCCGCGACTTTGGGCCGGAGATCCACTGGCTCTCGCCGGTGGCCGTGGCAATGCGGCCGTCGAGGCTCATGGCCCACTTGGCAGTCACCCAGGAGCGGCCAGTGCCAACGAGCCTGCGGAATGGCGCCGTCAGCCGCAGGGCCTCGGTTTCCAGCAGGCCTGTCTCCACGTTGATGCCGCCGGCTCGTAGCGCTGAGATCCCACCCCCGTTGACTGCCGGGAAGGGATCGCCGGCCGCCACCACCACCCGGCTGATGCCGGCCGCACGTATCGCCTCGGTACAGGGGGGTGTTTTGCCATGATGGCAGCAGGGTTCGAGCGTGACGTAGAGGGTGCCGCCGCGGGCCCCCACGCCGGCCCGCTCGAGCGCCATCACCTCGGCATGCGGGCCGCCAAACCGCTCATGCCAGCCCTCCGCCACGAGGCGGCCTTCCGCGTCCGCCACCACCGCTCCCACCATCGGGTTGGGTTCGACATACCCTTCCCCGCGACGGGCCACCAGCAGCGCCCGTCGCATGGCGACGGCATCGTGTGCAGCGGCATCCATGTCAGCCGGGAGTCCAGATGGTTTTCTTTTCAGCCGGTGCGCCCGGCTGGGCGCTGCCGGGGGTCCAGATTCCGCCACTGGCCGGCTGGGCCTGTGCGGGCGGTCCGGCTGGGGTGCCACCCAGCGGCTGGCCACCGCCCCGCGCGGCCATTCCCGGCAGATCGATCCCCGCTTCAACGAGCACTTCCGCCACCGCCTCCAGCACCTTCTGATCGCGGGCGTGATCCCGCCGCAGATGATCGAGCAGCCGCATGATCTCGGCTTGATCCCCCCGCTGCAGGCGGACACGCAGTTCCGCCACATCGATCATTCCGTCACTGGCTTTGAGTTGCTTGGCAAGCGTGCGCAGTTCGACAATGATCTCCAACTTGCGCTCGCTGGAAAGAGCACGATCTTCCAACAGGCTCAGCGCCTCCCAGCGGTCCTCGGGGGCAGTATCAGACCGGGCCAGAATCGCCTCAGCTGCCCGCTCGGCTGCCGAATCGAATCCGGCGTCGAGCGCAGTGAGGAACAGGCCGCGAAGTTGGTTGAGTTCCAAGCCGCCCATGTCGACGCGATGCCAACGCATCGGGGGCACCTCTTCCAAAGGCTTCGCCGACACGATCGCCGGCGGAGCCTTCATACTTAAGCGGCTGCGCATGGTGGCCCAGGCATCGGCAGCGTCACGACGGCGCGAGGTTGCCTCTCCTTCGCTGACCAACGCTTCCACCCGGCGGGCGCCTTCGGCTTGCTGGAGTGCCTCGCGGGGGGTCTTGCCGAGGAGTTCGGGGAGGGGAGTTGCCGGCCAGCGATCCAAAAACCGTTCCCACATCGCTCCTCGTTGCTGGGCGAGGAGAGTGTCGAGCACCGTCGGAGCGCCAGGTGGGGTTCCGGCGGTTGGCAGAGCGGGCGGCGTCAGGCGGAACTGGGTGGAGAGCAACCAGTTGGTGGGCGAGACGACGGGGAGTTGGGTGGCTTCGGTGGTGGGGACGAAGCCGATTCCCAGAATCGATTCCACAATCCCGCGTGCGGATTCGACGTCGGGTGCAAATCCCTGCAGCACAGCCTCCGGCTCGCTGTCAGTCTGCCGGCCAAAGATTAAAAGAGACGCGAGGAGGCGGGAAGGGGCAGCCCCGTCACCCCCCACGGCCTCATAGACTCGCCACACCGAACGCGGCGGTGCGGCGCCCCGAGAGACCCATTCAGACCTCTCAAACGGCGCGGACTCAAACCGGCCATCATGCCGGAGCCGGTCTTCCAGCAGATCAATGCCAACACCGCTGGCACCGCTGGCGGCCTGTTCGGCGGCAGCGGCGAGGGGGGCGCTGGCCCTCACAAAGGGGATGACCGGGGAGCGGTCTTCATCGGCTTCGGTCTCAAGGGCAATGGCCCGGCCGGTAGCCTCGATGGAGTCGTCGGGTGAGCCGGCTTTCAACCGGGCCACCGTGAGCCAAGCCTCGGCCGCTTCAAAGGGGCGGGCGAGCATTTCGCAGAGCACGGCGATGTTGGTGAACAGTTCCGGGCTTTCGGCGGCCACTCCCTTCAGGCTGCGGAAGGTGGTGAGCGCCTTGGCAAGGTGCCACCCGCGGGCATGCTTAAGCCCCGCCTCGAATTCAAAGCGAACGGGCGATTCGGGCGGGCATTCGGCGAAATGCACCTTGGTGCGCAGGCTCGGCGCCACGCCGGAAGACCCCACCACCGCCGCCAGCAGGCGGCGATCCTCGGCCGATCCCAAGGAGGCGTCGGAGAGCCATTCCACGATTCCCTGCGCACACCCTGGATGGCCAGCCTGAGCGCTGGCCTGCACGATCGTCGCCGCCACCCGCACCAGTTCCTGTGAGGGTTCTTTGCCGGCAGCCTCTCGGGCCTTGTCGAACAGCACCGCGGCCTCCTGCAGCCGGCCGGCGATCGCTTCTGCCACCGCCGCATGGCCGAGGGCCAACGGATTGTCTGGATAGGCCTCCAGAAAGGCCCGACTGCTCACGGATGCCTCCGCCAGTTTGCGGGAGGCAAACTCCAGCTTCGTGCGGGTGGCCATCAGGCAGGCCCGCTTGGGGTGGCTTTCGGCCAGACGTTCCACCTGTTCCAAGGCGGCCGAAATCTGTTCGCCCTCGATCAGCCGGTCCAACTGCTCCAGATCACCGACCAGATCGGCACAGCAGAATTTGATCTTCTTTCCGGTGCCACCCGGACAGGCTGCGTAGGGATCGATGGGCATGTGGTGCTGATCTCTTTCTTCAGGAATCTTTCGGCAGGAGTCTCCCTGCCTGCCTTGAATGTACCAAAGGGGAAGCTGGTCGAAAGGTGGTGTCGCAGATGTTTTGGCTCGTCTTGCCGGACGATTTGCCGACAGCCGGACGGATGATTTGCCGACAGCCAGACGGGGCTGCATACTCACGCAGCAGGCTCGGTTGGCGGCCGGCCCTGCTGCCAGAAACCGGTTTATTTCCTCCCCAGTGAGGTTCACCACCGCCATGCGGCAACCCCGTATTCTTGTTCTCGATGCCTCCGGTCAGGCCGGGCTGCCCTATGCCAAGCTCGTGGCCCGCCTGCAGCCGATGGAGCTGCGGGTGGAGCCGAAGCTCGAGAAGGCACTCGCCAGCGTGGCGAGGGATTCCTGGGATGTGGGGATTGTCAGCCTGAGTGCCGGAGAGCCGGCCGGACAACTCGTCGACCAGCTGCGGAGGGCCGATTCCCAGCTGGCGCTGGTGGTGATCGATCCAGCGCCGACGGTTGCCAAGGCGCGGGCCTGTCTGCAGGCGGGAGCCGGCGATTATCTCGGCCTTGAGAGCGTGGAAGCCGATCTGGAGGATGCGCTGGCCAGGCTGCTGGAGGCATCCCGCCGCAGCGCCGCTGAGCAAGTGCTGCGCCGGGCGGTGGAGCGGCCCTATTCCTTCGAGGATTTTTTGGGTGAGAGTCCGCCGATGCAGCAGGTCTATTCGATCATCGATCGGGTGGCCTCAAGCGCCGTGGATGTGTTGGTGACGGGCGAGACCGGCACCGGCAAGGAGTTGGTGGCCCGGGCCCTTCATCGGCGCAGCCGCCGGTCTTCGGGGCCGTTTGTTCCGGTCGACTGCGGCGCGATTCCAGACGCCCTGCTGGAGAGCGAACTGTTTGGGCATGAGCGAGGCGCCTTCACGGGGGCCGATGCGAAGCGAATCGGTTTGGTGGAATTTGCCGACGGGGGCACCCTCTTTCTTGATGAAGTTGGGGAACTGCCGCTCCCTCTCCAAGCCAAGCTGCTGCGGGTGTTGCAGGAGCGCCGGGTGCGGCGGGTGGGGGCCCGGCAGGACAACGCGGTCGACGTGCGCGTGGTGGCCGCCACCTCCCGCAACATCACCAGCATGGTGGAGCAGGGCAGCTTTCGCCGAGACCTCTATTACAGAATTAATGTGGTGCGGATCGACATGCCGCCGCTGCGCGTGCGGGGGGACGATATCGGACTGCTCGCGGAGTCATTTGCCAACAAGGCGAGTCAGGAAATGGGACGCAACGTCGGAGGGCTCTCGACGGACGTCTATCAGATCCTCAAGAGCTACGACTGGCCTGGCAACGTGCGCGAATTGCAGAATGTGGTGCGTCGCGCGATCGCCATGACGCGATCACCGATGGCCGGGGTGGAAGATCTGCCGGACGAGATCGTGGCGGCGGCGGGACGGGCCGCTGGCGCCGAGGCCGGCGCCGTGGGCTATTTCGCCCAGCGGGCCCAGCACATCGGAGCCTTCGAGCGAACCTACCTCACAGAACTGCTCAGCCGCCATCTGGGGGACGTATCGAGCGCCGCCAGAGAGGCCCACCTGCCGCGCGGAACGCTCTATCGCCTGATGAAAGGGCATGCCCTCGACGGAGCCAGTTTCCGCCGCCTGCCCGACTCCCGCGGCAGCGACACCATGCCCTCCTGAGTTCCTGA